>Ga0315315_10000129_pt1 | contig 54383 bp, 53 predicted proteins | sample M140m3416metaG_FD_203699 | JGI IMG/M metagenome (GOLD analysis project Ga0315315, IMG submission 203699) | Ammonia-oxidizing marine archaeal communities from Monterey Bay, California, United States - M1 40m 3416 | ecosystem: Environmental > Aquatic > Marine > Intertidal zone | place: USA...
CCCCTCTAACAATTCCTGCTAGAACAGTAGGGTCGTAAAGAGCCAATCCTGCAGTTGCATCCTCAATATATCGTATAGGCCCAAGCTCATCTCCATTGGTCACAATACCGGTTATAGTCACTGTTGATCCCACTCCCATTGCTCTTGCTGCAGCAATATCTGCTTGTGAAAAAGATGAGTAATTTAAAAGGATAGTTAAAATAAAAATTGTTGTTTTTTTCATGTTTATACTGTTTTGAGAATCATTTATATTATTAAAAAGTAAATCTAGCAGACAAATTAATCCTTCGTCCTAATCCAAAAAATACACCTGCAGATTTTGCGTCAAAATCTTGATAATTTGCATTATAAGGGTCATTATTTTGTGCGTCAGAAATATATCTCGTGTCTAAGAAATTAAGAACACTTAATTTAATATCTAACTTGTTTTTATCCCATAAATCAAGTTTATAGCCTGCATGTAAATCAACTAAATTATATGCAGGTATTTTCCAGCTTTCTCTTCCGGCATTATTACCATTTAATGATAGCGGATCAAAATCAGAATAGTAATTGCCAAAATAAGTGCCCCTTAATTTTACATATGAATTATGAGAAGGCTCATATCTAATGCTAAACCCAAACTGAGTTTGAGCAGCATCTCCAACGTGGACACCTGTAGCGTCAAAACTTGTCATAATTTCGTTCCCTAAATCATCAAATATTGGATTATTATCATCATCTAAAAACCTTACAGTATCTGATGAAGACCACTTCCAATCTCCTAAGGACATTAACCCCTCAATACTTAAATTACGTAAAACTCTATATGCAAAATCCATTTCAAGACCCTTATGTAGCGCATCCATTCCGTTTATATTTGCTCGATAAGGAACGTCGTCAACCACCACCGTCACACCACCATTAGACGGCTTGTTCTCCCAACTTGTATAATATGTATTAATATTTGCTGATAATTTAGACGACCTAAAAGAATACCCTAGTTCAGCTGCTTTCACTTTTTCGTTCTTAATATCTCTAAATAATGAATTGTCATAATAATATACATTGTTAAACCTTGGAGCCTTAGAAATATAACCTAAATTAAAAAATATATTATTATACTCATCCAAATTTAAATTTGCTCCTGATTTTATAGTGTATCCTCTAAACCAATTCCAATCCGTTTCTGCAAATTTTGCTTCATCTGAGTGCATCGTATATGAAACCCCATCATGCCAAATAGTATCCTCAATCATTGTTTTGCTTGCTCCAGTTAAATTACCATCATCATCAAACTCTAACTGAGTTGCTACAGAAGTTCCAAGCGCCTCTACATAAGTAGTATCATCTAAAACTAAATCTTTTTTTCTAAAATAATCAATTCTTTTATACGCTGAATTAGAAGCTGAAACATTGCAAAAAGTACTTAAAATACCATTGCTATGCTCTACCTGATAAAATAAGCCGCTCCATTTAACAATTCCATCATTATGATAGCCCACTATATCCCCTTCTCGTTTAACTTCAGAATCTTGCAATCCATTTGCATCATCTAAAGCATAATCTGCCCCTAATAAATCATAAACCTCCCTATAATGCTCCCCTTTGTAATAGCGTATGTCTAATCCTCCAGAAATTTTTGTTTCTTCATCTTTCTGGAAATTTAAAGTTGTTAAGCCTCCATACCAATAATGATTATTTATAGAGCTTCTTAAATACGTGTCAGCTTTATTCGCATTTTCAGAATAAAGCGCATCAATATTATCATTATTAATGTTGTATGATTCTTGCAAATTGTACTGGCCATTATTATCATAATTATTCGTATTCCCACTCAAGCCTGTACCGCCTCCATTTCCTATTGAAGCGTAAAGAATATTTGATACATAAAATTTTTCATTAACAGTCCAAAAATCCCTAATTGAAAACTGTGGCTTATGATAATAGTTTTGTTTAGTATTTAATGTTGTTCGATTATGCAATGTATCTCCATTTGTATTAATTGTCCACCTATCTAAATAGCCCCAGTGCTTATTATAAGTAATCCCCTTATCAATAGTTCTTCCAGAGAAATCAGATGTGTCTCCTAAAGATTGAGCGTACTTGGAGTCATAAGTTGCAATATCACTCTTATAAGATCTTTGACCGTGTTTTTGTGGCGCTCCCATAACAGAAAAACTTAATAAGTGGTTACCTATCTCTTTTTGAATTTTTGTATAATAGAAAAAGCCCTCACTCCATGTCTCATCAACAAATCCATTCCCTTTTTTATATGATCCAGCCAATGTGTATCCCCATCCGTTGCTCATTCGGCCAGAGTTATATCCTAAAGATGTTCTTAGTTTACCATAACTTCCTATTGATTGTTTTATAATTCCACCTGATTTATTACCTGTTCCCTTAGTTAATATATTCATTGTTCCACCAACAGAAGGAATGGCAACCTTTGATGCGCCTAGCCCTCTTTGAACCTGGATATTTGATGTTACTGCATCTAAACCAAACCAATTAGACCAATAAACCCAGCCATTTTCCATATCATTAACTGGTATTCCATCAATCATTACTGCAACATTTCTTTGATTAAAGCCTCTGATTGTAATTCTTGCATCTCCATCTCCTCCTCCGCTTTGTGTAGCATAAACTCCAGGTGTTGAATTAAGCACCATAGGGATATCTTGTGAAGCTAACTCCTCACTAATTTGCTTCATAGGTATGGTAGAAAAAGCAACTGGCGTTTCTCTATCTATTGCAATATCAGCTACTACCTGCACTTCATTTAAAAGAACTGTTTTCAATTTAAACACTAGACTCTGAGGTTTTTCTGCTACTATAATTTTCTTGTTAATTGCCTTGTATCCTACATATGAAATCTCTAAGCTTCTTTCTCCTTTTTGAGTTGAGAAAGAAAAATTACCATCAAAATCGGTTGCTGTTCCTTTTCCCTTTCCATAAACAACTGTGGCTCCAATTAATGCTTCTCCAGTATTAAAATCAATAACCTTACCGCTAATTACAGTCTGAGCTAAAGCACTAAAACTAAAAATTATGGCACAAAATAAAACTAAGCTCTTCTTCATATATATTTGTAAAAAATGCTGATGAAAACATCAGCATTTTTTATTTAAATTTTAGATTCCTATTCTACAATTAACTTATTTTTCGCAAATTTTCCATTAAAAAATTGAATAGTGACAATATAGGTTCCTTTTGCTAATCCTAACGTATTAATTGATTGATGGAATATTATTCTCTCTCCCAAAATATTTGTTAGCATAATATTTTTAACAGAACTGTTTGAGTTTATTGAAACTCTTTCCCCATTAATAGCTGGGTTAGGATACATTACATAAGAAACTTCTTTTTCTTGACCTATATCAGCTGCTGATGCACAATCACAAATATGACTTCCTAAGTCTGAATATGTACCGTCAGGCAAAGAATCATACTCCAATGTGGGATTAAACAAGATAGGATTAGTTGGGGTCCCTTTCAGGATGGTTGATTTTCTTATTAAAGTTTGTCTTTTTGTCCACCATGTTCCTCCATTAGCATCAGTATAGCCTGCGGTCACATCATCAGTCCATGCATTGCCCGGATCTTCTCCTACCTTGCCGAAGATATCAATAGCCTCTCCATTATACTCTAATGTCATTGCATCATTACCATTAAAATAAAAAGTAGAATTAGCATCATAATCTCCATTACAATTATCATCTAGCAAAGAGTAAAAAACAGGATCTACTGGTAGGCTCCAATACGTAGCAACCCACACCGAATCAAGCTGCCCGTTTCCAACTACAACGACATCTCCCGAAGCAATTGAACCTGACAATGTCCATACCTCCGGCTCTACGCTAGATCCATTTCCATACCTGTTAATTGTATAGCCTGACAAATCAATTGAAGAAGTTGTTGGGTTATAAATCTCTATAGCATTATTATTTGCTGGACCTTCAACATATTCTGAAATAAAAAGGTCTGCACAGTCTTGTGCACTTAAGGATGCTGGTAAAGCAATAGCAAAAAAAAGTAATAATTTTTTCATATTTTTTGTTTTTTTATTTTATGCTGCTAAGCTACAAAAACTATAATATAATATCTTACGAAAAGATCAAATAAATTTTATCTTTGGTCAAATTAGATAAAATACTATGCATAAGAATATTACATCATTTGAAACATATAAAAAAGAGTATGCTAAGAGCATTGACAATCCTGAAAAATTCTGGCAAGAGAAAGCACACGAATTTGTTTGGCAAAAAAAATGGACTACTACTCTGAAATGGGATTTTAATACGCCTGAGGTTAAATGGTTTGAAGGAGGCAAACTGAATATCACAGAAAACTGCATAGATCGTCATTTAAAAAAAAGGGGAGAGCAAATAGCTATAAAATGGGTTGCTAATAACCCCAAAGAAACCAACATCAACCTAACTTATAAAGAACTACATAAAGAAGTTTGTAAATTCTCAAATGTGCTAAAAAAAAATGGAGCTAAAAAAGGAGATAGAATATGTCTTTATATGCCTATGGTTCCAGAATTGGCAATTGCAATTCTAGCCTGTGCTAGAATTGGAGCAATACATTCAGTAGTTTTTGCTGGATTCTCAGCAAAATCTCTAGCAGACAGAATTAATGATGCTAATTGTAAATTATTAATAACGGCCGATGGTGGCTTTAGAGGAGAAAAAGTTACCCCTCTAAAAAAAATAGCAGATGAAGCTATGCAAAGCACTCCATCTATTGAAAAATGTATTGTCTTAAAAAGAGTCAACAATAATATTACTATTAAAAATGGAAGAGATCTATGGTGGGATGAAGAAATGAAAAATAGTAGTGCTGATTGCTCATTTGAAATAATGGATTCTGAAGATCCGCTGTTTATCTTGTATACCTCAGGATCTACAGGAAAACCAAAAGGCATACAGCATGCTACTGCTGGATATATGATTTATACTGAATTTTCTTTCAGAAATGTCTTTCAATATGAAGAGGGAGACATCTACTGGTGTACTGCAGATGTTGGATGGATTACAGGTCACTCTTATATCATTTACGGACCACTACTAGCTGGAGCAACAACAATGATGTTTGAAGGGACGCCATCTTATCCAGATGCAGGTAGATTTTGGGAGATTATTGAAAAAAATAAAGTTAACATATTCTATACCGCTCCAACTGCAATTAGAGCATTAGAGGCTAAAGGCCTGAAATATGTCATTCCCTACGATTTATCTTCACTAAAAGTTTTAGGCACTGTCGGGGAACCAATAAATGAAGATGCTTGGAAATGGTATGATCAAGAAATTGGAAATGGAAACGCCCCTATAGTTGATACTTGGTGGCAGACTGAAACCGGCGGTATAATGATCTCTAATTTAGCTGGTGTTACTCCAGCAAAAGCAACCTATGCTACACTTCCTTTGCCAGGAATTCAACCATGCCTAATAAATGAAAATGGAGATGAAATAGAAGGAGGATCAGTTGAAGGAAGCTTGTGTATAAAATTCCCATGGCCATCAATGGCGCGTACAATTTACGGTGATCACCAAAGATTTAAAGAAACTTACTTTTCTGCTTTTAATAACAAATATTTTACAGGAGACGGAGCTCTGAGAGATGACTATGGAATGTATAGAATTACTGGAAGAGTAGATGATGTGTTAATTGTTTCTGGACATAATTTAGGAACTGCTGAAATTGAAAGTGCTATAGATGAACATGACAACGTATGTGAAACTGCTATTGTTGGATATAGTCATCCTATTAAAGGAAATGGGGTTTTCGCATATGTTATTTGCCATGAAAAACCAAATTCACAAAAAGAAGATGTCTTAAAAAAGGAGATAACCAATTTAGTAATGAAAGAGGTCGGACCCATAGCAAAACCAGATAAAATTCAATTTGTTAATGACTTGCCTAAAACTCGTTCTGGAAAAATAATGAGAAGAATCCTAAGAAAAATTGCTGAAGGTAAAATGAACGAACTAGGAGACACAAGCACACTGCTAGACCCCTCTATTGTAGAGGAAATCAAAAGATCAATACAATAAGCATTTTCTAAATCAGTTTCTCTATTTTTGCAACATGTCAGACAGTTTAATAATCATACCAACATATAATGAAAAAGAGAATATCAAAAAAATTATTACTAAAATATTCTCATTAGAAAAGTCATTTGATATTCTAATCGTAGATGACGGTTCTCCTGACGGCACTGCTAGCATTGTGAAAAAAATACAAAAAGAATTTCCAGAGCAATTACATATTGAAGAGCGTAATAAAAAATCAGGATTAGGGACTGCTTATATTCATGGTTTTAAATGGGGATTAAATAGGAAATATGAATTTATTTTTGAAATGGATGCAGATTTTTCTCATGACCCAAATGATTTAATTAGGCTATATAATGCCAATACTAATGATGGAGGAGATCTTTCAATTGGCTCTAGATATGTTAAAGGAGTAAACATTGTAAATTGGCCAATGACTAGATTACTAATGTCCTTTTTCGCATCCAAATATGTGAAGCTAATAACCGGCATGCCTATTCATGATTCTACAGCTGGTTTTAAATGCTACAAAAGGACAGTGTTAGAAACTATTGACCTTAAAAAGATTCAATTTGTAGGATATGCTTTTCAAATAGAAATGAAATTCAAAGCTTGGAAATATGGATTTAATATTATAGAGGTTCCTGTAATATTTACTGATCGAACTGAAGGAACTTCAAAGATGAGTGGCGGAATATTTTTTGAGGCAGTTATTGGTGTAATTCAAATGAAAATTAAAAGTTTTTTTAGACGTTGGGAGAAAAAAAGATGCTCACATTAATAAAGAATGCAACACTGATAAATGAGGGGGAAATCTTCCCTTCCGATATCCTTATTGAGGACGAAAAAATAAAAAAGATTTCACCTAATATAGAAATTATTGCAAATCAAGTAATTGATGCTAGAGGATTACATCTAATTCCTGGCATTATTGATGACCAGGTGCATTTTAGAGAACCTGGTCTTACACATAAGGCAACTATTTATACCGAAAGTAAGGCAGCAATTGCAGGAGGAATTACATCGTTTATGGAAATGCCTAACACGAACCCTCAAGTATTAACACAAAAACTACTAGAAGATAAATACAAAATTGCATCTAAAAAATCACTTGCAAATTATTCCTTTTTTATGGGGGCCAGTAATAACAACCTAGCAGAGGTGCTTAAAACAAATCCCAAAAATGTTGCGGCAGTAAAAATTTTTATGGGGTCATCAACAGGGAACATGCTAGTAGACAACGAAACAATTTTAGAAGAAATATTTGCTAAATCACCTATGCTAATTGCAGTCCATTGTGAAGATGAAGAAACAATTGCTAAAAATCTAAAGGCTGCACAAAATCAGTTTGGTGAAAATATCCCAATTTCAGAGCATCCAAAAATAAGAAGCACAGATGCTTGTTATAAATCCAGCTCAATGGCTGTGAAATTGGCAAAAAAACATAATACTAGACTACATGTTTTCCATGTGTCAACTGAGAAAGAAATATCTTTGTTTGAAAATAATATCCCTTTAAAAAAGAAGAGGATTACGGCCGAAGTATGTGTTCACCATCTTTGGTTTAACGAAAAGGATTATGCTAAGAAAGGCTCCCTTATAAAATGGAATCCAGCAATTAAAAAGAAGAGCGATAAAGAGGCCTTACTAAAAGGATTAATTGATAATAAGTTAGATATTATTGCAACAGATCATGCTCCACATACATTAGAAGAAAAAAACAACAACTATAGCAAGGCTCCATCGGGAGGGCCACTTGTACAACACGCTCTTCCTGCAATGTTAAAATTTTATAAAACTGGTAAAATTAACATTGAAAAAATAATACAAAAAATGTGTCACAACCCAGCCATATGTTTTAAAATCGAAAAAAGAGGCTTTATACGTGAAGGATATTATGCGGATTTAGTACTAATAAACCTAAATGCTAAGCCATACATAGTGAGCAAAAAAAATATCCTCTACAAATGTAAGTGGTCCCCATTTGAAGGAGAAATATTTGATACTAGAGTCACTCATACATTCATAAATGGACATGTTGCTTATAACAATGGCCTCTTTAATGAAGACAAAAAAGGAATGAGGCTTACCTTTGACAGGTAAAAAAATGATTAGCTATTATTCTTGATTATTTCAGTGATTATCAGCAGACTCTTCCTCAACAAAACAACACGAATGGTCAGCTAAACATAGCAATTTTCCTTCAGTTGCCCTACATCCTAGACAACAAGCTTTTACACAATTATCAGAACATTCAACAACTTCGTCAACTGAAACGGGACGCTCTTTTGTAGTTTTTTCTCCCACACAGCCTATAAAAATAAATAGCGCTAATGCAACAAATAAATTGATTGTTTTTTTCATTTTCAATAAAAAAAGGCAACCTAAGTTACCTTTATTTTTTAGTAAAGTAAATCAACTACTCTTCAGTTTCTTCAGTTGCCTCTACATCTTCAGCTGGTGCCGCTTCTTCAGCTGGTGCAGCTTCTTCAACTGGTGCTGCTTCTTCAGCTGGTGCCGCCTCTTCAACTGGTGCTGCTTCTTCAACTGCTGCTTCATTAGTATTTCCACCGCTACAAGCAGTAAAAGCAAACATGATAGATGCAACAAATAAATACATTAATTTTTTCATGAACTTAATTTTGATTGGTTAATAACTGATGCAAATATACATAAAATCAAACCACCAAATACAATATCTTTGTAACATGAAAATTTATTTATCAATACTAATTTGTTTATTATATGCTTGTCCTAAAAATCATTATCCAACATCAAAAAAACTTTTATCAAAACAGCAATTTCAGAGTATATTGACTGAAATTCATCTAACTGAAGCAGATTTGCATAGCCGTACTGAAAAAGATTCCACAAATAGGAGTAAGATAACTTATAGTAACATTTATCAAAAGCATAAAACAACTGAGAAAGAATTTAACTACATGCTTAACTATTACTGTGAAAATCCTAAAGAATTAGAACAAATCTATATTAATATATTAGAAGACCTAAAAAATTCAAAAGCTACACTATATCTCGAATAAACCAAGCTGAGTATTTCTTAATTGTAGTATTGATATCTGTAAATTGAAATCCAATAGTTTGTTGAATTTTAGCTGATGAAAAAGACTTTTTAATGATTGCACTATTAGCAGTTTCTTTTGTGACAAGCGGCCTTCTACCTGTAAAAAAAGACTTTATAGCTTCCATTCTCCAGGCAATCTCTTTTAAAAAGGGGGTAACCTTTATCGTTGCTCGTTCTTTTCCAAGGGCAATTGCAATTCTATCAAAACAATCTCTATATAAAAGATTTTCCGCGCTAACAACAAATCTTTCATTCTTAATATTAGAAAATAAGAGCTGAATTAATGCTTCTGCCACATCATTAACATCAACATATCCTGTGCTTCCTGTAGTATAAAAATTTAACCCTTTATGTATTGTTTCAAAAATCTGTGAACTACCCTTTTTCCAGTTACCTGGACCTAAAATAATAGACGGATTTATAATAACAACATCTAAGCCTTCTGCTGAAGCTCGCCAAACCTCCTGCTCAGCAAAATACTTGCTAACCGCATAATTGCTATCCAGTACTGAGGGCTGTAAATAAGACTTTTCATCAATATCTCTATCAACAGAATTACGACCCAGAGTTGCGATTGAACTTACATAGCCCACTTTCTTAATCCCAGAACTCAATGCAATATTCATGACATTAGCCGTGCCTTCAATATTTGTTTTTTTTAAACGTTCAATATCAGATTTTAAAAAAGAAACAATCGCTGCACAATGCAAAACAAAATGACATCCTTTCATTGCAGATGTTAATGAAGAAATATCATTAATACTACCATCAACCCAATTAATCTTTTCAAATAAATGATTAGAATTATAATAAGAAAATACTTTTCTGCAAATAGACATACAAGAAGACCCTCTTTTAAGTGCTCTAACCTCTCTAGATTGCTGAGTTAATTTTAACAACACGTGAGACCCTACAAGTCCAGTTCCTCCAGTAACAAATATCATAGAGCAAAGATAATACATTAGATTTAGGTTATCAATGTTACCATTTAGATTTAATAATTTAGCTATTTTTGAGAAAAATATTTAAAGTGAATTTTATAGAAGAATTGAAATGGCGAGGTATGACACACGATATCATGCCAGGAACTAAAGAGCAATTTTCAAAAGAGATGACCACAGCCTATATTGGCTTTGACCCCACTTCTGATTCGCTGCATATTGGCAGTTTGGTTCAAATCATGATTTTAATTCATTTACAAAGATGTGGGCATAAACCCCTTATACTAATTGGAGGTGCTACCGGCATGGTAGGAGACCCTTCTGGCAAAAATAAAGAGCGTAATTTATTAGACGAAGAAATTTTAACCAAAAACCTAAACGCTGTAGAAAAACAGCTAAAGAAATTTTTAGATTTTAATTGCGGTGAAAATTCAGCAGAAGTGTTAAACAACTATGATTGGATAAAAAAATTTTCTTTTTTAGATTTTATTCGTGATGTAGGCAAGCATATATCCATAAATTATATGATGGCAAAAGATTCGGTAAAAGGAAGGTTAGAAACAGGCATGAGTTTTACAGAGTTTTCCTATCAATTAGTACAAGGATATGACTTCTATTGGCTCTGGAAAAATAAAAATTGTAAAGTGCAATTAGGAGGCTCTGATCAGTGGGGCAATATAGTAACCGGAACTGAAATTATAAGAAGAAAAAAAGGAGGAAAGGCTTTTGCAGTAACCACTCCTCTTATCAAAAAATCTGATGGAGGAAAATTTGGCAAAACAGAAAGCGGAAATGTCTGGCTAGATAAAACAAAAACATCTGCATATAAATTTTACCAATTTTGGCTAAACTCTTCTGATGAAGATGCTATAAATTACATTAAAATATTTACGCTTTTATCTCAAAAAAAGATTGCTCAACTAATTTCAGAACATGAGCGAAATCCACATTTAAGACTCTTACAAAAAACACTTGCTGAAGACATTACAAAAAGAGTACATGGAGATAAATATTTAAATATTGCAATAAAAGCTACAAATATTTTATTTGGAACATCTACTGCATCAGATTTAAAAAGCTTAGAAGAAGACACGTTCCTTTCTATTTTTGAAGGTGTCCCTCAATTTAAAATAACAACTACAGATTTAAAATCTGAAATTTTAGATTTTCTAGCAGACAAAACAAATGTATTTAATAGTAAAGGGGAAGCAAGAAGGATGATTAAATCTAATGCAGTAAGTATTAATAAAGAAAAAATCAAAGAAGATTTCCTCATAACAAAAAAAGATCTCCTAAACGATAAATACATTCTAGTACAAAAAGGGAAAAAAAACTACTTTCTTATTATTGTAAAATAGAATAAACTATTTATTTGTAAATAGTTATTGAAGGCGTGGTAATAGAGTTACTATAATTGCCAGCCCTATCAACTATATAAATAGTGTAATCTACTTGCTGAGTAGTTGATTCGTTTGTAATCCCAGTTCCATTAATTTTTATGTTAAATTTTCCTGCTATAGAGATGTCACTACTACTTGGAGAAAGCTGTGGTATCCTAAACTTATATTCTATCCCATTTCTATTGTCTAATACAAACAAATTATATATATCCGAATTATTTTCGCCTAAATCTCCATCACAATCATTATATGAAATAGTAATATTAATATCATCAATATATTCCTGAACCATAGATGGCGTTATTTCTTGAAAATTAATATTAGGAATAGTAGTAACATCTTCATCTTTTTTACAAGAAAAAAACATTGTCAAAATAAAAATATAAAATAATCCTCTCATTTATTCTAATGTAAATGACCAAATACTCTTATAAATATCCAAGACGTCATTGTTCGGAAAGGTGGTATTATTAGAGTGGTCTCCATCATTAATCGTGTATCTCATATAGTATGTTTCGCCACCTTCAAAGACTGCTGTGTTTATTGGAATAATCCATACTTTATATGTTTGCTCAAATATTAAAGCGGTAACGGTTATTGCATTAGTAAAGTCATCAAGATTCTGTGAAAAAGAAAGTTGATTGACTAACATGTCCGCTGAATTTGTATGGTCATCATTAACTCTAATAACAAAATTTACGACTTCATTTTTTGGCATAAGAAAAGGTTTATAAAAAAGATTTTCTTCTCTATTTTCTGAATAAGTACTATCATATGTAGTATTAGTAACATAAAAATATTTAATGTTTGGCAAGCTATTGGGCTCACTTAATATGTCCCCCGTTATGCTTTTGGCCCCATCTAAAATCCAATATGAAATATTATCTAAGGATTCCTGAGGCAAAGAATTACCTATATTATCTTGTGGCATTCTGTCATTTTCATTTACAAAACAGCAATTAGTTAACCTTTCATATAACACAGAAAAGGCTGTGTCTTTTGGAACCACTCTATACATAAAATCTTCAGTCAAATTATTCTTTATTATTGGATGATATACTAATGTGCTGTATGAACTCTCTACTGTTCTAAAATCAGGCTCAAAAGAGCCGTCATGACAACCCATAACATTACAAGATGGCTCTAAGATATCCTTATGTATTCGGACAAAAGAGGTTGGTGATACTGTATCAATTAAAAAACTAGGATCTGTATAATCTATTACATCAAAAGGATTAATTGGTAAATTATCTTCAGTACAATTTAATAATATTAAAGAAGTCGTCAACAAAAAAAACCCTTTTCTCATTCTAATAAAAACTATCTGTTAATACATTACCTGATAATAACCCTCCTGGGATATCATTATTAAAGCCTAAAACATTTGCAATTGTTGGTACAATATCAATACTTTCCCCTTTCTCCTCTGAGAAAACTTGATCTTGTACCACAACGCCATTTGGACCCAAAATTAAAGCAAAAATTTCTCTACTCATGTCATCATTAGTATGATCTAAAGCTTCTCGGCCATATTCATCGTGAATTCCATTAGGTTCCAGATTCCTTCCATGTTCAGGCATAGCAATTAAAATCGTGTCATTAGCCATTCCAGGAGTATTTTGAATAGTATTCCATAAATGTGCAAGCGCATAATCTGCTTTATGTAAATTATTCACATATTGCGTAAAATTATTATGAGCTATATCTACACCTGACATATTTACAACTAATAATTCTGGATTAAATTCCTGAATAACTCGTTCTGCAAATTGTACTGTCCGCATATCATTATTATATAAACCTCCCAGGCTCCAAGGGTCAGCAAACTGTCCTGAGTCTAAAAAGCATTGATTAATAAAGCTTTCTATTTCTTTTTTTTCCTCTTCAGTATTAGCAATACTATTAGCAATCCCTATATTTTGTGATGCAAAATGAGCGTCACAAAATCCTCTTATTGCCTTAATCTTTTCTTCTTCCTCTGAAGAATATAATCTTGAATTTCCTAAACTATCGTATCCCCCCTCAGAAACAAAAGAACTTGGCTGTATAAAGTTCGCCCCATATTGTGGGCCATATCCAGGTGCAGAAGAAAAATTAAGATGTGCATATGGGCCTAACGAATTAGAAATCCACCAAGTGTTTTTTGCGCTCATTGAAGGAGAATTATGTTTTCTATACAATTCAAAAATTGTTGGGTATTGAGGATTTGTATTGATATCTAAGTTTTGTCCTGTATAAACACCAGTCATTGCAGTAGCATGTGAGCCATAATGGCCTGTTGGTCCATATTTCATTCTAACTTCTTTATATAAGGTTCCTTGCTCTTGAAGAGTAAGGCCTGTATTAACAGGAAGAGCATCTATCCCTCCAATAATATCAGAAGAAATACTTTCAGAACCTTTTAAAGTGTAAGGCATTAAGTTTCCATCTTGCTTATGAATAGACTCCAAGTTTCTAACTCCTCCCGCAAATAAGCAAAAAACAACATGATTTGCTTTTCTGGATCCAGTTAATGCAAACAGCCTTCCTGTTGGCAAAAGATATGGAACGCCAATAGTTGCTGCAGCTGCTAATCCCGCTCCTTTTAAAAACTTTCTTCTTTTCATATTAATAATACCTATATTCGTTAGAAGTCATTAAAGAAAAATAAATTAACTCTGCTGTAACAGTACTATCTCTCTGAATCATATCTGCTATAAACCATAGTTCATATTCATCTGGATTGCGATTAAATAATTTCTTATATGTATCTGTTACAAAAATATCAATAGTCAGGCTAGATGTCTTGTCTATTTCAGGAATAAGATTCACAGGTTCATTTAGAAAATTCTTGATAATCATTTCTTCAATCAAAATTTTATCTCCAAATGACTTATATGTTTCGGTTAAATTAAGAAGGCTTCCAGTTGGTATAACCGTTCCAAAAATATCAGAATATGCAATAGAAATAAATTCTAATGTGCTTTTAAGATGGTCTTTGTTAGCGGCATCTTTTTCTATATTAACATCATTCAATTCATAAGTGACATTCTTTTCTTTATGACAAGATAATAATAAAACTACAGATAAACACATAATTATATTTCTCATAGCCCTATAAATTCATTAGATGTTAAAATACTCTTTTGTAGCTGCCTATAATCATCTGAAGAAATATATTGCAAGGTAAAGTCTACACTTTCAGAAGAAGTTGGATCTCGAAATAAGTAGCGATTAAAAAGAATGTGTACTTGGCCTGAGTAATATTCTTCAGATGCAAAAAAAATGTCTATAAAATCATCTTTCCCCATTCCTGATTCAAAGAAAACAACTGCATTATTATTATCTACCATATCTTTAGCTGCTTCTAACTCTGAAGAAGAAGGGTATCTTAACAGGAAATGTTGAAACATAGCTACCACAAAATTCTCTGTACCCATATTAATCTCATCAAAGAAATTATTATTTACCATGGATATATAAAGCTCCTTAATCTTAATTTGTCCAAGGTTAAATTGTAAAATTGACTGCTGAAAAATCAACATTCTTTGAAGTTCGGTAACAATAAAAATACTGTCAGGTCCACTAGTGTTGTTCAAAAGAGATTCATAAATATCAATTCGCTCTGCTATCATAGAAGTATCGACGCCATTAAGTATGTTAGCACTTTCTAAGCTAAATAATTTAACTGGATATTCGCTTTTATTCAATATACCGTCAACAATAATATCTCGACTCTCTTGTGAAAGATTTGTATTTCTAAGAAATTCAAAACCAGCAAAAAATTCTATCTGTGTTGGCTCTCTCCCAATTGTAGAAATATATAACTTATTAATATATGTCTCTATTGTAATGTTTTCAATGGTAGGGTCAGGAGGCAATGTATTATCCCTTATAATAACATCTTCCACTTTGGTACACGAAAAGATTATAAGGGCAAAAAATAACGTACTCAACTTATGCATATCCAAACATAAACATATAAGAGGAAAAAGGCAAATATATTATTATATAAATGTAAGAATAAGGCTAGTTTCTTTTATCTAAATTGGTGTAATTTTGAAAAAAATACGGAATAGTTTCTATCCCCTTCAAATAATTAAAAATACCATAATGCTCATTTGGAGAATGAATAGCATCTGAATCCAGCCCAAATCCAAGCAAAATAGATTTTACTCCTAATTCTTTTTCAAAAAGTGCAACAATAGGTATAGAGCCTCCACTTCTTACAGGAACTGGTTTTTTACCATAGGTAACTTCCATAGCCTTGCTTGCAGCCAAATAAGCCGGGATATCAGTTGGAGAAACATAAGGCTCTCCTCCATGATGAGGGGTGACTTTCACTTTTACTGATTCTGGAGCTATTTCTTGAAAATAATCAGAAAACAACTCTGTAATCTCTTCATCACTTTGATTAGGTACTAAGCGCATAGAAATCTTTGCATATGCTTTTGAAGGGATGACAGTTTTAGCACCTTCACCAGTATATCCTCCCCAGATACCATTTACATCTAGTGTTGGTCGAATTCCTGTTCTTTCCATAGTAGTATAACCTTCCTCTCCGTGAATATCACCAAGGTCTAAGGCTTGTTTATATTTTTCTAAAGAAAATGGAGCTCTGGAAATTTCAGCTCTTTCTTCAGCTGATAATTCTATTACATTATCATAAAATCCAGGTATAGTAATATGATTATTAATATCTTTCATTTTGGCTATCATCTCGCATAAAATATTAATTGGGTTTGCAACCGCTCCTCCATATAGTCCCGAGTGTAAATCTCGATTAGGACCTGTAACTTCAACCTCTAAATAACTAAGCCCTTTCAATCCTGTTGTAATAGATGGTGTATCATTTGCTATAATTCCAGTATCTGAGATTAATATTGCATCACATTGTAATCTTTCTTTATTTTCTTTCACAAAAACACCTAAATTTTCTGACCCTACTTCTTCCTCCCCCTCAATCATAAATTTAATATTACATGGCAAAGTGTCTGTTTCCATCATGAGTTCAAAAGCTTTTATATGCATGTAAAATTGACCCTTATCATCACAAGATCCTCTAGCAAAAATAGCCCCATCTGGATGAATTTCGGTCTTTTTAATAATTGGGTCGAATGGCTCATTTTCCCATAATTCTAACGGGTCTGGAGGTTGGACATCATAATGCCCATATACCAAAACAGTTGGCAAATGATTTCCTATTATTTTTTCTCCATACACAATTGGATAGCCTGCTGTTTTACATATTTGAATATTCTCTGCCCCTGCCTCCTGCATAAATTTTGCTACAACTTCTGCACAATTAAGCACATCCTTTTTATAGGCAGGGTCTGCAGAAATAGAAGGAATTTTTAGAAGCTCAAGTAACTCATTTATAAATCTTGATTTGTGATTATTTATATAATTTTTTATATGTTTCATTGTTTTATTTGATTAAAATTTTTCCGGTCATTTCATTAGGAATTTCAATTCCCATTATTTTTAATATCGTAGGAGCTATATCACTAAGCTTTCCCTTTTCTAATGTCTCAAATCCTGTGTTGATGGCAAAACAGGGAACTGGATTTATGGTATGCGCAGTATTTGAAGTTCCATCATGATTTATTGTAAAATCTGAATTGCCATGATCTGAAAGTATAATAAATGAATAATCATTTTTTAATCCTGCTTCAACTACTTTTTGAACACATAAATCGACAGTTTCCACAGCTTTTATTATAGCATTATAATTACCAGTATGGCCAACCATATCGGCATTGGCAAAATTCAAGCAAATAAAATCAGATTCCCCTTTTTTTAACTCTTTCACAATAGTTGAACTAACTCTTAAGGCGCTCATTTCAGGCTGAAGGTCGTAAGTTGAAACCTTTGGAGAATTTATCATTAATCTTCTCTCTCCGACAAATTCCTTCTCCCTACCTCCTGAGAAAAAGAAGGTTACATGAGGATATTTCTCAGTTTCAGAAATTCTTATCTGCTTTTTTCCATTTTTCTGCAAAACCTCTCCTAAAGTGTTTGTGATGTTTTCTTTAGGATAAATTACATTTACATTTGTGAATGTATCATCATAGTTTGTCATGGTAGTATAGTGTAAGCTCAGGCTTCGCATTCCTAAATCAGGCATATTAATTTGTGTTAAAACAGTAGTTATTTCCCTACATCTATCCGTACGGAAATTAAAACAAATAACCGCATCATTCTCTTTTATAGTAGAGATTGGATTTCCTGTATCATCAACAGAAATAATTGGCCTAATAAATTCATCTGTCACTCCATGATCATATGATTTTTGCACACTTGCTAATAAATCATGAGATTTCTCTCCCTCTCCATTAACCATTAAATCATAAGAAAGTTTTATTCGCTCCCATCTTTTATCCCTATCCATGGCATAATATCTTCCACAAATCGAGGCGATTTGTGCTCCAAATAAATTTTTCTTTAACTTTTTTATAAAGCCTAACCCACTTTTTGGATCACAGTCTCTTCCATCAGTAAATGCGTGAACAAAAACATTCGTTACCCCAGCTCTATTTGCTAACTCACAAATCTTATACAAATGATTTTGATGCGAATGAATACCTCCATCAGATACTAACCCAATTAAATGTAGTGGTTTATTATTCTGCTTTGCATAAAAAAAAGAATTTTTTAAACTTTGATTTTCTGCAATAGAATTGTCCTTACAATCGAGATTAATCTTTGCTAAATATTGATGTACAATTCTGCCTGCTCCAAGGTTTAAGTGCCCCACTTCTGAGTTTCCCATTTGTCCTTTTGGAAGCCCAACATTTTCGCCATCTGTTAAAAGTTCAGAGTTAGGATGATTTAAATAAAGTGAGTCAACAAAAGGTGTATTTGCATTAAAGATAGCGTCTGATTTTGTTTTATTCCCATGTCCCCAACCATCTAAAATAACTAGTACAGTTTTTTTTCCATTCATAACAATAACAAAGATAAAAAAAGTAATAGGTTAGTTAAAGATAGCATTAAAAAAACTAGATCTCATTGTATTATGAATTGCATTTTCTTTTCCTAATCTTTCTGGATGAAACTGTACTCCAATCATAAAAGGATGTGTTTCTTGACCCATAACAACTGCCTCGGGCAATCCATCATAAGATCTAGCTATAACCTTAATGTTTTGAGGTATTTTTTTTAGTGCCTGGTGATGCCAAGAGTTAACTAAAAAAGTATCCGTTTCTGATGGAAATATTAACTCATTATAATCAGGGTTATCACAAGACAATGCTATTTCATGTGTTACCTCACCATATCTTCTGTGGACAACAGTTGTTCCAAGCTGAGATGGGATGTCTCCATAAAGCGTTCCTCCACTTGCAACATTCATCATTTGCATGCCCCTACAAATTCCGACAAGGGGTATTTTGTTTTCAAAAGCAAAATCAAATAGTTTTCTCTCAAGGGTATCTCTTGCATAATCAATAGGTCCACAAACCTTTATATTGATAGTGTCGCTATATTCAAGAGGGTTAATATCCTCTCCTCCAGTGAGTATGATTCCGTTAGCTAATTCTAATATGCTGTCAGTATTATTGATTGTATATGCATCTAAAATAATTAAATTATCATCCTCTATCCATTTTACATAATTTGGCGAGGCTTTAGATAATATAACTGTTTTCTTTTGGTAATTTTGACAGGAAAACAACGCAATGGCAAATGCTATATGAAGTAAATTTTTCATTATTTTATTCAATAACTATCCTTTTCTCTACTTTTCCATCATCATATAAGTAGATTAGGGGTTGGTTAATATTTTTTGTTTTTCTTCCTAAAAAATCGATAATCTTATACTTGCCCTCATTTTTTTTTGGCTCTTCTAACAAGGCAACTGTGTTTTGTAAACTAAATTTATTAAACCCATATACTCCCCAACTTACGCCGTAATCCATTTCCCTCCATGAATACCAATGTATACTATCATCCCAAGTATCATAACAGCCAAACTCTTGATTTGCATTATTATATCCTACTCCTACCACAAAATGGTCCGTTGACCCATCTCCATCTGTATCCACTAATATAATTACAGGTCTATTATTATCAATCTCTATTTTATATTTATCCCAGCTATTAGCTGTATAATATTCATACGATGTTTCAGTAATATAATTTGGGTTTCTAAAATAAATATAATCATCAAAAGCTGGTCCGATATCGCTAGACCAACTCCAGCCCCAATAATTGCCACAACTGCTTTTCGAAGTTTGCATAAAATCTGCAATTGAATTGTTTTGGTGAGGAATACCTGTATCAGAAACATCTTGAAGTAAATTAGGATAATAATCGAGCGGCAAGGAATAATCTGAATAGTGTTCATCACTAGCTATTAACATATTTATATTGTCAGTTTGAAGAAAACTACTGTCTGTAAATAAATCACTAAATCCATGTAAATCATAATACCCAACAATCATTCCTAATGCAGTTGGTCCACAACCTCTATGCCATGTATATATAGGAATGTCAGATATAACAATCGAATTGCTCTTAGTTTGATGACCAATTGCAACTCCTAATGGTCTTAAGTCATATCCTTTACTTTGTTGCCCAAAACCAATTATCGGCAAGCATAGTAATGTAACTAGTATTTTTTTCATCCTATATTTTAATTATAAGTTCAAAAATAATCATTCATATATACAAAAACACCAAAAATTGTTATTAATTCTATTATTAAAATTTTTATTTATAGTTCTTTATTTTAAAAAAAGGGTGTTTATAAGTCAAAAAACAGCATTTTTCAACAAAAAAACAGTTTTTTATGCATTTTTCCTGCTTTTATATTTCTACAAACACCTTTTTTTAAAAAAAATATATTTAAAAAACGATAAAAATTGAATAAAACCATAAAAAGACCATAAAAAGACCATAAAAAGACCATAAAAAGACCATAAAAAGAAAAAAAATGACGAAAAATATATTGAATACTTAAAAAAATAAAACTATTTGCAAAAAATATTTTATCAAAATAAGAAGAAAAAACCCTACAAAAATAATAAAACTACAAAAAATCAAGCATTTTTTGCATAATCTCGTCATTTTCCCACTTTTTTTCTATTTCAGGGTCATCCATGATGGCCTGCATAATCCCTTCTTGCATTTGACCTAATTTCCAGGCTTCAGAATATGCAATGTTTGTAAAGCTTACCATTGAGTAAAGTGGCATCCATTTATCTGGATATAAATTAGCAAACTTTTTTTCAATTTTCTTTTGAAGTAAAAATTTAGGATCAGCTGTTTTATCACGCATTACTATAAAATTATGCATAGACAAATCCTGTACCCCATCTCCATTTGGCTTTCTAACCCTAGAATACTCTTCAAAACAAGCGGCAAAATTTTCATTATGACCATCTAAAAGCTCATTCAAAATTCTACAGTCCTCAAAACCAGCATTCATTCCTTGTCCATAAAAAGGAACCGTGGCGTGCGCAGCATCACCAATAATCAAAGAAGTGCCTTTTACATGCCAAGGATCAGTTCTCACTATACCCAAGGAAGATGTAGGGTTTGCACACCACTGAGAATATAAATCTGGAACTAACACTAAAAAATCAGTAAAAATAGATGAAAAGTATTTTTCCACTTCTTGCTTTGAATTTAATTTTTCAAATGAATTTTTCCCCTTTTTTGGAGCAAAAAGTGTACATGTAAAGCTGCCATCTTGATTTGCGAGTGCCATTAACATAAAGTCACCTCTTGGCCAAATATGTAAAGCATTCATGTCTAGTAAATGCTTGCCGTCCTTTCCTGGCGGAATCAAAAGTTCTTTATAGTCATGGTCAATTTCATTATAATCATACTTGTGACCACAAGTGCTAACCATTTTTTCTCTAATAACTGAAAAAGCTCCATCTGCTCCTACTAAGAAGTCAGATTTTACTTGTTTTTGTTTTTTTGATACTGTATTTTCAAAATTAACAACTGATTTATCAAAATCTACATCTACACATTTATCATTAAAATGTAATTTTGCACCATTTCTTTCTGCTAAATCCATCATTAAAACATTCATTTGAGCTCTCGAAACCGAATATATACACTCCCCATCATTGCCGTATGGTTGATGGGTCATATTTCCCTTAGTGTCATGCATAATACGCCTATATACAGGTATTGCAATTTTCATCACCTCCTTATCAATACCTGCTTTTTCTAGCGAAGTCCATCCTCTTTTAGAAAGCGCTAAGTTGATTGATTTTCCTGCAGTAATCATTTCAGATCGCAAATCCTTTCTTCTTTCAAAAACATTAACAGAATAGCCTCTTCTAATCATGTAAAGCGCACAAAGAGACCCAACTAATCCAGCTCCAATAATACTAACCTCTTTCTTCATGTATTGCTAATTTTAAAATATTGCAAAAATTAAATACATCTAAAAAACTATTATACAGCGGCACAGGAGCTACTCGAATAACATCCGGCTCTCTCCAGTCTGCAACCACCCCTTTCGCTGTTATTTTATCAAATAATTCTTTATTTCCATCTTTTACTCTAATAGAAATTTGACAGCCCCTCTCTTTTGGGGTGATAATTTTTATTCTATCTGTCTGAATACTACCTAATAAGAACAGTAAATAACCAGTTAGTTTTTTAGATTTTTCAATTAACCTATCCATTCCAACCTCATCAAAAACAGAAAGCGAAGCTCGAATCGCTGCTAAAGATAAGATTGGAGGATTACTCAGCTGCCATCCTTCTGCTGATTTTATCGGACTAAATTTATTTGGCATCTTAAATCGACTTTCTTTATCATGCCCCCACCATCCAGAAAATCTTGGAAGATCCAAATCATGATGTTTTTCATGAACAAAAACACCTGCAATAGATCCCGGGCCAGAATTCAAATATTTATAAGAGCACCAAACAGCAAAATCAACCCCCCATTTATGTAATTCCAATTTAATATTCCCAACTGCATGTGCCAAATCAAAACCAACAAAAATCCCTTTCTTTTGGGCTAAATCAGTGATTCTCTGAAAATTAAAAACTTGACCCGTGTAATAATTAACCCCTCCAAGCATGATTAGTGCAATTTCACTCCCTTCCTTTTTAATTATTGATTCAATATCTTCTATTCTAATCGAGGATTCTCCATTTCTAGGGTTAACTTTTATTAAAGATTCATCAACTACATATCCATGCTGTTTTATATGTGACTCCACAGCATATATGTCAGAAGGAAATGCATCAGCCTCAATAATAATTTTGTGCCTAAGTGTAGTGGGACGATAAAAAGAAACTAGCATCAAATGCAAGTTAACTGTAAGAGTGTTCATTGCGACAACTTCTGAGTATTTTGCACCAACAATTTTAGAATAGCTTTCAGTTAAAAATTCATGATAAGGCATCCAAGGGTTTTTAGCATGGAAATGGCCCTCTACTCCAAGGCTTGCCCAATCTTCTAATTCTTGGTCTATAAACTTTTTAGTTCTCTTTGCTTGTAATCCAAGTGAATTTCCACAGAGATAAATATGCTCCTCTCCATTTTTTTGTAAAGGCATATAAAACTCTTCTCTATATTTTCTTAAATCATCTTCTTTATCTAGCTGTAAAGAAAATTTCTTAGTGTTCTTATACGTCATTTATTCTATATAAAATAGGTCTACTTGGTGCAGCATCTGATACAAATGCTGGAATTTGAAGATTTAATAAATAAGTTCCATCTTTAACATCTTCAGGGACAAAAATCATTTCGGTAATTGTTTTATGTTTTGTTGTTAAATTAAACTCCTTATTTTTGGTTTCCCAGAATATATTATGCGATGAAAGGCGCCCTTCATCAAACAATCTATCTACTGATGGAGTGTCTACTAATAAATGTTCTACCCCCAAACCAACAATATACTGCATTGCCTCAATACTTAAAAATGCTGGAGCATTATTCGTGTAATCTCTTTGTTTCTTCTTCTCAAAATTTGGAAGAGTTCGAATAATTAATGCTTTTAAGAACTCAGAATTTGCATTTTTCAATTGAGCTTCCAAGTCCGTTTTTGTAATCACTAAGTCCTCCGAACTTAAATCGGGGATGTAATTTTCATTCGATTTTTTGGGCAAAACTGAAATAACAGTACTTGCAATTATCTCTTCATTTAAAGAGGATAAAATATCAACTCTTTCTATTGTAATATGGCCAATACATTCCGTATGAGTGCCATTACAGTGCGGAGTAAGGCTATATGTCTCAAAATTACAAGGCCCTCCTTTTCTAGTGTCTCCAATAAATTGTCCGTCTTTGTAAGCTTTAGATGAAGCCTTATCTACGCCATACGTATTAGGCTGTTCACCATTAAAAAACAAAGGAATGGAAATATCAATTCCTTCTGAGAAATCAATGCTATATTTTTTAAATTTAATTTTAACCTCCGCCTTCATTATATAACATCTTGTTGCTTCATATCTAAAAAAATATTACCCATTTTTTTTCACAAATCTTTCATCAACCTCCATTACCTCTCCAGTTATAGGGCATGTTCTTAATTTCTCGTTAGAGTAGAATCGTTCAAATACTGGCAAAAAATCTTTTTCAATATTTGTCAAATTAAAATATTCCTCATATAATAATTCGTTTGCAGTATCAGAAAACCACATTAAGCCATCTTGATCTTTTTTTGTTCTTTTTCTTTCTATTACCAATCCTATTGATCCTGCTGACCTTACTGGAGAATGTGGGATTTTAGGGGGCAAGAGGAACATCTCTCCCTCTTTAATTGGAACTTCAACTAATTTTCCTTTTTGCTGTGTTTTAACTACTATATCTCCTTCTATTTGATAGAAAAGCTCTTCGGTTTCATTGTAATGGTAATCTTTTCTTGCATTTGGACCGGCTACTATCATAACTATATAATCCTCCGATTCTACATACAAATTCTTGTTCCCTACCGGGGGCTTTAACAAATGTCTATTATCATCTATCCATTTTTGAAGATTAAAGGGTTTTTTTATATCCATAATTTATAATTTTTATACTGTTGCGATTACTTTTAATTCTATTGCTATAGGTGTAGGCAAACTTTTAATCTCAATAGTTGTCCTACATGGCTGATTGTCTTTAAAATAATCAGCATATATTTCATTGTATTTTTTAAAATCAGCTTTCATATTTGTAAGAAAAACCTGGACATCAACTATATTGCTCCAAGAGGAGCCTGCATCTTCCAAAATAAACCGAATGTTTTCAAATACAGAATGACATTGAGTTTCAATATTGTAACTTATAATCTCACCATGTGAATCTAGTGTGACTCCAGGAATATCTTTTTCTCCAGATTTTCTTGGCCCTACTCCAGAAAGAAATAATAAATTTCCGACCTTACGAGCATGGGGATATAATCCTACAGCTACAGGAGCCCTGTCTGAGTTAAATTTTTCTCCATTCATTTATTTAATAAGTTTTTGTACATATAATAATGTGGTCCTATGCCTACTATATCAAATAACTCTCCCATAATCTGAAATCCCATAGATTTATAGAAGTCTATTGCAATTAAGCGAGCATTACACCATAGCATATCACAATCTCGTTCTTTAAGCTCTTTAAATGATGCTTGCATTAAAGTTGTAGCATAACCTTTCCGTTGACAGTTGTTATCAGTAGCCATTCCTCTTAATCTATATGGATTTTCCGCAGAAATATTTTCCGAAAACTCAGGATAAAATGTAGCACATGTAACTACTTTTCCATCTTTAAAGCCTGCCATATGGAAAGTCTCCTTATCGTTGTCTCGCAAATAAGAGGTTGTTGCAAAATCTTCTCCCTTTCTTAATTCTGAATGTCTTAACAATCTAACTTTGTCAGAATTTACTCTACATATATCTAATTCGGTTTGCAACAATATTACCATTTTTATATTTTAACACATATGTTTTTAGCTTCCGTGAAAAACTCTAAAGACTTAAACCCTCCTTCTCTTCCAAGCCCAGAATATTTCATGCCTCCAAATGGAATTCTTAAATCTCTTAGCAGCCAAGTGTTAATCCAAACAACTCCTGAATCAATATTAGCGGCTACCCTGTGTCCTTTACTAATATTCTCAGTAAAAATAGATGCTGACAATCCATATTCTGTAGAGTTTGCCATTGTAATAACTTCCTCTTCTGTTGTGAAAGGAATCAAACTTACAACTGGTCCAAAAATTTCTTGCTGGTTAATCGTACAGTCAGATGATAATCCTTCAATAATTGTCGGCTCTATATAGTAGCCTTCTTTCAGTTCTCCATCTAATATTACTCGATTTCCACCTGTAAGAATTTTTCCTCCTAATTTTTTAGCCTCTTCAATTTTAGACAAAATTTTAAACATATGTTCCTTTGAAACTATAGCTCCTAAATTTGAACTTGGATCCTTTGGGTCGCCTACTTTTAAAACTTCTGTTTTAGTAATTAACGCTTTTTTGAAAGGCTCATAAATTTCTTTTTGAACAAAAAGACGAGAACCACACAAGCAAATTTGTCCTTGATTAGTAAATGCCGCTCGGGCAGCTGTGCTTACAGCTTTGTCAAAATCAGCATCGGCAAAAATGATGTTTGGATTTTTTCCTCCTAACTCTAAAGAAAGTTTTTTAACCATAGGAGCTGTAACTGCAGCAATATGTTTTCCTGTAACAGTACCTCCAGTGAAAGACACAATAGGAATGTCTGGATGCGTTGTGAGTGAGTCTCCTATTTTACTGCCTAAGCCATGTACAATATTTAAAACGCCTTTTGGCAAGCCAGCTTCAATACATATCTTACTAAATAAATAAGCGGTCATCGGCGTAATCTCAGAAGGTTTTGCAACAACTGTATTTCCCGCAGCAAGTGCAGGAGCAATCTTCCAAGTAAGCAAATACAATGGCAAATTCCAAGGAGAAATACATGCGGCCACTCCTATAGGTTGACGCAAAGTATAATTAAGTGCTATCCCATCCATTTCATGTGTTTGAGAGCTGTCATGTAAAATCGCACCAGCAAAAAAACGAATGTTAGCAGAGGCTCTTGGAATATCTACAGAAGCAGCTAGTTTTTCTGGCTTTCCATTATCCTTGCTTTCTGCCTTAACCAGTTCATCATTATATTTTTCAATAGTAGTAGAAAGCTTCATTAAAACATCAGATCTTTCCTGTTTTGAGGTCTTTCCCCAAGTCAAAAATGCCTCCTTAGCAGACGCTACTGCTTTATCAATGTCTGATTTCTCAGAATCTGGAATTAAAGAATAAACCTTTCCATTAGACGGATTATAATTTTCTAAATAATTACCTTCATCTGGACCTACTAATTCTCCATTTATATAATTTAAAATCTTTTCCACCTATAAACTCTTTGTTCTTCCTCCGTCTACCGGAAGGTTGATTCCATTTATATAAGCAGCAGCAGGGGTGCACAAAAATGCAACTGCATTTGCAACTTCATGCGCCTCTCCAAATCTAGCTGCAGGAACTTGTAATCTCATTTCTTGTGCAATAGACTCTTCTGAATCTCTATTTTGAGCTTTTTTAATAATCAAACTTTTTAATCGATTTGTATTTGTAAAACCTGGCAATACATTATTAACCGTAATACCATAAGAGCCAACCTCAACAGAAAGTGTTTTTGCCCAATTTGCAACTGCTGCACGAATAGTGTTAGAGACTCCTAAACCAGCAATTGGCGCCTTTACCGATGTAGAAATAATATTAACAATCCTTCCATACTTTTCTTTTTTCATTCCTTCTATAACCTTCTGAACTAAAACTTGATTGTTCACTAAGTGCATCTTGAATGCCTCTTCAAAAGATTTAGGGGGTGCATTTGTAATGGGTCCTGCGGCAGGCCCTCCAGTATTATTTACCAAAATATGGTAGTTATTGTTTAAACGGTTAACTTCCTTTTTTAATTTTTCTGTATCTGCAAAATCAACACATAAAAAAGAATGTCCTTGTCCTTGTGATACATCTAGACTATTTAACACCTCCTTTAATTTATTTTCATTACGAGCAACCAACATAATATTAGCGCCAAGTTTTGCTAATTCAATAGCAGAAGCTTCTCCAATTCCCTGTGTGCTACCACAAACAATAGCATTTTTATTCTTTAAATCTAAATTCATCTAAATTGTTTTACTATTTAACATAATTAAAACCTAACGCATCTTTTATATTTAACGGCAATTCTGGCAAATAAGATCTAGATATCATAAGTGTAGCAATATTGGAAAAATCTGTAAATAGTTTATGTTTATCTACTGTTTTCTTCAAATATTCTTGACCTGAACTGCCTCCTGTGCCAATTTTTTGTCCTAACATTTTTTCAACCATTTGCATGTGCCTAAATCTCCAAGCAGAAATCTTATGATCTAAGTCTACTAAACTTCTTAAGAACTGATATGGCAAATGCAAAATTGGTTGGTCCCTGTATAAATTTATTAAGAGTGCAGACATGGTTGCTTTATAAGAAAGTTTTGTTTCTCCTTGTTTAATGGCTTCCTTATGTTGATCTTCATTTAACACACGCTCAAAATATTTTCTATTCTCATCAATCATACGAATCCTAAGCTCCTTATCTTCCTCAGTTAAATCTGCTGATTTAATTTCTACAATTTCTTTTTCCAACATTGCATTTACCGCATTTTCATATTTCTTAATGAAATCAAAATCATCAACATTTAAAAACGGAATGCGTTCTAGCCATTTTTCAACTAAAGAAAAGAATGATGCTCCATCTTCCAAATTTAATATCTCTTCTTTTTTCTCTTCCTTAAACTGTGCGTGATAAGGGCACCCTCCTGGCTGATATCGTTTCTCTATTTTTAAACCCAACAGCACCTCAATCTTTCTAAACTGATGAGACTGAAATCCAGAAGCAGGGGATAAATGATTACGAAAATCTAAAAAATCCAAAGGCGTCATAGTCTCTAAAATATCTACTTGACCAACAAGGGTTTCCATGATTTTATTAATCCTATCCATTCTATTTACAATCACCCCAATATTATCTTCGTCAATTTTATCAGCTTTAAATAAAGTCATTGCTGAATTCAATTCGTGTAAAATTTGCTTAAACCACAGCTCATATGTTTGGTGAATAATTATAAAGAGCATTTCTTCATGGGCCTCTTCTCCTTTTGATTTGCTAACAAGGTGCTGAGCATTCAACACTTGGTCAAGTGCCAAATAATTTATATAATGTACTGATGAGGGTTTTTCTGACATGAAAGAATTTTATAAAGCAGTAAAAGTAAGCAATATGATTTAAAAAATCAAAAGCAGTATTATTAAAAATAAATAACTGAAAATACTTAGCGATTCTACCCAAAAAGAGAAATACATTTCACTTTTATTTTTATTAGATTTTTTTATACTAACGTACGCTAGAAAATAAAGCAAAATTAATGCTAAAAAAATAGATATACTAATCTCGTTTTGAACTAACTGAAAAAAGCCAAGAATCACACACAGAAATAAACTGAAAATTGCAATCCCTTTTGCTTTGTCAATGCCAAAAAAAATGGGAATTGTAGCTACATGGCCGCAATCATGTTTTAAATCTCTAATGTCAAATGGAATAGTTATAGCAAACACAAATAAAATCCTTGATGATAAATGCAAAAGAATATTTTGCGATATTAAAATGTTATTTTCAAGTACTAAGAGTAGCATAGTACTAATACACCACACAAAAGAAATAACAAAAATCTTAGCAAAAGGTATTTTTCTAATTCCAAAAGGATATAACAAAGAAACTATTGCTGTAAAAAAAATTACTTTTTGTGTAATTAATTGAAAATAAAAAAAATAATACACACTCATTAAAAAGGAAAATAACATCAATAAATAAACCGGTGAACTATTTTTAATTAACCAATTTTTACGAGCATGATTATTGCCTTTGCTAATCCTAATAACCCTCTGAAAGTTATAAGTGAAAATAGTAGCAAAAAAAAGAAACTGAGAAATTTGAGCGTTGCTTGTTTGCAAAATAATTTCTGAAGAAGAGGCAAGTCCTAAAACACAAAAAGCAACCCAAATATTACTATTTATAAAAAAGCGAATCATTAATGTCACTTTTTAAAACGCTAAAAAACAATGTTTACAATTCTCTTCGGAACAACTATTACCTTCTTAATGGAATTGCCATCTAAATATTGAGCAGTTTTTGAGTGTTTCATAATTTGATGTTCAACCTCCTGCTTATCCATATCTGCAGGAAGAGCTATTGTAAAGCGCGTCTTGCCATTAAAAGAAACCGGATAATTTATTTCATCTTCGACTAAATAACTTTGATTCCACTTTGGAAAAGATGCTTTTGAAACTGACTCTTTATTTCCTAGCCTATTCCAAATCTCTTCTGAAATATGAGGAGCATATGATGAAAGTAAAATTGTAAAGTCAGAAACAATATCACGATTATTACACTTCTGTTCTGTAAATTCATTTATGCAAATCATAAATGTACTTACAACTGTATTGAAAGAATATCTTTCAATTTCTTCCTCAACTTTTTTGATGGTTTTGTGTAGGGTCTTATAGTTTTCTTTGTTAGGGGGTGCATCAGAAACCGCAAAATTATTTTCATCATCATGTACTAGCCTCCAAAACTTCCTCAAAAAATTATGAACCCCATTAATTCCTTTAACATCCCAAGGCTTGTACTGTTCTAAAGGCCCTAAAAACATTTCATACAAACGCAAAGTGTCTGCTCCAAATTTATCTACAAGTTCATCGGGTGTTTGAACATTATATTTTGATTTTGACATTTTTTCAACCTCATAACCACACAAATATTTCCCCTCTTCATTTAAAATAAATTCCGCATCTTCATACTCCTTTCTTGAATTTTTAAACTCATTTATATTAAGCTCATCATTATTAACCAAATTTATATCCACATTTAATCTGAGTGTTTTATGTTCTTTTCTTTTATCAAAACTTACAAAGCAATTTGTATCTTTAATCCTATAAACAAAAGAAGACCTTCCTAAAATCATTCCTTGATTTATCATTTTTTTAAAAGGCTCATCAAAAGAAATAAATCCCCTATCGTACATAAATTTAGTCCAAAACCTAGAGTATAATAAGTGTCCCACGGCATGCTCTGCTCCACCAATGTACAAATCAACTTGTCCCCAATAATCAGATTTTTTTCTAGAACAAAACTCTAAATCGTTTTGCGGGTCCATATATCTTAAAAAATACCAAGAACTGCCAGCCCACCCTGGCATAACATTAGTTTCCATTCTGTCTCCTTCAAATACATTCCAGTCATTTTTTTTTGCTCTTGCAAGCGGAGGTTCTCCGGTTAAAGTGGGCAAATATTTATCTACGCTAGGCAGCACAACATGTTTTTGCTCATCCAAAAGATATGCTGTTTCTCCTTTATAATAAACTGGGAAAGGCTCCCCCCAATATCTTTGTCTGCTGAAAATTGCATCTCTTAATCTATAAATTATTTTTCGCTCTCCTAAATTTAATCTCTCTAATAACTGAATCGCTTTTGTAATTGCTTGTTCTGATGTAAGACCATCTAAAAAATCAGAATTTGTAATTTGTACATCTCTATCCTCATTTGCTTTTTCACTAACATCTACCCCTTTAAAAATGTTAATAATATTAATATTAAACTTCGTAGCAAAATCCCAATCTCTCTGGTCTCCACAAGGAACACCCATAACTGCTCCTGTGGCATATGTTGCAAGGACATATTCTCCAATCCAAATTGCAACTTTTTCTTTAGTAAAAGGATGAATTGCATAGGAACCTGTAAATACTCCACTTATACTTTTATCTGCCCGCCTCTCCCTTTCAGACTTTAATTTTGCTTTGTATACATAATCCAATACATCTTCTTTTTGAAATTCTTTAGTAAGATTTTCTATTAATCTATGTTCTGGAGATAAGACTATAAAATTAACGCCAAATATAGTGTCTGGCCTTGTAGTGAAAACTTCTATTATATCTTCTGAATCTTTAATCTTAAATCCTACAGAAGCTCCTGTAGATTTTCCTATCCAATTTCTCTGAATCTCCTTTATTGAGTCTGACCAATCAATAGTATCTAAGCCTGAAATCAATCGGTCTGCATAAGCTGTGATTCTAAGAGACCACTGTTTCATTAATTTTTGCTCTACCGGAAACCCTCCTCTTTCTGAAAGCCCGTCTTTCACCTCATCATTTGCAAGAACAGTTCCTAATCCTTCACACCAATTTACCCATGTATCTGACAAAAAAGCTAACCTGTATTTTAGCAAAATATCTTGTTTCTCTTTTTCTGAGAAATTGCCCCATTCGGAAGCAGAAAATTTCAATGTTATTTCATCACTAGCTGCATCAGTTTTAATGTTTCCGCTTTTTTCAAAATCTGAAATTAAATCTAGTATTGGTATTGCTTTATTTCTCTCATTACAATAATATGAATTGAAAAGCTGTTTAAAAATCCACTGAGTCCACTTATAATAATTTGGATCGGAAGTTTGTATTTCACGACTCCAATCATATGAAAAGCCAATTTGATTCAATTGCTTTCTATATCTATCTGTGTTTTTTTTAGTTGCCTTTTCTGGATGGATGCCTGTTTGAATAGCATACTGTTCTGTTGGCAGCCCAAAAGAATCATATCCCATTGGATGCAAAACGTTAAACCCTTTTGACCTTTTGTATCTTGAAAAGATATCAGAAGCAATATAGCCTAACGGATGTCCAACATGCAATCCAGCTCCTGAGGGATAAGGGAACATATCTAATACATAATATTTTTGCTTACTATTATCTTCTGAAACTTTATATATTTCATTTTTTTGCCAATAATCCTGCCACTTTTTCTCTATCTCTCCGAAATTATAGTTCATTTTTCAAAAATATCTTTTCGCAAAGTTAATTAATAACATGGATTCATAACTTGTATTTTTATATTTTAGCAAACAGAATGGCTAACGTAATAAATAAATCATTAAATAGAAAGATAATATCTTCCTCTGCTTCGGTTGTAATTAGTTTGTCTCTTGTTCTATTTATTATTGGACTGCTTTCGCTAATTATCATAAATACGCACAAATTATCTAACTATGTCAAAGAAAACATTGGCTTTACAATAATGTTAGAAAATTCAGCAAGTGAAATTGAAATTACTCAATTTCAAAAAGAATTAAATGCTGCTGAATTTGCAAAAAAAATTACCTTTATCAGTAATGAGCAGGCTACTAAAGAATTAAAGCATAATCTGGGAGAAGATTTTGTAAGTTTTTTAGGCTATAGTCCTCTTTTATCATCAATTGATATAAAATTAAACGCCTCTTATGCGAATAATGATAGTCTAGAAAAAATAACTACTGAACTAACAGAAAACCCAGTAGTATTTGAAGCCTATTATCAAAAAAACCTGGTAGAAAAGTTAAACAACAATGTAAACCAATTCTCATTCTTTTTATTAATTTTTTGCATACTACTTTTATTTATTGCATTTGTACTAATAAATAATACTATCCGCCTGTCTGTTTACGCAAAAAGATTTATAATTAGAACCATGAGGCTAGTAGGAGCAACAAATAGCTTTATACAAAAACCATTTTTAATCAAAGGATTATATCAGGGTGTATATAGTTCAATTTTTGCTATTTTTATGTTAATTGGGGCAATAAGACTAGTTCAAGGTAATCAAGTAAAAATATTAACTGTCGATGACCTAAAAGTAATCGGAATTGTATTCTTGCTTGTTTTCTTCTCAGGATTATTACTTAGCTTTTTTTCTACTTTTTTTGCTGTAAGAAAATATATTAAACAAAACGAAAATGAACTTTACAACTAAATAAAAAAACCATGAAATTTGCATTCAAAAAAACTAATTACATTCTACTCATTATTGGGTTAATATTTATAGGATTAGGTCTTGTTTTAATGATTGGAGGAGGGTCAGAAGACCCTACAAAATTTTCTTCTGAAATTTTTAATTTTCAAAGACTGACATTGGCTCCCATTTTATTAGCAATAGGATTTATTATCCAAATATTTGCCATCATGTATAAAGAAAAAATCTCTTAAAAAAGATGGAAATATTAAATGCAATTATTCTTGGCATTATTCAAGGATTAACTGAGTTTTTGCCAGTGAGTAGTAGCGGTCATCTAGAAATTGCAAAAGCAATTCTTGGAGAAGAAAAAATAGGCAAAGAGAGCATGTTAATGACCGTTGTATTACATTTTGCAACAGCTGTTTCAACAATTTTTGTTTTCAGAAAAGATCTAATAGAAATTTTCAGAGGATTAATAAAAATAAAAAATAATCACTCTTTTCAATTTTCAATAAAAATTGTTTTATCTATGCTACCAGCTGCATTAATTGGAGTTTTTTTTAATACTGAAATTGAGCATTTATTCAAGGGAAATCTTACATTGGTTGGGGGGATGTTAATCGCAACTAGTTTATTGCTTTTCTTGGCTGATAAGGCAAAATCATCAGTAAAAAATGTAGGAATTAAAGATTCAATACTAATTGGCTGTGCTCAAGCCATTGCAATAATTCCAGGAATTTCAAGGTCAGGAGCAACAATTTCAACAGCAGTAATTCTAGGTATTGACAAAGAAAAATCAGCACGCTTTTCTTTTTTAATGGTTGTTCCTCTAATTTTTGGAAAAATGGCAAAAGATGTATTTTCTGAAGAAATAACAATAATAATCCCCAATTTCACATATCTTTTTGTAGGTTTTTTAGCTGCTTTTTTTACAGGAATATTTGCATGTAAATGGATGATTAAGATTGTAAAAAATAGTCAACTAAAATATTTTTCATACTACTGTTTTGCTATTGGAGCAATTGTCATTTCAATATCCCTGTCCTAATCATATATGCAAAGGTTTCCTACTTCAATAAATGAGTTTTTAACTGGGCAAATTTTTCTTATTGACAAGCCTCTTGGCTGGTCATCATTTGATGTAGTAAAAAAAATTAAGTATCTAATTCAAAAAAATAAAAACATTAAAAAACTAAAAGTAGGTCATGCTGGCACTCTAGACCCACTAGCAACAGGACTGCTAATTATTTGCACGGGAAAATTCACAAAAAAAATATCTGAAATTCAAGAAAAAGAAAAAACATACACTGGCACCATCACATTAGGAGCAACAACCCCTTCTTACGATTTAGAGACAAAGCTAGACAATAACTATGAAACTCAACACATTAATAATAGCTTAATTCGTCAAACTGCACAACATTTTCTCGGAGAAATTAATCAAACACCACCTATTTTTTCTGCTCTAAAAAAAGATGGAGAACGCCTTTATAAAAAGGCAAGAAGAGGCGAGGAAATAGTAATCAACAGCAGAAAAGTATTTATACGTGAATTTAATATTGTTTCTATTGAAAATTTAAATGTGCATTTTGAAATTAAATGCAGTAAAGGAACGTATATTCGTTCGATTGCTAATGATTTTGGCGCTGAACTAAAGAGCGGCGCACATCTTTCTAGATTGTGTAGAACTGCTATTGGAGATTACAAATTATCAAAGGGGCTTAATATTAAAGAATTTGAAGAAAAATTAAATCCCTAGATATCACTTGACTTCTGCTTTTCAATGTGTTATATTTGCGGACTTTAATTTAATCCTTACATTTTTTCAAATGAAATACAAACTCTCGATGTTCAATTTTAACTTGCCTGAAGCAAGAATTGCAAAAAAACCAGCTACAGAAAGAGAAGATGCGAAACTTATGATTCTGCATAAAGATAGTGGAAAAGTTGAACACAAGAAAGTATCCTATCTAAATGAGTTTTTTGAAGAAGGAGACAGGGTTGTTATAAACAACACAAAGGTGTTTCCTGCTAGATTACATGCCAACAAAGAGAAGACTGGCGCGATGATTGAAGTGTTTTTATTGCGAGAGTTAAATACCGAAAATCGGCTCTGGGATGTACTAGTAGATCCTGCCAGAAAGATACGAATTGGAAATAAATTATTTTTTGGTGATAATGATGAGCTAATTGCAGAAGTAATTGACAATACCACTTCTAGAGGAAGGACTTTACGTTTTCTATTTGATGGAACGCATGAAGAATTTAAAGAGACGCTTACAGCTCTTGGGAAGACCCCTATCCCTAAACATCTAGGAAGAGATGCAACGCCACAAGATACAGAGCGTTTTCAAACTGTTTATGCAAAACATGAAGGGGCTGTTTCTGCTCCTACTGCAGGGCTACACTTTAGTAAACTTTTAATGAAACAGATGGAATTCAAAGGGATTGAATTTGTTGAAACAACACTACATGTTGGATTAGGGACATTTCATCCAATTATGGTGGAAGACTTATCAAAACACCGCATGGAATCAGAAAAAATAATGATTTCTAAAGAGGCTGCTCATCAGATTAATACAGCAAAAGCTGAAAACAAAAGGATTTGTGCTGTTGGAACAACAGTAATGCGCACATTAGAATCTTCTGTTTCAACAAAAAACGAATCTCTTGAACATGATGGGTGGACAAACGTTTTTTTATTTCCGCCACATGATTTTAAAATAGCAAATTGTATGCTAACCAATTTTCATTTACCACAATCTGCTCTAATGATGCAAGTTGCCGCATTTTCTGGCTTGGAGGTTTTAAAAAAAGCTTACAAAGAGGCTATAAGCAAAAAATATAATTTCCATACGTTTGGAGATGCTATGCTGATTATATAAAATGAAAAGAATAGCGCTAATTGTTGCCGGGGGAAGAGGTGAAAGAATGAAGAGTAAAATCCGCAAACAATTTCTACCATTAAATGGTATGCCTGTTTTAATGTATACCATAACACATTTTTTACATTTTGACAAAATTATTCTAGTTTTACCAAAAAGTGAAATTGTTTTTTGGGAAGAGCTTTGTTTGGAATATAATTTCACTGCAAAACACACAATCATCGAAGGAGGAAAATCAAGATTTCATTCTGTAAAAAATGGACTTGAAAAAACAAATGCCAAGTCAATTGTTGCAATCCATGATGGTGTTCGGCCAATTATTTCTAAAAAATTAATTTCCCTTCTAGTCTCTAAAACAGGCCCTCTTACTGGATCTCTTCCGGTTCTAGCTATAACAAGCTCTCTACGAAAGATACAAGGGAAAAAATCTAAGCATATTAATCGAAAAAATTTATACCAGAGTCAAACGCCACAATGTTTTAGAGCTAGTGATATTAAAAAAGCATACTCTCAAAGATATTCTGCTTTATTTACTGATGATGCGTCTGTTTTTGAGAAATTTGGAGGCAAAATAATAACCGTATTAGGCGAAAGAAAAAACCTAAAAATCACCACTGAAGAAGACCTAAAAATTGCTGAGTTGTTTATGCAATAACTTTTACTTCTTGAAATTCATATATTAAATTTACTCCAGGTGTTTTCCCCTTCTCAAATGTTCCTAGATTTTCAAATCCTAACGCTTCTGCACCATTTTTGGAGGCAATCTTTAAAAGGGTATTTAAATCAAAATTAGAATTTTCTTTTATTATCTGTAATTCTTCTAGAATAGAAAGAGAATTATTAGATGCTAGGCTGTCTGTGCCAACGCACAGCTTTGTTGCTGGAAAAATAGAATAATTTGGTAACGAATTTTCAATATGTAAGTTTGATTTTGGACAAGTGCAATAATAGTGTTCGGTAATCTCATCTTGAGATGTGAATGTATTATGTACAAGTAATATTTTTTTGTTTTTTAATTCATTAATAATATCTAGAGCAGAATCTCTCTTTCCCCATATGTCCAGCGTTGATTCAAGATGAGTCAACCAATCATAAAAAGAGCCTTTTTTATGTTTAAATAAGTTGTTTTCATCTTTTGTTTCTTGCATATGGACAGAGAAAATGTCATCGTTTTCATCAAAAACACTTAATATCTCACTCATTAAATCAGGAGTAACAGAATATGCTGAGTGGGGAGATATTGTTGACTTCATTCCAGACTCTCTAAATTCTTCTCTTATTCTTTTTGCATGACTAATCGCTTTATTTGTATTACTAGCTTGCACGCCAAACACCTCTATAAAATTATAGTAGCGCAAATTGTTCTTTTTCTTTTGGAGAAGTGTATCTGCAGTATTACAAATATCTCCAACCCCAATAATCCCATTTTTTATCATTTCGAACTCTGCAATTTCAATTGCCTCTAGTATTTCATGTTGGTCAAAATTATATCGATTCTCTATAGTGCTAATGAAATTCAAAAAACCACTTTTTTCTTCAGAAAAACCTTTTAAATGGCTAAGCTCTAGGTGGCAATGGGCATTTATAAAGCCTGGACATAAAATACCTTCAAAGAATTCCAACTTATCCTTTGAAATCAATTCTCTGTTTTTAAAAACTCTTTTTACTTCTCCATTATCCGAAATTTGCAAAACCCCCTCTTTTACTGGATCAGTATTAAGTGGGTATAAATAATCTGCTGTTAAAAAGCGCATACACAAAAGTAATATATCTTTGCAAAGAAACATGAGTGCTAAAAAAGATATTCGCAATTTAAATTTAGACGAAATTCTAAAATTCTGTGCAACACATAAATTGCCTGATTTTAGAGGAAGACAAATATGGGAGTGGCTATGGAAAAAAAGAGCTACATCATTTGAAGAGCTAACATCTCTATCAAAAGAGGTTCGAAAATTGTTAAACACTTATTTTATTATAGCTCCTATTAAAATTCACAAAACGGAAAGAAGCGCTGACAGCACAATAAAATATAGTTTTGTATTACATGATAATTTTTTAGTTGAAGGAGTACTAATCCCATCAAAGAACAGACTAACAGCTTGCATATCATCACAAGTAGGTTGTAGCCTTGATTGTAATTTTTGTGCAACTGGAACGCTAAAGCTAAAAAGGAATCTTACCGCTGCTGAAATATACGATCAAGTATTTATTCTTAATCAAGAGGGAATCTTAAATTTTGGGAAAAAACTATCTAATATTGTTTATATGGGAATGGGAGAACCACTATTAAATTACAAGGCAGTACTAAATAGTATTAATTTAATCACAACGAATCAGGGATTAAGTATGTCTCCAAAAAGGATTACCGTTTCGACGGCCGGAATTTCAAAAATGATAAAGAAGCTTGCAGATGATAACGTTAAGTTTAATTTAGCTATTTCATTACATGCTGCTTCTGATGAAAAAAGAGATAGCTTAATGCCAATAAATAAAAGAATAAACATAGAAATACTTAGCGATGCTATTAACTATTTTTACGAAAAAACTGGAACCAGAATTACATACGAATATATATTGTTTAACGGTATTAATGATAGCATTGATGATGCCAGAAAATTAGTGGCACTTGCAAAAGATACGCCTTGTAAAATAAACTTAATTGAATATAATACCATTGATGGTATAGATTATGAAAAATCATCAAAAAAAACAACGGAAAACTTTATTTCTTACTTAGAAGACAAAAAAATCATTGTAAACTTGCGGAAAAGCAAGGGGGATGATATTGCTGCTGCCTGCGGACAATTGGTAAACAAATTAAAATAACTTCTTAAGAAGCTAAAAAGAACTATTTATAGGCCTTTTTTCTTTGTATATTCGCAATCTAGTTAACACTTATGGCAACACTAAAAAATATAAAAGATCCTGTTATATTAGAAATGGACTTGTTTGAACGCAAGTTTAAAATCTCCTTAAAAAGTGACGTCCCTTTGCTTGACAGGATTATGTATTATATTATAAAAAGAAAAGGAAAACAAATACGCCCTATGTTTGTTTTTCTATCTGCAAAACTTTTTGGAGATGTTGGAGAAAACACTTATCGTGCAGCATCAATGATTGAATTATTACATACTGCGACCTTGGTACATGATGATGTTATTGATGAAGCTAATTTCAGAAGAGGTTTCTTTTCTATTAATGCGCTATGGAAGAACAAAATCGCTGTGCTAGTTGGAGATTTCCTGCTAAGCAAAGGACTGTTACTCGCCGTCAAAAACAAAGAGTATGAATTATTAGAGATTATGAGCAATGCCGTGCAAGACATGAGCGAAGGAGAACTTTTACAAATTGAAAAAGCTAGAAAACTAGATATTACCGAAGAAATCTATTTTACAATCATTCGAAAAAAAACAGCATCGTTAATTGCTGCTTGCTGTGAAAGTGGAGCAAGCTCAGCTAATCAAAAAAATGAAATCGTGGAAAAAATGAGGCTATTTGGTGAAAATGCAGGAATTGCCTTTCAAATTAAAGATGATCTATTTGACTATACAGAAAGCAATCTGTTAGGCAAACCAACTGGCATAGATATACGAGAAAAAAAAATGACCCTTCCTTTAATATACACTCTTAATAATGTTGATAAAAAATTGAAAAATTATATCATAGATATCATAAAAAACCACAATAAAAACAATAAAAAAATTACTGAAGTAATTAGCCTAGTCAAAAAAAATGGGGGTCTTGAATACTCAGAAAAAGTAATGCTAAAGTATTATAAGGAAGCGATAAAAATCCTTGAAACCTTTGGAGATAATGACTCGAAAAAATCCTTGGGGCTATTATTAAAATACGTAATAAGCAGAAAAAAATGATTCCTCAAGAAACTATAGATAAAATTTTTGAAACAGTTCAGATACATGAAGTAGTGAGTGATTTTGTTGAATTAAAAAAAGCTGGTGCTAATTATAAAGGACGGTGTCCGTTTCATAATGAGAAAACGCCATCTTTTGTTGTGTCCCCAACAAAAGGTATTTATAAATGCTTTGGATGCGGAAAAGGAGGTAATAGTATAATGTTTTTACAAGAGTTACAATCAATCACATATCCGGAAGCGTTAAGGTATATTGCTGAAAAATATAATATTGAAATTATTGAAGAAAAACTTACTGATGAGGAAGAGGCTAAACAGTCAGAAAAAGAAAGTTTATTTATTGCAACAAAATTTGCTAGTAACTACTTTCAAGATATTCTTTGGAATACAGAAGAAGGGAGGCTAATTGGATTAAATTATTTTAAAGAACGAGGTTTCTCAGAAGAAATAATTAAAAAATTTAAGCTTGGATACAGTCCTAAAATTCAAAATTCATTTGAAAAATCTGCATTAAAAGCTGGGTATGACAAAAAAGTCTTAATATCTTCTAGTCTTATTGGAGAAAATTCGCAAGGCAAGACATATGATAAATTCCGTGATAGGGCTATCTTCCCAATACATTCATATTCGGGAAAAGAAGTAGGGTTTGGCGCAAGAGCGTTTAATGCTGAAGCAAAAGCAAAATATCTAAACTCAGGGGAGTCATTAATTTATGACAAGTCAAAGGTTTTATACGGACTATATGCCTCAAAACAAGCAATAAGCAAATCAAATAAATGTTACGTTGTAGAAGGCTATACAGATGTAATTTCAATGCATCAAAATGGTATTGAAAATGTGATATCTGCTTCAGGAACAGCGCTTTCCATCTATCAAATTCAACTTATTAAACGTTCAACAAATAATATTATTTTATTGTTTGATCGAGATCAAGCAGGAGAAAAAGCAGCAATCAGATCTATAAATATTTGCCTAAAAGCAGAAATGAATGTAAAGGTTATTTCATTTCCCAATGGAGAAGACCCTGATTCATACTCAAAAAAACTTACCACTAAAGCATTCCAAGAATACCTAGATACATCTGCAGTTAATTTTGTTGACTATCTTATTTGGGTCTATAAGCTCAACGAAGAAAAAGATGCGGAAAAAATTATCGAAATAAAAAAGAAAATTATTTTTAGTATTTCGGAAATGCCGGATATATTTAATAGAGAAGAATACTGTAAAATTTACCACGGAAAACTAGGTCTTTCTGAACAAGCCCTTTTGCAGCAAGTTAGTAAGTCAAGAGCAAAAGAAAATGCATCTTCAGAAAGGAAATTACATCCGCAGAAAAAGCAATTGGAAACAGGCGGTCCTAAAAAGAACAGTGTAACAGAACAACTAGAGAATCAAGAAAAAGAAGTTTTACGACTTTTAATTAATTATGGGAATGAAATATTTATAACTACAGAAAAAGAAGAAGAAAGCGTTGCTGGGATGATAATTAATGAATTATACCAAGACAAGATTGGTTTCTCTGTTCCTAAACATCAAAGTTTATATCTTGAAATTATTCGGATTATTAACGATTATGCGCAAATTGATGTTCAAAAATTAATTACTCATTCAAATAACGAAATTAGCAGACAAACTATTGACCTAGTTGCTCAAGCTCATCATATAAGTAGAAACTGGAAAGATCAACATAATATCATCACCGGTAGAGAAGATGAAAAAATGCAAAAAACAACTGAAAAAGCAATTCTCTCTCTAAAAAGAGGCATAGTAGCTGTACAAATATCAACAATACAGAAAAAATTAAAAACTGATTCTAATGATAAGACTGGCATAAAAAAACTAACTGAATTAACAAAAATAAAGACTGAAATATCAAAATTACTAGGAAGAAATGTAGGGTAAAATAAGTCTCTTGCTACGTTGTACTAATAAATAATTTTCTATCAATCCTAAACAGAACTCTTAATATCTTTTAATAATAATTGTAACGTTTTGTTTCCTTTCCATTCATTTTCTTGAATAGAGTAGCATATGTCAAAAGATTTATCTTTTTGAATTTTTTCTAAAAAATCTCCCATCCCAAAACCAACTCCTTTAATGTTTTTTTGTTCAGCATGTAAGCTAAGCTGCAAGTGCTGGCTTTCATTTCCTATGTTTTTAGAAAAACCACTATCAAGAACTCCCTTGCTTATAAAAACTGGCAACCAATTAAGCGGCCCAAAAGGGGAGAATTGTTTTATTATTCGAAATAACTTTTCATTTATGTGATTAATATTAATCTCCATATCCACCTCAATTTTAGGGGTAATCTGGTCATTTGTTATTTTTTTAGAAACAGCTATTTCAAATGCTTCTGTAAAAGCCTGAATATTTTCTTTTTTAATGCTTAAACCAGCGGCATACTTGTGTCCTCCAAATTTATCACATAAATGTGAACACTCTGAAAGCGCCTGATATAAATCAAACTCATGAACAGATCGAGCCGAGCCTATTAGCATTCCATCTTTTTCTGCAAGCACTACAGTTGGCTTATAGTAAACTTCTATTAAACGAGATGCAACAATCCCCAGCACACCTTTATGCCATTTTTCACTAAAAACAACTATGGACTTTTTTTTGCTATCAACCATTTGAATAGCTTCCCTTGTAATGCTTTTATCTAATTCCTTTCGAATGCTATTGTTTTCTTCTATAGCAAAAGCAAGTGATTTTGCATTTTCATAATCTACTTCCACTAAAACTTCAACTGCTTTTTTAGCGTGATCTATTCTTCCTGCTGCATTTATTCTTGGTGCAATCCCAAAAATTACATCTGACATAGAGTACTCTTCCTTTTTAGAAGCTACGTGCATTAAAACTTGTAAGCCAACTCTTGGTTTTGAATTGATTTTTTTTAAACCGTAAAATGCTAAAACTCTATTCTCTCCAGTCATAGGAACAATATCTGCTCCTATGCTTACTGCAACTAAATCTAAATAATCTATTATCTCATCAAAAGGAATATTATTATTTAAAGAATATGCTTGTATTAATTTAAACCCTACCCCGCAACCGGATAGGTCTTTATATGGATAATTACAACTGAATTGCTTAGGGTTTAAAACCGCAACCGCATTTGGAATTTTATCTGAAGGAGTATGATGATCGCATATAATAAAATCTACGCCCTTTTTATTTGCATAATTAATTTGTTCAACAGCTCTAATACCACAATCTAGAGCTACTATCAATGAGAAGTTGTTTTTACTTGCATAATCAATCCCTTTTAATGAAACCCCATAGCCTTCTTCTTCTCTAGAAGGAATATAATATTCAACATTTTTATTATATTTTTTTAAAAACAAATACAACATAGCAACAGATGTTGTTCCATCAACATCATAGTCTCCATAAACTAAAATCTTTTGATCTTTCTTAATTGCAATTTCAACCCTTATGACGGCTTCTTGCATGCCTTTCATTAGAAAAGGATTGTGTAGATGAGATAACTCTGGTCTAAAAAAAAGCTTCGCTTCGTTATATGTTTTAATACCCCTTAAAGCTAAAAGATGAGCTATAATTTTACTGACACCCAAGTCCTTTGCAAGGGATGAAATAATTATATTGTTAGCTTTTCTTACTTTCCAATTCTTATCCATTTATCTCATTATTTTTGTTTGAGTAAGTATAGAATACTTATGAATAAGTTCGAAAATCTCTGCTACCATTTGATTGTCTAATTGCAAATCATTTGCAATTGAAGTCCTAGTTTTCAATATTTCAAACCATCTTTCAATTTGAAAAATAGTCAGCCTATTCTTGTTTTTAAAATTAGCAATCATTTCAACAATTTTTTTTCTGTCATTTAGCAGGGCTATAATATGATAGTCTAACAAATCAATCTGGCTCCTGAATTCCGAAAGTTTCATTTTGAAAACCTCATCTCTTAATTTAGAGTCTCTATAAACTAAATTATTCAAAATTTTCGCTAACTCTTTCGGTGTTACCTGTTGTTCAGAATCGCTTAAAGCATTCATGGGGTCGCTATGCGTCTCTATCATTAATCCGTCCAAATTAATATCCATTGCTGTTTGAGAAACATCTTCAATTAACGATGCTCTGCCAGATATGTGTGAAGGATCACAAATAATAGGTAAATCACGAACTTCTTTTCTTAATTTAATTGGCATTTCCCACTTAGGGTCATTTCTAAAGGCAGATTCATTATAGCTAAAAAAGCCTCTATGAATAGCTGCAAGCTGATGAATACCTCGCTTATTTAATCGTTCTAATGCTCCAATCCATAATCCTATTTCTGGATGGATTGGATTCTTTACAAACACAGGAATATCTACGCCTCTAAGAGCATCAGCAATTTCTTGCACGTAAAAAGGGTTTACTGTAGTACGAGCTCCTATCCATAACATATCAACACCTTGTGACAAGCAAAGATCAACATGATTTGCATTTGCAACCTCAGTTATAACTTTTAATCCTGTTTCTAGCTGTACTTTTTGCAGCCATTTTAGAGCCTCTTCTCCCGCTCCTGAAAAAGAGCCTGGGCTTGTTCTTGGCTTCCAAATTCCAACTCTAAAAGCATTAACAACACCTTTTATTTGGTGTGCTACTCTCAAAACCTGATCTTCTGATTCTGCACTGCAAGGACCTGCAATAATATATGGCTTTTTAACTATAAAATTTTCTGTTTTCATATCTCTCCCTGAACTACAATTACAAATTCTCCTTTTGGTTTTTTATTTTCAAATAATAATAATACCTCCCCAATACTGCCTCTTATTGTTTCTTCAAATATCTTACTCATTTCTCTTGAAATAGATATTTTCCTTTCTTCCCCAAAATATTCAACAAAATCTTTTAGTGTTTTGAGAACTCTATGAGGAGACTCGTAAAAAACCATGGTTCTTTCCTCTTTTTTTAAAATTTTTAATCGTTTTTTCCTTCCTTTTTTTTGTGGCAGAAAACCTTCAAAAACAAACTTTTCATTTGGCAATCCAGAATTAACCAAAGCCGGAACAAAAGCAGTAGCTCCCGCAAGACATTCAACTAAAATGCCTTCTTTAATGCACTCGCGCACAAGCAAAAATCCCGGATCAGAAATAGATGGAGTTCCTGCATCAGAAATTAATGCACAAGTAAATCCTGATTTTAATCTATGAATGTACTTTGATAAAACTTCATGCTCATTATGCATATGAAAAGACCGTACTGGAGTTTCTATATTATAATGCGAAAATAATTTTTTTGAAGTCCTAGTATCTTCAGCCAATACTAAATCAACTTCTTTAAGTAACCGAATTGCTCTTAACGTTATATCCTCCAGATTCCCAATTGGAGTTGGTATAATATATAATTTTGACATATTACAAAATTAAATAAATAGTGGGTAAAATTCTACTTTTGGAGAAATCCTTATTGTTGGGGCTGGCAAATGAATGTAATTCAACCAATATTTTATTCTTTCCGCTGTTGGAGATTTCCATCTTTTAAGCATTTTAGGAATATCATAATCCAAGGCGATATACCATTCATTATTTCCTCCCATTTTGGTGTTTTGCTGGTTTAAGTATTGAGTTTCGTCCAATCCAAAACCAATAGCAACATTCAGCCACTCAGGCCAAAAAGAAGTTTCTATAAAATGGTTTATATCAAAGGTCGCCCAATATGTCTGATTAGGATAGTCATCTTGCCAAGCAATCTGACTTGCTGATTTTCCTCTTTCTGCTTCCAAATCCCAGTATGCATTAGAATGCTTGTAATAAGAAAACTTAAATTTAATTGCACCTAAGTTATTATCATAATATTGAAAAACAGGCCATAATGAACCGGCCATTCCTAGTCCTAAGTCCCATTTGCTGAACCCCCAATAAGGAGCGTATCCGTCTTTCATTTCAATAGCAAGCTGTAAGCCAGACCCAAAAAAAGCGCCATACCAAAGCGCTTGTTTTTCTTGCATTCCTGCCCATTTCATTGATGAAGAAAAAGCATCTGCTGCCTCTAATCCTCCCAAAAAATGACCCAATTTGTCAACATTTAAAGCATATCTCAAATCCGAACCATCATCAAAATGGAATGGAATTTGTTTTTCAGACCACCAAGAGTTTTGCACATAGTAATAAGATAATAAAAGAGAAGATGAAAGTGTAGCTCCAACTATTATAACACGTTTTTTATTCAGTCTTAGGCTATCATTTTGAGCAGCAATATGTTGACACAAGAAAAGAGAGGCAACAAGCAAAAACAAACTTTTAAATTTCATAACTATTGAAAATGCTTTTTATATTTTTGTTAGCAAACTTAACAAAAGAATTTAGTACTAATGTTTTTAGAATCCCAAATAGATTATAGTATGAAACCTGGCAGTATTGAAGTAATCTGTGGATCTATGTTTTCAGGAAAAACGGAAGAATTACTTCGTCGATTAAAAAGAGCAGAATATGCAAAACTAAAAATTGCTGTTTTTAAACCTAAAATAGATGTTAGGTATGATGCTAAAAAAGTAGTTTCACATGATTCTAATACAATTCTATCAACTACCGTAAAATCGCCAGAGGAAATACTAAAATTAGTTGCAGACATAGAGGTTGTTGCAATTGATGAGGCTCAATTTTTCAAAACGGGTCTTTTGGGGGTTTCTAATAGGCTTGCCAATCAAGGAAAGAGAGTGATTATTGCTGGCCTAGACATGGATTATTCAGGGGCTCCTTTTGCAGAAATTCCAGGGCTAATGGCAATTGCCGAAAGCGTCACCAAAGTACATGCTATATGCCTTGATTGTGGTGGGATTGCAAATTATTCTTTTAGGCTAAATAAAAGTAACGATTTAGTAAAACTAGGCGAACAAGATGAATATAAGCCTCTCTGCAGAAGTTGTTTTAGAAAGAAAAATGTATGAATACTGCAAATGAAACTATATTGCGTATTGATTTAAAAAAACTCGAGGAAAATTTTAATTTTTTCAAAAAAAAACTAGACTCAGGAACTAAAATAATTGCAGTTGTAAAGGCTTTCGCATATGGACATGGAGACGTTAAAATTTCGAAAAAATTAGAACAGCTTGGGACATATGCACTTTGGGTTAGCGACTTTGAAGAAGGAGTTTCACTACGGGAATCTGGAATAAAAACAAAAATAATTGTTGCAAATCCTGGGATAAAAAGCTATCGAAAAATTATTAGATATAATCTTGATGTTGTGTTATATAGTCATCGATTATTAGATTTCTATTGCAACAACAAAACTAATGTTAATATTCACATTAAATTTAATACCGGAATGAACCGGTATGGATTTGACCCTAATGATATAAAAATTATTATATCTAAAATAATTGATAATCCTCATTTAAAATTAATTTCTATCTGTTCGCATCTAGCAGCTGCAGAAAACAAAAAATCTGATTTTACTTTAAAACAAATTGCTCTTTTTCAAAATATTACTAAAAAAATTAATAAGCTTTTAAATAAAAAAATAATCTTTCACCTGCTTAACTCACATGGGGTTCTAAATTTCCCTAAAAAACAAATGGATGCTGTTAGATTGGGAATTGGGCTTTATGGATCTACTGATGAATGTAAACTAAAACAAATCAGCTATCTTTCTAGCGTTATTAATCAAATAAGAGTTGTGGAAAGAGGAGGGGGTATTGGTTATAGAAGTGCTTTCGTTGCTGAAAAAAAAACAAGTGTCGCAATAATTCATGTTGGATATGCTGATGGCCTAAACAGGAAACTAAGCAACTCTATTGGAAGTGTTTTTATAAACAATCAGGAGTGTGATATTATTGGAGAAATTAGTATGGATAGTTTTGCTGCTGACATTACAGAAATTGACGCAAAAGAAGGGGATTTAGTTGAGATATTTGGCCCCCAACTAAATGTATTTGATATTGCAAAAAAAATAAATACTATACCATATGAAATATACTCAACGCTAAATAGGAGGATTAAACGAGTCTATTCTGACTCATAGCGACTATAAATTGTATATAAATAGATATATGCAATCGTTAATAAAAAAATGAAAAGATATGAATCAACCAGCATTAAGAACATAAATGATATTGGCAATAATGACCTATGAATACCGTCTTTCTTACTTAATAATGCTTTAATTTGATGAAAAAAAATAGACAGAAGTAAACCCAGACCTAAAAGGCCTAGTTCAAACCAAACATAAAGATACTGATTGTGAGGTGTTGTGTGTTTATCAAAATAATGCCCACTATTTATATCATTTTTAAAGATAGTGCCAAAGCTACCCGTTCCATATCCTAAAAATGGTTTTTTAAAAATCTTATTTAACGATTCTCGAACAAAAACATATCTAATGTCTTCTAGTTTCCCTTCGCTTCTTTTCCCATTATTTTGAATAATGTCTGAAACTGCATCGAACCTGTCTTTATATACATTGGTAGAATTATATATTATAGTTTGAAAAGAAAATAATACAATTAAAAACACCCCTCCTCTTAAAAGATAGCTCCTGTTGTAATAAATAATATAAAAAATAGCTGAAAGATTAAAAATTACTTGCCCTGCTCTTCCCCTTTCTGTAAATATACTTAAAGCATATACTATAATAAATAGTATTAACCATTGTTTGTTTTTTGTTTTTTCCTCAATTAATAAGTATAACGAAAGAGCAAACGAAAGTGCAAGCAACACATTATGATAATTATATTTAACAAATGCGGATACCTCAGAATTATTTTTAATAAAATAAATATACTCTCCTAAAGGGCTGATTATATTATTATTTATCAATATCGCTAATAAAGCCGATATAAAAGTTGTAATTAAAAACGCCAAGGCTCCTCTTTGCAGCGTTTTCTGATTAATTCTAATAGTCGCAAGCAGCGGGAATGCAAGCAATAATGCTAATCTCTGAAATTGCCATTCTGCATTAATATGATAATGTCCCCAAAAAAGACCAAAAAAATATAACATAATCAATGAGAAAATTGCAATCATCCATTTTGATGATTTAATAATCTTAAACTTAAAAGTGAAATTGCCTTCTAAAATCCACAAAACTGATAATGCCGCAATAATAAAATTGGTAATTGCAATTGACGTTGGGATAAAAATACCCAATAGAATAAATAACCCTTCTTTTAATTTTATAGTTAAACTATTCATTAGCTAAAATAGCACGATATTCTTGGTTATTTTTTAATATTTTAATTGCCTTTTGCACTTCATTGTCAAAGTTTAACCCCCCCTTAATCCTTCCTCTTTGATAATAATATCTACTTAGAATTTCTGCTGTCAAAATTTCTTTAATATCTTTTTTATTTTTATCTAAATCATCTTTTTTATTTTTTTCCATTGTATTAGATAACATATTATAGGTCTCTGACAAAGAAGTGAAATAATCTTCTTCCTCTGCTTCTTTTTTAAATTTCTCTAACGCTTTTTCTGTTTCAGTTTTATATACATATTCTTTATTTGAAAGATAATTTGTAAAATTTATAAAATCCAAATCTGAAAAAACGAAACTCTCTGATATAGAGTCGTGTAAAAATCGGTATTCCGTAGCATAATTAAAAAACAATCTCTCCTTGATTAATGAGCCTATTATCATCCCGTATTTGCCAGGTTTAATTTCAATATCTGGCAAAATACCACCGCCATCTTTAACCTCTCTACCATTTCTTGTCTGAAACGAAGTCATCAATGAATCTGGAATTTTTCCAACACTTCCATCTTTATTCCTCTCGGAATAATCTAATGCCTGTATACATCTTCCGCTAGGAATATAATACTTTGCAACCGTTAATTTTAATTGCGCATTATATGACAGCTTTCTAGTTTGTTGCACCAATCCTTTACCATAACTTCTCTGTCCAATTACAACCCCTCTATCCAAATCTTGAATAGCTCCTGAAACAATTTCAGAAGCAGAAGCAGATGACGAATTTATTAAAACAGCCAATGGTAGTGTAGTGTCCATTGGAGATTTATGTGCAATGTACGATTTATCCCAAGATTTTATTTTACCTCGTGTATTTACAATCTCTTCTCCCTTTTCAACAAATAAATTTACAATGTCAACTGATTCGTTAAGCAAGCCTCCAGGATTACTTCTTAAATCAAGTATTAGGCCTTTTAAATCTCGTTCTTTTTTAAGTTTTATAATAGCATTTTTCAAGTCTTTTGCACACCCTTTAGTAAAAGATCTAAGACGCACATATGCGATGCCTTCATCAATATATTCAGAATAAGGAACGCTAGCCACAGAAACCTGCTCTCTATCAAAGGTAAATTCAAGAGGGGAATCTATGTTTTGGCGCTGAATTAGCATAGTAACTGATGTGTTTGGGTGTCCTTTTAATACTTTACTCACCTCTTCAGTCGTTTTCCCTTTAGCTGTCTCTCCATTAATTTCTAAAATCTTATCTCCTGCCATAAGCCCTGCTTTTTGAGCAGGAAAATTCTCGTACGGCTCAGAAACAACTACAAAATCTCCTGTTTTTGTAATCATTGCCCCAATTCCCCCATACTGACCTGTAGTCATAAATCTAAAGTCTTCAATCTCTGATTCAGGAATATACGTTGTATACGGGTCTAACGATTTTAACATCTCATCAATCCCTTTTTTCATCAAGTCCCCTGGGTCTGTATCATCAACATAAAAAGTATTAAGTTCTTTATATAGAGTTGTGAAAATGTCAAGGTTTTTTGAAATCTCAAAATAATTATCTACAAATCCAGCAGAAAAAAAAGAAATAGTAGACAGGCAGAAAATTAAGGCTAGTAATTTATATTTTTTTTTCATATTTCTTATTTATAAAAGCGGATCGTGACCATGCCCACCCCATGGGTGGCAGCTAAAAACCCGCTTTACAGTTAGCCAGCTTCCTTTATATGGGCCATATTTTTTTATTGCCTCTAAAGCATACTGAGAGCACGTTGGTATATATCTACATTTCTGAGGAAATAATGGTGAAAACGCCTTCTGGTATAAAATTATTATAATTCTTAAAAAAAAAGATGTTATGTCTTTCATAAATCCTTTATTAAACGGTCTAAAAGTAGATTTATTTTTTTATCTAGAAGCATATAATCCAAAATTTCTTCTTTCTGATATATTATTGCTAAATGCAATTGTTGATTCCCCTTATCCAAACAACATTCTAACTTGTTTTTATTAAGACGATAACTCTCCTTAATTCTTCTTTTCATAGTATTTCTATCTACTGCTAGCTTCAACCTTTTTTTAGAAACAATAATTAATACCTTGACAAAGTTATCGTCATTATTTTCTTCCAAAGACCAAACAGCTCTAAAAGGACCTTCTAATATAGAAGCGCCATAACAAAACAACTTTTCAATAGATTTTTCGCTAGAAAGCCTTTGTTTTTTAGGGAATTGAGACATTTTGAATACCATAAGAAAGAGGCCTAAATCTCTTTTTAAAATTATTTACTTACCTTCTTCTTTTGTTAGAGTCTGTTATGTATTGGTCAAGAGCCATTAACATAGATGGATTCTTTTTGTTTGGAGCGGAAATATCAACTCTTAATCCGTTATCCTCAGCTGATTTTATGGTTGTTGAACCAAACACTGCCAGCCTAGTTTCCTCTTGCTTGAATTCAGGAAAATTCTCTACCAATGATTTAATTCCTGTTGGACTAAAAAAAACAAGAACATCATACTTTACATCTGATAAATCAGACAAGTCGGAACAAACAACTTTATACATTTCTGCTTTTGTGTAGGATAATCCACTTTCCTCTAAAGATTTGTTAACTGTCTTTTTTAACAGGTCAGAGCAAGGAAAGATAAACTTAGAATCCTTATGTTTCTTCATCACAGGAATTAAACTTGCTAAGCTTTGTTCTCCTGTAAAAATCTTACGTTTACGATAAGTAATAAAATTCTGCAAATAATGAGCAATAGCCTCTGAAACGCAAAAGTATTTCATAAAATCTGGCACTCTTAGCCTCAGCTTTTCCATCATTCCAAAATAATGATCCATTGCATTCTTAGAAGTAAAAATTACAGCATCATGATTTAATATAGAAATTCTCTGCTGTTTAAATTCCATAGCAGATATTTCTTCTAAGTGCATAAACGATCTAAAATCAATTTTAACTTTATGTCTTTTTTCTAAACGAACATAGGGTGATTTTCCTTCTGGTTTGGGAAGTGAAATTAAAATCGTTTTAACCTTTTTATTAGGCTCTGCCATATATTATTTTTATATTTAATAGCCAGACCCTTTCACTATAAGTAAAATAGGGAAAAATTCTAGCATGCAAAGATATAAAAAAATATAAAATCGAGATAGGCCAAATGAACTTGTGCCAATTTTCCAAAGCCAAAATAATTTTATACATAAGAGAAAAAAAGATAATCCCAATGCAATAGAAAGCATTAAAAATGAAATGTCATAAATAAAAAAGTACAAAAACACGACAATAGGAAACAACACAAATCCAAGTGTTTTGTCAAATAACATTGAAAAAAATATGGCTAATTTAGAAAGGTCTATAGATTTAAACAAAATTCCTAAAGATTTAATAACCATTATTTTTAAAAAAAAGAAAAGCGCTACCAAACATAAAACTATACTTATTTTTTTAACATCAATGAATGCTTGGGTTTTTACGATGATTAATGTAAAATTTATACACATTAAAAAAAAGGTAAGTATGCTTAATCTCTCTGTAAAAGCATTATCCTCTCTTAAATATTGATTAGCATATCTTTGTGCAAAAACGCCCATAAAAAAAAGCGTTGCATGCCTCCAATAGAATCCTTTTATTATAGCAATAATTAAAAAAGAAATCATCAAGAGTATAAAAAAAACATCTTGATTATATGCTATTTTGGTTAATGCTAACATTTATTTTTTTATTGCAACAAAGATATGTCATGAAGTTATCTTTTTCATTTAAAAAAATTACTTTTGTCAAAAAAAAATATGTCACAAGACTTATATCAAGGCCATGATTACTTCCTAATGGATGAACTTCTAACTGAAGAACATAAATTAATTAGAGATGCCGCAAGAGAGTGGGTGAAGAGAGATATCTCTCCAATAATTGAAGATGCTTGTCAAGAAGCAAAATTCCCTAAAAAAATTATAACTGGGCTTGCAGGAATTGGTGCTTTTGGAGCATACATACCAACAGAATATGGTGGGCCTGGTCTCGATCAAATTTCATATGGAATTATAATGCAAGAACTTGAAAGGGGAGATAGTGGGGTTAGATCAACTGCATCTGTTCAGTCATCTCTTGTAATGTATCCAATATGGAAATACGGAAGTGAAGAGCAGAAAATAAAATTTTTACCTAAGCTAGCAACTGGAGAGCTTATAGGTTGTTTTGGGCTTACAGAGCCAGACTACGGTTCAAATCCAGGAGGAATGAAAACTAACATAAAAAATTCTGGTGATCATTATATTTTAAATGGATCTAAAATGTGGATTTCAAACTCTCCATTTGCTGACATTGCCATAGTATGGGCAAAAAATGAAGAAGGAAGGATAAAAGGACTTATTGTGGAGCGAGGAATGGAAGGGTTTTCTACACCTGAAACTCATGGCAAATGGAGCTTGAGGGCATCTGCTACAGGAGAATTAGTCTTTGACAATGTAAGAATTCCTAAAGAAAACATTCTTCCTAATAAAGATGGATTAGGCGCCCCTTTAGGGTGCTTAGACTCTGCTAGATATGGAATAGCATGGGGCGTGATAGGAACCGCTATGGACTGCTATGACACAGCATTAAGGTATGCTAAAGAAAGAATTCAATTTGGCAAGCCTATTGCCTCCTTTCAATTGCAACAAAAAAAACTAGCAGAAATGATTACAGAAATCACAAAGGCACAGCTTCTAACTTGGAGGCTAGGAGTTTTGCGAAATGAAGGCCGAGCAACTTCAGCACAAATCTCAATGTGTAAAAGAAACAATGTAGACATCGCCCTAAAAATTGCTAGAGAAGCAAGGCAGATTCTTGGCGCAATGGGGATTACAGGAGAATATTCTATAATGCGACATATGATGAATTTAGAATCTGTAATTACCTATGAAGGAACCCATGATATACATTTGCTGATTACTGGATTTGATATAACTGGAGAAAGCGCATTTAAATAAAATGGTTAATTTTTTAAGGCTAGTTGGATTTTTAGAAGGAGCTTCGTATGTACTTCTTCTTTTTTTTGCTGTGCCTTTAAAATATTGGACCGGAGAAGAGCAATATGTAAAACTATTAGGAATGCCACATGGATTGCTATTTACAACATATATACTTTTAGTTTATTTATTAAAAACAAATCATAATTGGTCCAATAAAACGCTTGCTGTTCTACTAACTGCCTCCATTATTCCTTTTGGAACTTTTTATGTTGACTGGAAATATTTTAAACCCCTAGTCTAATAATTTAGCTGCTTCTAGCAATTCCTT
>Ga0315315_10000130_pt1 | contig 54373 bp, 41 predicted proteins | sample M140m3416metaG_FD_203699 | JGI IMG/M metagenome (GOLD analysis project Ga0315315, IMG submission 203699) | Ammonia-oxidizing marine archaeal communities from Monterey Bay, California, United States - M1 40m 3416 | ecosystem: Environmental > Aquatic > Marine > Intertidal zone | place: USA...
CCCGTCAAAATAAGAAGTGTCGAAAGCGGTCGAGCTACAGATTTAAAGCACATAATGCCCTCGAAGTAACACGGAGGAAAATAAAGAAGTATTCCACCAACAAAGATACCAACCGCAGATGGCAGCCCTGTCAGTCAAAAGAAAGGCCGGTTACAGGTTACTAAAGGCAATCGAGAATGCGTTGCAATACTTGTTGGACTCAACCGTCCGGTCAGTTCCCGTCGATGTATGCGTCATTTCTGGACTGCAACGCGATGCTAGCGCCGAATACCGGTTACGTTGACGCCGCTACCAATCAACAGATTGTTTTCATAAGACCAGTTATAAAATCGTCCCGATTTCTCTGGTGGTAATTCACGTAGATCGCCGAATCCAGCAGCAGTAAACCAATCTCGAAGCTCCGCAACCGTGTGGTGGTATTGGTATTCAGGAGCCCACCAGTCGAACGTGTCACAAACGCGGTTTTCGTAACTGGAATGAGCGCTGAAATTCACAATCTTGTTCAGCGTGCGATTCACTACAGGGGTGCCGCCGAGGATAGCTCCCATATGGCAGAGCGGACGCAGCAGGCTCTGCGGTATCCGGGTCGTCACTCCTCGTATTCCACTGTTGATAATTTCCTGCCACCACTGATTTCTGCGATACAGCCAGACCGAATAACGGCCATTGGTCTTCACCATCGGAGCCACGGCGTCAAAGACGGCACGAGTGTTGGAATCGTGATGCATCACACCAATGGAAAATACAAAATCGAATGAACCGTGTTCTAGCGGGAGCTGTTTCAGATCTCCCTGGGCAAACTGGACGTTATCCAGGTGGCTGCAAAGCTGGCGTGCCTTATCGACAGCGCGCGAATGATCTACGCCAACGACGCTTGCACCTGCTTCGGCACAAATTTTTGAATAGCGTCCACCACCACACCCGGCATCCAGGACACGCAAGCCCTTGAGATCGTCCAGCCTCATCCCCGTTTTTGCTTCAAAGGTAGCTCGGTCTTCATCGTCGTGAGCGACCTCAAAGCGGTTCCATTGATCGCCAAAACTCTGCAGGTGTTCATCGGAAACGAATCGGGGGATCTCATCAACAACGCGGCCCAGCACTTCGCCAGAGGATGCAAGCAACGCTCCCTGGTCGGCATCCCATTGCAGAGCACTGCCGTCAGCGGGATGTCGAAGCTCAGCCAGTAATTCCGGTGCGTTCATGATCATGCCTGCCAGGAATTGAAACACTACGACAGTTGGCGTTCCCGAATCCAGTCGGTATGGAACTTTTCGCCACGTGGCTTGTCGGTGCGTTCGTAGGTATGAGCACCGAAGTAATCGCGTTGAGCCTGCAGCAGATTGGCTGGAAGGGATGCTCGACGGTATCCATCAAAGTAGGTTAAAGCTGCCGAAAACGCAGGAACAGGCAGTCCCAACTGAACGGCCATCGCAACAACTCTGCGCCACGCTGGTTGTGCCTCGTTGACAGCATCTTTGAAAAAGTCGTCGAGCAACAGATTCTCGAGGTCTGGATTCTTATCAAACGCGTTTTTGATGTCCTTAAGGAACACTGAACGAATGATACATCCGCCTCGCCACAGCAACGCGATAGGCCCGTTGTTGAGTTTCCAGCCAAACTCTTTAGCAGCAGCATTCAGCTGCACATAGCCCTGAGCGTAACTGACCAGCTTTGATGCATACAGTGCCTGTCGAACGTCGTCGATAAACTGCTGTTTGTTGCCTTCAAATTGCGTGTCCGGCCCCGACAGTACTTCGGATGCTCGGACGCGTTCGTCTTTCTGAGATGATAGACACCGAGCGTACACAGCTTCTGTTACAAGTGTCGTCGGCACACCCAGTTCCAGAGCATGTTGACACATCCAGCGACCGGTGCCTTTTTGGCCAGCGGTATCCAGAATCAAGTCAACCAGACTATCGCCCGACTCCTCGTCATTTACGGTAAAAATGTCGCGAGTGATCTCGATCAGGTAACTATCAAGGTCGCCTTCGTTCCACTCCCGAAAGACTTCGTGCAGTTCCTGATTCGACAGTCCCAGACCATGTTTCAGGATGTAATAGGCTTCACAGATCAACTGCATGTCGCCGTATTCAATTCCGTTGTGCACCATCTTGACATAGTGGCCAGCACCAGCTTCACCCACCCAGTCACAACAGGGGATGTCGTTGTTTTCGCCAACCTTTGCACTGATTTTCTGCAGGATGTCTTTAACGAACGGCCATGCTTCCGGATGACCACCGGGCATGATGCTTGGGCCCTTCAGTGCCCCTTCTTCGCCGCCGGAAACACCGGTTCCAATGAATCGAAATCCTTCGGCGGCCAGTTCTTCATGACGACGATTTGTGTCAACATAGTCGGCGTTGCCACCGTCAATGATTATATCACCTTTGTCGAGCAGTGTTTTCAGCTGATTGATCACAGCATCACAAGGACCACCGGCCTGCACCATGATCATAACGCGTCGAGGTGACTCCAGGCTATCAACGAAATCTTTCAGCTGCGTGTAGCCGTGAATCCGATCGACAGTCCCTTCTTCGACAACACCTTCCGGTCGACCACCAAGCCCATCGACAAACTCAGTCATCTTTGCAGTCGTGCGATTGTAAACCGCAACGTTGAATCCTTTGTTGGCCATGTTCATAACCAGATTTTGACCCATGACAGCCAGGCCAATCAAACCGATATCATGCTTTGACATATCTACGCTCTAAGTCTGTATATGGCCGACTTTGTCGGCATGAGTTGAAGATGATCAGAATTGCCAACCCTGCAAATGCCGGATGTCAGCGTTGAATTCGAGCCGACCCACCGGCAGCGAAGTCTTCGACCTGGGAAATCGTAGCCATCGTGGTATCGCCCGGGAAGGTTGTCAGCAGCGCTCCGTGAGCCCAACCCAGATTCAATGCGGTTTGTGGATCCTTGCCGCTGAGTAGACCGTAAATCAGTCCGGAAGCAAAACCGTCGCCGCCGCCAACCCGGTCCAATACATCCAGCTGAGCTTCTTTGGCCTGGTAGGTCTTTCCATCAGCCCAAAGAACAGCACTCCAGCGGTGTCGATTGGTCGATTCTACTTCACGCAGAGTCGTCGCCACGGCTTTCACGTTGGGCAATTCCTGTGCTACGCTTTCCATCATTCCAAAGAATGCGGTTGGATCGAGCTTCGACTGCGATTCAACGTCCTGGCCCTTGAGGCCGAGTCCCATCTGCAGATCTTCTTCGTTTCCAACCAGAACGTCACAGTGCTCAACGATACTTCGCAGAGTTTCCTGAGCCTTATCGAGTCCGCCACTTATCGCCCATAGTTTACCGCGATAGTTAAGGTCGAAAGATGTAATGGCTCCGGCGGCTTTCGCTGCTTTCATCCCTTCGATAATAACTTCAGGAGTTGTCGCCGACAGAGCTGCAAATATTCCACCACTGTGGAACCAGCGAACGCCACCGGTGAATATTTCTTCCCAGTTGAAATCACCGGCTTTCAGCAATCCGGCGGCTTCGTTGCTGCGGTTGTAGAACACAACAGGAGCACGCACTCCGCAGCCCTGGTCGCTGTAAACGGTTGCCATATTGGGGCCGCGAACACCGTCATGCTCGAAACGCTTGTAAAACGACTTAACACCCATTGCTCGAACACGCTCGTGAATCAGCTGACCCAAGGGGTTATCAACCATCGCGGTGGCGATACCTGTATTAAGCTGAAAACAGTCGGCCAGGTTCGCTGCACAGTTGAATTCTCCACCACTGACGTGCACCGATAGCTGGTTTGCCTTGCGAAACGGAATTCGACCAGGATCGAGCCGATTTACCATGGCACCCAGAGAAACGAAATCCATGGCGGCACTGTCGAGAATGTTAAGCATATCTTCAGCAAGCAAAGGTCGAATGAGTCTGCAAAATGTCCAGCTGAGTCATATTTCGGAAACCGAAAGCGACTGGAAGCTGACGTCTGAAACGTGGCCTTAACCTGACAAAACGGAAGGCCAACACTGCGGACAGAAAGGATTCAGGATCGTATCGTACGGAACCCGGTGTTGAATTCAAAAGAAAGCGATTATTTCACCGGGGCTTCTCGCAAACGCTACTGAAAATGTCCAAAACCAATTTCAATTCGACCGGAGAACTTGACTGGTGCTGTCCCGTGACTTCTATCTCGTATAGCCAAAATCATGGATAATCAGCTCTTCGTGCCTGTCTAATGAATCCACTGAGCACAGAAGCTATTTTACAGCGATTTCTCAAATCACTTCGCTGGCGCCAACGAGATGCTAGCAGACTGTACACGCAGGGACCGTGTCAGTCATCGCGATCCGCAGGTCTAAGAACAACTTCTTTGTCAAGCACTTCCACCTCTACCGGCAACCCGTGAAACAGCTGGCGAAAAAACTGGGTCCCAGGCAGACGCTTGAAATCTCCTGAAACGTTTTGATCCAATAATTCGGCCAAATCCGCTTCAGCTCGAATCACAACACCGGATTTGTGTAGTTGACTCATCAAAGCTCGCCAGGTTACGCCATTGGGCAATGACAGAGTAAAAAGTCGTGTCTTCAGTGATTCGTTCATCACCAGTGGACCTTTAGCCGGGTCTTTCCCTGACAGCAGTACCGCGATCTGTTCATGCTGCTCATAAGTTGCATGAACAAGAACGGCAGAACGTTCCCACTGTGCTTCCAATTCCCCAAATGCCTCCATCAGCTGCTTCTCAGCCACACCACGACGGCGCGAAGGCACAGAGTGTCGCCGTTCCAGCAGTACAACCTCGGGAACCGGAATAATGGTGCACTCGACTTTGGTCGGATCAATATCAAACGTCAGATCAAACTGAGTCAGCACCAGCGTTGCTAACTCGGTAAATGGCATCGCTGAAAGCTGGGCGGCATGCCACAGGTCATGGGGAATCGCATCAGGATTCACAATCTTCAGGCCTGCATTTTCTGAGAACTCCATGACAAGATTGCGAGGAGAAATAAATTCGCCCCATGTCTGTAATTCAACCTTTGATAATTTCGCGTAGGCCTCTTTACCAAACTCACGGCGCGCGTCCAAAACGAACAATCGCTTCTGCTCGCAGAGAGTGCGTAAGCGTCGACTTGCATCGATCGGACCAATGTACACGAACGATCGGTTAACGGAAATGTTTGCAGCCGGCAACTCGGCAGCCACCTGCCGCAGGAGGTCTTCCGTGGAAATGAGTCCTGTATTGATTGTTAGCCGTTGCGACGGATCAATTCGACGGTCAACAACAATACATATTCCAGCCTGCTCCTGCAGATCAGTCACGAGCGTGCGGATTGGAACTGCCTGCATCCTGACCGTTCGCCGGATTTCCAACGCTCGTTCCAATGCGCGTCCGGTCCGCAGCTTCACCGCACGCAACTCCCCGGCAACTGCGATTGGAAGTAGCGATAGGACTACCATCGCGATCATTCTAATTAAGTGAAAACGAATCAGCACTCTCGCGACCTTCCCTGCACTTAACGCACACTCCGACAATCAGTATCGGCGAATATCGCTTAACTAAGGCAAAACCAGCTAAACAACGGCCTGAACAGGATTTCGTACGGACATACGAAGTGATTTCTCGTAGTTGTGACTGGCACACACTGATAGCATGAACAGCCGGAGAATCGACGTCCAGCGAGAGTGAAGACATGAGCACAAAGAAATCCCATGCCGTTGGAATTGACCTGGGGACGACCTATTCGTCTATCGCCTGGCTCAACGAACACGGTCAGCCGGTAACGATTGTCAACCAGGAAGGTGAGCTTGCGACTCCATCCGTCGTTTTTATAGATGGTGATGAATTCGTCGTCGGAACCGAAGCGCTCCGGAACGTGATCGCACACCCGGATCGGGTCATCCAGAACGTCAAGCGATTCATCGGAAATACGACGAAGTCCTGGCAAATCGAATCTACGACTTACAAACCCGATTTTATATTCAGCCAGATTCTCAGAAAACTGCTGGCTGCCGCCAGTAATCACGTTGGCGAAATCACGGAAGCCGTTATTACCGTGCCGGCACAATTCAGCGATATTCAACGGCATGCCACAATTCAGGCTGGGCATTCCGCGGGTTTGGAAAAAGTCGAAATTATCAACGAGCCTGTCGCTGCTGCACTTTGCCATGTTCTGGGAAACGAAGGTCTGGCATTCGCCGAACTGGTAATCGACCAACAGCTACTCATCTTTGACCTCGGTGGCGGAACACTGGATCTGTCTGTCGTGAGCTATACCAATGATCATGTGAAGGTCATTGCCTCCGACGGCGATCTGGAATTGGGCGGGCTCGACTGGACTAAAGTTTTGGTTGACGTGGCTGCAGAACGCTTCTTGAGTGAATGCAAGGAAGACCCCCGTAAAGATCCCGGAAGCCACCAAGCCCTGATGCTGGAAGCGGAACAGGCCAAACGCAGCCTGTCTGTCCGCCCGCGAGCCGCCATCACCGTCCAGCACGCGGGGCATCGACAAACGTACCAGATTGAGCAGAAGGAATTCGAACATCTCAGCCGCAAACTACTCAAACGGTCAGCGACAATCACTCGGCGAATACTGGCGAATAGCAACCTCGGCTGGGCTCACATCGATGTTTTGCTTACAACCGGCGGTGCTTCCAGGATGCCAATGACCAAAGCGGTTCTAGAGAAGCTCAGTGGACGAACGCTGAATTCAACATTGTCGCCGGATCAATCGGTTGCTCATGGAGCCGCCTACTACGCGGGCATGTTGCTATCAAACAGTAAATATGCTCGTACAGTTTACAGTTCGCAGACATCAGGACGACTGGCAAAAATCCGTCAGCAAAGCGTCAACGCTCGCTCCCTTGGCATCATGATTCGCGACGTCGAATCGGGCGATCGAGTTCCACATTACATCATCCGCGCCAACGCACCGCTGCCGGTTTCTAAAACGCACGTGTTTGGTACCGTTGTCGCTAACCAAACTTCAGTACACGTCCGAATCGTGGAAAGCGGAGCCGGACCGGATAAGCCTCCCACTGAAATTGGTGAATGTCATATCACAAACCTCCCAACGGGGCTTCCAAAAAACAGCCAGGTTGAAGTCACCATCAGCTACGACGTAGATGCACGTGTCCACGTAACAGCTCGAGAACTAAAAAGTGACTACTCGGCTGAGGTCGACTTTATCCGCCTGGAGAACCTGTCAGGGTCACTTCAGGGGGCAGCAAATGCTCGCGATACAAAGGCACCCAACTTTGCGGCTGTTCCTGAAAAAGCAAAACCAGAGACACAAAAAGAGTCGGCATTGACAGCTTCCGTAGAGCCTCGAACAACTCGGGAACAGTCTCAGACCGAATCAGCCGAAGAGATCTTGTTGAGATGCCCGGCATGCAACGCCCCGTTGAATAACAACGGAGAATGTGATACCGAGACATGCCTAACCGATTCCCAGGCAATTCGGAAATGGGTCGAATCAACCAACAAGCATGACTTTACTTCGACCGGCAGTGCCGAAGAGGAATTCTGGAATCTGGTTGACGAAGAATAGTTCAACGTCATCACTGCGAATGACTCGAATACCGGCTACGAAAGACGTGTAAACTGTATTACAGGTCTCGCGTCTTAGCTGGGTTGTTCGAAGAGAATAAAATGCACTACAGCACCTGTTTAATCTTCTCTAGGAAGATTTTGTTGCTGGGGAACTTCTCCATTGTTCTTGTCATCTGATCCATCGCATCGACCGCAGTGAGCGATATCAGACTACGTCGCAGCATCGTAATTCCATCCAGTGTTTCTGATTCCAGTAACTTTTCTTCGCGACGAGTTCCAGATCGCGTAACGTCGATTGCAGGCCAGATACGGCGGTCAGCCAGGTCTCGACTGAGCACCATTTCCATGTTGCCTGTTCCTTTAAACTCCTGGAAGATCGCATCGTCCATACGGTTGTTAGTTTCAATCAACGCGGTTCCTATAACAGTCAGAGAACCGCCTTCATCAAATCGGCGCGCGGTCCCAAACAGCTTCTTGGGAATATCTAACGCCCGAATATCGAGTCCACCGGAACCTGTTCGCCCGGTATTACTCCACTTATTGAATGCTCGTGCCATTCGCGTAATGCTGTCCAGAAGTATGAGGACGTCTTTGCCGGATTCCGCCATACGTTTACCGCGTTCCATAATCAGCTGACTGATACGCACATGGCTTTCCACGTCTTCATCTAATGATGAAGCGATCACTTCACCTTTCACCGAACGCCGCATATCGGTGACTTCTTCCGGACGTTCGTCGATGAGTAAAACGATCAGGTGAACCTCAGGATGGTTTTCACTGACCGCATTTGCAATATCCTGCAGCAACATGGTCTTGCCAGTGCGAGGAGGAGCCACCAGCAGTGCTCGCTGCCCTTTCCCGATCGGACACAGTAAATCAATGACCCTCGTCGTGATCGGTCGAGGTCCCGTTTCCAGTCGAATCTGTTCAAACGGGTTAACTGCGGTCAAATCATCAAACAATTTGATTTCTTTGTATTCTTCCGGCGTGTAGCCATCAATCAGCTCCACTTCCCGAACACGCGGTCCCTGATTACGAGTGCCAGCGCCAACATCTGCCTTCAACAGCACGCCTGCTCGCAGGCCATATTTTTCAACGACAGAGCTTGACACAAACGGATTAGAATCTTCTGCGGCATAGTTTTTCTTAGGGTCACGAAGAAAACCATAACCTTTAGGATGCAGCTCCAAAAGGCCTTCAAACGGCCCTTCAATCACTTCACCGCTGAACTGAACCTGCCGACTGCGACGAGATGGGCCACCACCCCCGCGGCGATTATCCCGGCGTCCATCACCCCCGCCACGACGTCCGTCACCTCGACCACGTCCACGTCCCCCCCCACCCGGTGCTCGGGAGGCTGAAGATCGACCGCCACCTTCAGATCGTGTTCCATCACTTCCACCACGTCGGCGACGGCGGCGACGACGACGTTTGGGGGCTTCCCCGGAATCATCTCCATCAGTGGCCGGGCCTTCGCCTTCACCGTCCGAACCAGATTCCGACATGACGGGAGCTTCTACGACATCAACAGGTGCTGAGTCAGAAGCTGGTTCCTCGTCTTTTTTGCGGGCGCGAGTGCGGCTGGGAGCCCGTTTGCGGCTGGGAGCCCGTTTGCGGCGAGGCTTCTCTTCTGCCTCATCCCCATTGACGCCATCGCCAAAGGATTCATCGGCTGCCGATGAGGCTTCTTCCACAACATCGTCAACCCGGGCACGACTGCGAGGCTTGCGAGTGGCCGGCTTTGGCTTGCCTTCAGACTGGTCGGAGTTGCTTGTTGGCATAGACTTAATTTTCCAATAGATGGCCGGAAGCAAGCCTCAAAAATCCCCCAAGAATCAGGGAGCCTGAGAAAGCGAAATCTGGCAGGTTGGTTGCCCCGCCTCCGACGATAAGTTCAGGTTTTCTGAACAGTGACTGCCCTCGGCAGCAAATAGAAATGAAGAAAAGAAACAAAACAGTTGTCACAACTGTTGCGCGGCTCTTCACCAAATGAACGATGATTCTGTGGAATAGCAGCCCTGAACAATTCCAACCAATAGCCCGCGAACCTGAGTCGCAAACCATCGACACGGAATATCGAAAGCCATGTATTCATGGGTGCACGTGAACCACAGGAACACTCAATGCATCCACACACACCCCTTCAATCGGGGACAAATCCGGCTTGCAATCGCTGAGCCACAAACGATCGACCACAGTCGAAACTGCAAAGTGACCAAATACGCGACCGGCAAGAAATCACCGGGAAATACCCACAATCCCAAACCAATAAATCCGGGACACTTTTTACGAACACAAAACCCCCGAGATTGCTTATCACCTATGTGTAACAGCAGGGACTTCCAGTCGAGCACGACCGGTGGTTCGCAGAAAGCTGAAGGAGCTGTTGGAACTGGCTAAACCAGAGTTCCAGACTATGCGAAGATTCGTAACGGGCCACACACCCAAATCAATATGGCTGGATGCTGAGGTCACCCTCATCGAAGCCGCGAAGGACTCCAACTGGCACGCAGTATTGACGCTTATTGGTTCCTTGTCAATCGAACTCCTGGGAATGTTCAATTGATCCACGTTTAACGATTTGAGCCGTCATTGTTGCTTACCGCCCATGACAATAGCATCAATAGTAACGGAAAAGACGAATTTTGCTTACCTGAAGGTCTGGCCAGTGAGCTCCGCTGGCTTAATGGCGTGCTGAATTCGAGTGTATCGCAGAGGCTTTCGTTTAAATTCAGTGCGCGACTGCGCTGTGTGAAACAGGTACAATTTCCCATCGAAGAACGCCCCGTAGCGAATTCGGCCCGTAACCGCTCGCTGCTCTTTAAACAGTATAACGGGATCACAGCCAAGATTTCGCGGTGCATAGCGGTCGGGATTCTGCTGGAACAGATCCCGCTGCTTTTCTCCGCTGAAGTGGTACAGCACTCCTCGGTATCGCTCCGTAAGGTTTGCCTGACCACGAATCCATTTTTTCCTGCCACTCAACATGACCGGACAATAGCCACTCAACCCAACTATCTCTGTGTCTTCTGTGGCATCCTGCACCGCCGGAACCAATTCAACAGTCCGGTTCCGGTTCTCAATCACCTCGGCTTCCGATGCATCCATGCGAGTCATCGCAATCGAACGTCCTCGAGCCGCCGTATTTCGCAGGAGCGACAGGTATGATCGCATAGGAACCATCCCAATATTGAGTGTTTCAACAGTTCCGTCAGGATACACGACGATATCGCGAGGAATCGAATCTGCACCAAAACGATCTTTCAGGTCAGGTCGCTCCGTTATGTCAACTTTGACAGCCGTAAGACCTTCCTGTAGTGCACGCTGGACCACCGGCGATGAGAAGACTTGCTGGTCCATCTGACGGCACGGTCCACACCATGACGAATGGAAATGCATCAAAAGTGGAACGTGCTGCTGAGTAGCCTGTCGTTCTGCATCTTCGAATGACAACTGCCAGCCAAATCCATTGCCCGCCAGAGCCATTCCGCTAACCATGAATGTCAGAGTAACTGCGGACGGGGAGATACACATCATTGGGTCGTCCTGCTGACGCAGAGAAACAGAATTCATTCTGGGATCGTTGCACGACGGCACCAACATGGGGACCGTGGGCATGAGACAAGTATCGGCAAAACCTGCCGCACGTGTGGTTAGGCGCCCCACGTTTCTGTCACAATTTTCACACCGCATCCTATTCACATCGGAATACGCGGAAAATCGGGAATGACACTCGGCCAACAAATGGAAATCATAATTACCGCCATTTGCCCAAATGTAAAATTCGGCACAACCTGGCTCATGAATTCCGTAGTGAACGCAGCATGCCGGATGCTTTATGCAGCGTTTCATTGAATTCGTCTTGGGGTACCGAATCCGCCACGACTCCACCACCAACCGGAAACGCGACCCGACCATTACGCAGCGTAAACGTTCGAATCAGAATGCTGCTGTCGAATTCGCCAGTCGGTCCGCAATAGAACAGACTGCCGCAATACGCTCCACGCGAGGTCTGCTCCAGTTCGGCAATGATCTGCATCGCTCGAATCTTGGGAGCCCCTGTGATCGAACCGCCAGGAAAACAGGCTGCGCACATATCCCAGACATCACAGTCCGTTCGCAACTTTCCCACGACTGTCGATACCAGGTGCTGCACTGTTTCAAACACTTCGATTTCGCAAACACCTGTAACATCAACCGATCCGGTCCTGCACACTCGCGAAATGTCGTTCCGCAATAAATCGACAATCATCACGTTTTCCGCCCGGTCCTTTTCGCTTGTCGATAACTCATCTGCCGTAAATAAATCGGCGATCGGTGACTGTTGACGACGACGAGTCCCCTTAATAGGTCGAGTCTCCACGTTGCCGCCCTGCTCTACTTTCAAAAAACGTTCCGGCGAAGCGCTAACAACAGCGAAATCGGAGGTCTGCAGTAAGCCGCAAAACGGAGCCGCATTCTGGGACCTGACCCGCTCATACAAGTCAATTGCTGACCCAGACCAGGGTGCTGTCAACTGCTGCGATAAATTGGCCTGATAGATGTCCCCTGCTTCAATGTAGTTGATCACCTGCTTCACCGCTGTCAGATAGTCGACTTCCGAAAAGGATGATGCGAAAGGTACGTCATCGGGGGTCGTAACTTCTGTATCAACGGGGGCCACAGGAACGGACTCCAGTCGATGCCGAACCCACGCCACACGTTCCTGCTGCCGAGCCACCGAAGCCATTTTGTCATCCGCATCAAGACGCAGTACGTAAAACTGCACAGTGGATTCCAAATGGTCCCATACAATCGCCCAGTCAAACAAACCGGCCATTAGCGCAGGTGTGCGGAATTCATTGGTGGCTACCTGCGGCAGTTGCTCAAAAGCTTGTCCCATCTCGTAGGACATCAGGCCAGCGACCCCGCCACAAAACGGTGGCAACTCACTGCCGGAGGGAATCTCAATCCGACTCTGCCATGCCCGTAGTTCGTTGAACGGATTGTCGCCAAACTTACAACTTTCGATCACTGAAACTTCGATGGGATCCGCTGCCAGGAATGTGTACCGACTATCCTGTGCACGCGGAGCCGTCGCGCTCTCCAGCAACACTACAAAGTCGTCAATTCGAAACGCACACAGAACATCCAGCACCGATGGCTGTCCCGGAATATCCTCAATATGAATCAAACCCACCACGCGTTCAATCATCCTCTGATTCGTTCTGCGGGCGATAATCATGGACAGCAGACGATGCCTTCCAATCTCCGAGTAACCCCCACTTCATTGGCTCATCCTGCACATACTCTTTGCCAAGATGCCGAGCCAATTCTGCTCGAGCCAACTCATATCCCAGATAAAATGCATGCCCCGGATCGACCTTGATCTGCCGGTCGCCCAACGCTTCGGCAAAAATGCGAAATGCGTCTTCACCCTGCCAGTGCCCATCGCGGTTCATTAAATGTAATCCAGACGACTCTGAAAAAATACGAAAATTGGCGTCGGAAAGTGCGCCGGCAAGTCCGGCCAGAGATTCCGGCGATTCTTCACGTAAATGAGGATCTCGGAGCATCACTAATGATGAATTCAGATGCTTGGGAATCACTCCACTGGAAACGGAATGATGAGTCAATCGGCGAGCAACATCAAACTCAGCTACTGACGATCGGCACCAGTTGATCTCCTGAGTCGTCAAGACACTGTGAATCTTCAGTTCTTCACAGACCGCCGCCAATATGATATTCACGCCAGCAGAGTCAACTTCGGTCAACTCCGTAATGTTGCCGGTCCCCATCATCATTGGTGTTTCAGGATACCGAGCACGCACTGTAATGTAGCGATGTAAAGACGCAGTGAAGCCCATGCCGATTGGCTCAATAATCGGATCCAGCCGAAACGGCACACCATCCTGCGTCAACCGTTGCACAATTTGATCCAGCGACTCCAAATCTGCAGGCGTATCAGGAATTGCGACAACTTCCGTGTCCAACTGAGTGACCCAGTCGATATTCGAATGATTGCAGCTGAGGATCAATTCTGCCCCGGCAGCGACTGCCTGCTTAACTTCGTACTGATCAAAACTGTCGATCGAAACACGGAGATCCTGATCCCGTAATGCGGTAACAATTTCGCCAATTCGATCACTGGATTCACCCGGCACACAACCAACGTCGATTATGTTCGCCCCGTTCTGAGCCATCTTCGTCGCCTCGCGAACGATGGAGTCGACAGGCCGTTGAGTGGCATGATTAATCTCAGCAATGATTTCAATGCTGTATTGTTCGAGCGACACGTTTTTGCGTTTTCCCAAACCGAAATACTGCGGCAGATCGTGAAGGTTTTTCGGACCGCGTTCGAAAGGTTTTCCAAACTGTGTTTCCAGATCCTGTAGATTCCCCTGGCACCAACCAGGCAGAATAACTCGATCAATCTCATTGTCGATCGTCAAACGTCGCCGCAGCAACTTGGTGTGAAGTAGTGCGGCCACCTGAATACCTGGTACGGCAATTTCATACCGGAACCCCAGTCGTTCTGACAAGTCCGACACGACAGAACGCAGACTTGCTTCAGCAAGCCGCCCGGTGACGAATAGTATCCTGGAGCCTTTGATGTTGAGTGGGTCAGTCATCAGTGATCAGTCGCCAGAGTCAACAGACTGCTCCACCATTCACGTTAATCACCTGCCCGGTCAGATAGTCAGCCTCGTCGCTCAGCAGAAAACGGGCAACATTGGCGATGTCCTGAGGCTGCCCCCAGCGTTTGAGTGGTGTTTCATCCAGCACTCGCTGCTGCCATTCGTCGCTGGCAGTCGCACCCCATTCCGTTTGAATCCAACCCGGAGCAATGCAATTGACGCGTACCGTTGGAGCCAGACTCATGCCAAGCGATCGACTGAATCCCATAATGGCGTTTTTCGCCGTGGAGAACAGTTCACCGCTGTCACCCTCCATCCCTCGATCCGATTGATCCCAGCCAATTGTCAGCAAACTGCCGTGGCCCTGCTCTTTCATCCTTTCACCGAATGCTCTCGCCAGTCGCACGGTACCCTGAACATCAACATCCAGAAGAGTCTGCAGTTTTACGAAATAATCGGCATTCTTCATGTCCCCGGTGAGCAGATCAGCACCGGCGTTGTTCACCACTCCATCCACTCGGCCGCTCGACCAGCAGGCCTCAACGAATACATCGCAGGAATTCGCATTTGCCAGATCCAAGGCAAAAATATCTGCCGACTGCCCCAATTTTCGGATCGATTCCACAACTTTCTCGGCATCATCCTGAGAGGTGCGATAGCTCACCACGACATCCGCACCGGCCGCTGAGCATTCCAGAGCAATCGCAGCTCCGATCCCGGTTGACGAACCCGTCACAACAATGCGTTTTCCATCCAATGATCCAAACATACCCCGCAGCCTATCGCCCGACGACACAAGTGTCACGTCCCATGTGGGGCCGCTCACTCGTCGTGTCGCTCTGATTGCAGGTCAACTCCCGCCTATTTCCCGGAATCCCTGACGTCTGCCGGGCGAATCCTTCAGCCAGTGGAAGTCCTATGGTAAAAATCTGCCCCGAGTGACCCGCACTTTGGAGAAGAATGCCCCATTATGAATCAATCTGCAAAACTGGCTCTAGCAAACGGTTCCGTTTTCTCCGGAACTGCGTTTGGTGCGTCTGGAGAAATCCAGGGCGAAGTTGTCTTTAATACCAGCATGACGGGCTATCAGGAAATTCTCACTGATCCGTCCTACAACGGTCAGATTGTCACGATGACCTACCCGCATATTGGCAACTACGGTGTCAACCAGGAAGACGTCGAAAGCCGGGGCCTCTTTCTCAGAGGCTTCATCGTCCGAGAATTATGCGAAAAGCCCAGCAACTATCGGTCAACCGAATCCCTTGACGAATATCTTAAAAAAAATAACGTCATCGGTCTGCAGGGAATTGATACACGAGCACTTGTACGACAGATCCGCATTGATGGGGCTATGAAGGGCATTATCTCTACCGAAGATCTTGACGACGCGTCGCTTATTCAAAAAGCCAAAGATGGACCCAGCCTGGTGGGAGCCGACTTAGCCTGCGAAGTTATGCCCGATTCTAAATCGGACTGGACGTCCCCGCTGGATGATCTTGGCCGACCAGCCGAGTTTTTATCCTGTGCTGGAAATGCCGACCGGATCCATGTTGTCGCTATCGACTATGGCATGAAATGGAATATCCCACGCTGGCTGACAGATGCCGGTTGCAGAGTCACCATTGTTCCTGGCAAATCAACAGCCGAAGAAGTTCTGGCACTCAAACCGGACGGTGTCTTTCTTTCTAACGGGCCTGGCGATCCCGAACCACTTGACTACGCCATCAGCACGATCCAGGAATTACTCGGACAGACGCCGCTCTTCGGTATCTGTCTGGGAGTCCAGTTGCTCGGTCTGGCTTGCGGCGGAAAAACATTCAAACTGAGATTCGGACACCGGGGAGCCAACCAACCGGTAATGAACAAAGCTACCGGCAAAGTAGAAATCACTTCGCAGAACCACGGATTTGCGATCGACACTGATTCTCTGCCGGACTGCTTAGAAGTCACGCATGTCAATCTCAACGACAACACGGTTGAAGGAATTCGACACAAAAAACACGCGGCCTTTGGAGTTCAATATCACCCCGAAGCATCCGCTGGCCCGCACGACAGCTACTATCTATTCCGCGAATTCGTGGAACAGATGCGAGGCGTGACAGCCTGATCCGGCAGGAAATCACAGGTCCTAAATTAGCACAACTCAATCAGACGTTTAGTGAAAGTACAGCATGGCATCTCAACGAACACTCATTCTTGTCAAACCGGACGGCGTCCACCGTCGTCTCGTTGGTACCATTATCTCCCGAATCGAAAATAAGAGTCTCAGCCTTGTGGCAATGAAAATGCTGCAGGTAACTCCGGAATTAAGCAAACAGCACTACGCTGAACATGTCGAAAAGCCATTCTATCCTCAGCTAGAAGAATTCATCACAGCCGCTCCGGTGGTGGCAATGATTGTTCAGGGGCCGGAAGCAGTCACCGTGATGCGAAATATCATTGGGGCCACGAATGGTCGTGAAGCGGCTCCCGGTACGATTCGGGGCGACTACGGATGCAGCCGTCAGATGAACATGATCCACGGCAGCGACAGTGCAGAATCGGCCGCACGTGAAATCGATATTTACTTCACGGCCAGTGAAATCTGCGAGTATACGCCGATTCTCAACGACTGGTCATTCGCCTCCGACGAAGTCTAATACGATACAAAACGGAAGTCCCCGCAAGAGACAAGCGGTTCATGGCGGCGATAGTGCCAGCTGCGATTCAGATCGACGCGTTCGGTGATGTCGACCGCAGTGAACTCAATCGTCTCAATCTTCGATTCGGCATGGCAGCCGCCGAATCAAATATGAACCACATCTGCGAAGGATCTGTGGTTCATTCGAATTTCAACGCTGTCTCCAAGATTAAAAATGCGTTTTGCGTTTGTAAATATTCGTCTGCAATCAAAATGCCTGTCCGGCCTCGAAATCACTCGGAGGAGGCCGGTTTGTCCTCAACCTTGCCACTTAATACATAAGCCAGCAGGTCCAGCACTTCATCACGTTCAAGATGATTAACACTGCCCTTTGGCATCATGGAGACCTTAGACAACAGTCGCTCTTCGATGTCTGCTTTGTGAATGATCTTCACTTCAGCAAATGATTCCTGCCCGCGCAACACGATCACATCATCCGTTTCGGACTGAATACGCCCCTCGACAATCTTCCCACTGGTCGTCACCAGTAACGTTGCCGCGTACTTTTCTGCAATTTTTGCGGACGGTGTGATCATTGATTCCAGAATCTCTTGCGGTTTCAGTCTTTGCGCCACGTCGGTGAGATTGGGCCCAATGCCGGCAATTTCATCTTCAATTCGATGACATTGCCCGCAGCCGGAACTTTTGTAAAGTTTCTTTCCGCGGTCGAGCGAACGGCCCTCGTGAATGTCCGGCAAATCCTCCTGCAATTCTGTGGTGGTCCAGTCCCGCACAAACTTTCGATCTGATTTCAAAGAAGCAATCCACTCGCGCACCAGTTCGACGGCCATTCTGTCAACACGGTTTGAAACCAGAGGTGGCATTTGACCCCGACCACGATGGGACAATCGTCTCAGCATAATCGACTGATCAGGGTCACCCGGAGCGACAATCCGAGGCTGAGCCAAGCCAAACGTTGAATGTTGAGGAAACTTCGACAGAATCTCCATCCCCTCCATCGGTGTCGTATATCCCAGGACCATTCTGGAGTTACCACCGCCCGCCGATACATGACACCCCGCGCAATTTGTATGTAAATACGACTTCACTCTGGATTCGAGTGGTGCTGATGTGTCGCTTGGGTTCACTATTTTTTTACGTTGGTCAATCGGCGTGGGCGTGCCGGAGATCAATCCAATCTCATGCAGCGTCCGCAGCTGATTATCCTCCACCGATTCGTATTTGTAGTTTCGGTCCAGCTGTAACTCAGACAGTCCTAATATGTAGCCGGCGGCGCGGCCGTGACACGACATACATTCTGATCGAGCGGGAATCCGCCACTCCTGCAGTGCACCGGAATCGTCCGGAATCTGTATGTCTTTTCCAGCAGCCGGCACCAGCGTCGCATCGTCCTGTTGTTCATTCCACTCGTAGGCATATCCGAGCCATTCGCCCTGCTGCTTAACAAGAAGCCGAGTTTCGACCCGGCGATTTGCTCGAGAAAGAGTCTGCACCACGACGGCACGATCAGGAAAAGTCCACCCACCTGATCCATTACCGGCAATCTGCAGGTCATCCGGGAGTGCAATAAACCGTTCGGCTGTTGCCCCATCGTTCCAGGCCGGAGAAATCACGTCATAGGGTACAACGCCTGAAGCCACACGATGCCCGGACACGGATTCAAAAATACCGGTATCACTGAGTCTTGCGGGAAACACAGGGTTCTCGTCAGGATTCAACGCTGCCGGATTGGGTTCCAGTCGATAGATCTGTCCCACGTAGTCAACGACCAGCAGTTCTCCTCGATGTGTATTAGAGAACCCGACAATTTGTAACGTCGTATCGGCAATCTCCTGATGATAAGTCACCTCTGTTCCGTCGTGTCGTCCGGCCCAGATTTTTCCGGTCGAATAGTCGCCATAGGTGTATGCCCCGTTGAGATCCGGAAGCTTATCACCGTAATAGACAACTCCACCTGTTAATGAGCGTGATTCGGTGTGGTGGTGTTCAAACGTTGGGGCAACCAGAGTTCCCGGGCCAATTTCGCGATGAGCATAAAATGGATGGCTGCCTTCATAAACGCTCCAGCCATAGTTTTCTCCTCGCCGCAGCAGATGAGCACTCTCCCACAGATCCTGTCCGTTATTGCCAACCCAAATCTGTCCGGTAATGTCATCGATCGACATTCGCCACGGATTGCGCAGCCCGATTGCCCACAGTTCTCCGCGTGCTTCAGGTAAATCAACAAATGGGTTGTCCGGGGGGATGGAATACATCATCCCGTCTGCCGGGTGATCCACATCAATGCGCAGCACTCCTCCCAGAAGATTCGTCGGATCCTGAGCTGACAGCCAGCGATCCGAGTCAGATGTTCCATCTCCGGAAGTGATGTAGAGCATGCCGTCATGGCCAAACACCAGGTCACCTCCGTCATGCCCCATGGACTCCCACTCAATAATGACCTGGGCGGAATCAGGATCGCACGCGACCTCAGTATCGGGGTCACGTGACACAGTGAACCTTGTGATACGGTTCACGTGTCCGGTTTCGCCCTTCGGGACGTTACTGAACAGATAAAGAAACCCGTTGTCACGATATTGCGGATGGAAGGTAAGACCGTAAACCTGGCGACCAGCGACCGAGATCAGCTCGGAGACCTCATCAACTTCAGGGCGGTCAACGACACGCACGATCCTGGTCGGTGTTTTCTCTTCCCCGCCTTTCTGGATCACAGTCAGATTGTTTGTCCCGGGTTCCGGCTTGGCATAAATCGGTTGATTCCATTCAATCCCCGAAAAAACTTCTGCTGCAACATATGGCAGTGGAGGGTCCGGAGAACCGATCACACGTGATGTTGTCCACTGGATTCGCGTTTCAAGTCCAAATGGTTGAATCACTACATCATCATCATCACCGCACACATCATTCGACACAGTGAAGGAATTCGACACAGTGAAGGAATTCGCGAAGCAGGCAATCAGCAATGGAACGTAAAAATATCGACGACTCATTGGCACTTGCCTCAACAACAAATCAGGGGAGAGTGAACGCAGTCTACAACAAAGCTGACTAAATCTAACCACTGGTGCAACAGAACACCAAGACGATGAATCTATTTTTCGACACTGGCTGTGCCAAATATCACAATACCCCCTCTTCGGGAACTCAGTTGATTTGGGCATCTGCTTTCACATCGGGTTTCATCAGTGGTTAATCTGCACAAACGGTTGCATATCAGTCCTGGAGTGACGACCCTCCATTAGCGGTGATACATCAATATCAGTGTTGCACGAATGGTACAATCACAGCCCCGGCAGGGGCGATCTTGCAGGTGCAAGAGACACGCTGCCAATGTCGCCCTGTGGGGGCTTTCTGTGAACGATTGAATTAGCTTCACCGTGGTTTTCGCTACGGTGCTCAGTGGAGTAGCGTCCCCTCCAGGACTTCAAACAAGGCCTTTGTCCATGTCATTTCGCCTGACATTCCTTTCCGTTGCCGGCTTCGCCGTCGCGCCACTACTGGTGAATGAAACAGCACTGGCCCAGTCAGCAACGCAGGCAGACTACCTGCGCGACGAAATGGGGCCTCTGCCGACTCCCAAATGGGTTACGATGAAGGAACAGGGGCCCACTAATCCGCAACTGAAGGGTATGCGTGCTCCGCACGGCGTCCATATCAACATCGTGGCCAGTGATCCCACGATCATTGATCCGGTGGGTATGACCTTTGCCGATGACGGTTCGCTCTATGTACTCGAATGGCGAGAAGCTACTGATCAGGTCGATACTACTTACGACGTTCACTATCAGGATGGAACCACCGCCACGGTGAACCGTAAAACCAAGAATGTCAACGACGATCTTAAGCGTTTGCAAGACACCAATGGTGATGGCAAATACGACAAAGCCGAACTGCTCATGAACGATCTGGAAATGCCATCCAGTCTTTTGTTGCACGACGGCTGGCTGTACTTCCCATCCATCGGCCACGTCATTCGTCGCCGACCATCAGCATCCGGAGACGGCACATGGGAGGAAGAAGAAATTCTGCGAGGTATGTGCGGCTACCACCACCACCAGGTATCCGGCCTGACGCTCAGCCATGACAACTGGATGTACACGACAACTGGTGATGACGACAACATCGCCGAGGGCAGCGATGGGTCACGGGCGACCGTCCTTCGCACCGGAGCGATCTTTCGCTCTCGCCCGGACGGTACCCAGCTTTCTGAATATGCCCGAGGGTTCCGTAACCCTTACCGTAACGTGGTGTTCGACGAACTCTATAACATGTTCCATGTTGACAACGACCAGGAAGATGGCTCCAAATTTCAGGGTGTGCGACTGATGCATTTGCTGGAAGGAGCCGACTACGGATGGCGATTGGAAATGGGAGCCAAATGCTGCCGCACGGACTTTGCGAGAGGAGCTGTATTCGGCGAACGTCCCGGCAAGATGCCATCGATGTTGAAGACTGGTCGAGGAGCCCCGGCGGGCTTACTGCTTTACCAGGGGACTGCATTTCCTGATCAATTTCGAGGCTTGTTGATCTATCCCGACGTCTACCGTATGAAAGTCAGAGCGTACGAAATTGAACGTACGGGCAGCACATTCAAGGTTGTCCGACAGTTTACTCTCATGGAATCTGACGACGGTATGTTCCGCCCGGTTCAGGCTGTCGCCGGGCCGGATGGAGCGATCTATATCCTTGACTGGCGAACGAACAGCGGTGGGGCCGGACGATCGTGGGGTGACGGTGCACATGGGCGCATCTATCGACTGAGCTGGAATGGGACAGACAACATGCCAGCGATTTTACCCGGTCCCATGACAGCGTGGCAGGATCTTAAGCAACAATCCGTGGCGGAATTACTGCAGACATTCAAGACGACCAAAGACTTTGAATTACGAGAGCGAGCACAAAGAGAATTGCTTTCACGCGACGAAAATCGGTACGCATCGTTTGAAGCTATCGCACAGGATGAGTCGGCTGAGCTGCCCGCGCGAGTAAGTGCCTTTGGAGCGATCTGTCAGTTGAATTGGTCAAATGCTGAAGGATGTGCGAAGCGACTGATTTCGGATCCTTCGGCAGATATGCGTCGACTTGCGGCAGAAGCCATCGGGCATCACGCCCGGTCCAATCCGATGAATTCAGAACTCGCTGCCGGATTACTCGCCTGTGCCGAACTGGATTCTCATCCGGCAGTCCAGCGTGCAGCTGCTCTGGCTGCCGGAAGCGTGGGAGCGGTCACTGTCACATCAAAACTGCGTGAACAGATTGCTGTTGAATTACTCCGGATACTTGGCAAGACCGATCACACAGATGCCTACCTGTTTGATGGTGTTCTGAGAGGGATCGAACGCTGCGGAAAAGAAGGAATCAGTCAGCTCACTGCAATGGCTTCCCGCGAAGATCACGTTCAGCGAGAACTTGCTTCCGAACTGTTTCTCGCTCTGCGAACTCACGAAGCTGCGGACGGACTCGATCAACTACTCGCCGGTGACACTTCGCAATTCAGCGAAGCACAGCTGGGCCGCTTGCTGACAGCCTACCGCCACATCGTTGTAAGACCATCGATCGATGCAGCCGGTGTTTTCACGTGGCTGGAACGCAATCCCGATGCTCCTGCCGTACTGCAGGTGACTGCGTTGGAAACGCTGGGGCTCATTGGTGGAGGTAAATCGCCGGTCGTTACGAACCTTACAGTCAAGCTACTGAACTGGCCGGATTCTGAAGTTCGTCTGTCTGCCATTAAGGCGGCGGGCCAGCTGCGAGTGATCGCGGCTGCTCGTCCGTTGTACGATGCTTTACAGGATGCTCAGCGTTCTGTGGAAGAACGCCAGGAAGTTATTAAGTCGCTGGCGTTGCTGCGAGCCGAAGATTGGCCATTTGACGATCGAAGCGACCCCGGAGTGGAGCTGATTCTGCCGGAACTAATTGCAGAATTAGATTCATGGCAGGAACCACAACTTATTGCCGATGCGATGTGGCTGGTTGGTCAGATCGATCCGGGAAAAGCGGAACCTCTCGCGCAACAACTTCTTGAGGCCGAAGACCCAAACATTCTCAGTGCTGCGATCGATATTTTGGGTTCGGATATGCAGCAGACAATTAAACTCGCGCAGCGGCTGATCGCATCTGGACTTCCGACAACCACGCGGTCACAGATCGCTACTGCATTGCAGAGACACAGTGCTGCTGACTCGTCAGGCCAGACAGAAGAACTTCTGAGGAAGATCTACAAAGACGGGCTGTCGATTTCTCTGGAACCCCAAGAAGTAGAACGCATCAGGAAGCTGGTCATCGAAACCGGAAATAGTGAACGCGGTCGAGATGTTTTTCTGCGTTCCGAAAAGAGCCAGTGTATCAAGTGCCATCGAGTGGAGGGAGTCGGCGGAAGCATCGGCCCGGATCTCAATAAGATCTCTCAGACGCATACGATCGAAAAAATTATCGAATCAATTGTCGATCCTTCACGTGAAATTAAGGAAGGCTTCGAGACTTGGACCGTGGTCACCACAGCCGGAAAAGTCTATGGCGGTCTTAAAATTTCAGACGGACCACCGCAGTTAGTTCTGCGAGGAGCCAATGGGCGTGACTATCGTATCTACGTGAATGAAATCGAAGAAAAGATCCCCAGCAAACGCAGCCTCATGCCGGACGAAACAACCTCTCAATTGACCCTCACTGAATTTGTAGACCTCATTGCCTTCCTTAAAGATGAAGCAGCCCAGAAAGCCTTACCACAATACGAGGCTCAACGAACAGCGGAAGATAGGTAGAAACCGTTGCCGCGACAGCCGAGAGTTTTGAACACCACCGAGGAAATCAAAATAATCGGACCGTACAGGTCGCGTCTTCTCGTTGTCTTTTGTCTGTACACAAACAGAGATCGAAAACAGGAATAGGTAGCGATTATGTTTTCTGTCTTTGGTGTTGGCTTCCGGAACTCGCGTTTGGTAATTCCTTTTGCGATGCTGCATTGACTGTCCCTGACGAGCGCCTGGGCATCGGACAGTATTTTCGCCGAATGTGACTGCTGTATTGCACGCCTGTTTTTGTTAGAGCAGCCACAACGATGATATCGACATGCCTGACAAACCAGTTCATGTTTGCCATAGCGAGCAGGTCCCCACCATTCACGGTAAAGAAGCACAGCCGAAGTCGATGCTGTAGTGAAATTCTGCACTTCGTGGCAAAATTCGTAACAGACTGTCGTCTCAATCCACCATCAATGACCACGAAGAACCGGGAAGACCGTAAGATTAAACTCTCGCAGAATCGACCAACTGATGAAGGACATCTCAATTGGTGGCAATGGTCACTGATGTCTGAATTTTGGCTTTTGAAACAGGATCAACAGATGACGTCCCGCCGTGATTTCGGTCCGTGGCCGATGGGGGCATTACCAATCCAGCGGTGGTCTGTTGTCTCGCTGGCTCGCTGGTAACGCGAGTCGGTCGACAGTCTCAGGCGTTCGCTGTGGTTATCCAAGCTTCCGTGAATTGTGTCGATGCCAAACACCACCAAGTCGCCTGGCCGGTAGCATTCCGACGTTACCCACGGCAAACCCAGTTTTTGTTGAAGTTGCGCAGGATTGTCACTGAGCTTTCCGTCGCCGACAGGACCAACCCATCCATGAACATCCTGTGGGGCATTATTTTCTTTGTTGGTACATGAAGTGTCAACATCACTGCAGCGGTATACGTTGAGTGATTCAATACGATGCGATCCTGGCATGATTGTGAGCCCGCCAATATCCGGCGTGATTTCCATTAGCGGTGTCCAACTCGTAAACAGCCGACGAGTACCGCGGCCCATGTAGACAGAATCACAGTGAGGAGCCGTCCCGGACCCCGGTCCAATGACTCGCAACCACGTGAAATCAAAATGCCGTATCGAAGATCCCAGCAACCGCTCATAGAGTTTCATCATACGCCCGGTGTAGAGCAGTGACTGCAGTGGCATGTTTTCACTAGTCAAATGATGGCACGGCTGACTGCTCCAGGGACTGCCGGCAATACCCGCCTCTATGGGCTTGCCACGATCAACCAATCCCAGTTCGTCCAATTGACGAAGCAGCATGATCCGTGCTTCATCGACAAGTACCTCGTCCAGATATCCGGGCAGGTAGAGATAACCATCTGCGGCCAATCGTTGCTGCATGGCGGCGGGATCATTCACTAGATCACTGCTGGAGACACACCAATCAAAGGTTGCAGCGGAAAGATCCAGCTCATGTCCAAGACTCGTCAACGAAACGGGCAAAACCATATCGCTTTACCTTATGAAGTTTGTGGCACATTTGACTCTATGCATACTGCGACTCTAAATCCAGTTGCAATCGGCCTGACGGCGATGTTCACTCTGGCGCGAGTGCCAGCAGCTTAATTCAGACCGGTTCCGCTGCACATGAATCGCGAGCGGCTGGCAACACTTAGTGAAGATCCTGTGTTCCCTTTTTTTGAGTCAGCCGCACGATAACGGTCTGCTAACAGCCAAAATAATTCGTTGCGAAGAAATTGTGAACTCGGATTCGCTCTCAGATGAATTCTGGGAGAAATGGCAACAGCTCAATAGGTGATATCTCGAACCTCAGATGAACATCAGGGGTTCGGACCGAAGTGATTTTGGATCTGGGTCGATAGCCGGGCAGTCATCACTATCTTCTGAAAACGGTTTGCAGGATGCCCTCTGGGGACCGGGCGTATGACGAGTTCGGAAATTGCTGGAAATCGGACCACTGAAAACCAGACCACTCAGTTTCCCCCAACGACCGAGTTTCGCTACACTACGAGTGATCTGCCACAATTGTGAAAAGCACGCATATTCACGTTCAGCAACGGTTTTTGAAGTCGGATTGCTCCAAACACTTGAAGTCAGGAAAAACAATGGCAAAGGCGCGAGGCAAGAATACACCAGCCAATACCAAAGTAGTCGATTCCGGTGGCAGTAACATGCTCGACAACGCCATGGGGCAGATCGAGAAAATGTTTGGAACCGGGTCGATCATGCGGCTCAACGATGCGGAAATTGCTGCTGCGGGCATTAAGGGAATTTCAACCGGAGCTCTTTCACTCGATCTGGCTTTGGGAGGGAAAGGTTTTCCTCGGGGTCGCATTATCGAATTGTACGGCCCGGAATCCAGTGGTAAAACGACGCTGGCGTTACATACGATTGCCAGCGCCCAAAAAGATGGCATTGCGGCTTTCATCGATGCCGAACATGCTCTGGACCCTTCGTGGGCTCGGCGACTTGGAGTGAACCTCGATGAGTTGCTGGTTAGCCAGCCATCGTATGGTGAAGAAGCCCTGCAGATTGCCGAGATGCTCATTAAATCTAATGCCGTGGACGTTATCGTCATTGACTCCGTGGCTGCATTGGTTCCTAAGGCAGAACTCGACGGCGAAATTGGTGACACTCATGTGGGCTTGCAGGCTCGAATGATGAGTCAGGCCATGAGAAAGCTGACGGGAGCGATTGCCAAGGCAAATACGACCGTGATCTTTATTAACCAGATTCGTGAAAAGATCGGTGTGATGTTCGGTAGTCCGGAAACAACTCCCGGCGGCCGCTCACTTAAGTTCTACAGTTCGGCTCGAGTCGATGTGCGGCGGATTGCATCATTGAAAGATGGGGATACACAGATCGGTATCCGCATGCGAGCCAAGATCGTCAAGAACAAGGTTGCTCCACCATTCCGTATTGCAGAATTCGATATGTATAATACAAGCGGAATTAGCATGGAGGCCGATCTGGTGGATTTGGCGGTTGACGAAAAAATTATCGCTCGCAGCGGCAGCTGGTTCAGCTACGGTAAGATCAAACTCGGGCAGGGACGTGATCGAGCTCGAGCATTCCTGGAGGAGAACCCGGACGCCATGTCAGAAATTCGTGACAAGGTGCTTGTTGCCAAGGGATTTCCTCCGCTAGCGGCCAAGGAAGAAGCCTAAATAATTATGCGATTCGGATTCGATTTCTGATCTCAGCGCTTTAACATCCGTGCATGTCTGACTTCGTCCCGGGAAATGTCACCATTAATTCTGAGCCGACCAGACTTCGTCCCAATGTCATTTGGCGGCTCCTGAAGGCTGTTCTCACACCGTTCTTCACGTGTTGGGTGAGAACGCACGCCGTCGGTAAACAGAACATTGACGATACTCAGGGTGGGCTGTTGCTGCTGAACCATCAGAGTTTTCTTGATGCACCGGCGGCTGGAGTTCATCTGAAACGTCCCATTTCCTATTTGGCTCGAGAAGAACTGTTCAAGGTACCTTTGGTCGGCTGGATTTTGCGAAAGACGTACACCGTCTCCGTCAGCCAGACAGCATTTCGTGGTAGCAGCATCCGTAATGCCATCGACCATATGCATCAAGGTTTTTTGGTGGGGATCTTTCCGGAAGGTGAACGCACATCAGGCCCGGTTAAGAAATTTAAACGAGGATTTTTGGCACTCGTACGGCGAGTGGACCTGCCTATTTATCCGGTTGGAATTGTTGGAACCGATGCCTTGATGCCGGTGGGTTCTACTGTTATTCGGCCTGGAAAAGTCACAGTTGTTTATGGCAAGCCGCTCGACGAAGAAGAGCGTAAATTGCTTGTCACCGGCCAGGACGACGAGGTACTGACAGAGATGATGAGGAAACGCGTAGCTGACTGTATGACGCAGGGCGGGTTCCGTCCGGAAGGGCAATTTAAAGTCGGCCAATAATTCTCGGCATTCTCAGATCATGCACCTGCCGATAGACTCCCTGAACACGAGTTTTCTGGCCGCACACAGGGATCGTTCTGTGACAACACGTATTTTGAGTATTTCCGGACTTCGCGGCATCATTGGTGACGGGCTTGATCCGATCTATGTGACCGAATTTGCCGGTGCTCTGGGAACCATGATGAGTGGTGGCAAGGTGGTAGTTGCCCAGGATGGACGTTCTACCGGGCCCATCATGTATCATGCTGTTGTCTCAGGACTTATCGCTGCCGGTTGCGAAGTATTGGATGCTGGCATCTGTACCACGCCCACCTGTGGAGTTCTGGTGCAGCATCTTGGTGCCGCCGGCGGTTTGCAGATTACGGCCAGCCATAATCCAATCGAATGGAATGGGCTCAAACCTTTTGCACCTGACGGTTCTGTGTTTAACCGTGATCTCGGGCAGCAGTTGATTCAGATTCTGGACGAGAAACAGATCCAGTGGAAAGACTGGTTAGGATCCGGCAGTGTGACGTCCATTAGTGATCCGTCCGGTCCGCACATCGAACGGGTGTTAAAATTGGTCAATGAAGGGGCAATTCGGAAGCGCAGATTCAAAGTTGTGCTTGATTGTAATCACGGTAGCGGTGCGACGAGTGGCCCTCGATTACTGGAACAGCTTGGATGCGAAGTCGTGGTTTTGGGTGGGACTCCCGATGGTCGATTTGATCATATTCCGGAACCTGTCGAACAAAACCTCGATGATCTGTGTCAGGCGGTTGTGGATCACGATGCTGATGCTGGGTTCGCCCAAGATCCCGATGCTGATCGTCTGGCGGTCGTGGATAATGCCGGACGCTTCATCGGTGAAGAACTCACTTTGGCTTTAGCTGCTGATCATGTTCTCTCTACTCGAAAAGGACCATTCGTAGTGAATGGATCAACCAGCCGGATTACTGCCGACATTGCAAAGTATCATGGATGTCCGTTTCACCGATCTTTCGTCGGAGAAGCTCATGTTTGCGCCAAAATGAGGGCTGCGAAAGCTGTCCTGGGAGGCGAGGGCAATGGTGGAGTTATCGAGCCACAGGTTGGATATGTGCGGGATAGCTTGGTCGGTATGGCGTATGTTCTGGATGGTTTGACAGCGAAACAATGCACACTCCAGGCCTGGGCGGATGCCCTGCCCTTTTACACGATTGTTAAGGACAAAGTTGAATGTCCGCAGGAAGCTGTTGCCGCTGCCTGCGCTGCTCTGCGAAAAACCTTCACAGATGCCGATGCTCAGGAAGGCGACGGATTACGGCTGGATTGGGAAGATCGCTGGGTTCAGGTTCGAGCCAGTAATACGGAACCGATTTTGCGAGTCATCGCAGAAGCTCCTGAAACGGAAGACGCTATGGCGTTGTGTCGGCAGGCGATGGATGTGGTCAAACCAGCAGTGAAGGCCTAACAGATGTCAGACGCCGTTCGTCAGGAAGTATTCGCACTGGCTCGGACCATCATTGTTAAGGTCGGGTCCAATGTTCTTGCGCGCGATGACGATCAGCTTGACGAAGAATGTATTCGGCAGCTCAGCGAACAAATCGGTCGGCTGAAAGCATCTGGACGTCAGGTCATCCTGGTGACCAGTGGAGCAGTTGCGGCCGGGCTAAGTGTTCTGGGACTAACCGGGCGTCCTGAATCTCTCTCGCAGCTTCAGGCGGCGGCCGCAGCAGGCCAGCCTCGTCTGATGACTGCGTGGGGAGAACGGCTGGCGGAAGCGGGGCATCCGGTTGCTCAGATTCTGTTAACGGTCAATGATTTCAGGAACCGTCAGCGGTATCTGAACGTACGTAATACGATTCGGACGTTGCTGGATCTGGGAGTGGTTCCTGTTGTCAACGAAAACGACACAGTCAGCGTTGATGAGATTACGGTCGGTGATAACGATCATCTGGCGGCCATGGTTGCGACGCTGGTTTCTGATCCTTTGCTGGTGCTTCTCTCATCGGTTGATGGACTGCTGGATGGACCCCCCCATAATTTAGGCACCCGAGTGATTCCCCTTGTTGAGCAACCATCTGAGGATCTGCAGACGTTGGTGGTTGATGAAATGAGTAGCCGTGGAACGGGCGGAATGCAGTCTAAGTTGCGAGCCATAACGGCGGCGTCGGCAATGGGCGAATGTGTTATTCTGGCAAACGGACGAACGCCAGGGGTGTTGGATCAAATTGCAGACGCGCAGGTGACGGGCACATTGTTCCTTGCTTCAGGTGGTACGGTCCCTGCCTGGAAAAAGTGGATCGCTTACACGGCTCAGCCGGCTGGGACTCTGATTGTGGACAAAGGCGCCGAACGAGCAGTTCGTAACAATGGACGCTCACTACTTGCCGTTGGAATTCGGCAGGTGGAAGGTGATTTTGAGCAGGGAGCATCAGTTGCTCTTGCGGATGAATCCGGCACGTACATTGGCCGGGGACTCGTCAACTATTCGGCGGACGATATTCGTTCGATTGCGGGGGTTCGGACCGATCGGATTCCAGAGTTGCTGGGGCACGTACCCTACGGTGAGGTCATCCATCGTGATAATCTTGTGTTGCTCAATGGCAATACATAGAAGCCATGTGGACATTTATAAACACGGTGCGTTTGTCAAATACTGCAGGAACCTCAATGAGGAACGAGGGGCAGGAAAATCAGCGATGAATTTGTGACCTGCCGAGCTCGTGTGTTACAAATCGGAAGCAGAGTTGAATAGATTCGGCGATGCACTTGTCGAAGCTTTGATGGTGTCCTTCAGGGCAATTCTATTCCAGAAAGGACAATCATGCTGCTCAGTATCTTCTCCGGAGCATCGTCCTGGCTGTCGCAGGTTCTCTCAATCATTTCTCGGCAAATGACACATATGTAGCCGACTCAATATCGGATTGGGTTGGTATTCTGCATCTGTCTGGGATATGTGCTGCTGAGAGGCCGTAACTAGATTGTAGTGAAAAGTAAACAGGTCCGATCGAGACCGCCCTGTGTTTCTAAACAGCAGAAATAATTTTCATGCTGGACGACAGCGTCTGCACAAGACTCTTTTGACTGGTTTTTCATATTTCGGCACCCGCTCCAGCGGTTCCGGAACCAGACTTGGCTTGGGCTACAGGTTGGCAGCCGCTTTGGCCTGCTCAATCAAATGGGAACGGCTTTCTTTGGTGAGCAGTGGGCCCGGAACATCGCTACGCCGTAGTTCATCGGCAAAATTGATTTCCGACAGTGGCCCCGGTAGGTGCGAAATCCCGGGGTACAGGCTCTGCATCCGGAGGATGGCTGTGGTGTCTCGTTCCGGCCCATAGATCGCGATTGGGGTCTGAGCAGTTCGGCTGTCGGCCCGTAGATTGGCAATTGTCTGTGACAGCGGCCAACGCAGGCAGTTGGTGTGGATCAGGATCAGTTCGCAGTTCAGCTGACGCACAGCGTTATCGAATCCGTCCTGACCTGTTAGACATGGGGTCGTGACATATCCCTGCTCCCGAAGAAGCCATGTTGCCTCAGTCGCTGCGTCCTGTCGCGGGTCGATGACTACCGCTTCAGGAGTTAAACTCCCATTAGTAGCGTTATGAATCACTCGTTTAGCGTAAGCCTGCCCTCGAACGTTTCGCTTTTGTTTGAGTAGCTCAACGGCAGCCTTTACGCGGACCTCGGCTCCCGAGATATTAATTGCGCGGTGCAGGTTTTTTGAGTCGGAATTTAGTAATGCCGCAACTGCCTTGCCGTGTTTCGCTTGGATTGCGATATTGATGGCTGCCTGTCGCAGGTCAGGATCGTTTGTAGTGTTGTCAATTGTTGATCCTGCGGCACGACACGCCAGCAATGTTGCGGCGACCGCCGCACGGTTAGCGGGGTCGATGGTGTCAGCAACTTCAGCAAATTGAACCGCTTGCGCTAATTCCGTTCCGGACTTTGGTGAAAAACGATCAGCCGAAACTGCCAGCAATGTCGTTGCTTTTTGAATAAGCCATTCAATTGCCCTCTCAGCGGTGCGCGGCCGATGGGGACCAGACCACAGACAATTCACGGCTGATGTTGCAGCCAGTCGAATTGATTCTTCTGTCGATGAAAATTCATATTCCAACAGCAACGGTGCCAGGTCTGCATCTGCCGTTGTTGCCAGTACCTGGATTCCACGGACGACCTGTTCTGAATTCAGGTCCGAGAGTACGTTCATAATGCCGAAGCGAAAGTGTCTTGGGTGTTTGCTTAACAGGTCAAATGCCATGCTTCCTGTTGGGGTCTTCATGTCGGCTGTAAGCAGGGCTCCGGCCGCCGGGTTACCAATTGTTAACAATGCTGATCCTGCTGCAATTGTCTCGCGGCGGCTTGATCCCAATTGAGCGACCAGACTGGCCGCCTGTGCTTGTAGCAGTTTGGCGGATGACGTTGCAGCATTAGCTTGTGCCAACAGATTGCCAGCCATTGGTTGCAGGTCTGCATTTGAGTTCAAACTGAGGAATAATTCGATTCCCACTTCGCCATGCAGCTTCAACCAGGCCTCATTCGATAGTCCCCCATCCAATACTAATTGCAGATATCCGCGTGCGAGCAATGTATGGTTAAGGCGTGCGGCAGCTGCGGCTGATCGAAGCAGACGTGCCGGTGTATCCGGGGGTTGCTGGAACAGCTTTTCATTTGTGGTCGAAAGCCCCAGATTCTGCGCAAAGGCATTCGGGCCGGCAGCGATGGCCAGAGTCAGGATGGACAGTGGAACGATCACAAGGCGATTGATCATAGAGGGAGCGATCAGCAGCAGTGGTTGTTTTTAACGTCAAAATATGTTGAACGGGAGAGAAGTCTGTGTCCAGAACCCATCGAATCTGGTTGTCATTCCCTGCATAATCCGTCCGGAATGGGAATGGTTTGGCAGCCATAGAACCCAGTCCAGCGTTTGCGTGTCATCATTTTGGGAACCCGTACGGGAGTGACCTCTCGTACATGCCTTATCGACGTATCGCAATTCGGTCCTTGAAAAATCATCGCTTCAGCAGGTGGGAGAGGCTCCAGACAACATCGCGGGGATGTTCGATACCGATTATTCGGAATCTGCAACCGGCAGGCATGCACGGTTTCATTCCGATTCGTCGTCGGCCAAACTTCCGGTAGTTCCGGTAACACTTCTCAGGTGCGGCGTGATAACACCCGTTTAACCCGATCAACAAAGACTTTACAACCGAAATATTTTCTCATGCCCCGCCCATGTCCTCTGACCGTTGACCAGCTCAATGAGCTTGCCAGCAATATCCCGACGCCATTCTACCTTTACGACGAAGCTGGTATCCGTGAGACCTGCCAAGATCTTTATCAGGCATTCAGCTGGTCCAGTAATTTTCGCAACTTCTATGCTGTTAAGGCCCTGCCAAATCCGCATGTTATCAACATTGTGAAGGAAGAAGGCATGGGAGCGGACTGCTCCAGTAAGGCAGAGCTGGTTTTGGCGGAAACCGTGGGAGTGATTGGCGAAGAAGTGATGTTCACTTCAAATAATACGCCCATCGGTGAATTTGCTGCTGCGAAAGAACTCGGAGCGGTTCTTAATCTCGACGACATCAGTCACATCGAATTTGTTCACGAGCAGATTGGTCTGCCTGAACTGGTTTCGTTTCGCTTTAATCCGGGTCCCGCACGTGAAGGAAACGTGATTATCGGCAACCCCGCGGAAGCCAAATACGGTTTCACGGAAGCACAGCTCTTTGCTGGTTATCGTCGTCTGCAGGAGCTGGGAGTCAAGCGTTTCGCGTTGCACACGATGATTGCCTCTAATGAGCTCAACGGGACCTTCTTTGTAGAAACGGCACGCGTGTTGTTTGATCTGGTTGCTCGCATTCACAAAGAAATCGGCATCAGGATTGAATTCATTAACCTTGGCGGAGGGATTGGAATACCGTATCGTCCTGAAGAAAAATCGTTTGATCTGGCATGGCTCGGCGATCAGGTTCGAGAGCTCTATGACACGATGATTGTACCCGCGGGGCTCAGTCCTCTTCGAATTGTCATGGAGAACGGGCGCATGGTCACCGGTCCTCATGGCTATCTGGTAACCCGGTGTCTGCACCATAAACAGATTTACCGCGACTACGTCGGAGTCGATGCCAGCATGGCAAATCTTATGCGACCTGGTATGTACGATGCTTATCACCACATCACCGTTCCAGGGCGAGAAAATGAACCACATGATCGTGTGGTCGATGTTGTGGGATCTTTGTGTGAAAATAACGATAAGTTTGCCATCCAACGAAAGTTGCCTGCTATTCAAAGAGACGATCTACTGGTCATTCACGATGCCGGAGCTCACGGACACGCCATGGGGTTTCAGTACAATGGCAAGACGAGAAGTGCAGAGCTGCTGCTTCGTTCGGATGGTAGTATCAAGCAAATTCGCCGACCGGAAACTCAGGACGACCTGTTTGCTACGCTTGATTTCTCTGAGTTTCAGTAATGTTGTTTAGGTTGAGACGATGGCCGATCAGCAAACACGACGAGACGCGATCAAACTGGCTACTGCAGGTGTGCTGTCGGGAACATTATCTGGTCGATTTGCAATGGGTAAAGGCATAGATGAAGAACAGCCAATGACGATTGAACAGCGATACGAGAAACTTGTTCAATGTCTGGGTGGTGGCTGGCCGAATGCCTGTCCTTTGCAATCGGAGCTGCGAGGGACTGTGCAAAAAGACGGTTATCGAATTGAATCCGTCACGTATGAAGTGGAGTCGGGTGATCGTGTGCCAGCCTTTCTGCTGATTCCGGATGAAGTTACCGCCGAAAAACCAGCTCCGGCGATTGCTGTTTGGCATCAGCATGCGGGAGAGTACACCATCGGCAAGTCAGAGCCTGCCGGGCTTGCAGGAAATCCGATGCATCACACTGGAGTCGCATTGGCGAGAGAAGGCTACGTGGTGATTTGTCCAGATGCAGTGTGCTTTGAAGAACGGCAAGATCCAACTGGCAAGCTGGCCGGAATGAGATTTGAACGTTTTGAGTTTCTAAGGTATTTGGTGAACGGACAATGCATGGCCTGGAAGAATATTCTGGACATGCGACGTGCCGTGGACTTTCTGTCTGAACGTCCGGAAGTCGATTCTGCCAACCTTGGGTGCTATGGACACTCGATGGGTTCAACACATGCGTGGATGGTTGGCCCTCATGAGCCACGGCTCAAGGTCGTGGTTGGAAATTGTTGTCTACCAACGTATGCCGCGATTCATGATCACCACCTGCTGCACTGTTTTCCAAACTTCGTCCCGGGTTGGTTGCAGTATGGGGACACGCCGGAGATTGCGGCTCTGATTGCTCCTCGTAGGTTACACCTGAATTTGGGCGAAAATGACAGTGGTTCTCCGATTGAGCATGCTCGTCAAGGAGTTCAGCGAATTGCTCAGGCGTATTCTGAGCAGAATGCAGCGGAGCATTTTAGTTGTTTCATCGAAGCCGACACTGGCCACGTTCTCTCTGAAGCGATGTGGAAGCGAACACTCACTTTGTTCAATCAGCATCTTCATGGATGAATGTAAGGGCCGTTTTTTTAGTGGCTCGGACTGGGAATGTGATGACCGTCAACGCCTTAATGATTGGCACTGGTGAATACACGACTGGTTATGTTCATGGTTCTGCCTCGCAATCTGATAAGGGGGCAGGAGTTGTCGCATTGACGCTGATAGATTTGCGACGTCGCGGGATTCTTGGTCATTTGTCAATGGCAGGTACCAATGGTTGTAAGTTTCCCGGGATTCGTCGACATCTGAAACAGGTTGTCGGTGACGTCTACCGCGACATGGATTTGTCCTTCGACAGTTTTCCGGAAGATAACGTCGTAAGTGATCCCTCTGCCTATCGGACTGCTCTGGAAAAGTTGACTCCGGGAGATGTTTGTGTCGTCTTTACGCCGGACGATACCCATTTCCAAATTGCACTCGATGCAGTGAATCGAGGTTGTCACGTGCTGGTGGCCAAGCCATTGGTAAAGACTGTCGATGAACATCTTCGATTGGCTGAAGCGGCTCGCACCAATGGAGTTCTCGTGGCAATGGAAGTCCACAAACGGTGGGATCCGATCTACGTGGATGCTCGTGATCGAATTCGCTCATTGGGTGACTTCAGCTTTTTCCAGTCTTACATGAGTCAACCGAAGTCTCAGCTGGATACCTTTCGGGCGTGGGCCGGAGGATCGAGCGATATCAGCTATTATCTAAACGCTCACCATATCGATTTCAATGCATGGGCCGTTAACTCGTTTGCTCAACCTGTAACTGTGCGAGCCTCTGCGGCGACTGGCTGGGCCGCGTCACAGAGCATTGCAACAGAAGATACTATCACTCTTGCCGTGGACTGGATTAATACAGGGTCCGGCAACAAAGGGACGGCTCTCTATACATCATCCTGGATTGCTCCCACGGCCGATGTGCATTCTCAACAGCGATTTTTCTACATGGGGCATCACGGCGAAGTGACCGTTGATCAGGCTCATCGAGGTTACACGGTTGCTACCGATGCGAATGGTTTTGGTTCAGTCAATCCATTGTTCATGAAATACGCTCCGGATGCCGATGGACGATTCGCTGGTCAGTCTGGTTACGGCTACCGCAGTCTTGAAGATTTCGTACAAGCTGCCATCGCGATTAGACAGGGTACAGCAGCCGTTGATGATTTTGCTGACTGTCTGGCATCGGCCGACCAGACTGTGCGTGTCACAGCAATTTTGGAAGCAGGACGACGGAGTCTGGATCAGGGCTGTGTTGTTATCCGAATTGCCTATGACGAATTCGGTCAGGTGAGCGGATTGACTTCAAATACGGAATAGAAAAGTCTGGCTGGAGCCGGAGAACGCTAAACGTCCTACATCGGGCGTTTAAAACTCGATCTGAGGTCTTCAACCCGTTGATGGCAGCAGCAATTTTGCAGATGATCGTTGATCATACCCATCGACTGAATGAAGGCGTAGGCAGTGGTTGGTCCCACAAATTTCCAACCCCGTTTTTTCAGTGCCTTTGACATTTGTCTCGATTCATCACTGGTCGTGTGGAAGCATGCATCAGCTTTACTCTTTAAAGCGGCACGTTTGAGCTTTGGCTCAAACTGCCAGAAGAAGACACCCAGGGATCCAAATTCTTCTTCCATTTCAAGAGCGCGCTGAGCGTTGTTAATCGTGGCTTCGATCTTGCTTCTGTTCCGAATGATGCCCGCGTTCTGCATTAATTTACGGACGTGATGGGCTTCGAAATGAGCGATCTCAGAGTAGTTGAAATCACAAAAGGCCTTGCGGAATGCTTCTCGCTTTCGCAGGATGATTAGCCAGCTGAGACCGGACTGGAAGCCTTCCAGACAGATCTTTTCAAACAGAAGCTGGTCATCGGCGATTGGCTGTCCCCATTCGTTGTCGTGATAGGCTTCGTAATCGACGTGTCCCTGACACCACCAACATCGATTCGGACCACCGTCGACTGCATATAACCCTGTACTCACGCCTGACTCCGTCTTAGAAACATCAATTCCACTGTTTTACATGCATCCTACCATTCGCTGTCTGGAAATCCGACTGTGTTGTGATTGCTAACAATAGGTCAGCCGTGTCATCATTTGTGTAAACAATCAGCGTAGTGGAGGTTGGACTGATGCGACGGCTATTTCTTACCATTTCTCTATTGAGTCTCTTGGCGGTATGTCTGCGAACGGTCAGTGGTGCAGATGTCCGACGACGGAATGTGCTGTTTATCGCGATCGATGATCTGCGAACAGAGCTCGGATGTTACGGGCAGAGTTACGTTGATAGCCCTCATCTGGACAAGTTTGCTTCCGAAGGAACATTGTTCACGAATCACTTTGTGCAGGTCGCCACCTGTGGAGCCTCCCGATATGCCATGCTGACTGGTCGCAGTCCGGCATCATCGGGAGCGTTCAAGAATAATGCCATGTATTCCGGAGGATCGGCGTTGCAGGCGGTGCAACAGCCGGGAGCTCAATCAATGCCGGAGTTGTTTAGGCGAAGTGGTTATCACACTACTCTGATTGGGAAAATATCACACACTGCGGATGGTCGAATTTATGCCTACAATGGCGTTGGCGATGGACGAGACGAAATTCCACTGGCGTGGACAGAAAAAGCTACCCCACTTGGATCCTGGGATCGCGGATGGGGAATTTTCTTTGCGTACAGTGATGGGCGTCATCGTGAAGATGGAAACGGGCATCGTGATTTGATGGAATTCACCGTTGAGAATGACAACGAATTGCCTGACGGCCTGATGGCTCAGGCCGCCGTGGAGAAGCTCGGCGAATTGAGTGACTACGACACTCCATTCTTTATGGGATTGGGCTTCTTTAAGCCTCATCTTCCATTCGTAGCACCAGAACAGGACTGGGAATTCTTTCACAACAAGAATATTCCTGCGGCAGACAATCCTGACAAGCCATTGTCATTGCACTGGCACGCAAGCCATGAATTCTACAAGTATGATTCAGGTATGAAAAAAAAACGCCCTTTGCAGGCGAGTGATTCTCAGGTCGCGCGGCGAGCCTATTTGGCATGTGTTCGATATGTTGACCGGCAGGTTGGTAAGGTGCTGGATGCTTTGGAATCAAACGGACTTGCCGAAAATACGGTCGTGGTTGTCTGGGGAGATCACGGATGGCATCTGGGCGAATCGGCATTGTGGGGTAAACATACGCCGTTCGAAAGAGCGAATAAAAGTGCTTTGATCATTCGGGCTCCTGGTGTGTCCAAACCGGGAATGACCTGTGATGCGTTGGTTGAGAGCATTGATCTGTATCCGACGCTCGTCGACCTCTGTCAACCACCGTTCACTGTGACTCAATGGCCACTGGATGGAGTTTCGCTAAAGCCTCTGTTGGATGGAACGGCAACGGAAGTCAAAACTGTCTCTCGAAGCTACTGGCGTAACGCCGTTAGTATCCGCAATCGTACTCATCGATTGATCGTAAGTCAGAAAAAATCCGCCGGGCCACAGGTTTTTGAACTCTATGATATTCGGGAAACGCCTGATCCGGTGGCCAACATTGCTGAGTCGAATCCGCAACTTGTTCAGCAGCTGCTGCGGCATCTGAACCCTTGATTCCCTGTTCAATCATGACTCCGCTAAACTTTCCTCAGACTCAGACTTCGATTCGCGAAAATCGACCGTAGAATCAGACGCTCCGTTTACGTTGATTCCGGCCACCGGTTGTGGCGATACTAAATCGTCGCAGCCTGTATCACGTATTCCTCTTCTCTTGCGGTCTGATCCCGTTATGTTGCCTAAATGTTTTATTTGCTCTCGGGTTCCTTTGGCGTTACTTATCGTTGTTGTCGCTCTGCAACCTGAAGTTGTTCTTGCCGATAAGGCCGGTGACGATTTCAATCTCGGGGTTGGGTTATGGCGCAAGGAACGCTGGACAACTGCGGTAGATACCTTTGAACAGTTTCTGCTGGACTACCCGGATCATCCTCGCGCTGGTTTGGCGAAGTTCTACCTCGGGCTGTCGTACAGTTCCCTACAGAAATATGGAATGTCGAGGGATCAGTTCGAGGATTTTTTGCGCCGCAATCCTGGCAGTTCTAACTCTGCAGCAGCCCGCTACCACATTGGTGAATGTAGTTATTATCTGCGCGAATATGAACAGGCGGTGACTCAGCTTGAGGTCTATGTGCGTGAGCATCCTGATGACAAACTGATCGACTGGGGGAACCTGCAGCTTGGCGAGTCACTCATCCAAGTAAAACGCTGGGCCGAGGCTGATGTTATTCTTACAAACCTGCTGATGACTGCGTCGACTGATTCTGTGAAGGGGCAGGCTCGGTATGCATTGGCAGTGTTACTCGAAAAACAGGGCAACGCAGACGCTGCGGTTGATGCTTATCGAAAGCTGGCTCAGCAGGATGACGAACGTCAGGCTGCACGTGCGATGGCTCGTGCAGGGACGATTCGGTTTCGCCATGAGCAATATGATCTGGCGGCCGCATTCTATGATGAGATTGTAGCGAGGTTCCCAAAGTCTCGTCTGGCTCCGTCGGCTGCATTAAATGCAGGCCTCGCACTTTATCGCGTTCAAAAATACGAAGACGCAATTCTTCGTTTCAACAGTGTTGCACAGCAGTCGACTGAAAAAGCCGAAGCCACTCTGCTGATGGGGATGTCATTCGGCAGACTCAAACGGTTTGACGAGGCTCGTTCAGCACTTCGGACAGCATTTGATGCTGCGGGTAAAACCGATGTGGCTGCCGATGCGTTGTATGAAATGGCGAGACTCGAACAGATCACGGGTAAACTGAATACCGCTGTTCAGATGTATGAGAATCTTGTCGAACGCTGGCCCCAAGACAGCCATACTGTCAATGCGATGTTCAATGCTGCCGGTTTGTACCTGGAACTGAACAACACAGAGTCTGCTGCACAGCTGCTCGACCGAGTGAAGACTGAGTTTCCCGCCGATTTTACGAATCCGCGTGCAATGTTTCTGACTGGAAGAATTTTGTTGCAGCAAAGTAATCCAACAGCTGCTCGTGAAGCTTTGGGAAAGGTTGTTACGGCCGAAGGCGCGCCTCCACGATCTGTAGCACTGAGCCTGTACTACCTCGCTCAAATCGACCACAACAGCAAACTGTTTGGTGCTGCTCTGCAAATGGTTCAGCGTCTTAGACCGGCACTGAAAGAGGCCACTAATTTTGATTTGCAGGGAGCTTTAGCACTGGGTGCAATGAGTGCTATTGAACTCCGGAAATTCAAAATTGCAGAAGAACTGGCAACAGCTTACCTCGAAGTCGGCCAGGATGCAGATCAGTCTGCAGACGCTCGCGCGGCGCGTACCGTTGCGCGTGCCAGTACTGGCAACTACGCTGCTGCTCTTGATGACGCCCAAGAACTGGTGGCATCCGCGGCAGAAAATCCTCAGACGTGGACTGCGATTCTACAGTCTGCAGAACATGGCTGGGATCAGGAAGCATATCCGTGGGCTTTGGAGTTGTTTCGTCTTGCAGACAATGAACAGGCTCCCTCTGCAACTCGTCAAGCTGGTTCCTCAGGGATTGCATGGTGTCTGTTTCGTCAAAAACAGTTTAAAGATGCGGCTGAGGCCTTTGAAGAAACGGCTCGTTTCTGGCCGGAGTCATCTATTGGTCTGGATGCTCGTTACATGCATATTCGCAGCCTGCAGCAAGACGGGAAAACGAATACTGCAGTTACGGAATACGGCAGGCTTTCTGCAGACTTCGTCGTAAGAGCTGTCGAGACAGATAATCAATCAGTGAAGGAGCGTCTGCTGTCTCATGCATTGGATGCAGGTCGAACGGCTGCTCGCTTATTGGAATCGAGCGAACGTCTTGATGAGGCCAATCGGCAATGGGCTGTTCTGGCTGATCACTTTTCCGACTCGGAGGAACTGGATTCCATTTTGGACGAGTGGGCACTGTTGAATTTGAATTCGCGACAGTACGAAAAGGCTGATGAGATTTGTCGGCGATTGCTGAAAGAGCGTCCCGAAAGTCAGTTTGCCGGAACCGCTCGCTTGTCTCTGGCAGAAAGCGATTTGAACGCAGAACGAATGGATAAGGCTCTTCGCGAGTTTCAGGCGATCGTTGAACATCCCAAATACGGTCAGGCAGAAAAAGCAAAAGCGCTGTTCCATTGGATCGACATTAAGACCGAGCGAAAGGAATGGGCCCGAGTTACTGAACTGGCAAAGCAGTTTGAGACCAGCCACAGCGGGGATTCACTAGCTCCAAGAGTTCAATTACTGCATGCAGATGCTTCGCTGGCCCTGCAGCAGTCGTCTAAAGCACGTGAGATACTCGAAAGACTTCGCCGCAGCGTTTTGGAAGAACAGCTGGACGCAGAAAGCTGGACTGAACGAATTTGGATTGTTCTCGGTGAACTCGCTTTGGCGGCAAAGGACTACACCGAAATTGACACGGTAGCGGAAGAATTCAGGGAAAAATTTCCAGATGCGAAAAGCGGTTTCCAGATGAAATATCTTTTGGGACGTCGTTGGAAAAATCAGCCGGAACCGGTATTTGCGAAGGCGCGAGAGTACTTTGAAGCAGTGATCTATGATGAGACTGGACGAGGTACGCATACGGCTGCTCGCTGTCAGTTTCTGATTGCCGATATGTGTGTCATGCAGGAAGATTACGCGGAGGCATCTCAAAACTACTCCAAGGTCTATATTCTTTATCGTTTTCCGGAGCTGCAGGCGCAGGCCCTGTACCAGGTGGGCACATGTCAGCGGCAGGCGGGGGATCTCAACGAAGCTATACAGACGTGGAAGTCACTGCTTAAGGAATTTCCGGACTCGCCACTCGTTGAAGACACAATACAGCAGCTCAAGGCCGCAGAGGTTGAACTCTAAATTAGGTTAGAGCATTTCGAGGACGCTTGTCGTTGCCACCTGCCTGGTACGCAGTGGTTTTCGTACATCACCAGTTGCTGTATGAGAGATAGACTTGGTCTGGTCAGCGACTGATGGATTGCGAAATCGGAATTCACTTGAGACACCACAGATGCGAAGGCGAAAGTCGTCATGCCCAGATATCACGTCGCTGTTTGTGAGTTGCCAGATGTTCTGTCTGTTCTTGCCGGCGTTAAGTAGTCTCAAGGTCTTTTCATGAGGACATAGTAATTCCAATGCCATGGGAATCGTGAGCATCTGCGTAGCCCACAATCTCAGCACCTGTTGGTTGTGACCTGACGGCTGTGGGATGCCAGATCGACGCAGAGATGAGGCAGATTTCATTGGCAATGGGTTGATTCAGCGGGCCTAAGATTTGTCTTCTTCGTCGAAACAAATCAGTCCCTTCGCGAAACCATTCATCTGTGCGGATCCGCACATCAGTGCGATGCAGGCCAGCATGGTGACGTAGACGAACTTGCCAGCATAGTTCCCAACCACCAGGCCAAATAGTTGATGGTGCCCAAGGACCGGTGGAGCAACCGCTCCCCAAACCAGAACAGCAACGAACATCAGTAGCAACAGGCCGATGAATCCGCCCCGTCGCAGAATATCGAACGCCTTGATCCAATTGACGGCAAGCGTCCAAAAGCCAACCCACGCCAGCAGTGGCAGCCATGGAAGGGTGACTTTAACGACAGAAACAACCACATTCAGCAGCGACCAGAACAACAGTTGGAGATTGTTGAACAGTTCAATGATGGCATCCATGGATCACATCCGGAGTGAAACGGCGTTATGAGTGGAAAGAGTTTGCAGTGAGCTGCGATCAGCGACTTACAGAGAGTACCTCAGCTCTGGCAATCGTTTCCAGCAAGACTGGAGGAGTTCTCGAAGCAGGGAAGCAATTCGTCCCATGGATCGCATGGCTTCCATGATATTATTTGCTGCAAATTGCGGTAATTATCTTTCGGATTGACGCTAGGCGCAGGATACACGAAAAAGGACGGGTCGTTTCGGCTGAATCGGTACAGTGGCAACCGTTCAATGTTTCCCTAATTATTATGACGCGTTCGCATGCTTAATCTCGCTCTGGTCGGTGAACAGCAGAGCCGAGTCCGCGATCTTTCCGGCTTTCGGAAATCGCATCGTGTGCCGGATGAGGTTTCGGCTCGAGCAAATGATTTTGTGCGACGGATTGCTGCAGACGACATTGGTGAGGATCTGGACCGGTGGTTTGCAGGTCTTCGGCGTGAGTTGGGACTCAAACGAGCACAGATGGAAGTTTCCGATCCCTACCAGGGCAGTGGCACGATCATAACGCCGACCTTTCAATACCAGGTTTCTGTTGGCCTGAGTAATGATGATCCGTCGTTACTGACCTGGCGACGGCAAGTCTCAGAATTCGCACCGCTGGAAGCAGTACTGAGAGACGGGTTCTCTTCCACGTTTGGAACGATCTTTGACACTCTGGAATTTGCTCCGGTTGCTCCAATCAATGTCGAAGAATTCATTGACTGGATCGAAGACAGGGCTGACAGTCAACTGGAACCGGACTACGACCGAACGGCTACCTGGTGTCGTCTGATTGCCCCTCAGCAGATGGCGTCGACGATGTTAATCGAAGCACAGATGGTTTCACTCAAATCACTTTCCCCCTGCCCTCCTGAAGCGCTCGTGAGATCTTTTATGGCGTTTCGTGAACTTCTGCCGCCGATCACATGGGGAAGCTGAAAACTATTGTTCCGGCTGCGGGCCAATTCCTTTGTTGTGGCCAGCTGATGTTGCGTTACCGAAGAAAGTTTATTCACAGTCGGTCATTCTGTGTTCCTGCCCGAGACAGCATTTATCAGGCATTGTTTGCTGCATTCGATCAGTTTCTTTGCAGTCCGCTGGAGGAAATGAACTGAGCGCTGGTCATTGTTCGTTTGCTTCGTAGAATCTCCGATTCGAATTGCCTTACATCGCTGCGGTGGATCTGCAGTCAGTACTCTGGAGTTAAGTTCATGAAAGCGATTGCCGTTCGCCCCGGTACCCCGGACAGCGTTCATCTTGCTGATCTCGAAAAACCATCAATCAAAGAAGTTGCTGACGATCGAGGAGTGCTCGTACGAGTTCTCAAAGTTGGAGTCGATGCCACCGACCGCGAAATCAATGATGCGCTGTACGGTCAGTCTCCTGAAGGCTACGAATTTCTGGTGATCGGGCATGAGTGCTTCGGGATTGTGGAAGAAGTCGGCTCAGGCGTTAAGAGGGTCAAACCCGGCGATTACGTTACCTGCACGGTCAGGCGTCCTGGTGGGTCGATTTTCGACAAGATCGGTCGTTCAGATATTACAAGCGAAGAAGAATACTACGAACGAGGTATTAATCTGCGTCATGGTTTTCTAACAGAGTACTTTGTTGATGATGAAGAATTTGTTGTCCGCATGCCTCAGGGTCTGAAACATCTGCATGTGCTGGCGGAACCAATGAGTTGTGCAGCGAAGGCGGTTGAACAGGCTTTTCTGGCTCAACAGCGTTTACAGGTGTGGGAGCCTAAACGAGCATGGGTCACGGGAGCCGGACAGATTGGTTTGCTGGCGACTCTGGCACTTCGGTTGAAAGGGATCGAAGTCTGGACATTGGCTCGTGGAAAACAGGAAGGTAATCTCAAAGCCGAAATCGCGGAAGGTTACGGAGCAACCTATGTCAGTACGGCAGAGATTACTTTGCACGAGCTGGCCGCAAAATACGGCAAGCCGGATTTGATTATTGAAGCAACCGGACACAGTGGTATCGCATTCGAATGTATGGAAGTGTTGGGACACAACGGCTGCATTGTGTGGACAAGTATCACCGGCGGCAAACGTGATATCAACGTGCCAAGCGACAGTGTAAACCTCAACTGGGTACTCGGTAACAAGATGTTGTTGGGATCAGTGAATGCGAATTTTCGCCATTTTGAAAGCGGAATTGCCGACATGGCTTTGGGCGAAGTGTCGTGGCCAGGCGTCACAGAAAAGATCCTGACGAATCCCGTTGATGGCCTGGAAAACTACGGAGAGATGATGCGTCTGCTTGTTGAAGATCGAGATGCCTTGAAAGTATATGTCAATGTCGCAGATGAATAGTGTTTTCCGGCAGTGATAAAGCAGACATCACAACGGGGCGTGCTGGCTGCTGTTACGAAAGAATCTCATTCACGACACGACCAAATACGTCTGTTAAGCGGAAATCCTGCCCGGCATGACGATAGGTGAGTTGTTCGTGGTCGATCCCTAGCTGGCGCAGAATTGTGGCGTGCAGGTCGTGCATATGAATCCTGCCGGTGACCGCCAATCGGCCGATCTCGTCGGTTCCACCAATTAAAAAGCTTCAACAATCGGTACGTTTTCTGATTGATCCGGAAGCTGTAGTGTTTGGTGTGAAATTGATGTGGCCGGTTCCGGGTTGGCGATTGGCTGGTCAAATGCCGGATCAGGCGTCGGCGCTGGTGCTGAATAGGAAAAGTTTGGGGTGGCGGAAGCCGTCATACCAGTATTGTGCTGGTCGATGGCGGGTGTTGGTGCTCCCGCAGCCATCGGGAGGCCGAATCCCATTCCCATCGGCATTGCGGCTGTGTGGGATGCCTGCATTGCTCCTGGAACAGAGGCTGTGGCACCGTAAGGACCGGTCGGTGGTATTGCCTGGGTCATCTGCATTGGTGAATAGGGTTGTTGAGCCATTCGAGGTCCGAATCCCTGAGGATGTGCACCGCGAGCCATTGCTGTGGCATTGACCGGATGAGATGGTCCGGCACTGGCGATGGCGTTACTGAGCCTCGCTTGGATTTGTGGCTGTTGCCAGTCGGCCTGTAGTGACTGTTGATACATGGCAATGGCCTGATTGGTGTGACCCTGATCCTGATAAATCTCGCCCAGGTGCGCCAGTGCTTTCGGGTGTCCGGGATTTACCTGCAATGCCATTTGCAATGACTGAGCAGCGGCATCCGACCGTCCCATTTCTTTCTGTAGCCAGGCGAGTTCAAGATGCGATTCTGCAACGTATGGCTGAGTTGCAGACCACGTAGAGAGCATGGCTGTTGCTTCCTGTTGGCGGCCCTGAGCGACCAGTAGTTCAGCCATTCCGTGATAGGATGGCTGGTGCCCGGGTGATGTCGTCAGGGTGTGGCGATAGATTTGCTCGGCTCCGGCGGCATCCCCCATTTTGAAACGGGTTCTGGCCAGATTCGCGGTGTAGTCGGGATTCGCGGGAGCACTGGCGACGGCTTTTTCAAATTCAACGGCCGCCATTGCGTAGTTCCCGTTTTCGTAGAACGCCTGCCCCGATGAATTCATCATGTAACCGTTCAGTGAAGTACAGCCACTGATGAGAGTCAGAATGGGCAAGCCGAAGAAGCAGATCGCAAATGGTGCGAGACTGTGGCGCATGAGAGAATGCCTTTGAGACGAGGCGAGTATTGAGAGACGTGAGTACGACGAAGGCCGACTGGGGAAGGCTTGAGAAGCCATACAGTCATGAGAGGAACTACAGAATATGCGGCATTCGGTTTCAGCTGCAACAGCGATTTGATCATGATTCGGGCATGATGTGACTGCGGTTTGAGCGAACCGGTAGATTGTGCCGGAGATGCATGGGGGCTGCGGTTCCTGCTGTCGCTTCAGGGACTCCAGGCTCCGTAGAGGGTTGTGATGGTGCAGGCGAAGCGCGTAGGTCTGGGGAATTGTTTTCGACAGGTTGTCCGTAGCTTAACAGCATACGGTTTGTCGGCCGTTCCTGGTTGGGGACACCAATGCAGCAGTCTCGAAATCGTTCCTGCTACTGTAGAATTCCAACATAGAAACTGAAGATGCGTTCGTCGTCAAAGGTTTCGCTGGCGATCGGGAAGCCGAAATCGAATGCCAGAGGCACCTGCCCCATTGCGGGAATCATGACTCGCAGTCCAACGCCTACGGTCGCTCGAAACTGCTCGAACGAGACGCGGTTATCAACGGTTCCCAGATCAGTGAAGACAACACCCTGGATCATATCGTCTGCAGTAAAGGGAACGCGGTACTCCACTGTTGCCATAGCCTGAAACGTACCGCCAATGGAGACTCCACCGCTTTGCGGTGAAACCCCTCGAAAAGCAAAGCCACGAAACGATTGGAACCCTCCGGCATAATACCGTTCAAAGACCGGTGTGTCGTTTGTTGAGAAACCAAGGTTAGTGGCCAGCGTCAGTACCTGTCGACCGCTGCCATCAGGGCGTTGGAACAAAGTAAAGTATTGTCGACCTTCTCCATCGAATCGAGAATAGTCGTAGCTACCAAAGGCCTGTTCGAATCCCAGTTCCATAAAGTGGCCTTCGCCAGGCAGGATGGCCGTGTTACGCGTGTCGTTGGTTGCTGACAGGCGAATTGTCGAGAGAAAATTACTGCCAACTTCTCGTGCCAGGACGGTGGGAGTCGGAACTGTGGGATTATTGATCGTGACTTCTTCCATTCGCAGTGTTGCGTTAATCGAAGTTTCCGGCGAGAGCTGTTCACCTATGCCCACGCGGCCTCCAACACGATCTTCACTCCAGTCATTGAAGAAGCGGTTGTAATAGAATCCGCTCAGACTCAGAGCATAGTCGGTCTGCATGAAGTACTGATCAACCCAGTTGACAGCGTAGCGGCTTACAATGTCGCCCGGTGCTGCTTCGGCTCGGAAGCGTTGTCCGCCGCCTCGAAATGCCCGACCGTTGAGGATGTCTGAAAAGCTCTGCGGTGGTGCAAACAGGTCGAAGTTGTTTTCTTCCCATACAAATGAGCCGACGACGCCATTGTCGCTGTTTACTCCGGCACCAAACATAATGCGTCCGGTTCGGCCCTCTGTGCCCACGGCGTTCAGATCTACATACCCTGGCGGCAGTGCCTGACGCTCGTTATAGAATGGTCCGCCTTCCAGAATGGGATTACCTCGTTCCGGTCGATTTGTGCCGGGTAAGTACTGCCCACCTGGGCCCTGAGCTCGAACGACGAACGGTTGTTCCTGCAATGCGATTTCCGGTGTGAGCAACCGTCCCCATGGTCGTTGAAAAAACTGAGGAGTGACTGGTCGATAGCTGATGAGCGGAGCCGATGGTATCACCGATGACCGGAACGACATATCGGATTTGTCGTGAGTGGCACCGCTGTTTGTGGCTGGTTCGTTGGTTCTGCGGGGAGCGTGTGGTGCTGGCTGTATCAGGTTTGATTTTACCTCCACTGAAAGCCCACTGTGACCACTTGGTATGTTTTCCGGGTTTCGCAGTCTAGGAAGTTCATCAATCGTTGACGTAAACTGATTCAACCATGATGCATCAGAGCCGCTTCCTGGCAAAGGCTGCTGGCCGCGGAATGTGCGACCGTTTGCAGTAAACATTTCGGTTTCGGGGTCAACACGAACTACGTCGGCTCGGACACCACTAAACACCTGACTGCCGTTAGCCCGACTGATGCCCCGGTTGATTAGGCGAGGGTCAGCCAGATCTCCGGGGCGTACCTGGAGGCGTTCCAGGAGAACAGTTTCTTTGGTGTATGGGCTGTCGCCGGCGATTTCCGGAGTGATGTCTCGGATATAACGAGGACGGTCTTCATCGAATCGCAGTAGAAGGTTGACTACGCCGGATTGCTCTGAAAATTGCGGTTCCGGAACAATGTTCGCGTAGTAGTGCCCTCGGTCCCAGTACGGGACCTTCATGTCATTGAGATCTTTGGCCAGAGCATTGGAATTGAAAAAGTCACCTTCGTTAAGGCGAGCCTCTTTCCGTAGTTCTTCACCAGAGAACAGTTCATTGCCTTCACACTTGATACGACCAATTTTGTAGCGTTCGCCTTCGTCCACGGTATAGACGATTCGTATGGCGCCACCGGTTTTGGAAAATAATGGCTCCGCTTTAATCTGGGCATCAAAATAACCAATTCTTCGGCAGTATTCTTTGAGAGCAACGACATCCTGTTCCAGGGTTTCCGGTCGATAGATACCTTTGAAGTATCCCAGAATGGCTGACTTTGTAACGAGATTCTTTTTGAGTGAACCACTACTAATCTGGCGATTGCCTTTGAATTTACGTCCAACCACCCGAAAAATCGGACCCTCATTGATTTCAATAATGACATCACGGTCGTTTGGGTCACCACCTTTTTGCAGTTTCACATCAACCTGAAAATAGCCCATTTCTTTGTATTCCTGTTTGATCCGAGTCACGGCCTGTTCATTGGCCCAGGGATCAAACGGACTGCCAGCTTCGAGGCCGGTCCATGAAACAAGCTGCTTTTGTTTCACTTTGTCGTTTCCGATGTACTGCACGCTGCGAACGATTGCACGTTCACGAACTCGAAACACCAAAACGGCTCCCTTTGCACTCTGTTCGTAGTGGGAGTCAACGTGTGAAAACAGGCGTGTTTTTCGCAGTGCGCGTTCGTCCTCGAGGACCATGCGGCCTGTCAGTGATCTGTGTGGCTGCGTTTTTATCTTCTGAAGAATCCACGACGATTCAACGGTTTCATTGCCCTGGACTTGGATGTCGACCACCGATTCCGGGACCTGTTCTGCGAAAGTGGTGGTGCTGTCAAGCAGGATCCAAAGAATGGCCGCTGTGGCCATAAGGATACCGGTTGCTATCGGGGGGGAATCAAATCGAAGCTGCATCATACTGCGCCACAACACCACCGTTGGCTTCATGGTTTGGGAAAACGATGAAGCTGCGTGGAGGAATGAGAGATAGAGGGGGCCCGGTTGGAACTTGCAGGACTACACTGAGAACTGGGAGAGAGGGTTGTGCAGGATCCTGCACAACAGGTGTAGGAATAGCTCAAACGTCAAATCTCAACAATACGAGTTCTGCAGACTGCTGTTTTGTGTAAGTGACGTAGGTCTTCTGGGGTTGAATCACCGGCGAGAATTGCCGTCATTTTTCGCTCAGAAAACTGTAATGGTCTGTAAAAATGCAGGTTGTGAGGTGATTTGGCGATTGATGGTCGTCACCAGATTTCAACAGCCTGTTCGTCTTTAGAAACGTGGCTGGACCGGAAGATGCTGGTGTGTTTCTGGTGGCTGTTGCATCAGGCCGCTTCAGGGCGATGTATGAATACGTCCTGCGAAGGATAAGGGATCGTGAATCCATGTTCATCAAATCCAAGTTTGATCTGTTCTGTGAGGTCGAATTTTACGGGCCAATAGTCGGCACTTGGGACCCATGGTCTCACAATGAAATTCACGCTGCTGTCCCCGAGCTCGGCGACGGCTACGACGGGAGCCGGGTCGCTGAGAATCCGAGTGTCGGCAGCCACTGTTTCTTCAAGGAAACTGCGGACTGCTCTGAGATCATCGTTGTAGCCACAGCCAATGGTCAGGTCGATGCGTCGTCGACTTTCAGCGGAGTAATTGCTGATGGTGGCACCAGTGATATTGCCGTTGGGCACAACAAGCCGCACGTTGTCCGGTGTTAGAAGAATTGTGCTGAACATCTGGAGTTCTACCACAGTGCCACTGGTTGCACCGAGTTCTACGTAGTCGCCCACCTGAAAGGGCTTGAAGATCACCAGCATGACTCCCGATGCAATATTTCCCAATGACCGCTGAAGGGCCATGCCGACGGCAAAACCGGCCGCGGCCAGAATGGCACTCAGCGATGTTGTATCGACGCCCATACATCCCAGTGATGCGATACAGACCACAATGAGGAGCATGAGATAGACAACGTTTTGCAGAAAACCGAGCAAAGTCTCATCAATTTTGGCGCGTCTGCTGGCTCGGACGATCATGCCTGTGACGAATCGAGCAACCCAGCGACCGATAATGAAAACAGCGACCGCTGCGACCAGTCCTCCCGCGTAGGATGCTAAAACACTGAGAGATTCATCAGACGTCAATGCTTCCTGCGGATCGTTGATCAGACGGTCAATGAAGCTCAAATCTCTGGCCTTGTCAGCCAGTGGCTGTGAATCGGCGGGTTGCATCGTGCTCTCCCTAACAGAATGAGATAACTATTCCGGCGGAATTATTGCGATTTTGCGGCAACACGGGAATGTGAACCTCGAAGTCCGATAATCGGGTGACGCTTCTGCCGCACTGTTTGGCTTTCGGTCCATCAGTTACCCGAATGGGCCCCTTTATTTGAGTCTGAGGGAGCGCTTTATTCGATTGCCAGTCACCTGCTGGCTGGAATTCTATTCCGGGATGATGTTGTCCAGCGCCGTTTGGGCATTACGTTGCATGGCTCCAAAGCCGGTTCGCTCTAAGGGTGTTCCTTGAAAGTGTCTGCGGAAATCCTCTTCGGAAAGGGCCAGAAGGCGTTCAGGCGTCATCGTTCGCAGGTCGGAGCGGGGATGAAATGCGGGGTCGCTGTCATTCGGAGCGAAGCGGTTCCATGGGCAGACCTCCTGACAGATGTCGCAGCCATAGACCCACTGTCCAAAATCAGTCGCCAGATCAGCTGGAACCTCCGCGTCACGATTTTCGATTGTGTGATAGCTGATGCAGCGATTGGCGTCGAGGACTCCCGGTTGGGGAAATGCGTCGGTCGGACAGGCATCCAGACATCGAGTGCAGTTCCCACAGTGATTTCCGGAAAACGGTTCATCGTAAGTGAGTTTAGCCGTGGTAAGAATTGCTCCCAGAAAGAACCAGCTGCCGATGCTGCGATTGATCAGCATGGTGTTTTTTCCAAACCAGCCTATTCCGGCCAGACGAGCAAAATCGCGTTCCAGCAAGGGGGCCGTATCCACCACGACTCGAGAGCCTGTCTCGGGCAGGTTCGTGTGTAAAACCTTTGAAAGTTGCTTCAGGCGGTGTCGCAGGACATCGTGGTAGTCTTGTCCGCTCCATGCATATCGAGCGATTCGTGCGGTGCCGGGTAGCGGAGCCTTGTTATGATAATTCATCGCCGCCACGATGACGCTGCGAGTTCCGGGTAACACACCGTCCGGATGGTGATAGGCATCCTTGCGTCGCTCAATCCAGTCCATCCCTGCTGAATAGCCGTTGCCAAGCCACTCCAGCAGCGGGTGAAACCCGGGAGGAGACACTGCCTGAGCTATACCAATGTGGTGGAATCCCAGTTCAGTTCCACGCTGCTTCAGTTCGTGGGTCGTGTTGAGCGGATTCTGTTCGTGGTTCATGGGCATTGGGAATCACCGATCTTTACCCATCGTTGCTAACCAGCGATCAATCGGCAGGCTTCCGTGACATCAACAGTGCCTTCGTAGATCGCTCGGCCGGTTATTGCACCGATCAGGTTGGGAGTACGGTCGGCAATTTCTTTAAGTCTCTTGATGTCATCCATCGTGGTGACTCCGCCTGACGCGATCACTGGCAACCCCATATTGGCGATCACTTCCAGATCGTTCAGTGTGTCCGGATCGATCCCCTGCATCATGCCATCGTTGGCGATATTTGTGTAAATCACTGCGGACAGGGGGATATCGACGAATTGTTCAGCCAGCTCCATCACGGATACCTTTGAAACCTGTAGCCAACCGTCTGTTGCCACCATTGAATCTTTAGCATCCAGTCCCAATGCAAGCTTGTTTGGGAACTGTCGGCAGACGTTGGCAAACCAGTCCGGTTCGCGGAGTGCTCTTGTGCCAATAATGACGCGGGTTAGCCCCAGTTCTTCGATTGCCAGAGCGATACTGTCTTCGTTGCGAATTCCGCCTCCCATCTGGCAGGGAAGTTCGGTGGATTCCGTAATGCGCCGTACAACGTCATGATTGACGGGGTGTCCGGCTTTGGCTCCGTCCAGATCCACGAGATGCAACCATTCAGCTCCTTTGGCTTTCCATCGCTGTGCCATTTCCACCGGATCATTGCCGAAGATTGTTTCGTCGTTGTAATTGCCCTGACGCAAACGAACACACTTGCCGTCTCGGATATCAATAGCAGGATAAAGCTGCATGGTTAGTCTTCTGTAGATTGTAACATAGCCGCAGCGGCGGCGGGTTGAACGAAGTTAGTCAACAGCTGCATACCTGCTGATTGACTTTTTTCCGGGTGAAACTGAGCGGCACTGACGTTGCCACGACTGACCATTGATACGAAATTTGTCCCATAATCGGTTGTGGTAGAAATCCACGACTGATCCTTTGGTACCACGTGGTAGCTGTGCACGAAATAGAACCAGGGTTCTTTGGGGCATCCGGCCAGCAACGGTGTTTTCTGAATTTGTTGCAATCGGTTCCAGCCCATGTGGGGAATTTTGAGTTCGGCTGGTAATTCGAATCGTTGGACTTCACCGGGGATAATACCTAAGCCCTCGTGTTCACCATCTTCGTATGAGACATCGAACATCAGTTGCAGGCCAAGGCAGATTCCGAGGAATGGGCGATCCGCGGCCACGTGATCTCGGATGACTTCGACAAGTTCAAGTTTTCGCAAGGCCGTAATGGCGTCTCTAAAAGCACCAACTCCCGGCAAAATGAGTTTTTCTGCCTGGGCGATCTTCTTTGCGTTGCTTTGGATTTGAGCAGGTATGCCAATGCGTTCGATCGCTTTTTGCACACTACGAAGATTGCCCATACCGTAGTCGATAATGGTGATAGGTGTTGTCATGCTCAGAGTTGATTCTTGTGAAGCGAAATAAGTGCTTTGTGGTTGCCCGCTAAACGGACGGGCTCGTTCTCGCTGATATCTTAAAAGTTAAATTCAAAATTATTTACACCGTCCTTAGTGACTTCCACATGAGCAAAGTTGGGAGGCCAATATTGAGGCAAGCGGTTTGAGTCTTCCAATGTGATCGTGTGTTTGCCAACAATTGCTCCGGCTAATTGAGGATTATACAGCAATCGGAATTTACCGCTGGCATCAATCTTTCCTGAGGATGGTCCTCCTGCTAAGTCTTTGTCGTTTGGAAGGCGATCCGGAGTGAACCGAATCCGCATTCCAGCTAAAGGTTGATTTCTGACGTTAACCGCACCGGTGACTTCCACAAGTTCCACGGTGTTACCGCTGAGAGCCCATGACAGAAGTCCGTATGCAAAGAAACCAAACACAAGCAGGACGGCTCCCGCCTGAGCCCCAAACCGGATCATAGCATTTCGTGCTTCTGCTGCTCGGCGTTCATCGCGAGTGAGTCGAGGGGTGTCAGAAGTCTCTCCTCGTTTCTTTTCGTACGATCGAGCAATCGCGTCCGCGGCGGAGCCGGATGTTTCGATATCCGCCAACAGAGGATTGAATTTTTGGGATTTTTGCTTGGTGCGGCGACTTTCTTCCCTGGATCGTTTTTCCTGGTGTTCTTTCATCAGGTCCGATACGGAGGGCTTTGGTTCGTTTGTTCCACCACCAGCCCTGATTCGTCCTGAGCCGGAGTTGCTGTTGAGAACAGCGAGTGGATCGAAGTCCTCTGCGGCGGAGACTGATTCTCTGGGAAATACCGCTGCCGGAGTGATTACCAGTGGCATGTCAATCAAATCGTCTTCGGTGAGAATCGGTTCGGCTTTTGGGATGGTGAATATGCAATTACATTTGGGGCATTTGCCCTGTTGTCCGGCCTTTTCAGACCTGATATTCAGAACGGAACTGCATTCTGAGCATTCGTAGCGAATTGTCATCACCAGGCT
>Ga0315315_10000131_pt1 | contig 53930 bp, 42 predicted proteins | sample M140m3416metaG_FD_203699 | JGI IMG/M metagenome (GOLD analysis project Ga0315315, IMG submission 203699) | Ammonia-oxidizing marine archaeal communities from Monterey Bay, California, United States - M1 40m 3416 | ecosystem: Environmental > Aquatic > Marine > Intertidal zone | place: USA...
TGGCGCCCGCGGTGATGGCGGGGATTCCAAGTCGACCGTCATTGAGAGTCGTCAGCGCTAGGCGCAGCCCTTGGCCCTCGCCGAGGATGATGTTCTCAGCGGGAACCTTCACATCTGTAAATCGTATGAGGCCGTTCTCGATCGCCCGGAGACCCATGAAGCGACAGCGATGCATGACCTCGATTCCAGGGCTGTCTCGCTCGACGATGAAGGCCGTAATCTGCTTGATCTCCCGTCCTCGCTTGGTGATGGACGGTGTCGCAGCCATGACAACATAGAGGTCTGCAATGACTCCGTTGGTACACCACAGCTTCTCTCCGTTGAGGATCCAGTGCTTGCCGTCCTCTGATGGTGTAGCAAAGGTCTTCATCTGCGCAGGATCAGAGCCCACGGAGGGCTCGGTCAAGCCGAAGGCACTCACTGCACCCTTGGCGAGCATGGGCAGGAACTTCTCCTTCTGAGCCTTGGTCCCAAAGAGCTTGAGTGGCTGAGGAACACCAATGGACTGGTGAGCGCTCAAGGTGGCCACAGTCGAGCCACAGTGGCGCGCGACAGTAGAGAGGAGGCGCATGTAGTTGGTCTGGCTCAAGCCGAGACCTCCATACTCAGTCGGGATCTTGATTCCGAACATGCCCATGTCCGCCAAGCCCTTGAGCACAGCAGCCGGAATCTCACCGGAGCTGTCGATCTCTTCACCGTCGATATTCTCTGCACACCATGCCTCAACCTTGGCGACCCACTCGTCACCAATCGTCTTGTCTGAGGGCTCTTGTTCGGGGAATGGGTAGCACATGGACACATCGAGATCGCCCATGAACATCGAGGCCATAAAGGACTTGGACTTCCAGTCCGCCTCGCGGCTGTCCTCAGCCACTGCGATGCTCTTGTCTTCTTCTTCGTTTCGGTTCTTATTTTCGATCATGATGGGTCCATAAAAAAAATGAATGAATGCTCATTCAGTGTAACCGATCGATACATAGATCTGAAGATATGTCTGAGCTCAAAGTGATTCGAGATGGAAGCTATGACCGGCTCGGGGGCCGGTTGAGCCCGATTACCGAGGCAGCAAGGAGGCTTCTTCTCGGGCTACTAAAATTCCTGCACGCACCCGCTCCATGAGGGCATCGCGATCCTCCACTGTGAGATCTCGTGTCTCAATGGCAGGACCAACACACACGCCGACCGATGCGGAGTGAAACTGACTGCTGCCGCGGGGGACGACATCTCGAGTGCCGCTCAGGCCCACCGGAATGATCGGGACCCCAGCCTCAATGGCCAACATAAACCCGCCCTTCTTGAATTCCCTGAGCTCGCCGTCAGCAGAGCGGGTACCCTCCGGAAACATAATGACCGTGCAGCCATTGGCGATCCGACTAGCGGCGGCCTTGAGGCTCTGAATTGACTTCTCTCGGTCAGAGCGATCGATGGAGATCTGACCCGTCATCCACATGGCCTGACCCATGATGGGGACCTTGAAGACCTCCCGACGGGCCACAAAGCGCAGCGGTATCGGACACGAGGCGATGAGCGCTGGGACATCGAGGTAGCTCTCATGATTGGCCATGAGAATGGCAGGCTGACCCCACTTCAGACCCTCGAAACCCTGGGTACTGATGGTCGAGAAGGCGCCGGCATAGATGGTCTTTCCCCACATCCGAGCCATCGGCCACCACAGTGTTCCTCGCCGCTCAAACACCGCAAAGACAAAGACCAACAGAGCAAAAACACAGTTCGCAATGCAGAGGCCGATGTAGCCTGTGATGGTTGTCAGATACGCCACAGAGCCCCGATAACCCTCGCCACCTTTGCTCGACCACCACTACCGGGTGAGGCTGAGCTATGTCCTCACTCTCACGACGCCAAGCACGAGTCGCACTGGTCACCAGTGTGGGACTCACCATGCTGCTGTATTGGCTACCGATGGGGTCCACCCTCGCCTATCCGCTGATTCTGCTCTCGACGCTAGCGCACGAGCTCGGGCACGGCATTGCAGCCATGATGGTCGGCTGCAGCTTTGATGCCTTTGTGCTGTACAGCGATGGCTCTGGTGCCGCGATGTCGAGCGGTAACCCTGGAAGACTCGCCTCGGCATTTATCAGTGCAGGCGGACTCATCGGGCCAGCCATCGCTGCGAGTGGATGCTTCTTGGTGGGCCGCAAGGGAAAAGCAGCCCGAACGGCACTGGTCCTCATCGGTGTGCTGCTGATGGTCGCACTGGTGATGGTCATCAGAAATCTATTTGGCTGGTTTTTTGTCGGGACTGTGGCAGCCTTGTGCCTGTGGGGAGGGCTCAAGGCTGCACGTGATGTGGCCCAGCTGATTGTCCTCTTCATCGGCGTTCAGCTCGCACTCAGCGTCTTCTCTCGATCCGACTACCTCTTCACAAACATCGCCCACACTGCCGCAGGACCTGCACCCAGCGACGTCGCACACATGGCAGATGCACTGTTTCTGCCCTACTGGTTCTGGGGCTTGTTCTGCGGTGCTGTAAGCATAGCGGTGCTCATCGGCGGTCTGCGGGCATTCATTCGAGACACGCGCTGAGCGCAGCTAAGGTATGAATTGCCGGTGTTCTCTCTCTCTGCCTTTTCTCTGCTGCTGCTTCTCGCTGCCCTGATCTCAGGGCTGGCGACGGTGCTCACCGAGCAGAAACGCAACCTCAAGATCTACAGCCCTCTGATTGATCTGCTTTGGGTAACGGTCCTCTCAGTAGCGGGCGTGATGAGCGCAGACGCCATCCACTCCTCCATCAATCCTGCGTGGTATCCGGTGGGGCAGGACTGGAGAGAGTTTGTCGTGCTGGCGCTCGACATCCAGTCGGGCGGGGACTTTCACCCCGTACCTCAGCGCTACCCCTTCTACCCGTGGCTGGCAGTCCAGCTCGCAGCGCTGACAGAGGTGCCTCTCCACATTTCCTTGATGCAGGTAAACCTCATAGCAGGCGGACTCATTCCTGCTGCCATCTATCGTCTCGGGACCGCTATGGGGCCCCGCTCACTCGCTGTCGCGGGCGGCTGGCTCTCTCTTCACATCCCCACTGTTGGCTCGGTGCTGGGACCGCCAACCGACTATCTGCTGCACGGCCTGGTCTACATACTGGCCCTGTCTGCAGGGGTTCGCGCACTGCGAGGCGGCGGACCTTGGCGCTGGCTGGCCTTTGGGTTGAGCCTGGCTGTACTGATGGCCACCACGATGAAGAGCCTGGTCTTCTTGCTCGGGGCGGCTCCGCTGGTTGCCATGGCGCTCATCTGGAGGGCACGCGTCTCACTTGCTGGCGCAGCACTCTCCTTGGGTCTGTGGCTTGCACCGATGATGATGATCTGGAGCATCTACGCCGGCATCCCTCGGTGGGCGACTGAGGCATACACCCTCGAGTACAACGTCTACAGAACACAGGTGGTGGTCGCCCGCTCTCACGGCCGCAACGCACCCATGCCCACAGATCTGGGCTGGCACCCCAGTGACGAAAAGCAGCGAGGATACTGGGGTGTGGGTCGACCAGGGGCATGGACCAACCTGGACAAGGCCCTGACCTTCCTTGCCCGCGGCCCGAAGCACAATCTCGACCGGTCGGTACGGTGGCAGGACGCGACACGCGGCCTGAGCCGGGCCCTACACACACCCCACCCAGCATGGATGTTGTTGGGTCTGGCAGGCTTCCTCGCACCCCTCCGGCGCCGACAATCCGACACTCACCTCGGGCCAGTACTGGCGACCGCCTGGGTCTCGGGCATCATGATGGCTCACTTTATGGGTGTGATGGCCACCCACTTCATTCCTCGGTATGCGCTCGTCCTGCTGATTCCAGCACCGCTGTTCTTGTTGCTCGGAGTCTGCTGGAGACGGACGCCTTGGCTGTGGCTGGTCCCGATAGCGAGTGTAGTCGCCACAACGACAGCCTCGACCATGCCTGGACAGAGCATCATCCACACCTCAGCCGAGGTCACTGAGGGCGCACTCAACCCTCACCCTGACTTCTGGGCCGTGAGGGATGGGCTGACCGCTGAAGACACCGTCGTAGATCTGACAGGCAACAGGCTGCTGACCGATCTCTGGGCCTCAGCACCCGCGCACATCACCGCCATTCGAGATGAGAGAACAGAGGTATCTCTGGACAGTCAATACCGAGGCCGTCGGATCCTTGTCATGCCAGGCGCGCTCAACCTGGGCGACCCCGTGCGGCGCTGGCAGGGTGCAAGCCCCGGCAGGCTCAAGGAGCTCCGACCCTACGTTTTTGAGGACATTGCTCCAAGTCAGGGCCTGAAACTCAGCCTGACACGGTTAGGGGAGTGACCATGTCTCTCGCCATCGTCATTCCTGCCCACAATACTCAGTCCTCCCTGGACCGAGTACTCACTGAACTGCCACCCCACACTCATGCGGGTGTCATCATTGTCGATGACGGCTCTGTGACCCCAATTGTCGCCAGCGGCTTTCGTGTCATTCGTCACCCGGAGAACCGTGGCTATGGTGCTGCACAGAAGACCGGCTACGACGCCGCGTTGGCCATGGGTGCCGAACGAATTGTATTGCTGCACGGCGATGGTCAGTACGCAACAAAGGACGTCCTCGGCCTCGTCGATGTCCTCGCCGCCTGCGATGCAGCCATCGGCAGTCGCTTCCTGAATATGGGTGTCAATGAGATACCCATGTGGAGAAAGCTGGGAAACCGCACCCTGACCATCATGGCCAATCTTCGCTTCGGCACCGATGTGTCAGAGCTGCACTCAGGGGCAAGAGGCTTCCGGGCCGAGACCCTCCGAAGGCTGGACTACCATCGCTTCAGTGATGACTACATCTTCGACCACCAGGTACTCGCTAGTCTCTTAGATCAAGGCGCAAACATTGGTGAACGCAAGGTCCACTGCGCCTATGACGACACCGTCCAGTCTATCGCTGTGGGGCCAAGTATTCGCTATGCTCTGGGCGTCGTGCGGACCATCCTGAGACCACCGCCGAGACCTGACTGAGTAAGCCAAGACCTCAGTGAATGGGGCTACCCACCACAGATGCTTCCCACAGATCTGTGTGGCTTCGATACCAGTCGATGGTCGCCATGAGTCCATCCTCAAAGCTCACCCGAGGGGCCCAGTCCAGTGCTGCGCGCGTGCTCATATCGTTGAGGGCATACCGAGAATCTTGCCCCTGTCGGTCCGGTCCGAAGCTGAGGCCACCTGCACCGAGAATGCTGTTGATTCGACCAGCAGTGCGTCGATTCTCCATGTGCTGCTGACCGGCAAAGTGCCACGTTGCCTGGTCTTGCCATCGGCTCAGTCCGGCGACAATGCCGCGAGCAAAGTCCTCGACGAAGAGCCAGTCACGAATCGCAGTCCCCTCACCGTGAACCGGGAGTGGACCACCACGAAGTGCAGCAAGAACCCAGCACGGAATGGCCTTCTCTGGATGCTGACGAGGACCATAATTATTTGTACAGCGCACAATTGCTGCTGGATAGCCATGGGTGTGACGCCAAGCATGAACCAAGGCCTCAGCACCCACTTTTGAGGCGGAGTAGGCATTACCAGGACGCATGGGCGCATCCGGGCCAAAAGCGACACCGTGCGGAGCCTGCCCGAAGACCTCATCAGTAGACATGTGAATGAAGCGATCAATGCCGGCCCTGCAGGCCTCATCGAGCATGACACGTGTGCCAAGAATGTTGGTGTGGAGGAAGGTGTCTGGGCCCGTCAGCGACCTCGCCACGTGACTCTCAGCCGCCATATGGACGACAGCATCGACCCCAACAAGCGCACGACGAACGCTCTCTGCATCGCAGACATCGCCCTCAATAAAGCGATGCTTCACACCCTCCAGGAAGGCACGATTTCCAGCATAGGTCAGCTTGTCATAGACCACGACCTCACGACCCGTAGCCACCAGCGAGCGCACCAGCTGAGAGCCCATAAAGCCCGCCCCACCTGTGACCAGGACCAAGCTCACTGAACCCCCCAGTCCCACAGCGGGGAGTCGAAGGGCATGGTGTCCAGTGCAGCATCATGGCCGAGCTGCAGCTGCAGCCATGCGGTCACCGTCGTGCTGATCGCTGGGTGGGCAAGCTCGAAGTCCAGATATGGGGACTCACACTCCGACATCGGTGCCATCTCACAGGCGTTTGAGAACACCATATGGCCGCCGTCAATGAGCATACCGAGGCGCTTGTCCTCGCTACCGAGCGCTTCATAGATGGGTGTGACCTGTGTCGCCATGGGCGTCATATTATCGAGTTCGCCGCCCAAGACCAAGAAAGGAACCTCAGCATCAGGTGCGCCTGGGCCCAGGACCTCAAAGCCTGCAGGCGCCATCGGAATGGCCCCCCAGACCCGATCATCTCGGAGATCGACTGTGGCGAACTCTGGGTACTCATCAATCCAGGCCTGAACCTCATCACAGAGCCAGCCACCAGCAGACTCGCAGTAGGCTGATGAGGCCGCATAGTCGAAGCTTGCACCAGCAACAGCATTGGTCGTGTACCCGCCAAAGGAGTGCCCGCTCACCGCGTAGCCATTGGCCTCATCGAGGCATCCGCCGAGCCCATCGAGCTCGCCTGAGGCTTCATCAAAGAGCCAGTCTACCGAGTCCTGGATGTCGAAGGGTCGCCGGAAGATGAGCTCCGGTAGCCGAGAGATGTTGTAGTCAAAGGTGGAATTTCCCGTGTGATCGGGCGCCACAACCACAAAGCCATGGGTCGCGAGGTGCTCAACCATAAACGGGCTCTGCCAGCGCATGCCCTGGTTGCCATGAGAGAAGGCCAGGACAGGTCGGGTCGTGCGACAGTCAGGCTCTGGTGTATCCAGCGCCTCCCAGCTGAGCAGGCCGTCGTAGCTATGAGTCATGCCGCTCTGCTCAGACGTCGGGTACCAGAGCTGAACCTTCATCGTGACGCCAGTACGGCCCGTGATGACAAACTCCGCCGTGCCTGCCTTGTAGGGGCCCACCTCATCAGCTGGGTACCAGCCAGGGACATCCTCATCTACATCGGTGTCGCTCACAGGATCTGGACCTTCAGGGTCTCCGCCGCAGGCGATCAACGCAAGAATCAAGCTCCATGTCCACATCTCACCGCTCCCGGAGATTACTCACGAGGTCCGCAATGGTATCCCCGGCATTCCCGAACAACATACGCGTGTTCTCGTGGAAGAATAACGGATTTGCGACACCCGCATAACCCGCACCCATTCCGCGCTTGAACACGACAACTGTGCCTGCATTCCAGGCCTCGAGTACCGGCATTCCGTAGATCGGACTCGAGGTATCAGTCTGTGCGCCCGGGTTGACGATGTCGTTGGCACCAATGACCAACACCACATCCGTCTTGGGGAAGTCGTCGTTGATCTCCTCCATCTCGAGCACGATATCGTACGGCACGCCCGCCTCCGCCAAGAGCACATTCATGTGCCCTGGGAGCCGTCCAGCTACCGGATGAATGGCATACCGGACGGTTGTACCCGCATCGCGCAGGAGCCGAGTGAGGTCATTCACCAAGTGTTGAGCACGGGCGACAGCCATGCCGTAGCCAGGCACAATGATCACTCCCGATGCATCCTCGAGTGCCAGCGCCACATCTGCAGCAGACATCTCTACAATCTCACCAGGTGCGCCCTGGGCTGCGGGGGCGGGAGCCGCGCCTGCATCTGTACCGAAGCCACCAAAGACCACGTTCCAGATCGAGCGATTCATCGCCTCACACATGATGTACGAGAGAATCGCACCCGAGGAACCAACCAGCGCACCCGTGATGATGAGTGCGTTGTTGTTGAGCATGAAGCCAGACGCAGCAGCTGCCCAGCCCGAGTATGAGTTCAGCAGTGAGACCACGACAGGCATATCCGCACCGCCGATGGCCATGACCAGATGGACACCCATCAAGCAGGTAATACCCGTCATCACATAGAGCAGCTCTACGCCCTCAAGGCCAAAGACCGAGCCACCCTGGAGGAACGGAATCATCAGCCCAACAGTGGCGCCCAGCATGGCGAGGTTGAGCATGTGCCGGCCTGGCAAGAGCAGAGGGGTCCCTGACATTGAGCCACGGAGCTTCGCCCAGGCAATCACGGACCCGGTAAACGTAATGGCACCAATCGCCACACCAAGCCAGACCTCTATGCCGTGCACAACACCCGCATTGGGATGAGCCAGGTAGGTCGAAATCCCCACCAAGACAGCAGCCAGACCCACAAAGCTGTGGAGAATGGCCACGAGCTGAGGCATGCCGGTCATCACGACCCGAGCGGCCATGACAGCCCCAATCACACCACCCAGACCCACAGCACCGATGAGGAGCGTGTTGATCTGGAGCTCAGCCGCCAGGAAGGTCGCACCGATGGCGATCGCCATGCCGATGATGCCGAAGATGTTACCGCGTCGCGCTGTCTCCTGAGTGGAGAGTCCACCGAGCGACATAATAAAGAGCACGCCTGCTATCAGGTAAGGTACGGCGAGCTGGTTTTCTGCAAGTGAAGTGATCATCTCGGCCCCCTATCGCCTGAACATGGCGAGCATTCGCTGGGTGACCAAGAAGCCCCCAACAATGTTGATACTGGCCACCAAGATGGCGACCGCACCGAGAATCTGAGCCAGCTGTCCCGCATCGCTATTTCCTGCCTGAAGCATTCCACCGACAATGATGATGCCTGAGATGGCGTTGGTGACGCTCATCAGCGGGGTATGCAGCGCCGCCTTGACGCTCCAGACCACCTGCCAGCCCACAAAGCAAGCCAAGACAAAGACCGTCAGCTGCTGCACAAAGAGACTCATGGACTCGTTCATCCCGACATAGACCGCGGCAGCACCGACCAGCGCGCTAAAAATGAGCGGAAGCTTAGAGGGTGTCTCATCCTTGACCTCTGGCTCAGCCACAGGCTTGGGTGCCGGCTTGGGTGCCTCTGCAGTGGGTGGTGGGGCTACGGCCTTCTCGGGATCGGGCGGCGGTGGCCAGGTGACTACACCATCCCGCAGAACCAGGGACTTTCGAACGACCTCGTCTTCAAGGTCAATCTTACACTCGCCATCTTCAGTCATATCCGAGAGGAGATTCACCAAGTTGGTGCCGAAGAGCTGACTGGCCTGAGTGGCGAGTCGGCTGGTCAGATCGGTGTAGCCAAGAATGGTGACACCGCCGATCTCGACCGCACGATCAGGCTCTGTGTACGCGCAATTACCACCCTGCTCAGCGGCCAGATCGACCACAATTGAGCCCGGCTTCATGGAATTCACCATGTCCTTGGTGATCAACTCTGGAGCCTTCTTTCCAGGAATCAAGGCGGTGGTGATGATGATGTCCACTTCCTTGGCTTGCTCTCGGAAGAGGGCCATCTCGGCTTCGATAAACTCATCACTCATGATCTTGGCATAGCCACCCGAGGTCTCACCGCTCTCGTCAGCCGGAAATTCCAGCTCCAAGAAGCGCGCACCCAGACTCTCGACTTGTTCCTTGGCGGCGAGGCGGACATCGAAGGCCCGCACCTCTGCACCCAGACCACGGGCTGCAGCGATGGCGGCGAGCCCAGCTACACCAACACCGATCACCATCACCTGTGCCGGTCGAGTTCGACCCGCAGCGGTAATCTGACCTGAGAAGAACGAGCCAAAGTGGTTCGCAGCCTCAATCACGGCCCGATAGCCAGCAATGTTGGCCATCGAGGACAACACGTCCATCTTCTGCGCACGGCTGATGCGTGGAATTTGATCGAGCGCGATGACCGTTGATTTTCGTGAAGCGAGTCGCTCCACAAGCGGCCCATTGGTCGCAGGCTGAATCATCGAGATGAGCCAGCCCCCCTCCCGTAGGCGCACACACTCGTCGGTGCCGTCGTCCGGATCTGTCTCCGGCGAGCGCACCTTGATGACGATGTCTGATTCAGCCCAGAGGGCCGCTGCATCATCGACGATCTGGGCGCCAGCTTCTGCATAGAGAGCATCGTCCAGCCTAGCGCCGACACCTGCACCCGACTGTACAGAAACATCAAAGCCAAGCTTAATTAATTTACCGACCGTGTCCGGCGTCGCCGCAACCCGGCGTTCGCCAGGATGGACCTCAGTGGGGATTCCTACCCGCATCGCAGCCTCCAGCGGCTGTTTTTACCATGCCTGGGCACATCGCGACTGGATCTGTGTTTCAAAGCCTACTATCCACAATCGCCTATTTGGCACTCCGAACCTCGGTTGAGGCCGTCCCAGAGTCCATAGACAAGGTCAGACTCTGAAAGCGAGAGCCATCATCCTTGTGGTGCCATTCGGCGGTATCTGGGTCCATGGTGTACTCCTCTGCGTACTTTCTCCACTCCTTGGCGATGTGTGGAATCGCATCCAGAAGGACCCTAAATTCGCCCTCTGATGTCGCCGGCGAGAATGAGCAGCGCACCCAGCCAGGCTTGGCGGCGACATCACCATCGTCAAGTGAGCACCGGATAGCCTCACTCTGCTCTTGTCCAATGCCCAGCAGATCGTGGCCGTAGGTACCCGCACACATGCAGCCACCGCGGACTTGGATGCCGTACAGATCATTGAGGAGCCGCACAGCCAGGTTGTGATGGAGCTTACCGCCATCGAGAATCACGCTCACGATGCCGATGCGTGGCGCCTCGAGGTCACCCAGGATTCGAATCCGGTCATCGGACCGCCAGGCATCGATCGCACGCCGCACAAAGTGGTGCTCTACGGCCTTGATGCGCTCCACTCCGATCATCTCTTTCAGGTCGAAGGTGAGACCGGCACGAATGACCTGGACGATCGGGGGCGTTCCACCCTCCTCGCGGTGCTCCACGTCCTCCAGGTACTTGTACGCCCACGGACTGGTGTACAGCACAGTGCCACCGCCGGGCTCAGCGGGCACATCGGTCATAAACAGCGCCTTGTTGGCGGCCAGCACGCCCGGAGTCTGTGGACCACCAACAAACTTATGAACCGAGATGAAGACTGCATCCTTTCTGCACTCGTCATCGGGATCTGGATGCATGTCAATGTCGACGTACGGTGCCGCTGCTGCGTAATCAAAGAATGCATAGCCATTGTGGGCATGCATCACGCGAGCCAGATCGTCTGGATTGGCGAGAATGCCGGTCACATTTGATGCGGCAGAGAATGTCCCAATCTTGATGGGGCGGTCGCGATGCTCGGGCTTTGAGAGGATCTTGTCGAGCTCCCGCCAGTCGATGCGGCCTTGCTTGTCATACCCAATGTACTCCGTCACGCCGATGGATTCCTGCCACGGAAGATCGTTCGAGTGGTGCTCCATCCGACTCCGGATGACCACGGGTCGGGCAGCATTATGAATCTTCGCGCCGCACCCAAACTGAGTCTGGAGTGTGTCGGGTATGCGAAGCCCCATACACGCTATCAGCTTGTTGATGGCACCCGTGGCACCAGAGCCCGTGAAGACCACCGCGTCATCACTGCCCGCATTGAGCGCCACACGAACCTTCTCATGCGCCTCACGGTACAGAGTGGTCATGTAGCAGCCTGTGAAGCTGGCTTCGGTGTGCGTATTGGCCATATACGGGAGCACTTTCTCTCGAATCAGATCCTCGATGGGTGCAAAAGAGAGCCCGGAAGCAGTCTGATCAAAGTACCGCTTTCTGCGCATGCCACCAGGGGTCGGAATGCTGACCGTCCGGCCAATAATCCCCTCCCGAACCCAAGAGAGCACCGGGTCGGCGCGCACATCCAATCCATCTGCCATGAGACCCTCCGCACTCCAAACATAGCCCTTGAGCGGGGTAGATGTGTGTCCAAACCGTCAGGTTGCAATATGAGTCTGCATGCTCACACTCACAATCATCCACTTATTGACCGCCTGCGCCGACCCTGAAGGCTCCACACAGTCCGATGCTGTCGCCGCGATTGTCGATCCTGCACGCACCACACACTTCTTTGATGCACCATTCCCTGATGCCACCCTGCTGGATGGCTCGGGACGTGCAGATCTGACTGGATTTCCTGAGGCCCCCTCAGACGCCACACGCGACGTCATCGCCGGCTGGGCGAGACGCATCGGAAAGACCAGCCAGGGCTTTGCAAACAACGGCTCGGCTTACTTTAGGTTTGAAGGGCCGCTCGATGTCCCTGAGGTCATGACGGGCACCACAGAAGACCCTGTCTTGCTCATCGACACCGCGACAGGCGAGCGCATCCCGTTGGCCATCCACTTCACAGAGACCGCCAACGGTGACCCCTTTCTCGCAGACAATCTGCTCGCACTCGCACCCGCCCTGGGTCATCCTCCGCGCTCTGGCGCTACGCTCGCCGCAGTGGTCATGGAGTCCGCAGGCGCAAAGGCAGCTGATGGCTGGAGTGCACCTGACGCTGTCACAGCAGCGCTTGAGCTCGCTGGTGTGAGCGGTCGACCCGCAGTCGCCGTGACCTACACCATTCAAGACGCGACCGCTGAGCTGGCGGCCCTGTATGCAGACGCTGATGACCACCTGGGTGACACACCCGACTGGGGAGAGATCACCTGGAAGCGTATCGCTCACCTGGACTACGCTCAGAGCCTCACGCCCTCAGGCGAGGATGCCACCGTGGTCACCACCACATTCGAGGACGGCAGCCAAGAGGTGGTGAATATGTACGCCAACGAGGAGGCGATTCACGCACACGAGATGCTCGAAGACTGGCCCATGGCGGTCTATCAGGCAGAGATTCCGGTGCTGAGCTACTCAGGACTCGAGGCGCGCCCCTACATGAACCCGAGCTTCGGCCACCTCTTCGATACCCAGGTCGAGACTGGGTGGATCGACTTTGTCGATGGTCTACCTGCCCGGGACCCTGAGCCAGAGATGATGCGCGTCATTCTCTCTCTACCCAAGGATGAGGACGGCACACCCATCACGGATGCGCCCATCGCCATGTACGATCACGGCACCGGCGGTGCTGCCATCAACTCTGTCCAGCGCATCAATATGCACGACAATGGTCATGCTCTGGCCACCCGCTGGGCCGAGGCTGGCTGGGCGGTCATCGGTCGAGATGCCGCCCTCTACGGCAGCCGCTTTGATCTCATTGATGCTGGATTCTCGGGAGGCTCCCTTGGCTTCTACAACATCGTGAACCTGCCCGCATTTAGGGACAACCAGCGTCAGACGGCTGTGGATGGGCATGTCCTGCTGCGCTTCATTCAGGACGGCATCAACGCCTCTCTGCCCGTGGGCTCCATCAACACAGACCGGATCCGCAGGATCGGACACTCCCTGGGCAGCGTCACGGCAAACTTAGGGGTCAGTGCTGAGCCGGACGCCTTCGAGTCAGTCTTTCTGTCGGGGACTGGCGGCGTGCTGAGCCACTACTTCCTCGACACAGGACTGCTCGAGGACTTTGGCAACGAGCTGGTCGACCAGATCTTCACGCTCTTCCAGGTCGACCCGCCGGATCCCGTCACCGCTCCAGCAGTGCTGGGCGCCGCACTCGGAATCCCCGAGGAAGGCTGGGACAACATCAATCGCCTGCACCCTGCGATGACCCTCTTCCAGTGGACCATGGATCCCGGTGACCCGATGACCGTTGCACGGGACGAGACGCTACCAGCAACTGTATTCATCGGCATCGATGACCATCAAGTACCCAACTTCACCAGCTATGCGCTGGCCACGGCACTGCCTGACGCCACAATCGTGACCGTTGAGGCATCGTGGGAGTACGACCCACACATGGTGCTTCACCGCGAGGTCGCGGGTCACGATGCACTGAGTGCTTGGCTCAGCGAATAGAGACGCGCTGCGCGATCACAGTCCGCTTGGTCGGGTAGCTCAGCAGCGACGCTCTGGTCGGACCTGGGTGCCCGCTGGCGATGAGATCAAGGTGGTACTCGAGGTTCTCCTGACTCAGGCGCACATGCTCGATGGTCAAGAAGATCTCATCACCAACCGAGGTCGTCTCCCATGAGAATGCTCGGCGTTCACCGACGCCCAGGCGATTGTCGGAGGTCTTCTCAGCGACTGGAGACCAGGTCCACATCTGACCAATGCGCCACTGCCTGGAGTCTCGCACGCTCCCGTCAGCACCGAGCAGTGAGGCTGTGATCCGGAGGAAGCGCTCTGGATCTCCTGTCGGAACCATGTGCCCAGCACCAGCGTTGTTGAGTACGAATGATAGCCTCGTCACCGCAGTATCTGTGCGCTCAGCCTCGACATCAAGAAGCTTGAGACTCTCGAGGGCAGTCACTGCAGGGACTGTACCTTTGCCGAGTCCGCTGCCTGGCCAGGTGTGCCGACCCCCCGTCCTCACTGCACCACCCGCAACGACTGGGCGCTCAACGGAGGGCATGTGGCAGTCGGTACAGGACTGAGTCACGCCCGCTTGCTGCTTCTCTTGTCCGGTGTTGAAGTGGCAGACAAGCGCATCCTCGAGTCTGGCCTTGGCTTGATGACATGAGGCACAGAGCGCATCGCTCGTCAGTCCTGGAGTGTAGACCGTCGCGTGCGGCGCACGAACACCCTCGTGGGGGGCGGCAATTCCATCTGGAGTCCAGTGACAGCTCAAGCAGGTCACCCCCTCAGATCGGAGGGCCTCATCAAAGGCTGGATTGACCGGCATCACCGAACCGCGAACGGGCTGGTTTGGAGTGACGAGGTGAGGCTGCTGATTCGCCACCGGGGTGTGGCAGTTCAGACACAGCCAGGCCACCTCAGGATCCTTGTGCAGCTCAGCTTGAAACTGCGGATCTGTCCACGCTGCTGCATGGATGCTGGTCTTCCATTCTTTATAGATAGCTGTGTGACACACACCACAGTCAGCAGCACTCAAGCCCGTCACCTCGAGCGCATCCCGTGTGAGCACCGGTGTCCGCGGCTGCTCCCAGGGACTGGCGCCGCCCAGGACCACGACGGTCCCGAGCAAGCACAGCAGCAGGAAGCCCTGTCTGGGCACGCTCAGTTGAGACTGAAGATACTGATCCGACCCGCCTGATCTTCCCAGCGAGGAGAAGAGACAATCAACTCTTCGGCGCCATCACCATCAAAGTCTGCGCTGCTCATTGAGCTACCAAACTGTGTGGCACCGTCGCCGACCATGCTCAGATCCGCATCATCAGCGCTGATGGTTCCGCCTGCCGCAAGGGTGCCGATTCTGAAGATGAAGACCTCTCCTGGATCATCGAGATCTGATTCATCGGTCACCGTGTCCGGTGCTCCGACTGCCAACTCCATCGAGCCGTCGCCATCAAAGTCACCGGAGTGCAGCGCGTAACCAAAGGAATTCGCATCGCCCGAGGTGAGGGTGACGTCCGCATCAGCCGTGCTCAAGCTTCCCGAGAGGCTGCCATCGTTAAAGAAGATGTAGACCTTGCCCGACCCATCGGTTCCCGAGTACTCATCTCCCGGTGCACCGATGACGATATCCATCGCCAGGTCACCGTCAACATCGATCAGCTGTGGAACTGCGTGCCGACCAAGGCGACTGCCTTCCGAGTCACCACAGATAGAGGTGGCCGCCGCCCAACCCACTGACGCACTCCCCGATGGCAAGGACGCGGTCCCTTCGATGATGTACGCACAGCCGGCCCGATCCAGGCCTCCTACATCCTCAGCAGCAGATGCGCTGATGAGGTCGTCGTAGCCGTCGTAGTCGAGGTCACCGCCGCCGAGCGTATAGCCAAAGAAGTCTCCTTCTGAGTCGCCTGTGATCGTGCTGTTTGAGTCATCACTGAGGTCATAGGTGCCTCCATCACTGATGTCAGCGCTCGAGAAGTAGTAGACCGAGCCCTCACTCTCTCCATCGTAGTAGTAGTCGCCGAGGAAGATGTCGTCGTTGCCGTCACCATCGAAGTCGATGTCAGAGAGCGCCTTTACATAGAAGTAGGATGATTCAGTTCCCTCAAAGAAGACATCGGCATCGTCCTCGGACATCTCACCGTCAAAGGTGCCGTAGCCGCCATAGAACAGCGCACCTGCATGAGTCCCGTAGTACGAGCCATAGTAGCGGTCCGTACCGACCACAAACAGGTCCTCGGCGCCGTCACCATCTTGGTCGCCCATCGATGAGCCCATCGTTCCGAAGTACCCATAAGACCCAGCGCCATCGATGCTGCTGATGGCCAGATCCACCGCGGTTCCGTCCCAGTCGCTGTAGTCATCTCCATCGATGACAAAGACACCGCCGGTTCCGGAGCTCAAGACATAGTTACCACCAACAATCAGATCGACCTGACCGTCGCCGGTGACGTCACCTACGGCCAGCGACGCTTGGTAGCCGAGGAAGTCTGACTCGGTTCCTTGGATGTGCTTGCCTGCAGTGGCCTCGCCGATGTTGTCGATCTCGCCGTCGCAGTTGTTGTCGACACCGTCCCAGCGCTCTGCGGCGCCTGGATAGATGAGTGCATCGAAGTCATCGCAGTCACCATCATCGACAGTGTAGCCATCGCCATCGTGGTCGATGTCTCCGCAGGCATCATTGGTGGTGTGTGGCGTTCCGAGGTCACCGCCGGACATCTCGGAGGCAGATTCGCACCAGTACATCGCATCGCCCGCATCCGAGGCCGAGTGAAAGCTCGGATCAAGCTGGAGGCTTATGCCGTCTGTCATGCCCCAAGAGCTGGTGTACTCAAGCTCTGTGATGAGCGTGCCATCCGCGCTGTAGATGAAGAATGACTCGGCTTCATTGCTGAGTGCGAAGCCGGAGCGATCGTACTCATAGTCCACTTCAGCGCCACCATTTTCTTCTGAGTCGGCATTCACACCAAAGACAACACGGCCCCATACAGGAATAGAGAGCTCACCCTCTACCTCGAAGCTGTCGCCGTCATCAGAGTCGATCCGGAGGCCCTCAAGGGTCAGGTCGGTCCCGCTCAAGTTGTACACCTCAAACCACTCGCCTTGAGTGTCACTGACGGCGGATGGATTCGCCATGATCTCCGTGATGATGAGATCGCCTTCGCCTGGAGCGACGTCGGCATCCGCGTCTGAGTCGGCATCCGCGTCGGCATCTGCGTCTGCATCGGCATCTGCGTCTGCGTCTGCGTCTGCATCGGCATCGGAATCGGCATCTGCGTCTGCATCGGAATCAGCGTCAGCGTCTGAGTCAGCGTCGGTATCGGCGTCTGAGTCAGCGTCTGCATCGGCATCTGAGTCAGCGTCTGAGTCAGCGTCTGCCTCTCCGGTATCGTCAGCGTCTGCGTCAGCATCAGCGTCGGCGTCGGCATCAGCATCGGCCTCTCCGGTATCGTCGGCGTCGGCGTCGGCGTCGGCATCAGCATCGGCGTCGGCGTCTGTCTCTCCGGTATCATCAGCGTCGGCGTCGGCGTCGGCGTCGGCATCAGCGTCAGCGTCGGCATCAAGCAGACCCGAGTCCACCACATCCGCCTTACCCACTTCTACAGAACCTCTACGGCAACCAATCAGGGCCCCGACACACATCATCAGTACAAATCTATTCATGTTGATCTTTCTCTCTGTTGCGGACATTCTCTACGGGTACTGGATGAGCGTCAACTAGGAGCTATGATCTACCCGAATGTTTCGCTTAACTCACAGCATTGCTCCGCTGCTCTTTTTAGGGGCTGGCTGCGCCTCTGACTCTGACTCTGCAGCGATCGATCAATCAGAAGAAACCGCATGGAGCACGCTCGAGCCACGGCCGCTCAACGCGTTCCGGCTCATGCGAACAACTGAGTTTCCAAACGGTATCTCACCGACAGAGCTCATCGTGGATCCCTTCCACGGCCCTGCGATGGTCATGGATCGCTCAGCCGGTGTGATCTGGGCCACTGACAAGCTGTACCTGCATGATCCTCGCATCGCTTGTCTACACCCCAATGATCCTGCGCGCATCGAGCACCTTCAGCCAGGCCAGGGCTGTCCGGACACCACCATCGAGACCCGACGGGGCAGAATCGATATTGGTGGACCTCCTGTGGCGATGGCCATGGACACTCAGGGCGGGACCCTCAGCGTGATGAATCCAAGCGGACACCTGTCGCGGATCAACACAGACCCCCTCGGGGGCCCATCAATCGACCACATGCGGCCCATGGCAGGTCCAAGCCTGGCGCTCTCAGCAACCGACCTCAGCGGCTCGCTCTTGGCCGCGTCCAGAGATCAGCTGGCCTTAGCAGTTGGCTCCGAGATCTCGATATTCTCTCAGCATGGAATCCGAACGGATGCATTCGACGCAGGTGAGACAATCACGGATCTACACATCGATGATGAGGGTTGGTGGGCACTCACCGAGTCCCAGCTCTTTCACAACGGAGAAGCAGCGGGTCCCGGCGGCTCCAAGCTCCTCGTCTGGAATGACGAGCCTTGGGTGATCGGGAGCCAGGTTGTGACCGGAGCAGGCAGTGAAGTCAGGATCCCTGAGCTCACTGGACCTGGGGCGGTGTGGGGAGACAAGCTGATCGTTGCCACTACAACCGGGCTCACCCGAATCGACGCTGACCTCACGACCGAGGAGGTCTTCACTGGAGGGGTTCTCGACGTCGCGACCAATCACGCTGCTGAGGTCCTCGTCCTTGGTACTGATGGAGCGCTCTCCGTCTATGTGGACGAGCATCCAGCAGATGACGCTGCACCGCTGTATGTATGGGCCAATGCATTCCTAGAGCGGCCACGCCATAGCGGCGAGATTCGTGGCTGTACAGTCGATGATCCTCTGAGCCTGAGCGCGATGCATGGCATGGCTGAGGCTCAGCTCAGACTGCTGAGGGATCTTCCCATCAAGACAGCCCTGGGAGTCACGCCCAATCACATGAGAGACGTGGTCCGCTGTGAGGCACAGCGACCGATGGCTGGGATGCTCACAGAGGTGGACCTCGGCATCCTCTTCCACGACACGCCCGAGGTTTGTGAAGCGGATGACAGCTGCTATGAGGCCGCCCTACGCGCAGATATAGACATCTTTCCCTATGATTTTGGCTGGGTGAGTGGACTCGCTCCACACACCGAACTCGACCTCGACTGGGTCGCGGCACTCAGCACCCTCGATGTACCAAACCGACTCAACTTCTTTGGCACATCACTGCTTCCAGCAGTCCCCCACGATGATGACCTGCGCTCCAAGGAGGCATGGCCGCAAAGCTTGGGGCAGCACACCCGCGCATGGGCAGTTGATTCTGTAGATGATGTGCCGGACATGCACGAGACCGGATCACTCTGGGTGCTGCCTGGAAACAATGTCTCCGCCTTCAACCTCGGGGCCTGTCAAAACCTCTTCGTCAATGAGTGTCATCCGCTCGGCCGCGGTGACGGTGGCACGCTCACCGATGCAGACATCGCCTCACTCGACCTCTTGCTGCATCGCGCCCTGACATCGGCGAGAGGCGAGGGCGTGCACACCTGGAACTTCCACATTCCCGACATTGGCGTCTACGACTTCACCGAGGCGTGCACAGTCGAACAAGGCATCTGGTCTGGAGCGGAATGCGAGGGCGCTCGACTACAGCGCTGGCTCTTTGATGTGCACCAGCGCTTTGCTCTCAGCGAGAGCGTCATCTGGAGCAGTCCTTCGGAGCTGCCTCTCTGAAGCTCAGAGCTTCTTGAGGATGTACCGCATGAGATCTTCCCGATTATGGAAGGCCTCGTGATTGCTGTCCCGCAGACCCTTGTAGTCGTTGTAGTGCGGATAGCTGCTGGTGCTTCGATTCGAGGGAAGCTCGGAGAACTGTCCATCGCTGCCCTTCTCTGAGCGGAACATCTCTCCCTTCTTGGTCTTGGTGAATTGCCAGTCGTTGAAGGCCGCATCTTGGCCAGCCTCTTCCTTAGCGACGTCAAGCGCAAATTCTCCAGAGAAGAAGGCTGCGTAGTCTGAGCCTGGCGCAATCTGCTGCCAATTCGACATGCGCGTCGCTTCAGGAAATGTGCTGCTGACCCAGTCCTGCGTACTTCTCTCGTCACCAGCGGAGTCCTGGATTCCCAGATCGTGAGTATTACAGGCACTGAACATCATGCTGTCCACCTGTGAGAATGCGACGGGGAACACCTTCGAGAGCAGCTCGATGTCCCGAACATCCAGTGTGTCGCCAGTGGCGCGATTGTCATCGTAGACATGACCCTCAAGCTCACCAAAAATATAGGAGGTTCCGCTGTAGTGGTGACCAGACAGAACGAATGAAGAGATCTCAAATTCACCCATCTCTGCTCGATTCAGCACACTGATCAGTTGCAAGAGCTCGTTCGCGGCACCGCCGCCAGAGTGCATGAGTCGCGACGTTCCGTCTGATGCCGACAAAAGCGTCTCCACAACGGCCTTAGCTCGGGCAGAGTCGAGGCCGACATGCTTGAGCGCCTCACCCCAATCAGCGCGAATGGTATCCGTGGCGCCGCTCTTCATTACGGTCTCACCATCCCAGCCGCCGTCAGTCTGAACCTGCTCGTCTCTGGCACCCAAGGTGAGCACCTTTCCGTTGATACGTACCTGACCAGACTTCAAGCTGTTGTCGTCATGCCACCAGGTCATCGACCCGGCTGTGCTCTCGCCAAATGCGTACTGGTCAGTCTTGTGCCCATCACTGAACGGATCAGAAATAGGGATCATGCTCTTCTTGCCGAGGCCCATCTGATCAGCCTTCTGGAGAGCAGCCAGAGTCTCGGGAATCTCATCATTCTGATGTGTGACGCTGTTCTGCGTCAGGTAGATCATCACCTGCTCTTTCGGCATGTCTTCAAGGGCCGCCGAATTGCTCTCCGACGAAGACGTAGAGGCTGAACTACCCGAGCTTGAGCTCGAATTCTCTGACCGACTATGTCTGCGGGAATAATCCGACATGGGTTGACCTCTCACGCGATCCTACTCACGAGATCATAACTTACCACCCTCTATTGCGAATTTATTGCTCGGACGGTTTCGTTTGGTTCTTGGATGGCTTAGCTTGCGGCCGAACCCAATATGGCCCACGGGCCAGCCCAAAAGATGAAGGACATCTCCCATGAGCCACGTTGCTAAAGATGAGAAAGCCGAGATCATTTGGGGGAACGCTGTGTTCCTCTTCCTCACACCGCCGCTTGCCCTCGCTGGGATGATCTGGTGGTTCAGCACCCAGCCGTTTTCATGGATGCCTGTGGCAGCCTATGTCGTGCTGCATCTCGTCGCTGGAATGGGAATCACCGGAGGCTACCATCGCCTCTTCAGTCATCGCAGCTACAAGGCGAGTGCCTTCACCAAGATCGCATTCTGCATCGCTGGCGCATCTGCATGGCAGAACAGTGCAGTTGAGTGGTGCTCCGATCACAGACGACATCACCGCATGGTCGACACTGACGACGATCCTTACAACGCAAACCGTGGCTTCTGGTACTCACACATGCTCTGGATCTGCTCCAAGGGCCGTCACGATGGTGATCTCAGCAACGTCAAAGATCTCCTGAAGGATCCCATCACAGCCTGGCAGCACAAGCACTACATGAAGATCAGCATTGCCTTCAATGTGCTCGTACCGCTGACCTTGGGTCTGCTGACTGGAGACGTGGTCAGCATGCTCCTCTGGGCAGGACTCATTCGCGTCGTCCTCGTGCACCAGACGACCTTCTTGATCAACAGCTGGGCCCACATCTTTGGTACCCAGCCCTACTCGGATCAGAACACCGCCCGTGACTGCGTCTGGCTGGCATTCTTCACCCACGGTGAGGGCTACCACAACTACCACCACGCCTTTGAGACCGACTACCGCAACGGCCGCGCCTGGTACCACTGGGACCCAACCAAGTGGCTCATCGCCAGCCTGGCCGGACTCGGACTGGCATCAGATCTCCGCCGAATTCCAGATGATATGGTCCTCCGGCGGCGGTTTGAAGAGAACCGCTCCCGCTTCTCAGACCAGCTCGACAACTGGGGAGAAGCCTGGGAAGCCTGGAAAGAAGAAGTCAGCGAGCGCGCCTCAGAGACCCACGACGCCCTTCAGGAGCACCTCGTCCGGGCTGAGTCACGTATCGATGCAGCGATTGCGGATCTCCGCGCCAAGCGCAACGCCTGGCAAGCAGCAATCAAAGACAACCAGTCGCCAGATCACGTCCGCGCACTCCGACGCACCATGCGAAAGGCGCAGCGCTCGATCCATGCTTCGCTCAGCGAGTGGGAGCACATGATGAACCAGTACGCCATGACCATGGCACCCGTTCCTGCATAAACTGCAGTCATGAACAAACCAACAGAAGCCGCCGCCGCCAGAGAGTTCGACTCGTGGGCCGTGTCTGGACGGGCAGAGTCTATGGCTGATGGACACCTCGGTGTCACCGAGGCCGCTATTCGCAACTGGACCCTCGCGCAGAACGATGCGGTACTCGATGTGGGCTGTGGCAATGGCTGGGCAGTTCAATCACTGGTCGCACGCGGTGCAGGGCAGGGCTTCGGCGTCGACATCGCTCCAGCAATGATCAACCGAGCGAACGAACGCACACAGGGCGACGAACGCTTCAGCTTCGAGGTCGCCGCTGCTGATCGTCTGCCCTTTGCCGATGGGCAGATGAGCCACATCCTCAATATTGAGAGCCTGTACTACTACCCCGAGCCCGCCAAAGCCCTCCGCGAGTGGGCACGAGTGAGCCGGCCTGGCGCCACGCTCGCCATTGTGGTGGATTTGTACGAGGAGAACCCTGCGACTCACAACTGGATTGAGGCGCTCGACATCTCCGTGCACCTGCTCAGCGCCCCGGGCATCGTAGAGATGGCCGAGGCTGGAGGCTGGCAGAACGTCTCATGGGAACAGGTCTTGGACCCACGGCCGCTCAAGCCAGAGTCAGGCTTTGAGATCAGTAAATACTGGCCCAGCTACAGCATGTACAAGCAATACAGAGAGACTGGCGCCCTCGTGATTCACGCCACACGCTGAGCCTACTCGCGAAGCAAGAGCGCGTACCAGCCGCGATCCCAGCGTGGTCGAGTTGGAGACTCATCCTCCAAGATGAGCATGTCCTCGTCACCCACTACCCATGCAACACGCCAGGCTGCGCTCTCGAGTAGCTGAAGCGTCCTGCCACCGTCCTCACCGCTGGCACCGACGCTGTTGATCAGCACCGCATCCACCGCGTCTGGGAGGGGACCTACCCAGATGGGCCCCAGGGGAACAGCCTTCAAGCCCGCGCTTATGGCAACATCTCGACTCGAGAAATCTACGGCAACACTGCCGCTTGGTGGCGGATTTTTCTGCAGCATGACAGTCGCCAAGGCGGCAGCCTCAGAGCCCTCCAGAAAGTACGGGGCTGGCGTCATCAGGGGGGTAAAATTGGTCTCAACAACAGCGAGACCCAGGAGTGTCCAAGGCATCCAGCGTGGCCCTCGAGGCAGCTGCGCACCCACCGCTGCAAGCACCACGAGAACAGGCATCAAGAATAGAAAATTGCTGAGCGGGCCGGCCTGATCTTTGGCCATCGGTGCCCCGGCAATCGCAAGAAACGGCAGCACGACCAGGCCCACAGTGAGCCACCGTTGATTCTCGGGAACAACACGGGCGAGGCCACGACCTGCGAGCACCAGACCCACAATGCCAATGGCGCCTGCCAGGGTAGCCGCCGCCTCTGCAATTCCACCGGGCACAGCCATCAGCACACCAGCGACATCCTCAAGAGCGGGACGAGAATTGATGACGCCAGACTCCACGGCCGCCAGCGCAAAGCGACGAAATTCCGTCGGCACAGAAGCGGGCCCAAAGAGCGCCAACATGTCCCATGTGGACCAAGTTCCGTACCAAGGCGCAAAGAGCTGCTCATGACCCGTCACTCCCCGCACCGTGCTTCGGATGATCGCGCTGGGCAGTAATGTCAGCACAAGAGCCGCGAGACCGCGCCACCACGCTCGACTCACCATCCAAGTGATCACCCCCGCGATAAAGGGAAACATGATTCCCTCTGGCCGCGCCAGGGTGGCTAAGGAAGCAAAAAGCAGCAGTACTGCGAGCCCTCTTCGGCGCTTGGCATAGCTCACCGCAGCAGCGGCAAAAGAGGTCGCAATAAAAGCCCCCAGCGCACGGGCATCCAGCACAGACGCAAAGAGCGTCAACATCGGTAGGACGAGATAGAACACGACCGCTCGCCGCGCAGCCACTCTGCCACCGAGATCCGCGCTCAGGTGATGCAGCGGCCAGATCAGCAGCCCCCAGAGCAGCAGATTGAGCAGTCTCGCGCCCGAGACTGAAAACCCGAGCGCCACACTGGGAATATTCAAGGCCGACCACAGCGGAGGCCAGAACGCAGGATCACCAACCGAGACAGGTTGACCGAGCCAGCGTGCCGTCAAGCGCAACATTTCAAGGCCATCAGGGCTGCGTACAGCAGGCCCCACGAGGAACAAGATCAAGACCGAGCCAACTGTGGTCCAAGCCCATCGCTCTGATGACTCTGTGGTCTGCATACTGGATCTTCTCCGGACCTGTCGACGCCACAGCATGCCACAGGTACACTGCCGCCATGTTCTCTCGCGCCTTATTCATCGCGGTACCGCTCATCACTGCCGCAGCTACAGCCTCGCTTTGGCGTGACATTGCGGACAACTCTGTTGCAGAAGAGGGAATGGCAAGATGGGCCTCAGTCCACGGATACTGGTCGGCGCGTTCACCCCTTGATGATGACCCGAGCAACTACTGGCGTTGGCGGGCACCATCCCGGGCCACTTTAATGGACCAGCTTGCTGATGCAGATGCCATCGATGTGCTCGCAGCTGGGGCAGGGCAAGAGGTCTGGATTGTCAACGCTGCAGCCCACCTGGACATCGAAGACATACCCGTATCAGCCATGCCCCTCATCTCGATCGCTACAGCCTCGCTTCTCGGGGTCGAGATCGACGATGACCCAGATAATTTCAAGGCAAACGAAGAGCAGATCCTGGCCAGCCTCAACCCCTGGCACGAAGAGATGATGCGGCGCTGCGGAGACTGTGTTCCCCCAAGCGCTCCCTTTCCAGCCCCAGCAACATCGATGGTCTCAGCCGCCCAGGGAATAGTCCCACGAGGCACCACAGGCATATCCATCGCCGCCGAGCGTCATCGACGCAGCGCCAAGCCCTTGCCAGCTCCACCCACTCCAATGGCCGCAATGGTCCACCGCATAAGGGACGGGGGAGCCCCAACAAGCAGTGAGTGGTCAACGCCTGGTCTCGCCGGAATGGCGGCACTCGAGATCGGCGCCCAGCAGCGTAAGGATCTTATTCCAGCCCTGCTGAACCTGGCCGCTACAGGTCCATCCAGCACCGATAAAATCGCTGCGCTGTGGGCAGCACGGAGCATGGGCGCAACCAGTCCCTTGCTCGAGCAGATCGAGGCCAAGCTATGACCCGCTCGGCATTGCTCATTCATGCACCAAAGATCAACGATCGCTTCGGCCCGCTCGGTGCTGCGATGTCGATCAACTACATGGCTGTGGGCCTGCCAACGCTCGCCGCAGCGCTGGAGCGCTCTGGGCGTCCAACCGAGATCCTTCACCTTGGTGTTCAGCACGTGGAGAATCCTGACTTCAGCCTCGAAGAGGAGGTGAAGAGTCAGCCCCCAAAGCTCGTGGGCTTCAGTCTCCACTGGCACCCGCAGAGTTGGGACACCATCCAGGCCGTTCGCGCGGTTCGGCGTGGTGCCCCTCACGCTTTTATTGTCTTGGGCGGCTTCACCGCATCAGCAATGGACGAAGACATTCTCGCAACAGTCCCAGAGGTCGACGGCATCATCCGCGGTGACGGTGAGGTCGCCTTGGTGGCTCTCGCAGAGGCGCTTGAACAACAGACACCGCTCTGTGATGTACCAAACCTCACCTTCAGACAAGGTGAGTCGATCGTCAGGAATCCAATCAGCGCTGTCTCTACGGCGAGCGAGATCTCGTCGCTGGACTACGAGCGATTCGACCTCCTCCGACACTCCGATCGGTACATCGACCAATTCTGCGGCCCCTTCTTCATCCCGCATAGGCGACCTCAAGCGGCGCTCATGCAGGTCGGTCAGCGACTCTTTGGCGGCGCGACCGGCCGCACCATGATCATCCCTGCTGGCCGCGGCTGCTCGGTCACCTGTGGCTGGTGCGGTGGCGGCAAGCTGAGCCACAAGAAATTTCAGGGACGCAGTGACTGGTTTCAGCTCAGCGTCGGTCGCACAGCAGCGCTGATCGCTCGTGCTGTTGAGATGGGCTTCGATGGTGTTCAGGCATGCTTTGATCCCACCCCATCCGACCCCAGCCACTGGATTGCTGTAGCCGAGAAGGTCCGTGAATCGAATGTGCGAACAAACATCTTCTTTGAGTCCTATGCGACACCAGCGCCGGAGCTCGTCGACGCCTTGGTCTCCAGCTTCAATCGGGTCCTGATATCGATGTCTCCAGAGAGCCCTGATGAGGCTGTGCGACGTCGCTTCAGGCCCCTCCACTTCAGCAATGATGACCTCGTCGGTGCCGTCAAGATGTGTGCATCCAAGGGTGCGGACGTCATGCTCTGCTTCGGCCAGGGCCTCCCAGGGGAGACCTTGGAGACACCCGCAATGGCCACTGATCTCGTCAAGCGCTGCCGCAAGGTGGCCAAGGGCATTCGCTTACAGTGCCGATCCTTCGCGATTGAGATGGAGCCTGGGAGCCCCTGGGCGCTCAAGCCTGACGCCTACGGAATCACCCTCGATCGGCGAACATTCGCAGACTATATCGACGCCCATGCACCGAACAGTAAGGCGAACCTAGGCTATCGAGTAAAGGGTGCAGAGCCCGGATTTGCTGAGGCCATCCGAGAGCAGGCCTGTAAAGAGATGTGTCCGCTGCCTCCATCTCCTCGGCTCGGACACCTCACCTGCAAAACTCTGAGAAGGATTCACCCTTCTGATGGCTGTTCAGGGTAGTCTTTTGCCATGCCTTCTCCCGCACGCGATGCCGGACTGCCGTCAGGTCGTCCCCCTAGAATTTTATTCTGTCGAACGCCTCGCTACATGTGGCCCATCCTCTCAGAGGCCGACAACTTCCTGATACCGCTGGGCTACCTGTGCCTCGCAGCAGCACTCAGGGAGTCCATGCCAGACGTCGAGATCAAGCTCATCGACTGTCCGATCCAGCGCATCGGCTGGGGCTCTCTCGAGGCGCTCATGCGCGAGTGGCAGCCAGACATGGTGTGTGCGGGTGATGAGGCCATCTATGTGCACGAGACAGCAAAGTTCTTCCGCACCGCAAAGCGGGCCAACCCCGAGTGCATCACTGTGGGTGGCGGCTACACCCTGCCGCACGTGCCGGAGTGGGCCCTCGGTCCCGGCGCCTCAGACTTCTTGGTGTTTGGTGAAGGTGAGATCACGTTCACTGAGCTGGTCACAACGCTGAGATACGGCGGAGACCTCAACTCGGTCAAGGGGCTGCGCTTCTTGGGTGAAAATGGCGCTGTGGTCGACACCGGCTTCCGACCGCTGATCAAGAACCTCGATGACCTGCCCCTGCCCGCCTACGATCTGATGCCGAGAATCAGCCACCGCAAGGGTGCGAGCCTGTTCCAGAACAGCTTCAACATCGAGAAAGGCCGAGGCTGCATCGACACCTGTAGCTTCTGCGCCATCTGGACCCAGATGGGCAGCTGGAAAGACGGCAAGCCCCGTCCTCGGTACCGAGTAAAATCTCCAGAACGGGTCGTCAGAGAGATGGAGATCCTCCATCGACAGTACGGCTACGACAACTTCATGTTTGTCGACGGGACCTTCAACATTGATCCCGACTGGAACAACGCCTGGGCAGACCAAGTGATCGCCAAGAACTGGGACGACATTGCCTGGTACGGCTTCTTCAGGGCGGACTCCTATGAGCGCGAGCACAAGATGGGCGTCTTCAAGAAGCTCGTGCAGACCGGACTCCACTGGTACTTGATCGGCGTCGAGCGAGAGACTGCGGATGACTACGCCTTCCTCAGCAAGCACAACTACGACACCAATGTCATGCGATCCATGTTCGAGTCTCTGCGCGTCGACTACCCACAGGTGGTCCGGCATGCGACCTTCATCATCGGGCTACCAGAAGACACCCGGGAGAAGCTCGACAGGCTGTTTGATTACGCGGTGAGCCTGCGTCCCGACTTCATTGCCTTCCAGACGATCAGTCCTGAGCCGGGGACACCCCTGTGGAATCAGGCCATTGCAGAGGGCTGGCTCGAAGACAAGGGCATGGATGAGCTCAAGGAATTCTACTGGTGGCAGCCGGTCATGAAGACAAACCACCTCTCCATGCAGGAAATGCTGGAAGTGGCCAACACCATGAACCGTAATGTCTTCTCCAGCTACGTTCGCTGGGACACCCTCCGCTCTCTTGTCTCACGTTCGCGGGCGCGACGCGGCTACTACCAGTTCATGGTGGGTGTGGGCGCAAAGACCATGGTCCAGCACGCCTATGATGCTGCGCGCGGCAAGACGTCCTTCTCACACCTCAATGTGATCAAGGACATGGTCAAGCCTCACTGGTACGATCTCTGATCCAGACGGCTGCCTGCAGCGACGTCCACATACTCCGCGACCTCTCCACCCAGTCGTGTCACGCGTACCCAGTCCGCGCGCGCGTGGCCTGCGAGCCCCAGGTGCATGGTCGGACCTGACGAGGAGAACGCTGCGCTGGGCTGATACCAGCGGCGGTAGTCTCGTCCACCGACTGACCACTCGACAACCGAACCAATGTCTCTGGCTCCGACCTCAGGGAAGCCCACGGTGATCCCACCGCCACAGCCATCCCGGCTCTCGTAGAGCCTGACAAACTGCGTCCTGTCCTCGTTGATGCCTGCAGTCGCCAGATCAGGCATGCCATCACCATTGAAGTCCGCCTTGATCACTGAACGGGTGACACCTCGATGGTCAAAACCCAGCTCGACGCCCTGCTCCTCAAACTGCCCTTCAGTGTTGTACATGAGCGACAGAAGCTGGCTGGGGCTGTCGTCGAGCCCAGCCACCGATGGATCATCGATGAAGTCTGTCCAGTCTCCTGGCACGCCAACCAAGACAGGCCCGTAGGCTGTAGCCATGTCATCCCAGCCATTCTGGTCCAGGTCAACAAATACCGTGCCCCAGCTGGTGACTCTGTCTGCTGAAGCCTCTACGAATGCGCCTGCAGCTAAGGTCGTGTCGACAAACTCTCTCGGCGCAATGGACTGCAGCAGCCGCGGACTTCCGAAGTTGGTCACATGAAGATCGACCATGCCATCGTTGTTGAAGTCGCTGGCGCTCGCACCCATGCCGAAGATAGCGAGATCACAGCCGCAGTCTTCCGCGACACTGAAACCTCCGCTGCCATCATTGAGCAACAACTCATTGGGTGCAATGAACATCCCGAAGTCGTTGACCAGGTACAGATCCAGATCGCCGTCAGCGTCCACATCTATCGGCAGAGACTGAAAGGAGGCTGCATCTGACACACCGATCGATGACGCCAGGGTAAAGACGCCACCATCATTGAGATAGAAGCCGTTGTCATCCGCCCGGACCGTCTGCTCATCCATCTGACCGATGCCCGTCTCTTCCGCATCCAGGTGTCGTGAGATGAAGAGATCGAGATCGCCATCACCGTCCGCATCAAAGAGGGTCGCCTGCTGACTCTCATCCTGAGAATCCGAGAGCTGTGTCGACCAGAAATTGCCGCCACCCTGATTGATGTAGACGATGTCTCTCGAGCCCTTGCTTCTGGTCAAGACCAGGTCCGGCCGCCCATCCTGGTTGATGTCACCGACTGCGATGCCATTGCCAGGAGGAAGCAGTCCACCATCAAAGGAAATGTCACCACTGGGCTCGAGAGTACCGCCCGTGTTGACCAGCGCCTGCGTACTGGCCGAGACGCCAACAACCAGGAGATCAACCCACTCGTCTTCGTTCAAGTCAACAGCCGCTATACCCCATCCACACGAGCCCAGAATGGGAGGAAGCGGACTTGTCGTGTCGCGCTCAAAGTCTGCAGACTGCCACAACCCGGTCAACTCGAGCCTCGCGGGCATGCACTCGGGCACAGGCTCATTGCCACCGGAGTCTGTCGCTGAGGTGTCACGCTGTCCAGGATCGTCAGGCCCAGCAGCATCCGCTGAGTCTCCCTTGGACCCGCAGGCCGTCATAAAGAACAGCAGCAAGACAGATCTCATTTAGTGCCTCAGCTCATCTACGGACGTCACCAAGTCATCTGAGAGAAGCAGCCGTGCCCAGTAGGCAAACATCAGGCCAGCTGAGGCCAGGCCCAGCAGATGGACGATCCTCATTCCGATGACCAAGACACCCGCGGCGGAGGCCTCGAGCATGCCCGGCCCCACCATGCTGCCGATGAATGCAACCTCGTAGGTGCCCAATCCACCCGGCAAGAAGATGCCCACCAAGATGGCCAAGCTACCCGTGCCTTGAGCCAGCGCGATCCCCGGCAGAGCAGGCGCGATCCCGAGGGCAGCAGCAATACAGAGCATCGCACCCATCTGTACGCTCTGAATGACAAGGCTCCAGCCAAAGACCTTGAGCCAGGTAGAAAAGCTCGCCTGACTGACTGACGCGAGCGCCACAGCGAAGATGCGAATGGACGAGAGCAGCCGCGCCCGCAGACCGGTTGCATCGGCCGGCCCCGTCAGCACAGCACCCAAGCGCTGAAGCCAGGCGGGATTAGCAGAGACCACACCGAGGCCTGCACCACCCACACACAAGAGGACAGCGCCCCACAGCAGCACCTGACCAAAGGCCGACTCAACAACAACAAAGGGCAACACTGCAAGCGCAATCGTAGCGGCTGCTGCGAGACCCACAAAGCGCGCGTGCACCGCTGTGGCAAGACCAATCGAGCTCTTGATGCCGTAGCGCTTGTCTAGCGCCGCTACCGCAGCCACCTCACCCACAGGCCCCGGAAGCATCAGAGAAAAGACGCTCGTACCAAAGAAGATTGAGCCCACAGCCCAGGAGTTGGGCTTCGAGCCGCCCTGCTCAGGCAGAAGCGCCAAGAAGCGGTGGCCGACCAGGGTGTTTCCGAACACAAAGAACGCCACTGCAGCCAGCAGCATCAGCGGATTGACCTGACGGAGTACAGGCCATGGGTCCACCTCGGTCAGCAAGCGAATAGTGCCGACACCAACAGCCAGCGCAATCAAGACGCCGAGGCCTGTAGCCCCTGCAACAGCGAACAACACCCGCCGCGGAGAGTCAGGCAAGACTCGGCTCATGCGCTCTCCTTTCTGATTTCTATCTCCAGCGTCGCAGCCTTGAGTACGCGCCGGACTGCACTCAACAAAAAGGCAGGCATCCAGGGCTTCTGGAGCAACACAATACGGCGAACGGTCCCTGCAGAACTGAGAGCACGACAGAGCGAGAGGGACTCACCCGGTCCTGGAGGGCCGTGACCAACAAAGTCGAGGACCAGCTCTAATCGCCCTCCCCAGCGATCAGACAGCTGAAGGAGCGCCTCTAGCACCGCATCACGGTAGTCGGAGTCTGGGGTCGTCATCGTCTCGATGCGGAGGGTGAGCGGGGCATCACGGTGGGCAACATCACTGCCGAGACGGAACACTTCGCCATCCACAGCATCTGGGAATGTCCACTGTAGGACTGTCGCATTTGATGGGGCCGATGCACTCACCCGCACAGCTTAGCAGGGCGGCAGACACGTAGACACCTTGACGTAGAGCTCAAAGCACGAAACCATGCGAACAGAGGGTACTCATGTTGAACATTCGCTGGCTGATCGTTTTGTGCTTTGTCCTGGGCTGTCAGGAGCCATGTAAAGATGGCTATGGAAGGGCGAGTGATGATCTCTGCTATCCCCTCGCTGAGGATCCCTGTGGTGAGGGGATGGGTCGCGGCGACGACGGTGAGTGCATGCCGTTCACAACGGATGACGCAGATGCAGATGCAGATGCCGACGCCGATGCAGATGCAGATGCAGATGCCGACTCAGACACCGATGCCGACGCCGACGCCGACGCCGACGCCGATGCAGATGCAGATGCCGACGCCGATGCCGACGTCGACACAACCGGCTTCGAGGGGCGCATCTCTATGGCAGACGGCTCCAACATGGAGGCAGGCAAGAACGTGGTGATCTTTGCCTGGGACGTCGCAGACACAGATCCTGAGACAGGCCTCCCCCTCGAGGACGCTGTCGCGCTACAGGCCGAGAATGTGAGCGCATTCGATGACGCGATCAACATCCTCTACATGTTTCCTCTCGGAGACATTCCTGAGGCCGGACTCGAGATCCGCGTCACGGCACATCAGGCGGACCCTTCAGCCGATGTGGAGGGCGTCCCCATGGACATGGCACCTGCAGATCCAGCGGACTTCTTCAGCTTTACCAACGGCACATGGATCGATGGCATTGATCTCAGCCTCGAGTGAGACGAGCGGTATCCTGAAGACTACCAGTTTGGCTGACTGATCCGTCGCACCACTGCATGGTCTTGATCTGCAAACACGAGGTCACCGGCTGAGTCATAGAGCAGACCAACTGGGCTTCCGAGGCTCGACACCTCAGGCTCTTGGGGCTCAGGATCGTAGCCACCAACACCGCGTCCAGCGATGGTGTCGATGGTGCCATCCAAGAGCTCCGCACGAATGACTGCGTTTCCAGTATCCGAGATGACCATCCGGCCGTCGGGACCAAAGGCTATCTGGAGGGGTCCGTTCAGCTTTGCCTCGCCAAAGGAAACACCATCACCATAGCCGGGCTCATCTGTGACACCCACAACGGTCGTGAGCGCACCGGTCGAGCGATCGACCTGGACGACCCGATGGCGGCCCGCATCAACGACATAGAGCTCACCGTTGTAGACACTCAGCCCCTGAGGGTTCTCGAGTCGGTGTGAGTCTGCCTCTGCATCCTCATTGTTGGTGACCAGCGGGTAGCCGTCGTCACCCATTCCAGCGATCTTACTCACCACACCATCAGGGGAGACGGCATAGATCAAGTTGATTCCGGCATCTGCCAGATAGACCGTTCCATCACCGTCCACGGCCACACCGGAGAGCGCATTGAAGGAGGCATCCTCGATGGCCACTTCAGGGTCTTCATTCCAGTCAGGTACACCGGGTGAGCCACCCAAGATGGTCATGCTGTTCGCATCGAGATCAGCGACTGAGAGCTGCTGGCCTTGGGCCTCCACTACATAGAGCAGACCATCGGGACCAACGTCCAGTCCAGACACAAAGGCGAGCGGAGACTCCTGGGCCTCACCTGTGATGGCATAGCTGTTCTTGTTTCGGCCAACGACAGTCGCCAGGATGTCGTCCTCAAAGCGCCTGATCTGGTAATTTCGAGCATCAGAGACGACGACTTGACCGGCACTGTCCATGGTCAATGCATTGGGGCCATTGAGCTGTGTCTCTGTGGCCTGATCATTCATGGTGTTGTACCCGCCGCTGCCTGTGCCCGCGATCGTACACATGATCATCTCATGCTCACAGCGAGAGGCATCAAGATCACCCTTCGAGGAATTGCAGCCAAGCGCAGTCAAGCTCACCATTGTCCAGAACGTTTTCATCTCTGCCTCCACAGGTGCATGCTAACCGGCGGCACGCTCTCCTGGGTATTCTGGACATTTGTGGGCTGAGGGGATGACGACAAGAGCGGAGATACCTACACTTATGTCCCGGAGTCATCGGGTCTCCACCCACCGCAAGGTCTCGCTGTAATGCCTCGAATCTCGCCGCTGCTGATCATCGTTTTGATCGCTTCTGCCGCAGCCCCTTGGGTCATCTATGGCGCTGGATTTTGGGAAATCGTGATGACCACGCTCGATCACTGTCCAGAGATGGCATGTGACTTCAAGCGCCACTATCTGCCTCAAGCTCATCTGGTGGCCGACGGCATCGATAAGCTGATGCCAGCTTGGTTCTATCCACCAGCACTCGCGCTGTTCTTACAGCCACTCGTCTACGTAGACAGTCCCATCTATTGGTGGACTGCTTTCAACATCGCCACTGCAGGGGGTATGGCTTGGCTCATCGCGAGGGTCATTCACACAGCACCCACGATTGAGCACTACACAGTCGGGCTGGCTCTGGTGATGACCTCGCTCCCAATTTGGCACAGCATCAAGTGGGGGCAGATCTCACTACTCTTGTGCTTGCTCATGTGTCTCGGATTGACCTTCATGAGTCGACGCGGGAGTGTGTTGATTGGCGTAGCAGCAGCGATCAAGGGATACCCAGTACTCGCAGTCTTGCTCCCGCTGATTCAACGTCGAGCGCCCTTGGTGGCCTGGACACTCGGAACCGCTGCACTCGTTGGTGTCATGATTCCGCTGGCATGGATGGGATTCGATGCTGTGGTTCTCTATTTCGAGCAGATGAACCGCGCAGGAAGCATGCTGCTTGAGCGTGCACCCCAGCTGGGTGGCCAGGCCTTGTTGCCTTCTCTAAAGAGGTGGTTTTCACCGGGCGCCTATGTGCACCCCCAGCTGCATCCCCTCGACTATCCCCTGATCTTTCCATTGACCGAGACTCAATTCACCGTGAGCTGGGCACTGAGCTTCATCATCATCTCTGGTGCGAGCTTGAGGGCACTCCTAAAAGTTGGATTGCCCCATAAGCTGAAGGTGGCAGTTTTCTTGTGCTGGATGAGCCTGATGCTGCCGCCTGGCTGGCACCACTACTTTTCTTTCCTGCCGCTTGCGATGGCGATTGTCTGGTTTTCGAGTGAGCTCATCGTCCCAAGAATATTGGTTTCAGCAGCGTTTAGCATCGGTCTGCTTCCATTAATGGGGATCGGGAATGACTTTATGGCGTACTTTGACTACTCCGCCTTGGGGGGGACCACTGTGGTGTGTATGTTGACTCTGATCGCAGGCATTTGGGCCTCCGCTTCATTTCCCGATACCATAGGGAAGGCATCACAGATGCCAGTGTCTCCGTGACTTCAGCCTGAGCTTGTTCCCGACAACCTCAGCATCTTCAACCGAGTTTCATAGGTCCTGATGCCCTCAAGAAGCCAACAGCACACGCCTCCTCAGCAGAGTCAGGGGAATGCTGCGTCGGTGAACAACGACATCACGCAGTCGTCGGGACCCTCCAATGCAGCACAGGCAGAAGAGGCTCGCACACCGGAGGGAACAGCAGCGGGTCTGGCCAACTATCAGTCGACGCTCGGTCAGTGGCTCGGGACCGAGCTGTATGACGCCGTGGCTCCCCACCTGACCCTAGAGAAAATCTCTGGTGTCGCCGACGATGCCTTGATGGGTGTCTTCAGCAGCCTCATGGGCGAACTGGACAAGCTCGATCCCGCCAACAACACCGCAGACCTCGAGAAGTTCTCTGCTGCCTTTAAGAAGGAGTTCGGAACTGCAGCGGGAGGCTGGGTAAAGGAAAACGGTGCCGGTCTGACCGGAAGTCTCGCAGCCTGGGTAGATGCAAACCCTGAGCTCATCGCTACCGCAGCGCTGCTGGCAGCAGCAGGCGCATACTTAGCGGATGCCAAGATACCGGAACTGAGCACATCACTCGGCTTAACAGAGGACCTCAAGCTGAAGCTCGGCGCCAAGCTCGGCAGCCTCCGCGACATCTCAATCGAACAAGTCTCAGCTCAGCTATCGAGCACGACAGCCCCGCTGGTCGCCGCCATCAAAGTCAGCCCAGGAGATGGTGCGACAAAGACCGAATTCTCTGGTAGCTATGGCGAGGAGACTCAGAAGCTCACCGTCAACGGAGAGCTGAACGGCGAAGACTTGGCGCTACTGAATGTTCAAGGACTCGTGAAGTCTGGAAATCAGACCACAACCGGCGGGTACACTCGACGCGGTGAGAACGAGACCATCAACGTCGACGTCAACACTGTCGACGGCGGCACGACACGCATCACCGGTGTCGACTACGACCCCAACTCGGGAGTCTTGACCCTGAGAAATGTGATCAAGGAGGTCGACGGAAAGTCTCAGTCTCAGTTCAGTTCATCGATGAGCTCCGACGGCTCACACAGCGAGGGCGTGTCCCTCAGACAGCCGCTTGCCCAGGGGCTCATGGGCAGCCTGAGCTTGAGCAATGCGGCCCAGCGACTCGGTGCGGACAGCTCCTACCAGCTCACCAACACCCAGAAAGCCTCTCTGGGACTCAACTACGACACCAAAGATCTCGATGCAGCACTCAAGCTAAGCTCGGGGTCTGACGGTCAACACAGCGCGCTTACCTCTGTGGACTACAAGTTCGGAGATGGCTTTGAGACAGGGGCAGACGGCAAGACCCAGTGGGGCAACAAAGAGACACTCGAGGTCGGCGCCTACTTTGGCTTTAGAGATCCCGATGAGTTTCAGACCTATATGGCCAAGTACCGCTTCCAGGACGTGGACGGCGGCAAGCACAGTGTCAATCTCATGATGGAAGAGAAGCTCGGGCCGGTCTACGCCCGTGTCCAACAGCAGTGGAGCTCATCTCTCTCCGGGAGCGACTGGACCACCACAGCTCAGGGTGCGTACTTCCTCAACGACAACGTCGCGCTCATCGGCGGTGCCCAGTACAAGGGCAACTCAATGGGTGAGGACTCATTCGCTCCACAGCTGGGCGCCCAGATAAACGGCATACCGCTGGTCGTGACCTACGAGCCCGAGTCCAAGACCACGACCATCGGGGTCACATTCAAGTTCGGCCGATAGCCTCAGCGGCGCTCGCCCATGATGAACGTGCGCTCCTCTGCTGAGATGGGCACTGTGTACTCACCGTCAAAGCATGCAGCACAGATGTTCTCTCCCATCACCGTGCGGAGGCCCGCTATGGACAGGAAGGTCAGTGAGTCTGCACCGATCCGCTCAGCCAAGGTGGTCTCGACAAGCTCGGGTGGATGCTGTGCTGCCACCAGCTCGCTCGCCGATGGCATATCGATGCCGTAGAAGCAGGGGTGCCGAACCGGTGGTGAGAAGATCGCTACGTGGAGCGCCTCTGGGTTCATCCCCCGCAGCATCTCCACGATTCGACCCATGGTCGTACCGCGAACGATCGAGTCATCGACAAGCAGTACACGCTTGCCCTCGAACATCTCTCGAATCGGATTGAGCTTGAGTCGCAGTGCCGCCTTTCGAGAGGCAGCGTCCGGCATGATGAAGGTCCGACCCGAGTAGCGATTCTTGATGAAGCCCTCTCGGTTTGGGATTCCAAGCTCTTCGGCCATGGCCATTGCCGCAGGACGAGAAGTATCAGGAACCGCCACGACCACATCGGCCTCAAAGCCCTTGGCTGCCCACTCCCGGGCGAGGGTCCGACCCATCCGCCAGCGAGACCGATTGACGCGACCTTCTTCCATCCGAGAGTCCGGTCGGGCAAAGTAGATCCGCTCAAAGACACACGGCCTCGGCGTCTTGGGGCCCACAGTTCGCTGTATAGGAGGCTGACCACCGCGGAAGAACATCACCTCACCAGGCGGGAGATCGCCGAGCTTCTCAAAGTCCAGCACATCCAACGCTACAGACTCGCTCGCCACCATCCATGCGCCGTCCGAGCGCTGACCGTAGCAGCCGGGCCGAATCCCGTGAGGGTCTCTAAAGGCCACCAGCGTCGGCGCACCATCCACCTCGAGCACAGCAACCACGGAGTACGCACCGCGGACGCGCCTATACACAGCCTCGACGGCCTTGACGACATCATCCTGGGTGTGACCCGCTGGACGAATCGACTGCAGCTCCTGAGCAAACACCAACAGCAGAGGCTCTGCATCACAGCCGCTCAACACATGGCAGCCCTGGCCACGCAATTCCGCCGTGATCTCTTCTACGTTCGTGAGGTTTCCATTGTGCGCGAGCAGAATGCCGGGATGACGGGTCTGAAATGGCTGCGCGTCTTGCTGTGTCGAGGTCGTTCCTGCTGTCGGATAGCGCACATGGGCAATACCCACAGAGCCGGTCATGTCGTGAATGCGCTCTGCACTCAGGACATTCGAGACCATCCCCAGATCTTTTGTCAGGTGCCAGCGCTGCCCATCAAAGGTCGCTGCTCCAGCGGCATCTTGACCGCGGTGCTGAATCGACTGCAGGCCCAGCACCAGTTGAGGTGCCACGGTCTCTGTTCCAATGAGTCCTACAAATCCACACATGGTCGCCGACTAACCCTCTACCGCTTCTTCGTCGTGACGATGTCACTCAGGCTGACCTCCCCGCTTATTATTCCGACCGATTGTTCTGATTCATCGCCCAATACTGTCACACGAATAAATGCGAGCGCTGCAGTCTGTACGATGTGAAAGCCAAGCTCAGGGTCGAGAGAAGTACACGAACCGAGGGCAAAGGTCTGATGACAGCCGCCCTCGAGCTCCATCCAGGTGAAGTCGATGTCTCCCATCTCTTCAAACTGATCCACCTGACCAACCGCGTCGTTGCTGCCACCCATGAAGAGAACAGGCTTGTCGACCGACAGCTCGCCGGAACTCCCAAACCATGCTCGGCGAAGCGTTCCAGCCATGGGCATGAGTGAGACCACGCGAGAGTCTGTGAGATCTGAAGCAAACATCGCCTCTTCGGCAGGCGTACACCCATCATCTCGGATGCCCTCACCCGTGGCACACATCTCTGCGACATTGTCGAGATCGTAGGTCGCCCCACCAGCAGCCCAGATTGTGTAGGCCCCAAAGCTGTGCCCGGAGAGCATCACTTTATCGGTCTGGATCAATCCAGCGAGCGGGTCTGAAGCATCGAGCTCCTCGACAGCATCGAGAGCAGCACGCACATCGAGCGGCCGATGAAAATAGTGTGCCGCACCCAGCGGATCAGCATTATCGATCAGCGTATTGTTGGTGTGATCCGGCGCAATCGTGGCGATTCCATGACTCGCAAAGTACCGAGCCATAAAGGCCGACGTTCCGCCATAGCCCTGAAAGCCATGCGAGTGAACATGGGCAGGAAAGCCGCCCTCATGAGCAGGGTCTGCAGGTACTGCGTCCGCCATGACCTCGGTATCCAGCCCCACCGTGTACTCAGCGCTCGGGCCCTCTGTTTCAACGGTGGGATACCAGATGTTGACTCGTATGGTGCGATCAGCGAAGCCCTCGCCTGGCGAGTAGGTCTTATCAAAGCTCTGGTAGCCCACACCAAAGGGACCCTCAGCATCGACCGGCCAGCTCAGCGGATCGACGACTACAGCATCGACCGCTGCAGTGTCGGCAGCCTTATCGGCACTACAGCCACCAACAACGGCGAGCACTGTAAGGAGGTACATCATTCAGCGTAGAAGAAGGCGGGCTTGGCCTTGAACTCGAACACAACAGAGATGCCCCTGCACTGGCCTGTCTCATCTGGCCACAGGTCCGCGCGGGTCTCCACCAGCTCCGTGATCAAGTCGCCGATGTCGATGTCATCGCGACCAGAGACAAAGTCGATCACCTCATCGATGTAGAGACCGCCAGCGATGTACCCCGAGTGGTGGCCATCGACGCCCTGATCAAAGCGCAGGGTCGAGTTGTGCAGGTTGAACTCCAGGGCCACATCAAAGATGTTGAATGGAAGACTGAACTCCAGCGGTGAGGCCAGCAGTGTGCCTTCGGTGATGGCCTCAGCTTCGGTTCGACTCATGGGGAGATCAAAGTTTCGATCAAAGGTCTGACCGGCCTCGATGATCTTGTCCGTTCCGACAGTCGGATCACCCAGCCCGCGGAGGAGGTTGAAGTTGACGCAGGTGTCATTGTGGGTGTCGTCCACATCCTCCATCTCGAGCATGATCAGGACCTCACCCTTGTTGATCAGATCTTGAATGTAGACCTCAATGGCAGCACCCTCAGTCAGCTCCAGAATGGGAATGAGCGTCCCGAAGCTATTGTCGATGCCTTGCTCACCCTCAGGGGTCTCGGCATCAGCGACACCGCAGCCCTCGAGACTCTGGTCGAGATCCGCGCCCCAGCTCACACCCTCATCGCTGAGCCGCGCAAACCACATCTCTGTGATCACCGCCACCTGTGTGACTTCTTCCTGATCACAGACCTGGTCCTCGATGCCGCTGTCGGTGACATCTGTGATGCCGCCACAGCCACTGAGCAGTCCCGCCAAGGCCAGGATCTCAAGTCTCGATCTGAGACAACCCATCGCTGACCTCCCCGGCATCGACGCCGAATGTAGGTGCATTGATTCCCATCGCACGCACAAGCGAGAGCATCACATGACTGGCATTCTCGCCAGTATAAGATCGGTAGTGGTAGCCCTGACGCAGCGCTCCACAAGCACCTCCAGCCAGGACTATCGGCATCTCCTCAAAGGAGTGTGTCTGGCCCCGTGAGTGCTCCGATGTGGCCAACAAGACCATGTGATCTAATAGTGTCTCATCGCCCTCATCGACTGCAGCGAGCTGCTCGATCATGTAGGCAAGCTCGCCCATGATGAATCGCGTCACCATGTTGACCTCAGGCTGCTCACCCGGCTCGTCATGAGTCAGGCTGTGGTGCCCCATCGTCGCATCCGGGTACAGCTTGTTGGTCAGCGGATCCGAGAACCAGTGGCTGAATACCCGAGTCTGATCGCAAGCGAGAGCCATCACGAGGAGATCTGACATCGCCCTGTGGATGTCAGCCACGGGATGACGCCCCTCGACCTCCGGATACTCACTCGCAGGCGACTCCGGCCGGAGGCAGGCCTCGAGGTTCGGAGGATCTTCTTGGAGGCGAGCGAGACGAAGCTCCAGCTCTCGAATGCCAGTGAAGTGCTGCTCGAGGCGAGCACGATCTGACATCCCCACACGGGCGTTCAGCTTGTCGATGTCTCCCATCACTGCATCGAGCACGCTCCGCCGCAGGGCGAGGGTTGGGTCGACGATTCCTTCTTCGCCCGGCTCTCGAAAGCTCGCACCAAAGATCCGCTCATAGAAGGCCATCGGTGAGAGCTCTGGCGGGTTTCGATTGTTGGGTCCGTTGTACGAATTTCCATCCGTACCGGGCATCGCTCCGGTCTCGAGTGACCGATAGATTGTGTCTCCACCGATCTGTCCCGCGATGGTCTGATCGATGCTCGGCACAGCAAAGGTTCCGTCCTGACGCCCATCTTCATAGGCCAGCAGATTGCAGCCGGTGAGGATCCCAGATGCACCCGAGGTGTGCGGATAGATGTTGTCCGTGTGCAGGTTCATGCCGCTGACAACCGTGATCAGATCCTTGACCGAGCCGAGGGGCTCGAGCTGCTCGCTGAGAGACCAGTCCGTCCCTTCACCCGTCGGTGTCCAGCGCTCTGGCAGGTTGCCATTGCCCCAGAAGAAGAGACCAAAGCGGACCGGAAGCCCGCCGCCAGCGGCGTAGGCTGTACCCGAGCAGTTGAACATCGCCTCCAGAGGGGGCAGCCCCACTGAGACGGCCGCACCACCGAGAATACCGCGCAAAATTTCACGTCGTGAGAGGGGCTTCATTCGATCTCCCCGGACTGGCGAAAGGCGGAGCTCATGATCAGATCCGACATCAAGAACTGGATGCTGTAGTCCATGAACTGAAAGCCCTCGGTGAGGTAATCAACAGCCTCATACTCACCCTGGGTGATGGAGTGCCCAGAGCCATATGCAAGAAGTGTCTGAGCAAGACATGCACCAAGATCTTCATGCTCCGCGATGTGTCCTGTGAGACCCCACGCAACGTCAAAGCTCGCACCATCCAGGTCTCCGCTGGGATCAATCGTGGCCCCCTGCTCGAGAGTCCTGAAGTGGCCCAGCCCATCAAACTGCTCAAACCCGAGCCCGATGGGGTCGACGAGCTGATGGCACGACGCGCAGTACTCATCCTCGAGATGGACCGCTACCCGATCCCGCAGAGTGACAGCAGTCGCCGAGGCCTCTGGAATGGATGTATCGACATCTGAAGGGGGCGGAGGAATGTAGCTACAGAGCAGCACCTCGCGAACAAATTTACCGCGCAGTGTGGCTGAAGAATTGACTGCGTGAGACTGAAGCGCGAGAAAGCTGACCTGACCTAAGATTCCGCGGCGTCCGCTGGACTCCTCAAGGATGGCCTCCCCGAAGCCCTCTCGCTCTGGGGCGCGCACACCATAGATGCTGGCCAGCTTGCGGTTCAAGAACGTACGCTGAGTCGTAAACATCTCACGATAGTCGCCATCTGCATGGACGACATTGTCCACCACCCCGAGGAGGGTCTCCTCTCGAGCAGAGGGCCCAACTTCTGGGCTCATGTGTGTGAAGACCGTCGGATCCTTTGTGAGATCATCAAGCTCATACAAGGTCCACATGTCGGTGAAGAATGCCCGAACACCGTCCTCAAAGCGGTCATCTGCCATCATGCGGTCGATTTGAGTCTGTAGCCCCTCGTCGGTGGTCAAGACCCCGGCATCGGCAGCGGCGAGTAGCGCTTCATCAGGAATGGTGTCCCAGAGCAAGAAGCTCATCCTGCTGGCCAGTTCGTGATTCGTGAAGCGTCGCTCCACACCCGACTCACCCTGTTCTCCGAGCTCCACACGAAAGAGAAAGTACGGGGACTGCAAGATGGCTGCGAGGCCATAGACCAGTCCCTGATCGAAGTCCTCGAGGGTCTGGGCTGCCGTCGCAGAGATGCTGACGAGCGTTGAGATCTCGTCGTCATCGAGCGGGCGTCGCCACGCCCTTCGACCAAATGCCGTGATGACCTCACGGGCACAGTCATCATCGACCACCTCTGCTGGCTCACAGCCAATCAATGCATCACGATCTACATCGAGCGCTTGGGTCACCAGGTCAAATGCCGCATCCTCAAACTGCTCCACACCTCGAGGAGAGATTGTGGTCAGGGATGCACCGATGGCACGGAGTCCGTCTGTCGACTTGTCAGGCTCGAGATTTGAGGGGAATATCAGCCCCTCACCGAGCAGGTCGCGGATCGAATTGCTGTACTGAGCCTGCGTGAGCCGACGGAGCGTGGGCTCGGGCAAGGACACACCCGGCTCGTCCCGATCGAGGGTCGCCGCCTTGTCGAGTCCGCTGGGGTCTGTGATGCCGCCGCAGCCAGCAATGGTCACAGTAAACAGCGCTATGCGAAGTATCTGCACTCTGCTGGCCCTCCCGGCGCCCATGCTACATCAACTTCAGAGCATCAGGAAGCGTTTTACGATCAGCCCGTGACGACTGAATCACCGGTCCAGAGCTTACCCGTGAGCATCGCGCCTACCATCTTGAAGTCACCAAAGAGAGACCACAGCGGGTACTTGAAGGTCGCAGGCCGATTTCCCTCAACCTTGAAGTGCCCAATCCATGCAAAGAGATAGGCCCAGACAATTCCCGCGATCACCAGCGGACTTCCGAGGAGCCACAGCGTCACGATGGCGAGCACCTCAGGAAAGGCCTTGCGCGAGGCCTCAACTCGGCGGGCTAGAAAGGCAACAACGAGACCCGCTGCGAGCCCGCTCCCCATCCGCACAGGTTCACTGAGCACCAGAAAAGAGAGGATAGCGATGAAGCCACCCGTGCCGATGAAGTGCAAGACACGGCACACGGGATGGCGATGCTCACCTATGTAGTAGGGCCAAAATTCACCAAATGATCCTATGCGCTGCTCATCACTCATCGAGAACCTCTCCGCTGGTTCCCACACTAATCATTCAGGAAGCTCAGATCGATCATGGGTGACCAAGACTGGGACCGGGCATGTCCGCACCACAGTCTCGGTCACGCTACCGAGTATGACCCGCTCGAGTCCTGTCTTTCCATGGGTGCCCATGACAACCAGGTCATGCTCGCCAGCAGCAGCATGGTGATTGATGCGATCCGCAGGCGCTCCCTTATCTGTGACCATCTCGACATGGACAGAGCTTGGCACCTCTCTGGCCGCCAGTCGATGAAGCGCGCCCAGAGCCTCGCTGGAGTCAGACGACAGAAGATCAGCGTCCACATACAGCAGCGTGACTCGCGCACCGAGCCGCATCGCGATGCTCACGGCGAGCTTGATCGCCTCCGTCGAGGGCTCTGAGAAGTCAACCGGAACGAGTAGGCGAGTAAACAGCACACCTTCATGGTCGCATAAACAAAAACCCCCTGCGACCCGAAAGCTGCAGGGGGTTGGCTGTTACCCGTGCCGTTGATCTAACACCTGGGCAGAAAAATTGGAAGCGCACCGGCCGCCGACGCCTTTGAACCTCGATAAGCTCAGGACCCCGAGCGGGCGGTCAGCGAGCCATCAACAACGGGGACGGACCTCGAGGCTGTGTGTCAGCCGCAGGCCATCAATTCCCGGATCGTGGCGCTTCTGTCTTCTGCCTTGAAGACGCCCGAACCACTCACAAGAACATGCGCACCCGCATCCGTGAAGCGCTTGGCGTTGTGGGTCTTGACCCCGCCGTCGACCTCGATCAGGGTATCCAAGCCCAGAGCATCAATCCGCTTGCGCAGTCGCTCTATCTTGGGAAAGACGCGCTCAATCAGCGACTGGCCACCAAAGCCTGGATTGACGCTCATGACCAGCACAAGGTCCAGCTCTTCGAGCACATAGTCGAGAACAGTCTCAGAGGTATGCGGGTTGAGGGCCACGCCGGCCTTGGCGCCCGTGGCCTTGATGGCCTGAACAGAGCGATCTAAGTGCGCAACTGCCTCGGCATGCACGCTGATCAGATCGGCGCCCGCAGCGCGAAAATCTTCGACATACTTGTCCGGCTCAACGATCATCAAGTGGCAGTCTATGAATTTGTCAGTGTGTGGCCTGATGGCACTCACAACGAGCGGACCGATCGTAATGTTGGGCACGAAGCGCCCATCCATCACGTCGACATGAATCCACTCCGCAGCAGAGATGCTGTCGATCTCCTCACCAAGTCGAGAGAAGTCAGCTGACAAAATTGAAGGAGCAACGATGGCCATTTTAGCTCTCCTGACCGAGGATCATGCCCTCAGTAATGCGCCCACTGTTTATTAGATCACGGCTGGGCTGTGCCCGCCGACCCGCCAACTGTACCTGCTCAAGCTCCACCGCGCCGCTACCCGCAGCAACCAGAACAGTCTTCGTGGCCTGAATGACCTCTCCAGGTACACCTGTACCCACACCCACTCGGCTTCTGTGGACTTTGAGACGGTCCTCACCGAGGGTCGTCCAAGCAGTAGGCCATGGGTTGAAGCCACGAATCAGGTTGTGGATGTCCTTCGCGGACTGACTCCAGTCAATCTCCGCCAGACTCCGGTCAATCATGGGGGCGAGCGTGTGGGCTCCATGATCCTGGGGTCTTGGAGCGATCGATGTGAGCTCTGCCAGCGTCTGCACTGCAAGCTGAGCACCGAGCGGAGCCAAGCGATCGTAGAGCTCGCCGGCAGTCTCATTGTCGCCAATGGGAGTGACAGCCTCGAGCAAGATGTCGCCCGTATCGAGCCCCTCAGCCATCGCCATGGTGGCCACACCCGTCTCAGTCTCACCGCGCACCACCGCCCAATTGATCGGCGCTGCACCGCGGTATCGGGGCAACAAGCTGGCGTGAACATTGATGCAGCCGTGCTTCGGCGCAGTGAGCAGGGCCGGAATCAAGATGCGACCATAGGCCACCACCACGGCAACGTCAGCATTGGCGCTCGTCATCCACTCAACAAAAGGACCGCGCCGAACCGCGCGGGGCTGACGCGTGGGGATGTCCAGCTCACGGGCGCGTACGATGGTGGGTGGACTCACCATCTTGTGACCTCTACCCTTTGGCCGATCGGGCTGAGCAACAACACAGATGATCTCGTGTCCGGCGGCAACCAGCGCATCGAGCGTAGGCACAGCAAAGTCGGGCGTACCCATAAAGATGATTCGCACTGCTACTCCCGGCTTCGCAGCGCTTTCTTTCGACGCTTGATGTAGCGGCTGCGCTTCAAGCGGCTCGAGTGATTCAGCAGTGTGACCCCATCGAGATGGTCCATCTCATGCTGTAAAACAACCGCCGGAAACTCCTCAAACCAGCCTTCTTGATCGTCACCTGCGACGTCTTTCCACGACACCCGAATCCTGAGGTTTCGATCAACATCAAGATAGTACTCAGGCACACTCAAGCAGGACTCTTCCCAGACAATCTTCTTGTCGCTGCGCTCAATAATGACCGGATTGATCATCACCACGAATTCATCGCGGCTGTCTGCATCCACATCTCCCTTGAGATTTGCCACGAGGATCCTGCGGCCATCACCGACCTGTGGGGCTGCGAGTCCGACTCCCGGAGCGGCATACATGGTCTCGGCCATATCCGAGACGAAACGTTCCATTTCGGCGCCATACTCATCGCCACGCACTTCGCGTGCAGGCGTAGACAGGACTGGATGCGGGGCTTCAAAAATTGGAAGAAGTGCCACGACTCACCTCTCAAGGGGCGCTGTCATACCCCATCTCAGGGTATGACACATCTGGAGACACGATATGGCATTCGGAAAAATTCCTCGCTTCTCACCCAGTTTCTCTCCCTCAGAGGCCTGGATCTGCGCCAAACACCTGCTCGGAATGGGCGCTGGAGACGATGCGGTAGACGAGTTTGAGGCCACCTTCGCCCAGTTCATTGGCGCCAAGCACGGCGTCATGGTGCCATCGGCCCGCTACGGTCTATTTCTGCTCCTCGACGCACTCGGGGTCGGCGAAGGCGATGAGGTCGTGGTCCCTGGGCTCACCTATTTTGCAATCCCAGCGATGGTGGAGTTGCTGGGCGCTAAGCCCGTCTTCGCAGACATCGGACTGCACTCCCACGTCCTCGATCCAGCAGCGTTCGAAGAGGCCATCACGGAACGAACAAAGGCTGTGATCCCAACGCACTTGTTCGGCACCCCCTGCGACATGGACGCCATCAACAGCATCGCTGCAAAGCACAACATCGAGGTCATCGAGGACTGCGCTCAGTCAACTGGAGCCCGCTACAAGGGCCGCCGCGTCGGCGCGATCGGCGGACACGCCTACTACACCTTCGGCCTCACCAAGAACATCACAACCCTCTCAGGGGCCATGGTCACGACCGATGACCCGCAGGTGGCTGCCCGTATCCGGGCCACCATTCAGAACAGTGGTCAGAGTCCCGCTGCAAAGTCCATCAAGGAAGCTGTGACGGGAGTCGCCATGTTTGTGGCGACCCATCCCTGGATGTACTGGTGGACCGTCCACCCAGCGATCGTGCTCGGTAATGCGATGGGCAAGGATCCGATTCATGAGCGCTTCGGCGAGACCGAGCGGACCTACGACACGGTACCCACCAGCTACCAAGAACAAGCCAGAGCGCGCGCTGTTCAGGCTGCAGTAGGCCTCAAGCAGCTCGAGCGGATTGAGACGCTCAACGGATCACGGATGCGCAACGGCCAGGCGCTCGACAAGGGACTAAACAACGTCCAAGGACTGGGTGTACCCAGCTATCCAGATGGCAGCGAGCCAATCTACATGAGCTTTGTCGTGCATCACTCAAACCGCGACGCCCTGATGACCGCCCTGAGAGCCCGCGGGGTCGACACAACGACGGGCTACATGAGCGACCTGAGCGATCACCCACTCTTTCAGGATCACCGCAGACCCTGTCCAAATGCAGCCCGTGCCATGGCCCAACTGCTCCACATTCCGGTCCATCCAAACCTCAAAGAGTCTGATGTTGCACACCTAATATCGGCTGTTCGCGCAGCAACAGTGGAGACAAACCCCTAGACTGGGGTATCTTGTGACACCTGGCGCACTCTATGAACATTTCCCTCACCGCTAAAAACTACAAACGCATCGCGATGGGCGCGCTCACGAGGCGCGTTCCTGTGTACGCGCACTTCGGTATTACCCACCGCTGCAACCTCACCTGCAAGATGTGTGGAATCTGGCGCTACGGCAATGCCAAAGAGGAGCTATCTCTCGAGGAGGTCGCCGAGGTCGCAGCGAGGATGCGTAGACTGGGCGTGGTTCAGTGCAGCATCGGTGGCGGCGAGCCGTTCGCTCATGAGTCCGTCGAGGAGATAGCCAAGCTCTTCCTCGATCAAGGCATCAACCTACGCTTGCTCACCAATGGCATCGGGGTCGGACGAGACCGCATCGACAAGGCCATTGACTACGGCGTAAAGAACTTCTCCATCTCGCTGGACTCACTGTACCCAGCCCGCTTCGACTACATCTGTGAGTACGAGGGCGCGTGGGACGAAGCCGTCTCCACAATCTCTCACATCGGCCAGCGCCTGGCGAACACTCCGGGATCTCTGCCCACCATCAATTGCGTGGTGAGCAATCTCAACTTGGAAGAGCTTCCAGATATGGTTCGCTTCGCCAAGGACGTCGGCTTCGCCATTAGCTTCTTGCCGATCGAGCTCCTCGAAGATGCCAACGCTGGTGTTCGCAACTGGGAGGCACGATTCATTCGCTACCGCCCTGAGATGGGACTGCACACCTCAGACTCCGCCGACAACATGCAGGCGAGAGTCGACAAGGCATATGACCAGCTCGTGCAGATGAAGAAAGATGGCTGGCCCATCCTCAATTCGACCCCGTACTTAGAATCCAGCCGAGCCTATCTGAAGACCGGCCGCTTTCCTGCGGAAGGATGTGATGCTGGCAGACTCTACTTCTCGATCGCACCCAACGGTCAGTTCACCATCTGCCACCGCACGGTACAGCAGCATCTACATTTCTTAGACCCTGACTTCGAGGACTACTTCCGCTCAGCGGTGTACGAGCGGGTGAGGATGCTCGAGGCTGGGAGCTGTGAGGGCTGCATGCGGGCATGCTGGATCGACACCAGTCATATGTTCCGTACACTGCAGGGGTTTGCTGAGACTGCCAAGCTGACACTCACACCCCGCGGCAGCAGAGTTGCGAGCCTTCCTGACGCCATGGCCTGGGCGAGGCGAGAAGACGCGCCCATCATTCCCGAGAGTGTCAGCGCCTGAAGCGCATCCCCTACGTGCGCCAGCGATGACGAGACGCTACGCTCTCAGTGACTTGACGTTGCAAGGGAACAGCTGTGCTCACCCACATGGCCGCCATCTACAGACGAGAGCTCTCGAGCTACTTTGACTCGCCCCTCGCCTACATCGTAATTCCGGTGTTTCTGGGCTTGGTCGGTGGCTTCTCGCTCTACTTCCAAGACCTGCTCGGCTCGGGCATTGCAACCATGCGACCCGTGTTCTTCTGGTCCAGTGTCTTTATGCTGCTGCTCATACCGGCTGTGACCATGCGTCTCTTCTCCGAGGAGTATCGAACTGGGAGCATTGAATTGCTGGTGACTCTGCCCGTAGGAGAGCCCGCGATCGTGATGGGTAAATTTCTGGCGGCATTCACTTTGGTGGCCATCGCCATCGCCCTCACAGGAACCTATCCGCTCACCCTCTTGCTCCTCTCAGACGTTGACGCAGGCCCCATGGTTGGGGGCTATATCGGCTTGCTTGGCCTCGGTGCGGCATTCACAGCCATCGGAACAGCCACAAGCGTCGGCACAAGAAACCAGATCGTCGCCTTCCTGCTTGCTTTGGGTGTCTGCATGCTGCCTTTCGCGAGTGGCTTTGCGCTCTCACGGGTCCCTGCAGGAATCCTACCGCTGGTTCAATTTCTCTCGTTTGAGGCACACTTCAACAACCTCGCTCGTGGTGTCATCGACAGCCGAGATCTGATCTTCTATGGGTCCGCTGTTGCCTTGTTCTTGCACGTGGCAGTGTTCGGTCTCGAACGAAAGAGACTCCGATGAGGAGTGTACGCGCCCACCTCTTGTTCAATGCCAGGCTGCAGATGCTCCTGGTCTTGGCGATAATTATTGCGGTAAATGTTTGGTCTCAGAAGCGCTTCTTCCGACTCGATCTGACCGCAAACAATGTGCACTCTCTGGCACCCGCTACCCGCGCGCTCGTCTCGAGACTCGACAAGCCCTTGGTGGCCAAAGTCTACTTCACCGCAGGACTGCAGGCGCCCTACAACAATCACGAGCAGACCGTCGTCGATGCCCTCAATGAACTCGCGGCCTACAGTCACGGAAAGATGCGCGTCGAGGTGGTTGACCCCAGCGGCAATGCTGAGCTGATGGCTGCTGCCCGGCAATTCGGCATCCAGCCTATCGACTATCGGTATCGAACCGACGGCCTCAGCGAGCTTCGCAAGGTCATGATGGGTGTGGCACTGATTCACGGCGAACGACAAGCCTCTCTGCCTGCAATCACCCAGCTCCAGACACTAGAGTATGATCTCGCAAAGACCCTCAAGACGCTGACATCTGATGAAGCACGAAAGGTGATTGGCTACAGCATCGGCCACGGTGAGCCTGACCTTGGTCAGGCCCGCGGCCCACTCGAGGAGCTGCGCAGCGGCATCACCGAGCGGTACAAATTCTTGCCCGTGCAGCTCGGCGGACCCGGCGGTGTACCCGACGAGGTGGATGCAATGTGGGTTGTCGGGCCACAGAAAAAGCTCTCCAGCCGCGCGCTGTACCACATGGACCAATTCTTGATGCGCGGCGGTGCACTCGGTCTGTTTGTGACAAATGTTCGAGGTGACATGAAGACCGGACGGCCCCGCGGTGTCGTTCATGGCATGGACGAGTGGCTCAGTCATGCAGGCGTGACAGTCAATCGAGACACAATCATCGATCGGAAACGCAACGGCGTTGTGAGAATGCCAGTCCGTCAGGGTCGCTATGTCATTCAAATGCCGGTCAATTTTGCCCTGATACCGCGGGTCAGCAACCTCGACTCCAGCCATCCTGCAGTCGGTCCCACACACTCGCTTCTGTTCCCTTATGCAAGCTCCATCGATGTCTCGGCCTCCGAGACCATCGAGACGACAGTCCTCGCTCGGACCTCTGAGTCTGCGACACGGATGGTCGGAATTCCAACTGTGGCTCCTCGCGCCTTCAACCAAGAATTTGAAGGCGAAGAGGCTGGCGGGACGTGGCCTGTACTCGTGAGCATGGTGGGAACATGGGAGAGTCTCTTTGCGGACACAGGGATTCCAGAGCCGGACAGACCGGGGATCGACACCTCTGAGGACGACCCAAGCAGTCATCGCAGAGAGGGAGATCCTGCACGACTCATCGTCAGCGGATCTGCTGACTTTGTTGCGAACAATGTCCCGTTCATGCTGAACCTAGCCGACTGGATGGTCCAAGACGCGACCCTCATCCAGATTCGCTCAAAGAACGTCACACCAGCACCGCTGGAGCAGCTCAGCGACGAACAAGCAACGATCATCAGAGCAGTCAATCTCCTGGGTGGAGCGCTCATCATCTTTATGATCGGCCTGGCCCGGCGTGCATTCAGGCCAAAGCCACCGAGAATTCAGACTCCAGCGGATGAGGTCCTGGATCTCGCAGCTAAGCACCGCCGGCGCATGCCCTTTGAAGATGACGCCACCGACGAAGAGTCTGGAGCACAGATCGTACCGCTCGCTGCATTACCCGAGCCGGAGCCAGAGCCGGAGCCGGAGCCGGAGCCGGAGCCAGAGCCGGAGCCAGAGCCAGAGCCGGAGCCGGAGCCGGAGCCGGAGCCTGAGCCAGAGCCAGAGCCAGAGCCGGAGCCGGAGCCGGAGCCGGAGCCGGAGCCCCTGCCTAACAACTGGTCACTCGCCGATGAGATCGTAGAAAACGATGAAGAGGAAGAGATCAGCCCGGAGCAACTGGCGGAGTCAATCCTCTTGGCGCGGACTGCAAGACAGATTCTCGAAGAGAAAAATAAAGTACCCGAACCCAAGCCCGACTCTTCAGTAGGTCTTGAGCAGACCACCGGTCCTGTCTCAGAGCCCGCAAGCTCCCCGCCACGCGGTGCGGAGCAACTCAAGGTCCTCTCTGCAATCGCCAAGCCTATCGATGACGAGGAAGATGGCGAGACCGGCTCTCCTGAGAATACGCCCGCAAAGAAGAAGGCACCTGCAAAGAAGAAGGCACCCGCAAAGAAGAAGGCACCTGCAAAGAAGAAGGCACCCGCAAAGAAGAAGGCACCTGCAAAGAAGAAGGCACCCGCAAAGAAGAAGGCGCCCGCAAAGAAAGCCGCGCCAAAGAAGACAGAAGGGGAGACTGAATGAGCAACAGCATCCCATCGCTTACTGCCCGAACCACCCTCTTTGCTGCCATTGCCGCCGTCTTGACCGCTCTGGCAATCATCGACAACCCTGGGGAAAACAACGGAGAGCCTGAAGCCTCTGTAATCGCCAGCATCAACCCCGATCATATCTCGCGTATCGAGATCTCATCAGCCACGACAAAGACAATCCTCGAGCGGGACTCCCTGACTGAGTCCTGGGCAGTGACTGCCCCCATTGAGCAATCAGCCGACAGCACCAGAGTCGCTCACCTGCTGGCTGCATTCCGTTCCAGAATCGTGGCAGATGTCACAGTCGATGCTGGCAACCTCAAGGAATACGGCCTCGACGCATCCGGAGGGCTCGTCGTCGAGCTGTGGTCGGATGCGACCAAGCCCGCAGCATCATTCACCATTGGAGCAGATCTCACTGGTGGCTCGAGCTTTGTGCGGGTCAGCGGTGATGACCAAGTCTATCGGGCGCGAGTCGGAGGACGTCGTCGCTATGCCCACAGTCCGAGCGGTTGGCGAAATCGTGTCGTGATCGACAGAGACGAGGCCGACATACAGGGTCTGCGCATCGAGCCGTGGAACGGCGATATCATCCACCTCCTCCGCAGCGTAACAGCCGAAGAAACCGGAGATGGTGCATGGACTCTCGAGCCTGATCCTGGCTGGGATCTCAGTACACAGCAACTCCAAGCGCTCGTCACCAGACTGGGAAAGATGCGCGCAGCGAATATTCTTGATGATGACTTTGATGGCGGCTTCTCACCGCCTGCCGCCAACGTCACCTTGATGGACAAGGATGGCACAGAGATCACCTTAGCGATTGGTCGACGCCAAGAAAGTGGCGTCGCCTTCATCAGGGTCGCTGGTCGCACTGGTGTCTATGCCGTCAGTCATGGCGATATCGCTCCCTTCGTGAAGGGGATCAGCGCAACCAGCAACAAAACCATGTTCAAGGTCGACGAGTCTGAGATAGACCGGCTGCTCTTCTATCAGCGGCGAACCAAGGTAGAGCTGGCGAGAAATGAAGCCACCGGTGTCTGGGGAGTGGCCAGCCCTGCTGGACTGACCATCGATATCGCAGACATCCAGTTTGCTGTCCGCCAGCTAACGGCTCCACGCGGAGAAGAAGAGGCGGGCGAGCTTCCGGACAAAAGAACAGGCCTCAATCGTCCACGAATGGTCTTCGAGGTCCAGCGCAAGGATGGAAGCAACGAGGCCATCTTTGTCGGGCGACACTTCAAGAACTCACAAGGCGCTGTGTTCTTCTGGGTGAGAGCCCAAGACTCAAAGATGGTCTACGTCATGAGCGAGCCGACACTGACTCGACTTCGCACCGGCTTCGGTCAGCGCTGATCAGCAACTCTTTAGGAGCAGCGCAAGCGCCGCACCGGCCGCCCGTCGTCGGACCTGCGCTCGTGTACCCGGAATGACTGCATGCTGGTGAACGGTCCCTTCTGGGCCCGCTACAGCGATGTGAACGGTGCCGCGAGGCTTGGCCTCCGTGCCGCCGCCAGGTCCTGCAATTCCGGTAACCCCAATGCCCCAAGTCGTACCCGCTCGCGCACGCATCCCTTCAGCCAAGGCGCGTGCAACAGGCTCCGAGACTGCACCATGAGCCAAGATTAGGTCGGCATCGACACCAACAGCCCGAGTCTTCGCCGCATTCGAGTAGACCACAGCACTCTCCATGAGCACCGCTGATGCACCTGCCACGTCTGCAAGCCAGGCTGAGATCATTCCAGCAGTACAGCTCTCTGCTAGAGCCACTGTCTGGTCGGCTGACGTCAGCCTCTCAATCACAGTGCTCGCGAGATCACCACCATCAACGGAAAACACAGCGTCACCGAGTGCACCACAGATGGTGGCTGTGACAGCTGAGCGATCCTCTTCAGGGACTTGTGGCCCAAACCGGAGCTTGATCTGAACCTCAGGAATATGGGCACGAAAACCAAGATCAGCTGCACCGAGATCGAGCTTGGCCATCATCGCCTGGAGTCTACTCTCGGCAACACCAAAGGTCCGTATACGAACAAGCGTGGGAGGGTCATCAACGACGAGCTGCGGGGAGAGGTGGGCCTCAAAGATCTTCCTCATCTCGACGGGAACCCCAGGGAGACAAAAGACTTGAGTACCGCCGCGCTGGACGGCGAAGGCTGGCGCTGATCCCCAGCGATTCTCCAAGACCACTGCCTCAGCGGGCAAGAGGGCTTGCTTACGATTGGCTGCTGAGACCTCGCGTCCGCGGGCACGG
>Ga0315315_10000132_pt1 | contig 53797 bp, 57 predicted proteins | sample M140m3416metaG_FD_203699 | JGI IMG/M metagenome (GOLD analysis project Ga0315315, IMG submission 203699) | Ammonia-oxidizing marine archaeal communities from Monterey Bay, California, United States - M1 40m 3416 | ecosystem: Environmental > Aquatic > Marine > Intertidal zone | place: USA...
ATTATGGATCAATATGCCTGCTAAACTAAAAATGAGTAAACCTGAATACATTTATATTGATGCTGACAAAATGGCTGTTCATAAAGATGATGATAAACAAGTAAAAGTCATAGCTGGTAAATTTGAAAAAGCTGAAGGTCCTGTAAAAGGACATAATGTTGAACCAGTTTATTTTGATGTTGAGCTCAATAAAAATAAAGAATTTAATTTTAAATTACCATCAACTCATAATTCGTTTATCTATTTAATAAATGGTGAAATAGAAATTGGCAAAAAGAAACACGATCATGTTAAAGATAGTACCCTAATACTATTATCCAAAGGTGAAGAGTTTATGGTAAAAGCTAAATCAGATGCTAAATTTTTAGTAATTTCAGGAAAACCTATTAATGAAGAGATTGCTAGAGGTGGACCATTTGTAATGAATACTAAAGCTGAAATCTTGCAAGCTGTTCAAGATTATCATAATGATACATTTGTAAAATAAATTATGAAAGCCGTAATAATTAGCAAAACTGGTGGACCAGAAGTTTTAGAAATTAAAGACATAAAACTTAACGATCCAAAGTCTGGTGAAGTGTTAATAAAAAATGAGGCGATTGGATTAAATTATATAGATACCTATCATAGATCTGGATTATACCCAGTGGAACTTCCATCAAATATTGGGATGGAAGGTGCTGGAACAATTGAGAAAGTAGGACCAGATGTAAAAGACTTCAGTGTTGGGGATAAGGTCGCTTATGCTTCAATGCCAATAGGTTCATATTCAACACATAGAATTTTTCCAACAAAAAAATTAGTTAAAGTTCCAAAAGAGATAGAACTAGAAAATGTTGTAACTTTAATGACTAAAGGTTTTACTGTTTTCTATCTACTTCACAAAACTTATCTAGTTAAATCTGGTGAAACTATCTTGTATCATGCAGCCGCAGGAGGAGTTGGGCAAATATTCTGCCAATGGGCAAAAAGTTTAGGTTGTAAAGTAATTGGAACTGTTGGGTCTGATGAAAAAATTAAAATTGCAGAAGCTAATGGTTGCGATCATGTAATTAATTACTCAAAAGAAAACTTCGCAGAAAAAGTTAAAGAAATAACTAAAGGTGTAGGTGTTCCAGTTGTTTATGATGGGGTGGGTAAAAAAACTTTTGATGGCTCAATTGAATGTTTAAAAGTTAGAGGCATGATGGTTTCTTTCGGAAATGCATCTGGTCCTCTAGATCCATGCAATGTAACAAAATCTTTAGCACCAAAAGGTTTATATTTAACTAGACCAAGTATTGCTCATTACACAACAACAAGAGAAGAGCTAGATGAAGCAGCAAAAAAAGTTTTTGAAATGTTTATTACAAAAAAATTTACTCTAAATATTTTTAAAAAATACTCTTTGGATGAAATTGTTAAAGCTCACCAAGATTTAGAAAATAGAAAAATTTTAGGGCCTGCTGTAATAATTCCTTAATCAACTTTTACATCCATATCAGACATATGAAGTTTGAGTGCATTGGTTGAAATATGGATTTCTCTTATGAAAAACATTATTGAAATAATCATCGATAAACAACAAGAACCAAAAATTATTCGGGCAATGAAAACTTCATCTAAGTAAAGACCGAGTACAGTCAGCATGTTGAATAAAAAACCAAATGCTGCAAACATGATAGTCCACCTCAATAAAACAATTCTTCCACTTAAGTTAATAAATTGTTTTTTCCATTCAGCTGGAACATGGTTTTCATAAACATGTTCATCGTGGAGCTCCCTAATAAGCTTACTCAATGAATGAAATCTATTACTATATATGTTCATAAGTAAAGGAATAGCTGGAAACATTAATGCTGTAACAGTGTAATCTATATTCATACGAATCAATTTGATTATCAATGTTGCCTTTGTTATTTACAAGTAAATTTTATGAACAATCTTAAATTATTCATTGAACTTACTAGATTAAAAAAACCAATCGGCTATATGTTGCTATTTTGGCCATGCGCTTGGGGACTAACCTTGGGATTTGATTTCTCAAATAATTTAGATATTTATTTTTTTTATCTTTTACTTTTTTTTCTAGGTTCAGTTTTAATGCGGTCAGCAGGATGCATTGTAAATGACATATGGGATCGAAAATTTGACAAAAAAGTTAAAAGAACAAAAAATCGTCCAATAGCTTCAGGTAAAATTTCTGTTGCTCTTGGTTTAATTTTTTCTACAACTCTTTGTTTGCTTGCATTATTAGTTTTAATAAATTTTAATAATTTTACAATTTTTTTAGCTTTAGCCTCTATGCCTTTAGCTTTTACTTATCCACTCATGAAAAGATATACTTATTGGCCTCAATTATTTTTAGGTATAACTTTTAATTATGGTCTAATACTTGGTTGGACATCAATAGATACTGAAATTTTGTTGGCACCAATTATATTTTACTTAGGAGCCATATTTTGGACACTTGCTTACGACACAATATATGGGTTTCAAGATATTAAAGATGATGAAATTATAGGACTTAAATCAACCTCAATAAAGTTTAAATCTAATCCATATAAATTCTTATACATATGTTATTCAATATTTTTTTTAACCTTAACAATCATAGGCTTTCTAATGGATTTGAATAAGATTTATTTTTTATTTTTAATACCAGTTTTTTTACAATTATTCATTTTTCAAATTAAAAAACTTGATATTAAGATCGAAGCAGAATGCTTAAGAGTTTTTAAATCTAATAATATTTTAGGACTATTAGTATTATTTAGTATCTTGTCGGGAAAAATATAAAATGAGTGACACAGAAATCTTAAAGAGACTTTATAATGACTATACAAAAAAATATTTAAAAAATATTATCATTTCAGTTTTTTTTACAGTTCTTTTAGCAGGGAGTACTTCGGCAGTTGCATACTTATTGGACCCTGCAATCAAGCAACTTTTTATAGAACAAAAACAGTCTCTAATTTATTTGATTCCCTTATTAATTGTCGCAGCTTTTGCTGTAAAGGGTTCCTCCCTTTATATTGCAAAAGTAATTATGATTAGGGTAGCTGAAGAAGTAAGAAAGGATATACAAATTGACATGTTTGACTCTCTTATTAAAGCAGATACAAAATTAGTAGATAACAAACATTCAGGAAAATTTGTTACAAATTTAACAAATGATGTTACGATGATTACAAATCTCGTAAGCACAGCAATCCTAAATCTTTTTAAAGATAGTTTAACACTAATCGGATTACTCTCAGTTATGTTTTACCAAAACTGGAAATTATCTATAGTTGCAATAATAATGATTCCTCTAGCTAGTGTTTGGGCAAGAACTCTTGGAAAAAGAATTGGAAAAGTTACTACACAACAGATGAGTGAAGCTGGAATTTTAAATTCATATTTGATTGAAATATTTAAAAACCATAAATTAACAAAAATTTTTCAAAAGGAAGATTATGAAAAGAAAAGAGCTAATGAATATATTGATAATTTAAAAGAGAAATCTAGAAAAATAAGTGAAATTTTTGTGAGAGCATCACCAATAATGGAATTTTTAACTGGAATAATGATCGCATTTTTAATTTTTATTTCTGCGAAACTGATTGCAAATAGTGAGCTTGAAGTAAGTAATTTTTTCTCATTTCTTGCAGCTATGATGCTGGCTTATCAGCCAGTAAGGTCTTTAGCTACTTTAAATATTGCTGTGCAACAGGGTATTTCAGGGGCAAAAAGAGTTTTACCAATAATTGATGATGTTCCTGAAATAAGAGAAAAAGAAAATTCTAAAGATTTAATTATAAAAAAAGGCCAAATAAATTTTGAAAATGTTAAATTTGAATATCAAGAGGAACAAAAAGGAATTTTAAATTCAGTAAATTTAAGAATAGAGGGTGAAAAAATGACAGCATTAGTTGGGCATAGTGGTGCTGGTAAATCGACCATTCTAAATCTTATACCACGATTTTATAATGCTAACGAAGGAGATATAAAAATTGATGATCAATCAATTTATGAATCAACTTTATTTTCTTTAAGAAAGAATATCTCTCTTGTTAGTCAAGATACTACACTATTTGATGATACAATAAAAAATAACATTGCTTATGCAAATCCTTTGGCTTCTCAAGAAGACATAGAAGAAGCAGCCAAGTATTCTTACGCTCATGAATTTATAGATAAACTACCAAAAAAATATGAGACTATAATTGGAGAAAACGGAGTAAAACTTTCTGGTGGAGAAAAGCAAAGATTGTCAATTGCTAGAGCAATGCTTAAAAAAACCCCAATAATCTTACTCGATGAAGCTACCTCTTCATTAGATGCTGAAACAGAAAGCAAAATTCAAAAAGCCATAACCTTTTTAACTAAGGGCAGAACAACGATTGTTATCGCCCATAGACTATCTACAATTTTAAATTCTGATAAAATTTATGTCATTGATAAAGGCTCAGTAGTTGGAGAGGGAAAACATGATTTTTTGCTTGAAAATTCCGAAATTTATAAAAACTTTTATAAAAAACAAATCAAAAGATCAGAATGATTTTTATTTATAGAATAATAATAAATATTATTTTTCTTATATCTCCAATTATTCTCGTATTTAGATTATTGAAAAATAAAGAAGACCCAAAAAGGTTTAAAGAAAAATTTTGTTATTTTTCAGAAAAACGAAATAAAGGGAAATTGATCTGGTTTCATGGTGCTAGTGTTGGTGAACTGCAGAGCATAGTTCCGTTAATTGAAAAACTTAACAGAAATAAAAAAATTAAAAAAATTTTAGTAACATCAAATACTTTAAGTTCTTCAAACATTTTACAAAAATTAAAAATAAAAAAAGTTTCACATCAATTTTTTCCTATAGATACAAATTTTCACACAAAAAAATTTTTGAATTATTGGAAACCTTGTTCAGCTTTTTTTGTAGACTCAGAAATTTGGCCAAACATGTATACAAACTTGAAAAAAAAAAATATTCCAATCGTTCTTCTCAATGGAAGAATAACAAAAAAAAGCTTTTCTAGATGGAAAAGCTTTTCGAGCTTTTCAAAAAAAATATTTGATTATTTTGACTTATGCTTAACCGCTAATAATAAATCAAAAGAATACTTATATAAATTAGGAGCAAAAAAAATAAAATTTATTGGTAATCTAAAATATTCTCAGTCTGAGAATGAAAAAATAATTTTAAAAGAATCAATAAAGAAATTTATATCATCTAAAAAAACTTGGTGTGCTTCAAGTACACATAATCCAGAGGAAGAATTTTGTGGGCTAGTTCATAAAGAATTAAAAAGCAAGCACAAAAATTTGTTAACAATAATAATTCCTCGTCATATTGATAGAGTAGAGTCTATTGTTAATCGATTAAAAGAACTAGATCTTAAAGTTCATTTACATGGCTCAAAAAACAAAATTAAAAATGATATAGATGTTTATATCGTAGATGCTTATGGTAAGACAAAATCATTTTATAATTTTTGTAAAAATATATTTCTTGGTGGTTCACTAGTAAATCATGGAGGTCAAAATCCTTTAGAGGCTACAAGATATGGATGTAATATATTGCATGGCCCTAATACAGAAAATTTTTCAGAAATTTATAAATTTCTTAATCAAAAGAAAATTTCATATAAAGTAAATACTAGAAAACAAATGATTAATTGTTTGAATAAACTTTTTTCTAAAAAATCTGATTCAAAGAAAATACAAAGAAAATTAAAATTAATTGGCAACAAAATTCTGGAGAATTCTTACAATGAAGTTAAATTAATATTAAAAGATGAAATTTAAAAAACCAAAATTTTGGGATTTGAAAGAACCAAATTTAATTTCATATCTTTTATTACCTTTCACTTTACCAATAATATTAAATAATTTTTTTTTAAAGTTTAAATCCACTAAAAAAAATCATGCAATCAAAACTATATGCGTTGGTAATATTTATCTAGGTGGTACAGGTAAGACACCAACTGTAATGAAAATTTATCAAATATTAAAAGATTTAGAAATTAACGTTTCTACTGCGAAAAAATTTTACAGCTCTCAGTATGATGAAAATGTAATTCTTAAAAAAAAAACAAATTTTTTAACAGCAAAAAATAGAAAAGAAATAATCAAATTAGCAGAGAAAAATGAAAAAAAAGTGATTATTTTCGATGACGGCCTTCAAGACAGAGGCTTAGAATACGATTTAAAATTTGTTTGTTTTGATAGTGAAAGTTTTATAGGTAATGGCTTTTTAATACCATCAGGTCCTCTAAGGGAAAAAATAAATAATTTAGATAAATATGATTGTGTTTTAATTAAAAATAACTCTGGTGATAAATTAAACAGTCAAATTAGCTTAATAAAAAAATTTAATTCAAATATTAAAATATTTGAAACAAATTTTGAAATTAAAAATTTGAATTTATTTAATCTAAATGAAAAATTTATAATTTTTTCAGGGATTGGAAGTCCTTCAAACTTCCGAAATATTTTACAAAAAAATAATTTTAAGATAGAGGATGAAATTATTTTTGCTGATCATCACAATTATAACAAAAAAGAAATTGAGAATATTGTGAGTTATTCAAAGAAAATTGGTGCAAAGATTGTTACAACAGAAAAAGATTTTGTTAAAGTGGAGCAATTCAACCGAAAAGAAATCAATTACATTGATGTGAATCTATTAATTAAAAATGAGGGAGAATTTAAAGAATTCCTTAAAGATAAGCTATATGAATAAATTAAAATACTTTTTACAATTTTTAGGAATCATTTTCTTATTTTTTATATATAAATTATTGGGCCTCAAATATTCATCAATTTTGTCTGGTGGAATTTTCATGACCCTTGGTCCAATATTTAGGTCTAATCAAATAAGTATTTCCAACTTATCTAGGGCTTTTCCAGAAATGAGTGAGAAAGATAAAAAAGAAATAATTAAAGATATGTGGAAGAACTATGGCAAAATTTTTGCTGAATATGTTTTTCTAAAAAATTATAGGATAAATGAAAATTTTTCTAAAAACATAATTGTAAAAAATCAGAATGAGCTTAAACTAATTAAAGAAAGCACTAAACCAGTCATTTTTATTTCTGGACATTTCAATAATTTTGAACTGATGGCAATGCATATTGAAAAATCAGGAATTGATTTAGCTGCAATTTATAGGCCATTGAATAACAAATTTCTTAATCCAATTATGGAACACTTAAGAAAAAAATTTATATGTAAAAAACAAATTAAGAAAGGTATTTCAGGAACTAAAGAAATCCTTAAAAATTTTAAGAATGGAACCTCGATTGCTTTAATGATTGATCAAAGAGTTTCTGAGGGAATTTTATCAAATTTTTTTAATCAAGTAGCCTTAACAACAACTATACCTGCACAATTTGTTAAAAAATTTAACGCAAAAATAGTTCCTGTTTATATTGAAAGATTTGAAAATAATAAATTTCAAATTCACATACAAAAAAGTATTGAATTTTCTGAGAATGAATCATTAGAATCCATAACTTTGAGTTTAAATAAAATTTTAGAAAATATGATAATTAAAAATCCTAGTCAGTGGATTTGGACACATAATAGATGGAAGTAATTTTACGGGTTTTTTTCACGTTTAAGTGAAGCTTCAACGTATGAATAATAAGGTTCTTGTAAATCAACATTCCAATAGGTTAATTTGTCGAGAGGAATTTTTTTACCTGATAAAGCGCAAATAACGTGATCTCCATCATTTAGGATCTCGTAATTATTTGGTAAATATTTTATTTTTGCTAATTTTTTAAACATTTTTAGTTTATATATTAATACATGAAAGTTGCTGTTATAGGAAGTGGTGGAAGAGAACATGCTATTTGCAATTCTTTATATAATTCAAAAAATATTCAAGAAATTTACTGTGTACCAGGCAATGCTGGAACAAATTTAATTGCAAAGAATATTGATATTAAAATTGATAATTTCGAGCAAATCAAAGATTTTGTTTTAAAGAATAAAGTTGATTTAGTCATAGTGGGACCTGAAAATCCTTTGGTAAATGGAGTGGTAGATTACTTAAAAGAATTTAATATTAAAGTATTTGGTCCTGATAAGTTAGCTTCTCAACTTGAAGGGTCAAAAATTTTTACAAAAAAATTATGTGAAAAGTATAAAATTCCAACCGCAAAATTTGGAATTTTGAAAAATATAAATGATGCGGAAAAATTTATATCAAATTCTAATTACCCAATAGTAGTAAAAGCCGATGGATTGGCTGCTGGGAAAGGTGTTTATATTTGTGAAAATAAAGCTCAATCAATTTCGGCAATCAATGAAATTTTTAATGGAAAGTTTGGTCAAGCAAATGAAATCTTGATTGAGGAGTTTTTAAAAGGAGAAGAGATGAGTTTTTTTATAATTTCTGACGGAAAAACTTTTAAAAATTTCGGAACCGCGCAAGATCATAAGAGAGTATTTGAAGGTGATAAGGGAAAAAATACTGGAGGGATGGGTGCATATTCTCCCTCAAGACTTGAAAGTGCGTCGTTAAATGAAAAAATTATAAATAAAATTATAAAACCAACCCTCAGAGGTTTAAAAGATTTGAATACTAGTTTTACTGGTTTTTTATACGCTGGTCTAATGATAAAGGATGGAGAGCCTTTTTTAATTGAGTACAATGTTAGAATGGGTGATCCAGAATGCCAAACAATACTTCCTAAACTAAAAACTGATTTTTGTGAGGTAATTAAAGCTTGCGTCGAAAAAAATTTAAACACATTAGACCTTAAATGGGATGACGAAAAAAGTCTTTGCGTAGTTCTTTGTTCCAAAGGTTATCCTGATAAATATGAAAATAATATAGAAATAAAAAATTTAGATAAAATTTTATTAGATAAAAATGAGTTTATTTTCCATGCTGGAACAAAAAACAATAAATTTGAAATTTTTTCAAATGGTGGGAGAGTTTTAAATTTTGTAGTTATAACTGATGATTTTAAAAAAAGTAGGATTAGGGCAATTAATCTAATTAATGAACTAGATTGGTCTCAAGGCTTTTATAGAAAAGATATTGGATTTAAAGTAATTAGATAATGAGAATAATAAGTGGAATTTTTAAAGGTAAAAAAATTTCCTTACCAAAAGATAACTTTACAAGACCTTTGCGTGACCTCGTAAAAGAATCAATTTTCAATCTTATTGAACATTCAAATAAATTTAGATGCACGATTACTAATTCCAGTGTTTTAGATATATTTTCAGGCACTGGATCATTTGGTATAGAATGTATTTCAAGAGATGCAAAAAATGTAATATTTGTAGAAAATTACAAAGAAGCTATTTTTGTTTTAAAAAAGAATATTTCAACTTTAAAACCTAAAAAAAATTACAAAATAATTGAAAAAAATTGTTTTGATATTTTTAATACAAATAAAGAATTTACAGATAAATTTGATATTATTTTTCTTGATCCCCCCTATAAAGAAAAGAAAATTAATATTATAATTGAATACATCAAAGACAATGGAATATTAAATCAGGATGGAATTATGATAATTCATAGACACAAAAAAGATAATACTGCAATTACAAAAAAACTTAAAATTTTAGAGGAAAGAGTTTATGGAATTTCAAAAATTTATATTGGTAATTAAGATTTAAATAAAAATTTTTTAGTCTCTTTTTTAATCAACTCTACAGCTGGTTGATCATAAGGATTTATGTTTAAAGCCTTTCCCAACAGTATAGTTTCAAGAATAAAAAAAATAAATAGCTCTCCCAAAGTTTCTTCATTCCTTTTTTTTAAATAAAAAGATCTAAAAGGAATATTTTTTTGGCTAAAGACTTTTTCAGTCGCTCTAAACTGAGATTTTTTTATATCGTTTAAGGTTTTATTTTTTAGAAAAGAATGGGTCTTCAATAAATATTTATCATTTATCTTTGTAGAAAAATTTTGATTAACAAAGAAAAAAGTATAAAAATTATTTTTAAATCCATCCAGATAGAGTTGCATTAAACTATGATTATCTTTTGGCATATTGGATATTATCGGAAGAATACCTTTACTTTTTTTGCCTAAACTCTCTGCAATTAACTGCTGATACCAATTAAATAAATCCGATGAATTTTCATCATAATTTAAAATTATTGAATTAAATTTTTTCTTTTTGATTAAACCCAAAGTATTTGAAACATTTTGAACTAAAGAATTTACAAATTTCTTATTTTTTACCAAGAAATTATATTTTCTAAATTTTCTTGGATTGAGACCCATTAACTCCGCAGGTAACATGCCTACTTCAGACAAAACTGAAAATCTTCCCCCAATGAAATTATTATGATGTATCACGTCTGATTTAAGTTTATTGGCCAGATCCATCAAAAAACTTTTTTTATTTTCAGTAATAAAAATGTTTTTTTTTGAAAAATTCATAATTTTGTTAGAATTTGTTATAGTTTCAAGAGTATTTCCCGATTTTGAAATAATTAAATTCAGTGAATTATTTTTAACTTTTTTCAAAGTATCTGAACTATCAAGATTATCTATAAAATGAAAATTTTTTTTTATTTTTTCCCTAAGAAATGTATGTATTGCACGAGATCCTAAAACCGATCCACCCATCCCAATTATTCTATATTCAGAAAATTTTTTTAATTTTAAAATTGTTTTTTTTGAGAATGAATCTTTAAAACTTTGTTTTAAAGAATTTAATACCTCATTATCCTCTTTATTTAACTTTTTGAACGAATATAAAATTTTTTTATTTGATTTTTTTAAGCCAAAGTTTTTAAAATTAATATTATTTGTAAGCATTAATATTATTTAATTTTTTCTAAAACAGATTTTTCTAAAGAAGTTGGCTTGGAGTTTTTAATTACTTCATTAATCTCAACTATATCATTGTCTAATGAAGCTTTAGTTTCATTTTCTTTATTATCTACTGAATTTTCATTTGGAATTGGTAATTCACCGTAATTAGGTGGCAAAACTAGTGGACTTTTTTTTTCTACCAGAAATTCGTCGGCACTCTCTTTTTTTTTTAATGTTAATGCATCTTTTGTAGACTGACAAGCACCCAAAAAATAAAAAATAAATATTACCCACAGAATTTTTTTCATATTTTTTTTTTAAAAATTTCTAAATATATTAATAACAATACTCCTACAGAAATAAATATATCAGCTACATTGAATATAAACCAATGAAAATTACCAATATGAATATCTATAAAATCTGGTACTGAAGAATAATATAGCCTATCAAAAATATTACCAATTGAACCACCAAATATCATCATAAAAGCTAATCTCTCAAGCTTTTTGGATTTAATAATCAGCCATAGTACAATTAATGTAATTAATATAATTATTAAAGTTAAAACATTATAATAAATTTTTTGATCAAATGAAAATAATCCAAATGCTATTCCTTCATTCCAAATTAAATTGAAACTTAAAAAATTTGTTACTGAGGTACTTTCTACACCAGAGATTTCAAATGACTTAATAATTGAAATTTTACTCAATCGATCAAATATAAAAATACTTAATATGAAAAAAAAATTCCAAATATTTTTTTTAATCATTTTTAATATTTTGGTGCCTAATACATGGTTCTTTACTGATCTTCCAACAAACTGGGCATTTTTCCCCTTCTGCTTTAATCGTTTTTACATCAATATTTTCAGAATTATTGATCTCTACTTCAACAGAAGATGTAATACATAATTCAGATAAATCGATCCCTTCAATAATTTTTTTTTTGTCATTATTCATTTTTATTACTAAGGCTGCCTCTAAACTTGAACCAATTTCTTTTTTTGCTCTTTTTTCTTCGATACTTATATTGCATACATCTCTAATTTTAATTAGTTCTTCCCATTTTTTATTCAATTCAAAATTTTGATATTTTTTAGAAAAATTAGGAAAATTTTCTAAATGAATACTTTTCTTTTTTTTTGACACAAGCTGATAAATTTCCTCAGTTGTGAAAGACAAAATTGGTGCAAACCATTTCAACAATGAATTTAAAATGATGTTCAGAAGTAGTAATGTTGATTTTCTTTTTTCTGACTCTTTTGTATCACAATATAATGTATCTTTTCTAATATCAAAATAAAACGCTGACAAATCTACTGTACAGAAATTTAAAAGTTCTTTGTAAAGGTTGTGAAAATCATAATTCTTAAAATATTGATTAAATCTAGTATCTAAATTATAAATTTTATGTAACAAAAATTGTTCTAATTCTGGAAGTTTTTTAATATCAACTTTTTCTAAATCTATATCTTCAAAAGTATCATTTAAGTTTCCAAGTAAGTATCTAAAAGTATTTCTAATTTTTCTATATGATTCTGAATGTTGATCTAAAATTGAATAATCTATTCTTAAGTCTTCTGCGTAATTAGATGATGCAACCCAAATTCTAAGTATGTCTGCCCCATATTTTTTAAGAATATCTTCTGGTGCTATTACATTTCCTAACGATTTTGACATTTTTAAACCTTTTCCATCAACTACAAATCCATGTGAAAGAATAGACTCAAATGGTGCTCTTCCTCTTGTCCCACATGACTCCAATAATGATGAGTGGAACCAGCCTCTATGTTGATCTGATCCTTCAAGATACATTGAAGCAGGCCATTTTAAGTCTTCTCTTTTTTCTAAAACAAAAGAGTGTGTTGAGCCACTATCAAACCATACTTCCACAATATCACTAAGTTTTTCAAAATCATTAGCTTTATATTTTTTTCCTAAAAATTTTTGGGGATCATCAGAAAACCAGCAATCTGATCCCTCTTTTTCATAAATCTTTGCAATTGTCTCAAAGACTTCATCGTCTACTAAAATTTCGTTAGTCTTCTTGTTAACAAAAATAGGTAATGGAACTCCCCAGACTCTTTGCCTTGACACACACCAATCAGGTCTTGTTTCAATCATTGATTTCAATCTTTCTTTGCCTTTGCTTGGATAAAAAGTTGTTTCATCTATTGCTTTTAATGCTTTACTTCTAAGCTTGTGACTTTCCATTGAAATAAACCATTGAGGGGTAGCTCTATGTACTAATGGTGCTTTTGATCTCCAAGAATGAGGATAAGAATGAATAAGTTCACCATTTTTTAACAGTTTTTTTTGTTCTTTTAATTTTTCAATTACGATTGGATTAGCTTTAAAAATATGTATTCCTTCAAATAAAGAAACATTTTCTGTATATTTGCCATCACCATCTACTGTCTCAATCGCCTTAATTCCATTATTTAAACATAAATTAAAGTCATCAGGGCCATGACTGGGTGCACAATGAACAATACCAGTGCCTTGTTCAGTCGTGACAAATCGTGCTGCCAACATTGGAATTTCATAACTATATCCTAAATCCAAAAATGGATGAAAGCAGATTGTGTCTTGTAAATCTTTTCCTTTAAATTTTTTAATAGTTTTAAAATCCTTGATTTCACAATCTTTGATTACCGCTTCCAGTAAAGCTTCTGCTAAAATAATTTTTCTGTCTTTAAAATCACCATTATCATTAATTTCAATTAACAAATAATCTAAACTCTCATTATATGCCAAAGCTCTATTTGCAGGTATTGTCCAAGGAGTGGTCGTCCAAATTATAACATTAGCATTCTGTAGCTCTTTTATTTTAGTTTTTTTAACTGGAAAAGATACGTAAATAGTATCTGATTTATGGTCTTGGTATTCTACCTCAGCATCAGCAAGAGCTGTTTTTTCAACTGTTGACCATAGCACAGGTTTAAATCCTCTATAAAGACTTCCCTCCTTAAGAAATTTTCCAAGTTCTCTTACTATTTGAGCTTCAGCATCATAACTCATTGTTGAATAATAATTTTCCCAGTCTCCAACAACCCCTAATCTTTTGAACTGATCCTTATGAACCTCAATCCACTTCTCTGCAAAAGTTCTGCATTCTTTCCTAAACTCAACTATAGGAACTTCATTCTTGTTCTTTTTATTTTTCTTATATTGCTCCTCTATTTTCCATTCGATAGGAAGCCCATGACAATCCCATCCCGGAACATAAACTGAGTCTTTACCATCCATTTGATGAAATTTAACAATAATATCTTTTAAAATTTTGTTAAGAGCTGTGCCCATGTGAATGTTTCCATTTGCGTAAGGCGGCCCATCGTGAAGAATGAATTTTTCTTTTCCTTTTCTTGAATCTCTAAGTTCATTATAAAGATCTATTTTTTTCCATAACTTTAAAATCTCAGGCTCTCTAATTGGCAAATTAGCTTTCATGGAAAAAGCTGTTTTGGGAAGATTGATTTGAGCTTTACTCATTATATTTTTTTTGCCGTTACGAGATCTTCTTTAATTTGTTTTGTTAACTGATTTAAATTTTTAAATTTTTTTTCTTTTCTTATAAATTTTAAAAATTCAACTGTTAAATACTTATTATATATATTTTTTGAAAATTTAAATAAATGAACTTCTAATAATATTCTTTTTTCATTAAATGTTGGTCTATATCCTAAATTTGCAATGCCTTTCACGTATTTTAAGCTTTTTGCCAATTTTACTCTAACAGCATAAACTCCAGGACACGCCAAAACATAATCTTTAATATCAATATTTGCAGTCGGGAAACCAATTTTTTTTCCTAGTTGTTTTCCTTTTTGAACTTTTCCTTCAATGGACCATTTTCTATTTAATAATTTATTTGCTTTATCTAATTTACCCTTTTGTAAATAATTTCTAATAAGAGAAGATGAAACAATTTTTTTTTTAACAAAGAAAGGTTTTGGTTTAACAATTTTGTAATTATAAGTATTTTCATATTTAAACAATTGATTTACATTGCCTTCTCTGTTTTTGCCAAATCTAAAATTATTACTTACGAATATAAATCTTGCATTTAATTTTTTTCCTAGAATATTTTTTATAAAATCAATTGATTTTGTCTTAGAGAATTCTTTATTAAATTTTTTTGTTATTACAAAATCAACATTATTTTGATTCAAAAGATTTATTTTTTGTTCTAGATTAGAAATTCTAAAATTTTTTATTTTATTATTGAAATACATTTTTGGCATTGGTTCAAATGTTAAAACTCCAACCTTTAAAGAATATTTTTTTTTGAAGTTACGGGCTAATCTAAATAATTTTTGATGACCTAAGTGAAGTCCATCAAAATTTCCAACTAAAATAATTGAACCTTTATGTTTAGTTTTTATATTAAAATTTTTGTATAAATTAATAGATCTTACCATTTTAACTCTGATTGAATATAATTACAGATTGCCTCATAAGATTTTGAGGTTTCATCTATTCCTTTTTCTCTAATTTCATCTTTATGTATCCCGTTAGATATTATTAATGAGTCAAAGTTTAGAAGGTTTGCTCCTTTAATGTCAGTATTTAAATTATCACCAATAGATAATATTTTCTTATTTTTAATATCAAAAGACTGATTATAAACTTCAGGATAAGGTTTTCCAAAATAAACAACCTTACCTCCCATTTTTTCATAAACCATTGCTACAGACCCAGCGCATAATTCTCTTTTATTTCCTCTGTCCACAATTAAATCAGGGTTTGTGCAAATCATAACCTTTTTTAAATTTTCTTTAAATAAATTTTTATAATATTTTAAGTCCTCATCATAATTATCAAATAAACCTGTGCATAGAATATATTCACTCTTATCGAAATTTTCTGACTTCATTTTTTTAAAATCTTTAAATAAATCAAAATCTCTTGGTGGCCCAACATGAAAAAATGATTTGTCGATTAAATTTTTTTTTAAATAATTTAATGCTGCTTCTCCTGAAGTAAAAACATGATCTCTAATTTCTTTTTCCATCCCTAATTTTTCAAGAAAAGATTTTACCGAATTATTAGGTCTTGGTGCATTTGTAAGTAAGATGTAATCTTTGTTTTTTTTTGAGATTTCTTTTAATGCCTTGATAGCCTCAATATGAAGAGAAATTCCGTTGTGGACTACTCCCCACAAATCCACATAAAACAGCTGATAATTGTCAGCAATGGAGCTAAGTCCCTCTTTGTCTAAATTTTTAGTCATTAAAATTATCTATATCCCATAAAATCCTTAAATTCCTATATTTTTTAGATAACTTATTTTGAACTATATCTTGAAATAGTAAGCCCAATCTCTATATGAAGTTGATATTTATAAAGGAGAATTTATGAAATTTAGACCGTTACATGATCGAGTTTTAATTGAGGTTTTGGATAGCAGTGAAAAAACTGCTGGTGGAATTATTATACCAGATACAGCACAAGAAAAACCCCAGGAAGGTAAAGTTGTTGCTGTTGGTGGAGGAGCAAAAACAGAGGATGGAAAAACTATTCCAATGGATGTCAAAGTCGGTGATAAAGTTTTATTCGGTAAATGGTCAGGAACTGAAGTTAAAATTGACGGTAAAGAATATAGTATTATGAAAGAGTCCGACATAATGGGCATTTCAAAAAAATAATTTAATCTAAAGGAGAAAGTAAAATGGCGAAAATAATTAAATTTGATGCTGAAGCAAGAGCAGCGATGATGAGAGGTGTCAATGTTTTAGCTGATACCGTAAAAGTTACTTTAGGTCCAAAAGGTAGAAATGTTGTGATGGACAAGTCGTATGGTGCGCCTCGAATAACTAAGGATGGTGTATCCGTAGCAAAAGAAATTGATCTTGATGACAAATTCGAAAATATGGGTGCTCAAATGGTCAAGGAAGTTGCAAGTAAAACAAATGAGGAAGCTGGTGATGGTACAACTACGGCAACTATATTAGCTCAAGCAATCGTAAAAGAAGGAATTAAATATGTTACTGCTGGCATGAATCCTATGGATGTAAAAAGAGGAATAGATGCTGCTGTCGAAAATGTAAAACTAAATCTTATATCTTCTGCAAAAAAAGTAAAAGATAGTGATGAAATCGCTCAGGTTGGAACAATTTCTGCAAATGGAGACAAGGAAATTGGTACAATGATTTCTAAGGCAATGCAAAAAGTTGGTAACGAGGGAGTTATCACTGTTGAAGAAGCAAAAGGAATAGAAACTGAACTTGATGTAGTTGAAGGAATGCAATTTGATCGAGGTTATTTATCACCCTATTTTATAACTAATAGTGATAAAATGACTACTGAATTAGAAAATCCTTTTATCTTATTACACGAAAGTAAATTAACCAACCTACAGCCTATGGTCCCACTGTTAGAAGCAGTAGTACAGGCTGGGAGACCGTTAATGATAATTTCTGAAGATGTTGAAGGAGAAGCATTGGCTACATTGGTTGTAAATAAATTAAGAGGCGGATTAAAAGTTGTTGCTGTTAAAGCACCTGGATTTGGTGATAGAAGAAAAGCAATGCTTGAAGATATAGCAATATTAACTGGTGGTCAGGTAATTTCTCAAGATTTAGGAATCAAACTTGAAAATGTTAAACTTGATGATCTTGGGTCTTGTAAAAAAATAAAAGTTGATAAAGATAATAGTACTATTGTTAGTGGTAATGGTAAAAAATCAGATATTTCTGCTAGATGTGACTCAATAAAAAAACAGGTTGATGAAACAACATCAGATTATGATAAAGAAAAACTTCAAGAGAGACTTGCTAAGCTTGCAGGTGGAGTTGCAGTAATAAAAGTTGGTGGAGCTACTGAAGTTGAAGTTAAAGAAAGAAAAGATAGAGTTGAAGACGCTTTAAATGCAACAAGAGCTGCTGTTGAAGAAGGTATTGTAACAGGGGGTGGATGTGCATTATTATATGCTGCTCAAGATCTTGACAAAGTAAAAGTCAAAGGTGAAGATCAAAAAGCAGGTGTAGATCTTGTTAGACGTGCCTTAGAAGCGCCAATTAGACAAATTACTAAAAATGCTGGTGTTGACGGATCAGTGGTAGTTGGTAAGCTATTAGAACAAAATAAAAAAACCCACGGTTACGACGCTCAAAGTGAAGAGTATTGTGATATGTTTGCTAAAGGTATCATAGATCCTGTAAAAGTTGTTAGAACTGCTCTTCAAGATGCAGCGTCTATATCTGGATTATTGGTAACTACTGAAGCTATGATTGCTGATAAACCAGAGGAAAAAGATGCTGGTGCTCCTGCAATGCCTGGCGGCATGGGAGGCATGGGAGGCATGGGTGGCATGGGTGGCATGGGAATGTAAACTTCTCTGTCCCAAAGAAAATTCAAAGGCCATCTTTTGATGGCCTTTTTTTTAAAATAAATTAAATAGAAATATGTCAAAAAGATATAGTGGTAAATCCTTTAAAGACTCTAGTGTTAATAAAAAACCAAAATTTAGCCTAAAAGAAAAAAGAAGAATCAAAAGAGAAAAGACAAAAAAAACGAAATAGGACCTTATTTTTTGTTAAATTGTAATATTTATTGACCTTTTTTAAAGTTTTCAAAAAAAAAAATTAATGTATAAGAGCCACAATTTATGAGCAACAACATTAGAAACATCACAATAATTGCCCATGTTGATCATGGTAAAACAACACTCATAGATAATTTAATGAAACAAAGTGGTTCATTTAGAGAAAACGAGGTTGTTGATGAAAGATTGATGGATTCAGGAGAGCTTGAGAAAGAGAGAGGAATAACAATCTTAGCAAAACCAGCTTCAATAAATTGGAAAGATTCAAGGATTAATATTATCGACACTCCAGGTCACAGAGATTTCGCTGCTGAAGTTGAAAGAGTGCTTAGTATGGCAGATGGAGCGCTATTACTTATAGACTCAGCTGAAGGAGTTATGCCTCAAACAAAATTTGTATTATCAAAAGCATTAAAACAAGGTTTAAAACCAATTGTTGTTATTAATAAATTAGATAAAGCTGACCAGAGAGCTAATGAAGTTTTAGATGAAACTTTTGATCTATTTGTGAGTTTAGACGCTAATGAAGAACAGTTGGATTTTCCAGTTTTGTATGCAAGTGGTAGATCTGGATGGGCTGACAAAGAGGTAGAGGGGCCAAGAAAAAATTTAAATCCTTTATTAGATCAAATTATAGAACATGTTAAGCCAGCAGATCTTGATAAATCAAAACCTTTTGCGATGCTATCAACTTTACTTTATGCTGATAGTTTTTTAGGAAGAAGTTTGGTAGGAAGGATTACTCAAGGATCTGCAAAAGCTAATCAAGCAATTAAAGCAATTAATTTAAAAGGTGAAAAAGTTGACGAAGGTAGATTAACCAAAATTTTCAGATATGAAGGAACAAAAAAAGTTCCAATTGAAGTTGGTGAGGCGGGAGATATTGTTGTAGTAGCCGGATTAGAAAAAGCAAATGTTGCAGATACTATATGTGACCTAGATGTAAACGTTCCCATAGCTGCTACTCCTATTGATCCTCCAACTATGTCTATTACAATTACAGTCAACACATCTCCTTTAGCAGGGACTGAAGGAAAAAAACTTACTAGTACCCAAATTAGAGATAGATTAATTACAGAAGCGCAGAATAATGTTGGAATTACATTCTCAGAAAATGATGGTAATGACTCATTTGTAGTCAGTGGTAGGGGAGAATTAATGTTAGAAATTTTACTTACACAGATGAGAAGAGAGGGTTTTGAGATGACAGTTAGTCCACCAAAAGTTTTATACAAAAAAGATAATGATGGAAATAAACTTGAACCAATCGAAGAAATTACTATGGACATAGATGAAGAGTACTCTTCAAAAATAATTGACTCTATGAACAGAAGAAAAGGGAAACTAATCGAATTAAAAGATACAGGTAAAGATAAAAAGCGATTAATATTTCATGCTCCAACAAGAGGTTTAATGGGTTATACAAGTCGATTTCTAACTCTTACAAAAGGAAATGGTGTTATAAATAGAATCTTCCATGATTATGGTAAATTTGAAGGTGAAATGGAAGGGAGAAGAAACGGTGCTTTAATTTCCATGGAACAAGGAAAAGCTGTTGCTTTCGCAATATTTAATTTACAGGCACGAGGTGAAATGTTTGTTACCCACAATGATCCAGTTTATCCAGGTATGATTGTTGGGCTGTCACCGAAACCAGGAGACATGATAATTAATGTTATGAAAGGTAAAAAATTAACTAATATGAGAACTCAAGGAACTGATGAAAACGTTGTTCTCACCCCTGTAAGAAAAATGTCAATTGCTGAACAATTAAGTATGTTGAATACTGATGAGGCTTTAGAAATTACACCAGATTCATGTAGATTAAGAAAAGCTATACTAGATCCTCATGAAAGAAAAAGAAATGAAAAATCTAGTTCTGCAGCTTAATTAAAAATTTTACCTACTAAATAAAGTCCAAGTGCAACGCATGGACCAATTCCAAAAGCAAATAACAATGTTCCAATTCCCACAGTGCCACCAAGATACCAACCAACAGCAACAACTGTGATTTCTAAAGTTGCTCTTACAGCTGCTATCGGTAGGTTGGTTACTTTTTGCAACCCTATCATTAAACCATCTCTAGGACCCGCTCCTAAATTAGAGACTAAATAAATTCCCCCACCTATTCCAACTGTTATTACAGAAACAACTGCTAAAGTTAATTGATTAAAGTAAGTAGACGGAGTTGGTACAAACTTTATACAAATATCAATCATCAGTGCTATTATTAAAGCGTTGAATATAGTTCCAATCCCTGGTTTTTGACCTAGCGGGATCCATAAAATTAAAACTGCTAAACTAATTAAAAATGTTATAATCCCAATACTTAAATTAACATTAAGAGAAATACCTTGTGCTAGTACACTCCAAGGAGAAGCCCCTGTAAAAGAAACTATTAATAAACCTTCTCCTAAACCAAATAACACTAAGCCGAAACATAGAAAAAAAAATGTGGAAAATTTGGGCCTAAAATTATACGGCTTTTCAGAGCTCCAATTTACTTTCGGTATATTCTTTATTTTTAAAAACATTTTTTCATAAACTACTTCTATTATAAGAAAAGTCTATTATTGTAATCGTAAAATGAAAAAATTTTTGTTCATTATAATCATATTATTCTCTTCAAATGTTATGGCTCACATGGATCATTACAAAAAGTATAATAAAATTGAGATGGATATTTATAGAAATGGAAAATTAATAGGATATAATTTTTATTTTTTCACAAGACAAGGTGACAAAACAATAATTACTAATCAAATAAAGTTTACTGTTAAAATTTTAGGAGCTAATATTTTTCAAGTTGAAGGGTATGGGGAAGAAAAATATTTAAAAGATCAATTAATTTCTTTTAAGTCTAAAACTTTACAAAATGATAAAGAAAAATTTGTCGATTTAGTTTTTGATAAAGATAAAAATAAATTTATTATAAAGGGGTCCTCTTATTCAGGAGATGCGACTATAAATAATATTATAGGAAATTGGTGGAGTCATAAAATTTTGCAGGCTGACAGTCAAATAAGTCCTATATCAGGAAGTATAAAAGAACAGGTTGTTACCTTTATTGGTAGAGAAAAAATTCAACAAAATGGAAAAACTTATGAAGTTGATCATTTTAAATTAAACTCTAAAGATATGTCATTACCTAAAAATAAACGTTTAGATTTTGACATTTGGTTCGACCAAAAAAATTCAATGATTATAAAAGTTTCATATTCTAGAATGGGAGATTGGGAATATCGTCTAAAAAATTTTGAATAAATTTAATTATTTGCCTGCTACAACCATTCCTTCAATCATCATGGTCGGTGAGTTGGTGGTATATTCAAATTCCAAATCATTTGCCAAAGTTATATTTTTAAACATATCCTTAAAATTTCCAGCTATTGTAATTTCATTGATAGGATATTTGAGTTCACCGTTTTCAACCAAAAAACCAGTCGCACCTACTGAATAATCTCCTGTTATAATGTTACTTCCATGACCTATTGTTTCAGTAATGTATAGACATTTTGAATGGGAATTTAATAGATCTTTATATGAAATTTTTCCACTATCAAAATAAAGATTACTTGTTCCACCACATCTTCCATTAGATTTAAGATTTAACTTTTTTCCATTATAGGTATCTATTAAATAATGCTTTAAAACACCCTGCTCTACTAATTTCAGGGTTTCTGTTTTAACACCTTCAGAATCAAAGCTCTGAGAACCTAAGCCCTTGATTATATCAGGCTTATCAAAAATATTTATAGAATCTGAAAATATTTTTTGATCAATCATATCTTTTAAAAACGAAGTTCCTCTTGAAATAGCAGAGGATGATATTGCGCTAGCAAAGATGTTTAATATTCCTTTTGCAATTCTTTTATCAAAAATTATAGCAATCTTTTCACTGCCAATTTTTTTCGGACTTAATTTTCTTAGCGTATTTTCAGCAGCTGCTTTTCCTAATTCTTCAGCACTTTTAATATCATCTAAGTGGCATTTAAGAGTATATTCATAATCTCTCTCCATACTTTTATCATTTTTAGCAACAGCAACGCTAGATGCTACAAATGATGAAGTTTTAAAACCTTTGCAAAAACCATCGCTATTAGCAAAAACGAAATTTGACTTATCCTCAGTAAAACTAGACTCTGTATTTACTATTTTTTCGTCACTAGAGGCAGAAACCTCTAATCTTGATAAATATTTTATTTTATCATCATTTTCGATATGAGTTTCATCATATAAATTTAATTCTTTTACTTTTTGAGCAAGTAAATCCTTATCAGGGAGTGCATTAAATTCATCCTCTGGAGTATTTTTTGTAGTCTCGATACATTTTTCAATCAATATATTCAAGTTATCTTGTAACAAATTTGATGACGATATAGATGATTTTTTCTTTCCTATGTAAGTAGTTATATCTACACCTAAGTTATCTGATCTATTAGATTCATCTAGTTTTTTGTTTCTAAAATTAACAGTCTCAGAAATTGAACTGCCTACTTTAACACTTGCATCCGTAGCCCCCAATTTTTTTGCAAAGTCTAAGCAATAAGAGGCTTTTTTTATTAAATATTCTTGATCTTTAACCATTTATAGTTTTGTGCCACCAACTGTCATCTTATTTATTAATATTGAAGGTTGAGCAACTCCAACTGGGACACCTTGACCAGCTTTCCCACAAGTTCCAATACCTGGGTCTAACATCATATCGTTACCTACCATTGAAACTTCTTTTAAAATTGAAGGACCGTCTCCTATAAGTGTTGCTCCTTTAATTGGAGATCCAATTTTACCATTAATTATCTCATAAGCTTCTGTACAATTAAACACAAATTTTCCAGATGTAATATCAACTTGACCACCACCAAAACTCACTGCAAAAATTCCTTTATCTACTGATTTAATCATTTCATCTTGAGTTTGTTTTCCACTTAACATCATAGTATTTCTCATTCTTGGTAAAACAATATGTCTAAAATTTTCTCTTCTACCACTCCCGGTTGATCTAGTTTTCATTAAACGTGCATTTAATCTGTCTTGCATAAAATTTTTTAAAATTCCATTTTCAATCAATACAGTTTTTTCAGTAGGAGTACCTTCATCGTCTATTGTAAGACTTCCTCGTCTATTATCTATAGTGCCATCATCAACAATTGTAACACCTTCATTTGCAACCTTTTGGCCCATTAAATCATGAAATGCAGAAGTTTTTTTTCTGTTAAAATCACCTTCTAGCCCATGACCTACTGCTTCATGAATCAAAATTGCAGGCCAACCTGGTCCAAGAACAACTTTCATTTCACCCGCTGGTGCTGGTTTACTTTCTAAATTAACATTAGCTATTCTAAAAGCTTCATCACAAACATTTTTCCAATTATCCTCTTTAAGATAAGAATCATAAGACTTTCGCCCACCAATTCCATAAACACCTGTTTCTTTCCTTCCATTTTTTTCTAACATTACTGAAACATTAAATCTAATTAAGGGTCGAATATCTGATAGTGCCTCACCCCCACTTCTAATTATTTCAATTGACTTTTGCTCGCCACTAAAATTAGCAGTAACTTGTTTGACATTACTATTTTTAGATCGAAGATATTTATTTACTTCATTTAAAATCTCAATTTTTTCATTAAGAGATTTTTGCTCAATTGGATTGATATTTTCATAATATTTTTTATTCGATTTGGGAATGGAGTGATTATATGTGCCTTTAACAGATTTAAGTGTCGATCTTAAATTATTTGAAGATTGCTTTAAAGAATTTTTAGAAATTTCATTTGAATGAGAATATGCAACTACCTCTCCAGATACTGCTCTAAACCCAAAGCCTAAATCTGAATTATAGCTAGAATTTTTTATCTTGTTGTCATCTAATAATATTGTTTCAGATTTTGAATTTTCTAAATATAATTCACCATCATCACAATTTTTTAAAGTATCTGATATGATATTTTCTGCATCATTTCTAGACAGATCAGATTTTTCGAAGAAATTACTCATTATGACATTACATAGGTTTTTTAAATTAATTTACAACTAGAGTATTTTACGCATGTACATATCTCAACTTAATTAGTAATTATTTACTTATTATGAAAGTTTATTTCAATAATTCCTGTAAAATCTGTAAAGCTGAAATCGATTTATATAAAAAAGAAAATGTTCACGAAATTGATTGGGTAGATATAACCAATAATGATTTGGCAGAAAAGGAAACTTCTAAAAATAGCAAAGAATTATTAAGAAGACTTCATGTAAAAGAAGGTGAAAAAGTTACTCAAGGAGCTGAGGCGTTTCTTGTAGTGTGGAAAAAATTACCAAAATATAAATTTTTATATAATTTTTTTAAATTACCAATTATTTTTAGTTTATTTTCTTTGGGCTATGAAGTGGTTGCTTTTTTTCTTTATCTTAAAAATAAAAAACAATTAAAAAATTAATTAAAAAAGAATATCAAAATTTTACTCAATAGTGACATTGAAGATATAAACATAATGAGAACTATTGAATACATGATTAAGACAATCTTGTTCTTTTTTCTTCTAAGTCTTACAAAATTTTTATCATCTAAATCCGAAATATCCCTATCTCCTACTACAGGATAATCGTAACTAAAACGCCAAGTACTATCTCCAAGTCTTTCATCTAAATTGTTATAGTAAGATATCCATGCAATAACATATTTAAAAAGTATAAATAGAATTATGAGAAATAATAAACCTAAAATCATATTGAATAATAACTAATTTAAATAAATATTTAATCGTTATTTTTAGTTCTTTTTCTTGCGATAAGTTGGGTTAAAGAGTCAACCATTGTGTCAGAGGCTTTAAAAATATCTATACTCTTAAATTCATGAGAAAGATTTTTTTCTGGATTTGTTTTGTCTTCAATAACTATACCTTCGTCCGGTGAATTATTTTTTATATATATTAATAGCAACCACTCTTCATCTTCAGATTCGTCCCACTTAATAAAAACTTCTCCTGTTTCAAACCTTCTATCTATACATCTAAAAATAGACATGTTTCTTGTAACATGTCTTTTGTTAAGTTGGAAAACTAGACTACTAGCACTTCTATAAAAACTTTCTAAAGCAAATTCAATTTTTTGTCTTGCTAAAGTATATTCTTTTTCTTTAGATAATAAAGTTTCTCTATCTTCATCACCTTGAAGTTTTACTCCTAAAGCCTCCACTCTTTCTTTTATTTTCTGATCTCTTATAATTCGGTATTTTTCTTTAAGCTTATCAATTCTTTCCTGTAAAGCAGCGTAGTCTTCTCTTTTTTCTTTTAAAGAGACTTTTTCGAGTTTCTCTAATTCTTTTACTTCTCTAATTCTAAATTTCTCAATTTGTTTATCTAATCTGATTTGTTTTAAAAACTGTTTTTGTTTTTCTGCTTGTTCAATTCTTAAGAGCGCTTGTTCTTTTCTGAGAAATAATTTTATATCTTTAGCTCTTTGTTTTTCTAATCTTGCCTCATCTTTTAAAGCTTGTTCTTTTAATTTAACCTTTAAAGCTTCTTCTTCTATTTTCTTTTTTTGATCGGCAATTTTTATTTTTCTCTCATTCTCAATTTTTTCTATTTTAATTCTTCTTTTTTCATCATGTTTTAAAATTTTATAACTCGAAATCGTGTCTGATATTTTATCAAAAAATGCTTGGATATATTTCTCTAAACTAAAATTGATTTTGAAATCAAATTGAGGTTTCAAGGAAAGCTGGAATTTTACTAGTTTAAGGGTTAAGCTTTCACCTTGTTTCTTTTTAATTTTAGGAGAAATAGCTCTTTTCTTAATATTTCTAAACTGTTTTTTTTTGAATTTTTTTGTTTTTTTTTTTAAAACTTTTTTTGTTTTTTTAGATTTTCGTATTTTTTTTTTAAAATTTTTATTTTTTTTTAATTTTTTTTGTTTTTTTTTCATTTTTTTAAGAATCTTATTTCTATCAATTATTTATTGATAAATATAGTCTCTAGTCAAAGGAGTTGATGTATAATTTTTTGTAAGTTGAAATTGATATACAACTTGATCACCCCACTTAAATGCCATTTCACATCCTGCAAGATAAAATTCCCACATTCTGAAAAATTTTTCATCAAACATTTCAATAATTTTTTGTTTATTTTTTATACAATTTTCTTTCCAATGTCGCAGAGTATGAGAATAATGAAGTCTTAAAACCTCTATATCAGTAACTATTAAGCCAGCTTTTTCTATAGGCGTTGTTACCTCACTTAAACTTGGGGTATAACCTCCTGGAAAAATATATTTTGTTATCCACGGATGGGGGTCTCTTGGAGGATTTACAGATCCTATTGTATGTATTAAAGAAATACCGTCATGTTTAAGTAAATTTTCAATCTGATTAAAAAATTTTTTATAGAATTTTCTTCCAACATGCTCAAACATTCCAACACTTACAATTCTATCAAACTTTTCATTGAGTTCTCTGTAATCCATTAACTTAAATTTTACCTGATTTTCTAAATTCAATTCTTTAGATTTTTGAATGCAGTAATTAAATTGATTTTCTGATAATGTAATTCCTGTAACTTCACACTTTGCACTTTTAGCTATGTCGATAGCTAATGATCCCCAACCGCAGCCTATGTCTAAAACTTTTTGATTTGGTTTTATATTTAGTTTTTTAATAATATGCTTGATCTTATTATTTTGTGCTGTTTCTAAATTATCATTATCATTTTCAAAGTATGCGCAGGAATATTGCCTTTTTGGATCTAAAAATAAATCATAAAGGTCATCTGAGATGTCGTAGTGATGCGAAACATTCATCTTAGATTTTTTAATAAAATTGAAATTAGTTAAGTATCTGTAAGATCCTCTAAGTCTATTAATTAAATAACTAAAAAAATTTAATTCACCTCTTCCAAAATTCATTAATGCTAAATCTAAAAAATCGGTAAGAGTACCGTTTTCAATAGTTATTTCACCATTTGTATATGCTTCACCAAAATATAAATCAGGATGAAATAATAATTTATAATGAAGATTTTTTTTTAGAATCTTTAATTTTATTGGATTGTTTCCTGGATTACCAATAATATGATCTTTTGAATTTGCATCAGTTAAAATAAAACCATCTTTTTTAAAAACATTGTTTAAAAATTTTGCTAGTTGCATATTAGGCCGCCAAAGATGAATTGGTTGAAAAATTTAAATCCCTTAACCCTTTTATCAAATCTTTTTCATCAGACTCACTTAGAAGACTCAAAGGTGGTATAATGTTTTTATAAATTTTATTTTCTTGAGAACAGTACGAATGTAATCCAGAGATCAAATTATATTTATCAAATACACTTCTAACATCACACAATTTTTGATTTACAGATTGTTTTTTTCCTGAATAGAAATCATCATAAACTTTTCTAGACAATCTAGCAGTTACATTGCATGTTGCGGTAATTATTCCTGAACACCCTAACTCTAAACCTTTAAGTAATTTCAATTCTGAGCCAGGAAATATTGAAAAATTATCTAATTTTAAATTTTCAAATAAGTTATATGAACTATCTTTCACACCTACAATTTGATCAGGAAATTTTTTTACAAGTTTTTCAATACAGTCTATACTAAATTTATATCCAGAAAGTTTTTCAAAATTGTAAAGAATAATTTTGCACTCTGGAACGGAACTAATAATTCTTGTATAGAAATCTATTACCTCAGAGTCTCCATATTTATAGTAAGCAGGAGGCATTATTAGAAAATTTTGAAAATTTAATGAACTTGCTATTTTTATAAAATTAATTGTTTCACTAAGAGAATTCAGACCCGTTCCAATTAGGTGCCTATCTTTATACTTAGTAATTGAAAGTTTATTCAACAATTCAATTTTTTCAGAAATAGGTATCAATTGAGATTGACCAGTGCTTCCAAATATTGCCGTCCCATGACAGCCTTGATCTATTAACTTTTCGGCATGATCTATTGTTTTCTCAATATTTAGGCTTAAATCAGAATTTATAACTGACATTGTAGCCGCGTAAATACCACTTATTTTTGTCATAATAAAAATTTATATAAAAAATATACTCAGTAAAGTTTATAAATACCATATGAAAATACTAGCAGTGCAAAATAGAATGGGAATCGGGGATACTGTTATTTTTTTGCCTTTTATAAAGGCTTTGTCAAAAAAATTTGATTCACCTATAAGTTTACTTACCAAAGAAAATTCAAAAGCTGATCAATTTTTAAATCATACAAACTATATTGATCAAATTCTTTTTTTAGAAAGAGATAAAAAGTATAAAAAACAACATGATGGTTTTATAGGCAGCTTAAATTTAATAAAATATATAAAGAAATATAATTTTGATAAAATATTTATTTTTAATTCCTCCCTTAGATATAATTTAATAGCAAAGTTTTCTGGAATACCTGATGTTTATCAATATCCATTATTAAAAAAAACTAAACAACATATTACAGAAACTCCTAAAAAATTTTTAAAAGAAAAATTAGATCTAGAGGTCAATGAAGATCCTGAGATACAACTTGATAAAGCATTAATAACTAAGTCGGTTGAAAAATTCCAAATTAAAAAAGATCAAAAAAATTTTCTATTAGGTGTGGGGGGCTCAGGACCTACAAAAAGAATACCAGCAAATACTTTTTTGAATGTAATAAAAAAATTGTCTGAAATTAAAGATTGTAAATTTTTTCTAGCTACAGGAAAAGATAAGGGTGAACAAATTATTCTAAATGAAATTCTACAGTCTAAATTTAAAAATCTTTGTCAACCTTTAGACAATTTATCAATCCAAGAAATTTTGCCAATTATAAAAAGTTGTGACCTGTCTATTTGTAATGACTCTAGTTTTAGTCATCTATCTGCAGGTCTGGGTATAAAAACAATTACATTAATGGCTGACACTCCTCTAATTTATGGAAATTATAACTCTAAAATGTTTCCTATAATTCCTGATGGTGAAGAAACTGTTAAACATAATACGTTAGGCAAAGAGAAAATTAATCCAGAAAAAATATTTAAAAAAATTATTGAAATTATAGATTAGGAAATATCTTTTAATACAATATCTTTAGCTTCATTAACTATTGATGATAATCGAGATGTTTCAGGAGATACATCTGGATGTATTTTTTTTTGGATCTTAATATAAGCTTTATTAACATCATCTTTTGTAATTTTTTTGTTAATATCTAAATTTAAAATCTTATAAGCTTCTGAAACAGATATTGAAGATTGATTATTCAAGTTTGACTGGTTAAAAGAAAATCGTCCTGATCTTCTCAAAGTTTGGATTAATCTAAAAAGAGATACGAGTTGAAAAATAGACAAACCTTTTAATTTTAATAATGCAAGACTTGCCAAAGTAAGTGGCAATGTTAATAAAAACCTACCCCCAACAGCAAAAAGAATTGCCAACATAACTAAACCGACAATTATTAAAATTCTGAGACTTTTTGATATCTTTTTAGATGAAATGTTGCTGATAAATTTCAATAGAAAATAAAAAATAGTTAATATAACTACTGTATAAATTATTATATTCATATATTTCTTTTCTTTATGAAAGTACCACAACTTAGAAAAAAACTAGAAACAAAATCTTGTCACAACATCACGTGGGAAGATAACTATAGCTGGATACATCAAAAAAATATTTTAGAGGTTTTAAAAGACAAAGATAAATTAGATCCAGAAGTAAGGGAATATTTAAATCAAGAAAATGACCATACAGAATATCATTTGAAAGACACCAAAAATTTACAAAAAAAATTATTTGATGAGATCAAAGCTAGAATTAAACTTGATGACGAATCCCTTCCTTATAAAGATCACACCTACGAATATTGGACCAAAACAACAGTGGAAGGTAATTATTCAATAAAACTTAGAAAAAAAATAAATACAAATAAGATTGAGGAAATTTGGAATGGAGATAAAGAAAAAGAGAAACTAGATGTTGAATATTTTGGCGTAGGTGACTTAGAGGTAAGTAATAACGATAAATACCTTGCTTACTCCTTAGATGTGAAAGGATCTGAATACTATACAATTTTCATAAGAGACATTAATACAAATGAAATTGTAACAAAAGAAATTACCGATACTTCTGGGGGCATTACTTTTAGCTTAGACGACAAATATATTTTTTACTCAAAATTAGATGAAAACCATAGAGCGAGAAAGATATTTAGACATGAAATTGGAAATTTTATAGACGACGATCTTTTAATTTTTGAGGAAAAAAGTGATGCCTTTACTGTGAGCATTGGCTTAAGCTCTGATGAAAAATTTTATTTTATTTCAACGTCGGACCACAACACTGCTGAACAATATTATTTTTCAGTTGATGAGAAAAAACCAAGACCAAAATTAATATTGAAGAGAGAAAAAGGTATTATATATTCAGTAAATTCTTGGAATAATAATTTTTATAATCATACAAATAAGGACGCTGAAGACTTTAAAATTGATATCTCTAGTAGCCTAGAATTACAAGATTGGAAACCTTATGTTGCTGCAAAAAATGAAGTTTTAATTGGTGGTTGTGTATTTTTAAAAAACTGGGTATTGCGTTCAGAAACATCAGATGCGTTAGACAAATTATTTGTAAGAAATATTTCTACTGGGCTAGAAGAAGAATTGATTTTTTCAGATGAAAAAGTTTTTGTACCAAGTATTTCTTTAAGACAAAAAGATAAAAACACTGATGAAATTTATCTTGGATATTCATCACCAAAAACACCTTCAAGAGTTTACTTGTACAATCTTTCTAATAAATCCAAGAAGTTAGTAAAAGAACAGGAGATACCATCTGGACACAATCCAAATGATTATATTGTAGAAAGAGTAGAGTTTAAGTCTCATGATGGAAGATTTGTTCCATTAACTATAACGAGACATAAAAAAACTAAATTGGATGGCTCTGCTAATCTATTATTATATGGATATGGATCATATGGAAATTCTATGAGTCCTGGTTTTTCTTCAACAAAATTAAGTCTTATAAACAGAGATATAATCTGGGCAACTGCACATATTAGAGGAGGAATGGAAAAAGGTATGAAGTGGTGGAAAGAAGGAAAACTTACAAATAAAAAAAATACTTTTGAAGATTATATTGGTGCAGCAAAATACTTAATTGAAAATAAATATTCCTCTAAAGGTAATATCATTGGTATGGGTGGTTCTGCTGGTGGTCTATTAATGGGAGCAGTAGTAAATCAAGCTCCAGAATTATTTTTAGGAATTATCATGGCAGTACCATTTGTAGACTCTTTAACAACTAATCTTGATCATTCTTTGCCTTTAACAATTGGTGAATTTGATGAGTTTGGAAATGCAAAAGATAATGAGGAGCATTTTAAATATATATTTTCATATGCTCCTTACAACAATATAAAAAAAATGGATTATCCTCATATGTTAATTACTACTAGCTTGAGTGATAACCGAGTACTTTTTGATGAACCAGCAAAATTTACAGCTAAACTAAGGGACTTTAAAACAGACAATAATTTACTACTTTTAAAAACAGAAATGAATGCAGGTCATGGTGGAAAATCTGGAAGGGATGGTGCAATAGAAGAAATTGCTCTTGATTATGCTTTTGCATTAAAAATCTCAAAAAAAATTTAACTAAGAAACCTTGAAAAAAAAAATTTAATTCCTAAATAATTTAAGTAAGTCGCCTAATGGGGCTTACTAAATATAAACTTGCTTAACAAAGGAGGATATAATGACGAGTAAGGATCTATCTATATTTAACTCACTAAGACCTTTTTCAATTGGTTTTGACGATATGTTTGACCAATTTGAAAATATGTTAGGAAATGGTGCTTTGACAATGCAATCAAACTACCCACCTTACAATATTAGAAAAACAGGTAAAGACAACTATGCAATAGAAGTTGCCTTAGCTGGTTTTAATAAAAAAGATGTTGAGGTTGAGTTTGAAGATAATTTATTAACTGTAAGAACAAAGCAAATTAATAAATCTGAGGATAAAAATGCTGATGGAGAAATTATCCATAAAGGTATATCGCAAAGACAATTTGCAAGATCATTCACAATTGCTGATGATGTAAAAGTTGGTAATGCTGAACTTAAAGATGGTCTTTTGACTATATCGTGTGAAAGGATTGTTCCAGAGCATAAAAAGAAAAAACTTATTGAAATTAAATAAGCAAAAACCTTACTTGCGGAGAATTTTACTCCGCAGGTAATCTAAAAACAACCATTAGATACAAATCCTATAACTATAGAGTTTGGGTCTATTTCAAATCTTCTCTCGCATGGTATTCCATATTTTTTAGTATTATAAACAAATACTAAATTTCCTTTATTATTTCTAAAATTTTCGTCAGGCTTACCTAAGTCTATTTTTAAATTAGTTGATGATTTACCAATAAATTTACTTAATTTTTGATTTTCTTTTTCAACAATGGCGTCTGTTTTTTTTTTAATGGTTTTGCAGCTTGATGTTATTATAACGAGTAGAAAACTGATAAAAATTATTTTAAGCTTTTGCATAATTCAACAATATCAGCGAAATTATAGCATAAATATAAACTTCTGAGTTGAAATATGTGAATAAAGACTAGTTTTAAAAGGTAATTGAAAGAAGAATCAAATATTTATCACTTATTAGGAGGACATATGCTTGAAAATTATTTCAACTACAAAAAACACAAAACAGATTTTAGAACAGAGGTAATAGCTGGAACAACAACGTTCTTAACTATGGCATATATAATGTTTTTAAATCCGTTTATTTTATCGGGAGAATTTGCCGGACCCGAAAAAGGTTTCTTTGATTTCGGCGCAGTGTACACAGCAACAATTTTGGCTACATCATTGGCATGTTTTATAATGGCTTTTTATGGGAAGACTTGGCCAATTGGACTTGCACCAGGGATGGGAATTAATGCCTTTGTAGCTTTTGGAGTTTGTGCAGGTATGGGTTATACACCTCAAGAAGCTTTAGGAGCTGTATTAGTTGCAGGAGTTTTGTTTTTAATTATATCTTTAACACCTATTAGAGCTTGGTTAATAAACTCTATTCCTAGAAGTCTTAAATTAGGGATCGGAGCTGGTATAGGTTTATTTTTAGCAATAATTGGATTACAAATAATGGAAGTGGTTGTTGATAACCCTGTTACATTAGTGCAACTTGGAAACTTAAGTGATCCGTTAGTTTTATTAGGATGTGCAACATTCATTGCGATTATAGTTTTGGAAAAAATGAATGTTAAAGGAAATATTATTATTGGCATCTTAGTTTTTAGTATTATTGCGTGGGCTTCAGGATTAGCAAAATTTAATGGTATTGCTAGCACTCCACCACCAATGACATATCTTTTTGAATTTGATTTGTCTGCAGCAATGACAGCTGGAATGTCTACAGTTATATTTACTTTATTATTTATAGACTTCTTTGATACTGCTGGAACATTAACATCAGTGGCTAATGTAGCTGGTAAAGTTGATAAAGATGGAAAAGTTCAGGATATAAATAAGGCAATGTTGTCTGATAGTGTTGGAACTGTTGCTGGCGCTGTCATGGGCACAACTACAGTCACAAGTTATGTTGAGTCAGGTGCTGGAGTAAAAGCTGGCGGAAAAACTGGAATGACATCTCTTGTAATCGGTTTATTGTTCTTGGCATGTATATTTTTTGCTCCTTTAGCAACTAGTTTACCTAAACAAATTGATGGTGCAGCTTTGCTTTTTGTTTCTGTTCTTTTTATAAGAAATATTACAGATATAGAATGGAATGACATTGGTGAGTCCGCTCCTGCTATTCTTGCAATGATTGCAATGCCCTTAACATATAGTATTAGTAATGGTATTGCTTTAGCATTTGTGTCATACGCCCTTATAAAAATATTTACTGGAAAGTTTTCAAGTACTTCGCCAGCAATATGGGTAATAGCAATACTTAGTGTTGTTAGTTTTGCAGTTGCGTAAATAAATTTAAAATAGGGCTAGATACGCTAGCCCTATTTATTTTTTTTTATAATCTCCTCGATAGACAATTCTTCATAATGTTCTGTTGGTTGAACAATCCAGGGATCAGAGTCTAATCTTACTGGACAAAAATCTGGCTCAAAAGTTGATGATTTTTTTTTCCACAAACAAGCGGTTTTTACTTCTTTAATAAAATCTTTTGTTGGACCATAATTTTTAAGCCATTCAATACTTTTATTTAATGTTAAACCAGTGTCTGAAAGATCATCGATTAAAAGAACTTTATTAAAATCTTTATCATTTGCTAATGAGCTAATTTCTCTAGCAAACATGAGTTGTCCTTGCTGATCCTCCATGCCTTTTCCAGAGTAACTTTGAATAACAATATATGCTATTGGAAGTTTTAAAATTCTTGAAAGAATATCAATTATTGGCGCGGCACCTCTCATAATGCCTACTAAGACAGTTGGTTTGTAATTATTATGAATTTGTATGGCTAAATTTTCAACAATTTTAGTATATTCTTCAAAGTTTATAATTAATTTATCTGCCATGGATTTTTTTATCATATAAAAAAAATTAAAAAAGATTAAAAAGTAAATATGAAAATTTATGATTGTTTTATGTATTTTGATGAAGAGATTGTTTTAGACTTAAGGTTAAACATTCTTAATAAATATGTGGATTATTTCGTAATAGTTGAAAGTACATTCACTCATAAAGGAGAAAAAAGACAGTTATTATTTAATCATAAAAAATTTAGTAAATTTAAAGATAAAATTATTTATCTCATTTTTGATAAAGAGCCAAAAACTATCAAACAGATTTCTGATAGTGATACAGAAACTGAAAAATCAATCAAATATATTTATAATGCTGCCTATAGAGAAAATGGTCAAAGAAATTTGATACTAAAAGGATTGGAAAATGCTGGTGAAGAAGATTTCATTTTAATATCAGATGTTGATGAAATACCTAATTTAGAAAATTTCAATTTTAATAATATTACTAAAAAAAAGATTATGTTTAGACAAGACATGTTCTATTACAAATTTAACTTAAAGTTACCAAATACTATTTGGACAGGAACAAAGGCTTGTAAAAAAAAATATCTTGAATCACCTCAATGGTTAAGAAATGTTAAGGATAAAAAATTTCCTTTTTATAGAATTGACACTATTTTCTCTAAAACAAAATATAGAGATGTTGAATTTGTTGATAATGGTGGTTGGCATTTTACCAATATAAAAACAGCTGACGAAATTGAATATAAATTAAGATCCTACCTTCATCATAGAGAATTTGATGCAAATCCTTTGACTAAAAATGAAATCAATCTGATTATGAAAAATAAAAAGGCAATATATGATTTAAGTACCGATAAGAGATTTAGAAAATTTGGTGATGGTGCAAAACTTGAAAATTACTTAATTGAAAAATTACCAAAATATTTGCAAGATAATATTAACAAATACCAAGAATGGATCGATTGATTATGAAGGGTTATATCGTCTGTGTTTATGAGAATGTTGGAGATCCAAGTGCTCTAAAAGATTATGCTAAAAAAGCACGAGAGGCGGTTGAAAAATATGAGGGAAAATTTTTAATTAGAGGTGGAGAGAAGATTACTACAGAGGGAAATGACTTTGTCAGAACTGTTGTAATAGAATTTTCAACATTTGAACAAGCTAAAAAATTTTTTTATTCTGATGAATATCAAGCTGCTCATCGAATATTAAAAAACGATGTTGTTAGGAGTCATCAAATAATTGAAGGGTCTTAATATTGAATTGGCTCAGGATCTATACTTCTCCACAAATACCATGTTGCGACAGAGCAATAAGGAGAAAATTTTTTTTTAAGATCTGCAACAAATTTTTCTGGGGGTAAGTATTTTTTTTTATAGTTTTTTGAAATTGCTCTTAAAAGGCCAATATCCTGAATAGGCCAAATATTTGATCTGTTATAAGTAAAAAGCAAAATCATTTCTGCAGACCATCTACCAATCTGTCTTAGATTTGACAGATAAATTATAGCTTCCTCATCGTTCATGTTAGAAATTAATTTTGGATTAAAAGTTTTGTCATTTATTTTTTTCGCAAGACTTTTGAGTCCTAAAACTTTTTGTCGACTTAAACCACAGCTTTTAAGTTGAGAAAAAGTTAATTTAGAAACTCTTTTTGCATTTATTCTGTTTTTACATTTTTTTTTAAATCTTAAAAAAACTGAATTAGCAGCAGCAACACTTATTTGTTGCCCTATGATACTTTTACAAAGAGAAAAAAAAATATCTCTTCTAGATGTAAGGATTGTTTCTGATGGACTTTTGTAGTTTTTAATAAGTTTTGATATTACTCTATCTTTCTTTGATAAATATTTTTTAGCAGTATTCCAATATTTTGGAACTTTAGTCATTAATTGATTTAGAGGTTATAATTTTTTTTTTATAGATCTCTCTTCTAAAAATTATCAACGTTGAAATTATTACTAAAAAGGCTCCTAATAATGTTTTGATTGTTGGTATTTCATTCCAAATGAAATAGCCAAATATTATTGCAAAAACTAATGCAAGGTATTTTAAAGGTGTTACTAGAGAAACTTCAGAATATTTATATGATTGACTTAACCACAAATTTGCTACTCCACCAAAAATGCCAATCAAAGTTAATAAGATCAAGTGATTAAAACTTGGCATTACCCAGCCTTGAGGAATTGTTAGGAAGCTCAATAATGTTATAGATAAAGAAAAATAAAAAGATATTAACCAAACTGGCTCTGAAGTAGATAATTGTCTTATAGTTATTGCCACATATGATAGTCCTAAACAGAATATAATTGGAAAAAGATAATAAATATTTAATTCACTTATTCCTGGTTCTGTAATTACTAAAATTCCAATAAAACCGATGAGAACAGCTAACCATCGAAAAATTCCAACTTTTTCCCTAAGAAAAAAAATTGAAAAAATTGTTGTGAATATTGGTGCTGCAAAAGAAATACTTACTACAGTTGCTAAAGGTAATTCTCTTAAGGCTATAAATATTGCGACAAGCGCAATCAGACCTGACAAACATCTTAAAAGATGTAAGCCAGGTCTTTTAGTTTGATAAAAATTATGAAGTCTTTCTCTGGGTATTACAAAAAAATAAAAAATAATTCCGAAAAATCCTCTAAAAAATAAAACTTGACCAATTGGATAGTCAACAGACCATTTTACCAGAACATCCATTAAAGAAAATGCACAAATTGACATAAACATGTACAAAAATCCCAATTGATTTTTACTAAGCATATGAATAATTTGTAAATTAATTTAAATCATAATCAATGGAAATAGCAGTTTTAGCACTTGGATGTTTTTGGGGGCCAGAAATTAAATTTAGTAAAATTGACGGTATAATTAAAACTGAAGTTGGATATTGTGGGGGTAATACCTCAACGACAACTTATAAAGAGGTGTGTACTGGTGAAACCAATCATGCAGAAGTTGTAAAACTTGATTTTAATGAAAAAATTATTAGTTACGAAAAAATCTTAAAAACCTTCTTCCAAATTCACGATCCAACTACTTTAAATTCCCAAGGACCCGATTTCGGAACACAATACAGAAGTGAAATATTTTATCTTAATGACAATCAAAAGATAATAGCTGAAAAAGTTCTAAACGATGTCAATCAACGACTATCAGGTAAAGTCGTTACAAAAATTTCTTTATTAAAAAATTATTGTCCAGCAGAGGAATATCATCAAAAATACTTAGAAAAAAGATAATATGTCATTAGTAGAGACAGATTGGTTAGAAAATAACATAAACAAAGTCAAAATTATTGATTGTTCTTGGCATATGCCTCAAACTAAAAGAAATGGTTTCGAGGAATATAAAAATCAACATATTCCAAATGCAATCTTTTTTGATTTAGATGATAATTCTAACAAAAATATTGAACTTCCTCATATGCTAGTTGAAATAAAAGATTGGGAAAAAATAGTATCAAAAATGGGAATTAAAAATGATGATAAAATAATTATTTATGACAACTCAGATGTAATTAGCTCTTGTCGTTGCTGGTTTAATTTTATTTATTTTGGACATGAACCAAAGTTGGTTCATATTTTAAATGGTGGGCTTAAAAAATGGATAAAGGAAAATAAGAAAACAACTAATGAAGCTACAAGTATTCAGACATCTAATTATAAAAGTTTTGAAAAAAAAGAACTTGTTAAAAATAAAAAATTAATTGATCAGAATATTGATGAAAAAAAATTCAAGGTAATCGATGCCAGAAGTAAGGAAAGGTTTGAGGGTAAAATCCCTGAGCCACGTAAAGGTTTAAGGAGTGGAAGTATTAAAAATTCTTTTTGTATTCCATTTAGCCTCTGTTTAAATGAAGATAAAACTTTTAAGAATAAAGAAGAACTTCAGATCATTTTTAAAACTTGTTTAGAAAATATAGATGAAAAAAATATAGTTTTTTCATGTGGTTCCGGTGTTACTGCGTGTGTTTTGGCACTAGCTTATTCTTTAATAAATGATAAATATCATCCTTGTATTTATGATGGCTCTTGGGCTGAATACGGAATAATTTAAATTTAATATGAAAAGATCAACAAAAACTATCTCTATAATATTGGTGTTTTTTTTAATCATAGCCACTGTGATTATTGCAAGAACAATGATTGGAAATCATTTTAAAAAAAAATTTAGTAAGAGACCCCCTCCAGGGATAATTGTAATAGAGGTAGTTGAAAAAGAATTTTCAGAAAAAATAGAAACTTTTGGGACAGCAATTTCAAAAAAGTCACAAACATTTAAAATTAAAAAAGATGATCTTTTTGAAGAATTAAAATTGAAAAACTTTGTGAAAAAGGGAGAAATTATAATAAAATTAAAAAGTGGAAATATAATTGCTCCATTTAGTGGTATGTTAGGGTATACAGGCCTCACTGAAGATATCCTTGTTTCAAATAATATAGTCATTATTACACTTGATGATAACTCTGTTATTTATTCTGATATCAAAATTCCTGAAAATTATTCTGCATCTATAAAGAAAGGACTACCGGTAGAGGTTAAATTAACTAGCTACAAAGATAAAATATTTGAAGGTGAAGTAGACTTTGTTTCAAGTAGAATTAATGCTGATACTAGAAGTTTATTATCTAGAATAAAAGTAGAGAACAAAGACTTAGAATTAATTTCAGGATCATTATTAGAAGTTGGAGTTAAATTTGATTTAAGAAATTCTTTAAGTATTCCAGACACGAGCGTAATGATTGAAGGAGACAAATCGTATGTTTATAAAATTAATGATGAAAATATTGCTAATAAGATTGAAGTAAAAATAGGTTTAAGAAGTAACAAAAATATAGAAGTAATTTCGGGGTTATCTAAGGGAGATATTATCGTGGCTGAAGGATTAAAAAAAGTTAGACCTCGAGGTAAAATAAAACCCATTAACGAATAAATGTTTATCACCGAACTTAGCATAAAAAGACCAGCTGTATCTTGGGTAATGTCCCTTATTTTAATTATTTTTGGTTTATTCGTATTTTGGAAATTACCGGTTAGGGAATTACCAAATGGAATACAGCCACCTGTCGTACAAATTCAAGTAGATTATAAATCTGCCGCAGCTTCAATAGTTGATCAAGAAGTAACTCAAGTAGTTGAGGACGTTATTGGGGGAGCTGAAGGTATTAAAAATATAGACTCTAAATCAGAAAATGGAAGAAGCACAATAAATGTTGAATTTGTCACAAGTATAGACTTAGATAATGCAGCTAATGACATAAGAGAAAGAGTTGCTAGAGTCGTAGACAATTTACCTTCTGAGTCTGACCCTCCTCAAATATTAAAAAGAGCTGCAGGATTTACAACAACAATGTGGTTATCTTTATCCTCATCTACTTGGAGTGATCTTGAGTTAGGAGATTATGCAGAAAGATATTTAGTTGACCAATTTTCAAGTGTAAAAAATGTTGGAAGAATAAGAGTTGGTGGTTTAAGAGAATTGAGTATCAGAGTTTGGATTGATCCTATTAGACTTGCTGCTAACGATCTTACAATTAAAGAAGTTGAGACTGCTATGCGGGAAGAAAATATAAGTCTTCCAGCTGGAACTCTTGAAGCGAACAATATTGATCTAACACTTAATTTGGATAAGTCATATAATGATATTGATTCTATAAAACAGCTTCCAATAAAAAAAACTGGTAATAAAGTTATTTTATTGTCAGATGTAGCAAGTATAGAATTTGGACCAGTTTCAGAAAAAACTCTTTTTAAGGCTCAAACTAAAGATCAAGTAAATTTGAAAACTGTCGGTATTGGTATTTATGCTAGAAGTGGTGCCTCAACAGTTGAGCTTTCAAAAGATATTAAGAAAAAGATTATTCAAGTTAAAAAATCTTTACCAGAGGAGTTAGATTTAAGAGTTTCTTTCAACAGAGCAAATTACGTAGAGGCTGCTATTGAAGAGGTTTATAAAACTTTGTTAATAGCTTTTGTTTTGGTCGTTTTAATTATTTATCTATTTTTAGGTAATTTAAAGGCTGTAATAGTACCAGCTATAGCGCTTCCTGTGAGCCTTATAGCCTCTTTTTTAGGTTTGTATTTATTTGGATTATCAATAAATATTTTTGTCCTTTTAAGTTTTATTTTAGCTATAGGAATAATAACAGATGACTCTGTTATAATGACAGATGCAATATATAGAAGAATAGAAAATGGTGAAACTCCATTGGTTGCTGCTTACAAAGGCTCTAAACAAATTTCTTTTGCGATTGTAGCTACTACATTAATACTGGTTGCAGTTTTTCTTCCATTAATTTTTATCGAAGGAATTTCTGGAACTTTATTTAAAGAAACAGCAATAGCCTTATCCTTTTCAATAGTTATATCATCATTTGTTGCACTAACTTTATCACCAATGCTCGCTAGTAAATTCTTGTATAAAAAAACATCAAAAAAAATTGTTATACGAAAGTTTGAAAAAATTTTCATAAGTTTTGCTAATTTTTACAAAGAGACTCTAGATACAATTGTAAATAAAACAAAAACTGTAAGTTTTTTTATAATCTTAATAGTTATTGCATCAGTATTATTATTTAATTTTTCAAAAAAAGAATTGTTGCCCATGGAAGATCGTGGGGCATACTTAATTATTGGATTCACAGATGAAGGGACTTCTTTTGAATATACGCAAGAACAAGCTCAAAAAGTAGAAGCAAGACTTCTTCCACTTCTTCAAGCTGAGGATAGTCCATACTCGAGATTTATAATGAGGGTTCCTGGATTTGGAAATTCAGCTAATTCATATAATAGTTTTATAATTATTGCTTTATTAGATGACTGGAAAAACCGAAAAAAAGGACAAGAAGTTGTTTTGAGAGAAGCAATAGGAAAAATAGTAACCTTACCTCAGGCAGTAGCTTTTCCTATTTCTCCTCAATCAATAAGAGTATCTAATTACAACAAACCTGTACAAATGGTTGTTTATGGAAGTACATATGAAGAACTAGAAGAAATACAAAAAAAAATAATTAGAGAACTAAGATCTAATAAAAACCTTTCAAGAATAGAGTCTGACTACAATCGAAATAAACCAGAAGTAAAATTAATAATCAATAAGAGTAAAGCTAAAGATTTGGGTGTTTCTACGAAATCAATTGGTGAAACACTTGAAACTCTTTATGGAGGAAAAAAAATAACAACTTTTAACAAATTAGGTAAAGAATATCCTATAATTGTTCAACAATATTTAGCTGACAGAAGAAACAAAGAAGGTGTTTCAAAAATATTTGTTCGTTCAGAAACAAATGGAAAGCTAATTTCTTTAGCAAATTTAGTTAGTTTTAAAGAGGAAGGTTCGGCAAAAGAACTTGCAAGATATAACAGGCAACCAGCAATAACGATATCTGCAAATATTAACGATGGATACACTTTAACTGAAGCAATAAAATACTTTGAAGAAGTGATGGCTAATTTAGCTCCAGAAAATCAAATCACTTGGAAGGGAAAATCTGAAGAGATTAAAGAAACTAGTAATGAATTATTTATAATTTTTATTTTAGCATTGCTCACTGCATATTTAGTAATGGCAGCAACTTTCAATTCCTTTATTCACCCATTCATAATTATTTTAACTGTCCCATTAGCTATTTTTGGTGGATTAGTATTTATTCTATTTCTTAATAGTTCAGTAAATATTTTTTCTCAGATCGCTCTTATCATTCTGATAGGTATTTCAACAAAAAATAGTATTTTAATTGTTGATTACGCAAATCAAATAAGAACAACTGGAAAAAATATAGAGTTAGCTGTTAAAGAAGCTTGTGCAGTAAGATTTAGACCTATTATTATGACGTCACTTAGCACAATGATTGCAATGCTCCCTTTAGTTATAGGAAACATCGGTCCAGGTGCTGGCGAAGGTTCAAGATTAGCTGTTGGCTCAACTATTTTAGGGGGAATGATAATTTCAACATTTTTTACTTTGTATGTTACACCATCAATGTATATGGCTTTAGCAAAGAACAGTAAAAGAATAGATGTGGTAGATTTAGAATTAAAAAAAGAACTAACTAAAAAATAATATATTTATTTTTATTAAGTGCATTACTACATTCTAATAATTGCTTTTTATAAATATTAGATTGTTTTTCTACTTTTTTTGCTAATCTAATTACTTTTTTATTTTTTTTATAATATTTGTAATTTCCCCAACCCTCATGATAAGCAAGATATTGTTTAAACGCATTATTCTTAGAAATTTTGAGGATAGACTCTGTTTTATTTGTATACCAGCCAATAAAATCAACGCTATCTTTAAATCTTGCTCTTGTAGCTAATTTGTTACCAGTTTCTTTTTTATATTGTTCCCAAGTGCCCTTAACTGCTTGAGAATAACCAAACGAACTTGATGGTCTTTTGTAAGGAATAATCTTAAAAATTTTTTGTCTTGCTGGTTTAGCTAACCAATCAAAATCTGATTCCATTCTTATAATGGCTAATTGAATATAAATAGGAGTACCCCATTTTTGTTCAACTTTTTTGGTATGTTTATACCAAAGATATCTCTCATCAAATATTGTGCAACTATTAGCCGTATTAGAAGGAATTGAAGAGCATCCAGTTATTAAAAAAAAAAATAAAATTAAAATAATGAATTTATTTTTCAAAAACTTCATATTTATTTATAAGACTCTTAATAAAAATTACAACTATCACACCTACTAAATTTCCAAATAAATCAGACCATTGAAATGTTCTCTCAGGTATTAGAAAATGTAAAAGCTCAAGAACAATTGATATTGAAAATAAGTATATTTTTAGAAATTTTATTTGGTTCTGTTTTATAAAAGTAAAAAAGCCAATTATAGAAATTAAAACAAATACATAAAAGTGATTAGATGATATAATAAAATCAGGAGTGATTTGAGGTTGTATTTTTTTGCTACCATAAACAACATACCCTATTAAGCTTCCTGGAAATAAATATAAGAAAATTAAAGAAAAATTAATTGAATAAAAAATAATTTTAAAATTGGAAAAAAATTTTATCATTTAATTATATGGTTTTATTTACAAATATATTTTAGAAATAACAATATGAGTTTTTTAATATTAGTAAGACATGGTCAAAGTACATGGAATTTAGAAAAAAGATTCACTGGTTGGGTTGATGTTGGTTTAACAAAAAAAGGTGAATCTGAAGCTCAAAAAGCTGGTTTTTTAATTAAAGAGAAAAATATAGGGATTGATCTTTATTATTCTTCTCTTCAATCACGAGCAAACAACACTCTTAAAATTATACAAGAAGTTTTAAATGACAGAAAAAATTTCGCAAAAGCTTGGCAACTTAATGAACGGCACTATGGGTCTCTTACTGGTTTAAATAAAATTGAAATGAGTAACAAAATTGGAGAAACAAAAGTACATGAATTTAGAAGATCTTGGAATGTCAAACCAGACGCACTTAATAAAGAAAGTCCATATCACCCAATAAATATTGATACATATAAAGATATTCCTAAAGAACTTATTCCAGATACTGAATCCTTGAAAGATACTTATGAAAGAGTAGTCAAATACTTTAATCAAGAGATTGAAAAAAAATTAAAAGATAGAAATGTTCTTATATCAGCTCATGGAAATTCTATCAGAGCATTATGTAAAAAAATGTTTGATCTTGATAACGAACAAATCTCAGACTTAGAAATACCTACAGGAAATCCTTTAGTAATTGAATTAGATAAAAATTCAAAAATAATTAAATGTGAATATCTTGATAAGGAGAGAGCTAAAAGTCTTTTAGTTTTTTAAAAGTTTCTAAATTTGTTAAATGATAAAACCTATTAAAACTTTCAAAACCATTTAATTTATTTTTTTTTTCCAATTCATTCCAAATTTTTGAGATTGAAAAACTATGTGCTTTATAATTTTCAAATAAATTTCTACTTAAAATTTGACAGCCAATATAAATTAAATCATTTTTATCTTCCTTTTTTAATAAATTATTTGTTAAATTAAAATCACCTTTGAAATTTTTATCAAAACTTAATTCTTTATTCGCTAGTAAGAGAATATTGTTCAATTGATTTGAAAAATAAAAATCCTGCATTTTATTGATTTCAGAAATATAGTCTTCGCTCCATAATGTGTCTGGATTGAAAATTATAAAATCATTATCTTTTGAATTCTCAATCATATTCAAAATTCCACCTCCTGTATCTAAAATCTCTTCTCCATCTTCTACTATTTGAATATCTATTGGAAATTTTTTAATTTTGATATATTCAAAAATTTGGTGACTTAAATGAAATGTATTTAGTAAAATTTTTTTCACACCAAATTTTATAATTAAATGTATACATCTCTCTAATACTGTTACTTTATTTACTTCCAAAAGCGGTTTCGGTTTTGTCAAAGTTAACGGGTTTAACCTTTTGCCTAAACCAGCACATAATATTATTGCTGTATTAATTTTCATTTTTTTCTTTTAAAATTTTGATTAAGTAATTTTTTTAAATCATGAAATACTTTATTTTCATTAATACGCAAATCAATTAATTCCCACGTGTAAGGTATTAATTTTAAATATTTTTTTTTACCGTCTCTCATTGCTAGACGTGTAAATATTCCAACAATTTTAAGATTTCTTAAAATAGATAATATTTCAAAATCATTTCTAAATTTTTTTTTATCTAATTTTTTTTGTTTTTTTAAATAAAAATTATATATTTTTTTTTTTAAGGATTTTGAGGTTTCAAATCTAACGTCATCTATTAGTGAAGCTAAATCATACGCTTTATTTCCAATTAGAGCATCTTGATTATCTATTAATCCTATATGATTTTTAACTAACATTAAATTAGATATATGAAAATCTCTATGTACAAAGCAATTATTTTTCAATTTTAAACTCGAAGCTAGTTTATTAATAATTTTTTTAAACTCTTTTGAAAATTTATTATGTTTCAACTTTGAAAGATTTTTTTTTGCATACCATTCACAAAATAAATTAGCTTCTTTTACTAGTAGTTTTCTATCATATTTGGGAATCGTGTAATTTTTATTTTTAAAATTTTTAGTTTTTTTATCTCTAATAGATTGAACCTTATTTAATAAATCAATTATTTTTTTAAAATAGAAAATTTTATTTGTTTTTTTTTTATTCAATTTTTTAAAAATTGTTTCATTTCCAAAATCTTGGATCTCGATATAATTCTTACTATAGTTTTCTTTATACAAATTTGGTGCTAAAATTTTATTCTTATTCAAAATTTTGTTTATAGCATCATATATAAGTAAATTTTTAATTTTTTCTTTTTTAGAAATAACTACTATTGATGTGTAATTATTATTTTTTTTTCTAAAAAATTTTCTAAATGATGCATCACCTTTAATTTTTATCAAATTTTTCATCTAAAAATTACGAATTTTAACCTTTAATTTGAACAAATCTTTTTTGATGATCTTTCCCATATTCAAAAAACAATTCTATCAAATTTTTGGGTTTTTTCTCTAGTATTTGTGGCCATTCAATTAATGTTACTGAATTCACACTATCTTCAAATAAATCTAAATTTTTAATCTCTTCAAATGATTTTAATCTAAATAAATCGTAATGTTTTATCTTTATTTGATTAATTTGATATTCATTGAGTAAATTAAATGTTGGACTAGTAACTTCAGTTATTTCTAATTTATTTTTTTTTTGAAAGCTATTAATTAAATATCTTACAAAAGTAGTCTTGCCCACTCCCATTTCTCCGTGCAAAAAAATTATATTTCCAGGTTTAATCTTTTTTAAGATTTTATTTGCTAATTCTTCTGTTTTTGTTTCTGAAGATAAATCTATTTTTTCACTTTTAGTAGCGATAGGCATCAGGTTTATAAGGACCCTCTACTCCAACACTTATATAGTCCGCTTGATCTTTTGAAAGTTTTGTTAATTTTGCTCCAACCTTTTTTAGATGAAGAGTTGCAACTTTTTCATCCAAATGTTTTGGTAAAACATAAACTTTATTTTCATAGTTTTTATAATTATTCCAAAGTTCGATTTGGGCTATGACTTGATTTGTAAATGAAGCACTCATCACAAAACTAGGATGGCCTGTAGCACATCCAAGATTTACCAATCTACCTTCGGCTAAAAGAATTATTCTTTTTTTGCTTGGTAATTCTATTTCATGTACTTGAGGTTTTACCTCTGTCCATTTATAATTTTTTAATGCCTCAACTTGAATTTCATTATCAAAGTGACCAATGTTACATAAAATTGCTCTGTCCTTCATGTCCCTCATATGGTCTGCAGTAACAATATCTTTATTTCCAGTGGCAGTCACAACAATATCTGCTTTACTTATTGCTTCCTCCATCAAAACTACTTCATAACCCTCCATAGCTGCTTGTAATGCACAAATAGGGTCTGCCTCAGTCACTAAAACTCTTGCTCCACTTTGTCTAAGGGAGGCTGCACTTCCTTTTCCCACATCGCCAAAGCCAGCTACAATAGCTATTTTTCCTGACATCATAACGTCAGTAGCTCTTCTAATTCCATCAACTAAACTTTCTCTACATCCATACAAGTTATCAAATTTTGATTTAGTAACAGAGTCATTTACGTTAATCGCTGGAAGTAAAAGAGTTTTATCTTTTTCCATTTTATTAAGAGCTTTAATTCCAGTTGTGGTTTCCTCTGAAACACCTTTAACATCTTGTAGTAAATCTTTATACTCATTGTGCATTATAGCTGTTAGGTCCCCTCCATCATCTAACAACATATTTGGCTTCCAATCTTTTTTGCCTACTATTGTTTGTTTAATGCACCATAGGTACTCTTCTTCCGTCTCACCTTTCCAAGCATACACAGGTATGCCAGCTTTTGCTATTGCAGCAGCTGCATGATCTTGAGTTGAAAAAATATTACAAGAAGACCATCTTACTTCAGCCCCTAGATCTACTAATGTTTCAATTAATACTGCTGTTTGAATTGTCATGTGCAAACAACCAATAATTTTTGCACCTTTCAAAGGTGATTTTCCAGAATACTCTTCTCTCAATGCCATTAATCCTGGCATTTCACTTTCTGCAATAGAAATTTCTTTACGTCCAAATTCTGCTTGAGATATATCTTTTACTTTGAAATCGTCCATGGGGGGTTTTCTAACAATAAAGGATTAATTAATCAATAGCACTCTTTACACTTTTGGAAATATAATTTCCATGCTTGCACCATTTCGATCAGTTCTATTTGAGGCATTGATTGTAGCATTGTGTAAATCAACTAAATTTTTTACGATATTCAAACCAAGTCCAGAATGTTCTCCAAATTTATCAGGTCTATTACTATAAAATCTCTTGAAAATTTTATTGGTATCCTTTTCTTTAAAGCCAACTCCTTCATCAAGTATATTTACAGCAACTTCATGATTATTTGATTTTGAAACTTTTACTATTATATCCTTATTGTCTTCACTAAAAGAAACAGCATTATCTAAAAGATTTGCGATTATTTGTTCAATACGATTTTCTATACCATTAACAAGATATTTGTTTTTTTTGTCATTTATATATGAAATATTTATACCTCTTTTTAATTTATAAATATTATTAAAATCATCCACTACAGACTTTATAATAGGCTCGATATTTAATTTTTTTATTTTTTCTTTACTTAAGGCAACTTCATCTTTCAGTATTTGAGAATAGTCAGTAATTAACCTTTCAATTCTTTGAACATCGTGACTTAAAATATTTATTAACTCCAATCTTTGTTCAGTATCATTTGTTTCATTTAAAATTTCTGATGCACTTTTTAGAGAAGCTAAAGGATTTCTTATTTCATGAACTAAATCAGTAGAGAAATTTTCAGCGTGAGAAATTCTTTTTTGAAGTTCTAGTGTCATATCATCTAGTGAATTTGATAATAATCCTAACTCATCATTTCTTAATTTTAAACCTTCAATATTTGTTGTTATTGGATTTTTATTCTTAATTGTTTTTGTGTAACTAACTAAATTTTTAATTGGTTTTAAAAAATATTTATTCAAAACAAAAGAAAAAATCAGTATTACAAGTCCAACAGCAAAAGCAGTTCTTATTATAAAAGTTTTTCTCTCATTAATTGCAGCTTTTACATCGTTTGCATTTTCAGTAATAGCCAAATAACCAATATTTTTTTCACCACGCATTACATTTTTTATTGTCGTAAGTTTAAACTTGTTAAATTCTTCCTGCGTAAAAGTAAAAGGTATTCCGTAATTTTTTGAACCTGCATAATTAAACAAAATATCTTTTAAAGAAACTGTATTATCAGTTCCGATATTAATATTTTTGTCCTCAATAATTTCTTTAGATTTTTTTTCACTCAGTATTTCTAATTCGATTGTATCTAGCCTGGTTGTAAATGATCTGGGATCAAGATCTAAAGTATCAGTATCTCCAACTAGATTAAGCTTATCATCAAAAAATATTACTCTATCCAAATTTTGAAAGAGGAACCTTGTAGAAAATAAAAAACTCCTAATATCCTCTTCAACAAACTTTACATCTAATCTAATTAAATTATCAACTGTATTATTGATTATCTCTATATGATTTGATGATTTTTTTTTTATCAAATTTGGCTGTATATTTTTTAAGTAAACAAAAGTAAATAACCCAATTATTGTGAAAAATATAAAATTTATAAATAGAAATTTTTTTAAAATAGATAAATTTTTAATAAAATTACTAAGCATCACTTTATTCGCCTAATTTTTGCACCAACTTTTTTTAATTTTTTTTCAATGTTCTCATATCCTCTGTCCAAATGGTAAATTCTATTTATAATTGATTTTCCTTTAGCGTCTAATGCAGCTAAAATTAAAGAAACTGAAGCTCTTAAGTCTGTAGCCATTAGTTCAGCAGCTGTAAAAGTTGTGGATCCTTCAATAATTGCTCTGTTTCCTTTAATTGCAATTTTTGCACCCATTCGATTTAATTCAGCTATATGCATAAATCTATTTTCAAATATATCTTCTTTAATAACAGATCTTTTATTGGCTTTACACAGTAGGACCATAATTTGTGCTTGTAAGTCTGTAGGAAAGCCTGGGTAAGGTGCCGTTCTAATATTGATATTCTTTATCTTTTTTCCTCCGACAATATGAATTTCGTTTTTATTAAATTTAATTTTTGATCCTATTCTTTTTAAGATATTTATTTCTTCTTGAATTATTTTTGGAGAAATATTTTTTATCTTTAAATTCCCTTGTGTGATAGCTGCTGCCACCAAGTAAGTTCCTGCTTCAATTCTATCAAACATAACAGTATAAGTTGTGTCTTTGACATTTTTAACACCTATTATTTTAATTTTTCTTTTATTTAACCAGCTAATTTTACAGCCCATTTGATTTAAAAAATTTGTCAAATCTTTAATTTCTGGTTCTGCAGCACAATTTGAGAGAATTGTTGTCCCTTTTGCAAAGCTAGCTGCAATAATTAGATTTTCAGTAGCCCCAACTGATATTTTAGAAAAATGAATATTATTTCCTCTTAGACCACTTGGAGCTTTTGCATGAACATAACCTTGAGTTATCTTATATTTTACTCCAAGTTTTGATAACGCTTTAAGATGAATATCAATGGGTCTAGTCCCAATTGCACATCCTCCTGGTAGCGAAACTTTTGCATATCCAAATTTTGCTAACAGGGGGCCTAAAACTAAGATACCAGCTCTCATAGTTTTTACTAAGTTGTAAGATGCAAATTTTTTTTTTTGTTTCTCATTGTTAATAAAAAGTTTTTTTTGTCTTATTTTAATTTTAGATCCCAGAGACTTTAATAAACTTGTCATGGTTTCAATATCTTTCACTTGAGGTAAATTTTTTAAGACAATTTTTTTATTTGACAAAAGTGTTGCTGCAAGAATAGGTAAGGAGGCGTTTTTCGATCCAGATATTTTTATTTGTCCTTTGAGCTTGTTTGCTCCAAAGACCTCTAACTTTTGCATAATTATACTTTTGGTAAAGTTACTCCAGTTTGCCCCATATATTTTCCATTTCGGTCTGCATAAGTAACTTCTGGCTTTTCATTTCCTTTTAAGAATATAAACTGAGCAACTCCCTCATTGGCATAAATTTTAGCTGGTAATGGTGTTGTGTTTGAAAATTCTAGTGTTACATAACCCTCCCAACCAGGTTCTAATGGGGTAACATTTACAATAATACCACATCTAGCGTATGTTGATTTACCAAGACAAATAACCAAAACATCATTTGGAATTTTAAATTTCTCTACAGTTCGAGCAAGCACGAATGAGTTTGGTGGAATAATGCATTCTGAACTTTTTTTCGTTACAAAATTTGTTGATTTAAAATTTTTTGGATCGACAATCTCAGAATTTACATTTGTAAAAATCTTGAATTCATCTGATACTCTTGCATCATAACCATAAGAAGAAAGACCATATGAAATACTTTCACCTCTAACTTGTTTTTCTTCAAATGGAGAAATCATTTTATTTTCTTGGGACATTTTTCTTATCCATTTGTCTGACAGAATTGACATTATTTATTTTTTTTTTTATTTTTTTTTTGAAATAATTTTCTTTTTTTTAAATTTTTTTTTAAAGCCAAAACCAATCTTTCATTTTTATCTTTGGTCTTCATTCTTTATTCGGATTTGTTAGAAAATCTAATGTAATTGGTTTAGAAGTATCAATAGTTTTTGCCTTTAAATCTTTTTCATTTAAACCTTCTTTAGCTATTCTTTTAGCTTTTTTTTCAGCAAGTTTTTTTTCTCTTTTTGCTTGCTTCTCCATCAGCTTTGCGCTTTTTGTAGATTTATAATCGTAATGAATACCCATAAAATTACCTAGTGTAGATATAAATCATATTAATGAAAAAATTAAGGCAATAATTTGAAAAAAATGCTTTATTATCAATAAATAGTATTTTGTAATAAAGCTCCTGTAGTTAAATGGTATAACAAGTCCTTGGTAAGGACTAATTCCCTGGTCAGTACAGGGTGGGAGCACCACAAATTCAATTTTTATAAAATAATTTTCTTAAAAAAATTGTTATTACGACCAAACAACCAAAAACTAAAAGTGGAATATAAATATCTGGTGATTTTATTATTTGTGAAAGTCCTGGAGCCTCGAGATTGTTATCAATAATTTTTTCAAGACCGCTCCCAATAGAACAAATTAAAAAAAGTTGAGGTATAATACCAATTGCTGTTGCCCAAAAAAAATTAGATGCTTTTACATTAAAGATACATGGAAGAAAGTGACTTATACCAAATGGAATTCCACCAACAAACCTATAAATTAAGAGATATAAAAATTCTGATTTTTGAAATTTTTTTCCAAGATTTTGATATTTGTCTAAAAATTTTTCACGAACATACTCTTTTAAAAAAAAGTTTGCAAAAACATATAAGCCTGTTGCACCGATAGACATTCCAAAAATTAACAAAATAATTCCTACCCATTTGCCAAAAATAAATCCAGCGAAGATTCCTAGTGGAGAACCGAAACCACCTACTAAAACCCAAAAAATAGTAAATATAAAAAATAATACAATTAAGAGATAATAATTTGATTGCTTTAACTCTTCAAAATATTCTCTATTATTTTTTATAAATTCATAAGAGGTGATTTCTTGAAGACTAAATTTTGAAAAAAAAAAATATAAAAATAACCCCACAAACAAAAGATAAAATAAACCTAAGAATAATTTAATTTTTTTAGCTTTTTCCATAAATAATTATCGTAATTATAAAATCTTATGTTTGCTATTTATATATTTAATTAATATAAAGAGCGAAATTTAATTTAAATTTAATCACATTTTATGAAAAGAACATACCAACCATCGAATATCAAAAGAGCCAGAAAACACGGCTTCAGATCAAAAATGAAAACAAAAGGTGGCAAAAAACTTCTAGCAAGGAGACGTGCAAGAGGAAGAAAATCTTTAACTGTATCTGGTTAAATTAATGAAAAGCAAAATAGTTGCTCTTTCTAAAAATGAAGAATTTAAAAAACTTCTCCAAAAGAAAAAGGTTTCAAACAAATATGTTACAATTTACTTTGGTATCTTAAATAACAAAAATAATAAAAAATTTAATATAAGCTTTGTGACAAAAAAAAAGTTAGGTAATGCTGTTAAAAGAAATAAAATAAAAAGAAGGCTGAGAAATATTATGAATGATACAATAAAAGATATTTCAATAAAATTAGATTATTCATATCTTGTTATTGCCAAGTCAACTATGTTAAATACTGAATTTAAAGATATAAAAGAAACTTTGTTTCAGGAGTTTAAAAAAATTAGATAATGAATATTTTGACATATATTATAATTAAATTAATTAAAATTTATAAGTATTTAATAAGTCCGTTGATTGGAAATACTTGCAGATATCTTCCAACTTGCTCTGAGTATTGCATTGATGCTTTAAGAGAATTTGGATTGTTAAAAGGAATTTTTTTAAGTATCAAAAGAATTTTTTCTTGTCATCCTTGGAGTAAGGGGGGGTTTGATCCAGTTAAAAAAGAAATGAAGGTAAAAAATAATGGACTCTAAAAATGTAATAGCTGCAATTGCATTATCGTCAGCAGTAATTGTATTATATTCTTTATTTTTTGTTCCAGAGCGACCGAACACAAAACAAAATTTAGTTGAGAAAAATAAGGTAGAGCAAACTACCGATGCACCGAGCTTGGATCAAAAAGAAAGCTTAGTCCAAATATCAAGAGAAGATGCTTTAAATGAGAATAAAAGAGTTAAATTTGAAAATGAAAGTATTATTGGATCAATATCCCTTAAAGGTGCCTCAATTGATGACTTAACTTTTAAAGATTATAATACTGAACTTGAAAGTAATGAAAAAATTATTCTCTTAGCCCCAAGAAATATTGAAGATGGTTATTTAATTGAAAGTGGTTTTGTTACTTCAGATAAAAATATTGATATTCCTGATGCTGAAACAATTTGGTCTTTAAAAGGAAACAATAAATTAACTAAT
>Ga0315315_10000135_pt1 | contig 53412 bp, 54 predicted proteins | sample M140m3416metaG_FD_203699 | JGI IMG/M metagenome (GOLD analysis project Ga0315315, IMG submission 203699) | Ammonia-oxidizing marine archaeal communities from Monterey Bay, California, United States - M1 40m 3416 | ecosystem: Environmental > Aquatic > Marine > Intertidal zone | place: USA...
AATCATTAGTTCCAAAACTAAAAAAATCAGCATATTTAGAAATTGATTTAGCTTGCAACGCTGCTCTTGGAAGCTCAATCATAGTTCCAACCATATAATCTAATTTGATTTTATTTTCTGTCTCAATCTTTTTAGCGGTTCTATTCACTAACTCTCTTAATATCTTTAACTCAGTATCCGTTGAAACAAGAGGTATCATTATCTCAACAAAAGCTGATTTTATTTTTGATTTTTTAAGTTCTATTAAAGCTTTAAAGATTGCTTCGCATTGCATTTCATAAATTTCGGGAAAAGAAATACCAAGTCTACATCCTCTGTGCCCTAACATAGGATTTTCTTCATGTAGTTCAGCAATTCTATCTTTTACCTCTTTAGCAGCTAAATTTAATGATCTAGCAACTTCGTCTATATCTTTTTCTGTCTTTGGTAAAAATTCGTGTAAAGGTGGATCTAGCAATCTAACAGTAACCGGTAATCCAGACATAACATTAAATATTTTTTTAAAATCTTCTTTTTGATGTGGTAATAATTTTTCTAACGCACTATTTCTATCTTCTTTGGATCTGGATAAAATCATTTGTCTCACTGATAAAATTCTTTCTTCATCGAAAAACATATGTTCTGTTCTACACAAACCTATTCCTTCTGCTCCAAATTCTCTTGCTGTTTTACTATCATCCTCTGTCTCAGCGTTAGTTCTTACTTTTAATTTTCTAAATTCATCAGCCCATTTCATGATTGTAGAAAAATAACCTGATATTTCTGGTTGAACTGTTGGTACTAATCCTTTCATAACTTTTCCGCTACCACCATCAATAGTTATGACGTCACCTTCTTTTATAATTTCCTCACCTGCTTTAAATTGTTTTGTTTCATAATCTATTGTTATTTCGCTCGAACCCGAAACACATGGTCTACCCATTCCTCTAGCTACAACAGCAGCGTGACTTGTCATTCCACCTCTTGCAGTTAAAATTCCTTTTGCAGCATGCATACCATGAATATCTTCAGGTGAAGTTTCTAGTCTAACAAGAATGGTGTCTTGCATCATTCCGTTTAATCTTTCGGCTTCATCTGCTGAGAAAACAACTTTTCCACTTGCTGCCCCTGGTGATGCAGGCAGTCCAGATGCAATTATTTCTTTTTTTACTTTATCATTTAAGGTTGGATGTAATAATGTATCTAATGTATTTGGGTCAATTCGAAGTATAGCTTCTTTTTTTGATATTAATTTTTCTTTAACCATATCAACTGCAATTTTAATTGCAGCTTTTGCAGTTCGTTTACCCGATCTCGTTTGCAGCATCCAAAGTTTATTATTTTCAACTGTAAACTCTATATCTTGCATATCTTTGTAATGTTTTTCTAGTTTTAGAAATACTTTGGCTAGCTCTTTATAAACTTTTGGCATAGCCTCCTCCATTGACTGATCTTTTGAGCCAGCATCTTGTTTTGCTTTTTTTGTAATGTATTGCGGCGTTCTTGTGCCTGCTACAACATCTTCTCCTTGGGCATTAATTAAAAATTCTCCAAAAAAAGAATTTTCTCCGGTTGAAGGATTTCTAGTGAACGCAACTCCAGTTGAACAATCGTTACCCATATTGCCAAATACCATAGCTTGAATATTTACTGCTGTGCCCCAGTGATCTGGTATTTGGTTTAACTTTCTATAAGTTTTTGCTCTTTGGCTATCCCAAGATAAAAATACTGCATTAATTGCTCCTAATAACTGTTGCTTGACATCTTGTGGAAAATTAATTTTTTTTTCTTTCTTTACTAGTTCTTTAAAGTTAGCAATTAATCCATCCCAGTCACTCTCATCTAGATCAGTATCCAATAGGACGCCTTTAGTAAGTTTATAATTATCTATTAACTCTTCAAACAAGTGACCTTCAACGTTAAGAACCACATTGCTGTACATTTGAATAAATCTTCTATAACTATCTTTTGCAAACCTACCGTTTGAAGTTTTTTTCTTAAGCGCTGCAACGGTCTTATCATTTAGACCTAAATTTAAAATAGTATCCATCATACCAGGCATTGAAATTCTGGCTCCTGATCTAACTGATACTAGTAATGGATTTTTAAGATCGCCAAATTTCTTTTTTGTTTTTTTTTCAATATTTTTAAGCTCTGACTCAATGTTTTGAATTACTTTTTTAGGTAATTTCTTTTTATTTTTGTAAAAAAGATCACAAACGTCTGTTGTAATTGTAAATCCAGGGGGAACAGGCAAGCCTAATCTGCCCATTTCACCGAGGTTTGCTCCCTTTCCACCTAAAATATTTTTTTTATTCTTTAATTTTTTTGCTGATTTATCATCAAAACTAAATACTATTTTTGCCATCACAGACCTTCTAATTTTGAAAAATCGATAAAGTTGTCAAAAGTATTACAGAACATTTTAAGCAACTCTAATCGATTATTTTTAATATCATGATTTTCATCATTTACTACTACATTGTCAAAAAAATTATCTGTAGATTCTTTGGTGTCAGAAAGCTTTATCAACAAGCTTTCATAGTCTTTATTGTCATCTTTAACTGTAAAAGCTTTACGAATCTCATTAATTTTCTCATGAAGTATTTTTTCTTCATCTTTTCTAAATAAGACGGCATCAGGTCTACCAGTGATTCCTTTTCCAGCTTTATCTAAAATGTTTGAGGCTCTTTTATATGAACTAATTGCATTAAGTCCGATACCTTTATTTTTGTATTTATTCATTAAAATTGTTTTTGCATATAAAGCTAGGAAATTATCACTGGCATGAGAACTAATGGATGCTTCTATAATATCAGTTTTAATATTTTTTAATTTTAAAACATTTCGCATTCTTTCTTTTATAAATTCTAGAACTTGTTGTTCTGCCATTTTATTTTTAATTTCAACTCCTTGTTCTTGATAAAGTCGTATGGCATAACTAATCAAATCTCTTAACTTAAAAGTTAATTTATTTTCAATAATTATTCTAAGCAATCCAATAGCAGCTCTTCTTAATGCAAAAGGATCTTTAGAGCTTGTAGGTTTTTCATCAATTGAAAAGAAACCGACTAAAGTGTCTATTTTATCTACAATTGAAATAGAGTAGCTGAAAGGTTTTTTGGGAACAACTGACGTAAGACCTGTAGGCAAATAATGATCGCTTACAGAATAAGCAACATCTTCTTCAAAACCTTGCTCTAATGCAAAATATTTTCCCATAATACCTTGGAGCTCTGGATACTCTCCAACTAAGTCAGAGCATAAGTCAGATTTAGAAATTGAAGCTGCAACTTGAACTTTTTCTTTATTTATATTTAGATCGTCTGATAAAAAGCCAGCTAATTTTCTTAATCTTTGTGTTTTGTCATAAATAGATCCTAGTTTTTCATAAAAGGTTACTGATTTAAGATTAGCGATTTGTTTAATCAGATTTTTGGATCTATCTTTATCCCAAAAAAATTTGGCATCCGCTAACCTAGCTTCTACAACTCTCTTATTTCCTTGGGTTATCAGTTTTTTTTCATCTTTTTTATTAGCTACGACAAAAAAATAATTAGTTAATCGATCTCTATTATCAAAAATAGGAAAGTATCTTTGATGTTTTTCTAAAGTCGAGATTATAATTTCCTGAGGGATTTTTAAATAATCTTGATTAAAATTTACATGTAGTAAGTTTGGGTCCTCTACAATGTTTACTACTTCCTCTAAAAGCTTTGGATTTAGGCTCTCTTTGTATTGTTTAGATTGAGAAAATGAATTGATTTTTTTAAGAATAATTTCTTCTCTTTCTTTGTGATCAACAATAATATTATTGCTTTTTAAAAAGCCTAAGTAATCTTTAAAATCTTTTATTTTTTTTTTTTTGGTCACTAAATCCTGTTCAATAATTATTTCATCAGTTGTTTCAAGATGATCAAATTTAAATGATAGTTTTTTGTTGTTGTACCTTGCAAAAATTGATCTTAAGGGTCTGCCCCACATTAAGTTATGGTCTGACCATTTCATTGATTTTTTCCAACTAATTGAAGCTATTGTCTTTGGAATAATTTTGATTAATAGATCTTCAACTAAAATTGATTGAGATTGTGTTTTGATAAAATAAAATTTTCCCTTTTCAGTATCTTTTTCAATTAAATCTTTCTCTGTAACATTTTTGGCTCTTACAAAACCTTGAATAACGTTATCAGGAGAGCCCACCTTAGGTCCTTTAATTTCTTTTGCTTCTGTTTTAATTTGTTCAGCGAGATCTTTTATCATTAGTGTCAATCTAGTTGGTGAAGAAAAAACTAATAATTCTCTGTATTTTATGTTGTCTTCTTTGAGGGAGTTTTCAATAAATTGTTTTATTTGAGATCTAGCTGCTATTTGTAATTGAGGTGGGATTTCTTCACTATAAAGTTCCAATAAAAGTTCTGCCATAATCTAACTTTGTGAGTTTAACCACAGTGCGCCACAACCTTTTGCGAGTTCTCTAATTCTAGTTATATAACCAGTTCTTTCCGCAACTCCAATAACTCCACGAGAATCTAGTAAATTAAAAATATGACTTGCTTTTAAACACTGATCATAGGCTGGTAATGAAAGTTTTTTTTCAAGTAAAGATTTACATTCTTTTTCGGTATTATCAAAATTTTGAAGTAAATTATCTGTATTAGCGAATTCAAAATTATAAGCGGAAAATTCTTTTTCAGCTTGTAAAAAAACTTCTTTATATTTTACTCCGTCATTATTCCAATCAAGATCAAAAACATTATTTTTACCTTGAACAAACATACAAAGCCTCTCAAGACCATAAGTAATCTCAACTGGAACAGGTTTACATTCTATACCTGTCATTTGTTGAAAATAAGTAAATTGAGTTATCTCCATTCCATCGCACCAAACTTCCCAGCCTAAACCTGCTGCTCCTAGGGTTGGACTTTCCCAATCATCTTCCACGAAGCGGATGTCGTGATTTTTTACATCGATGCCAATAGTTGCTAAACTTTTTAAATATAGTTGTTTTATATTTTTTGGAGAAGGTTTTATTATAACTTGGAATTGATAATAATGCTGCAGTCGATTTGGATTTTTACCGTACCTACCATCTGTTGGTCTTCTTGATGGTTGTACATAAGCTGCTTTCCAAGGCTTGGGCCCAAGAGATCTTAATGTGGTAGCTGGATGAAAAGTTCCTGCTCCAACCTCTAAATCATAAGGTTGTAAAATAACACAATCGTTATTACCCCAAAATTTTTGTAAATTCATTATTATGTCTTGAAAAGAAAAAAATTTTAATTTTTTAAAAGGTTTTGTTTTAACTTTTTTTTTAACCGGCATTTATAAACCAAATTTTTGCCACATCGATTTTTCTTCTATTATATTTGCTAGTCTATCAACGGGATCTTGAATTGAGGAAGATAGTTTTCTTGCGATAAATCCTTTTGGTTTTTCAAAGTTTTTTATAATTATTTTATCACCGAATTTTTCTTTCAAAATTTGATCAGCGTTACCAATTCCATCAATCAATCCAAGATTTAAAGATGTTTTACCTGTCCAAAATTCACCGGTAAAAATATTATTTTTTTCTGGATCTTTGAGTTTAGAGCCTCTGCTTGTTTCAACAACTTTTATAAAATCAGCATGTAATTCTAGTTGAATACTTTTAAGTCTTCTAACGTCTTCCTCTTTCTCATCTACGAATGGGTCTAGAGTGCTTTTGTTTTTACCTGCAGTATAAACTCTTCGCTCTATACCAACTTTTTTTATTAATTCTTTAAATCCAAATGATGCCGAAATAACACCAATTGACCCAATAATTGAGCTTGAGTTTGCATAAATTTCATCACCAGCACATGAAATTAAATAACCGCCTGATGCAGCAACATCTTCTGCAAATATTATTACTTTCACCTTATTTTTTTTCGCTAATTGTCTTATGTAGCTATAAATTAAGTGCGATTGTACTGGAGATCCTCCTGGAGAATTTATTGAAATAGCTACATGCGTTATCTTTTTTAGAGAAAATGCTTTCTTTAATATATCTCTCTGCCCCGCCAGATCTATACCTTTGTTAAATCTACCAGACGAACCGATAACTCCGGTCAATCTTACGTGTGGAACTACTTTTTTTTTTTTAAAAATTGAAAACATAATTTAGATGATGTTATTATTCTTATAGCAGTAATACGTTAAATTTTAATATTAAATTACGCTACTTATAGTTGAATTATAGGTGCGTCACCACGTTACCATTTAAAAATTTATTATTAATAAAATCAATTATAAGTAAAGATTATGGGATCGGTAATACCACTAAAAAAATCGGCTAACTCCGCTTATTTAGAGCTTAAAAATATGCTTGGAGACAAACTTCAAAAAGTTGAAGGATTGATTGAACAAAGACTTAAGAGTGATGTTGATTTGATCGAGAAGATGAGTGATCATCACTTAAAATCAGGGGGCAAAAGACTAAGAGCGTTATTAACGTTGGAAGCAGCAAAACTAACTGGTTACAAAGAAGACAATAGAGATGTCAACCTTGCAGCTTGTGTGGAGTTAATTCACTCGGCAACACTATTACATGACGATGTAATTGACGAAAGTTCGTTAAGAAGAGGAGTTAAAACTACTAATTCAATATGGGGAAATCAATCATCTATTCTAGTTGGAGATTATCTTTTAAGTAGATGTTTTGAAATAATGGTTCAAGACGGTGATTTGGAAGTTTTACAACTTTTATCGTCAACTTCTGCTAAAATTGCGCAAGGGGAAGTGCTTCAACTCCAACACAAGGGTGAAGCTGATCTTTTAGAAGAGACTTATATCGATATAATAAATTTAAAAACTGCTGCTCTTTTTTCAGCTGCTACAAAAACTGGAGCTTGCATTTCTGGAAGCAATGACAAAGAAAAAAAGGCGTTAGAGTCTTATGGCAGGAATCTTGGTTTAGCTTTTCAAATAGCTGATGATGCTCTTGATTACTATGCAAAAGAAAAATTTTTTGGGAAAGAAATAGGAAAAGATTTTTATGAGGGGAAGGTAACGTTACCTTTAATAACAATATTTCAAAAAGGAAATGAGGAAGAAAAAGAATTTTTGACTGAAATAATGAAAAAAGAAAGAAGAACTGAAGAAGATTTCAGTGAAACGCTAGCTTTAATATTTAAATATAAAGCTGTAGAAGCTAGTCTAAAAAAAGCAGAATATTTTGTAAATGTTTCTTATGATGCTTTAGCGATTTTTCCTGACTGTGAAGATAAAAGGATATTGCAGAGCTTAACTAGCTTTAGTTTGAATAGATCTTTTTAAGGATAAAGAAGTTCTTTTACCCATTTTCCGTTTTCATTTTTATAATTTAATCTTTCGTGAATTCTTCCTTCTCCATCTACCCAAAATTCTATTTCATTTGGTAAAACTCTCCAGCCAGACCAATATGTCGGTCTTGGAACATTATTTTGGTCAGGGTATTTTTTTTCAAACTCATTTATTTTTTCTAAAAAAGTTTCTCTTCTATCTAATTTTTGTGATTGTGAAGAAGCCCATGCTCCTATTCTATTCTTATAAGGTCTTGAATTAAAATAATCATCTGCTTCTTTTTTTGAAACCTCTTCAACTTTTCCTATTACTCTCACTTGGCGCCTTAAGCTTTTCCAATGAAAGCACATTGATGCTTTTTGATTTTCTTTCAATTCACCACCTTTTTTACTATTGAAATTTGTATAAAAAACAAATCCTTTGTTGCTTAATCCTTTTAATAAGACCATTCTTACATTAGGCTGATTTTCCTTGCTAGCAGTAGCTACAGCTACCGCATTAGGATCATTTATCTCACTCTTCTCAGCTTTTGCAAACCATTTTTTGAATAATTCTATCGGATTATCTAAATCCTCAAAACAACTATCTATACCGAGTGAATTTTTGCCATTTTTTTGATTCATATATTTAATAAAATAAACTATACATTATTTGCTTATGTCTTTTAATACTTTTGGAAAAATATTCAGATTTACTACTTGGGGGGAATCCCATGGTCCTGCCATAGGTTGTGTTATTGATGGCTGTCCCCCAAATATTCCATTAAGTGAAAGAGATATACAGGTTGACATGGATAGAAGAAGACCTGGGCAATCTAAATTTACTACTCAAAGAAAAGAACCGGATAAGGCGATTATTTTATCAGGTGTTTTCGAAGGTAAAACAACAGGTACTCCAATTTCTATAATAATTTATAATGAGGATAAAAAATCGAGAGACTACGAGTCTATAAAAAATAAATTTAGACCAGGACACGCTGATTTTACATATTTTAAAAAATATGGAATTCGAGATTTTAGAGGTGGCGGACGTCAATCAGCACGAGAGACAGCAAGTAGAGTTGCAGCAGGTGCCGTTGCTCGAGTTGTATTAAAAAAGATTATTGGAAAAAAATTTAATGTTATCGGAGCCGTAACGCAGCTAGGATTAATGTCATGTGATAGGACTAATTGGAAAGATTCTGAAATTAGAAAAAATCCATTTTTTTGTCCTGATAAAAAATCAGTTAAACTTTGGGAAAAATATCTTTTGGCAGTAAGAAAAGCTGGATCATCTTGTGGTGCAATAATTGAATTAAGAGCCAGCGGAGTTCCAGTAGGCTTGGGTGCGCCTATATACTCAAAATTAGATACTGATATTTCAGCTGCATTAATGAGTATCAATGCTGTTAAGGGTGTAAATATTGGCTCAGGTATGAACGCAGCTTTTTTAAGTGGTGAAGAAAACTCAGACGAAATTAGAAAAAAATTTGGAAAAATAAAATTTAAGACAAATCATGCTGGCGGGATCCTTGGAGGAATTTCATCAGGACAAGACATTATTGCTTCGTTTGCTGTCAAACCTACTTCTTCTATTTTAACTAGTCGACAAACAATAGATAAGAGAGGAAAGAATGCAAATATTTCTGTAAAGGGACGGCATGATCCATGTGTTGGTATTAGAGCAGTGCCAATTGGGGAAGCAATGATAAATTGCGTGTTACTCGACCACTTATTAATGCATAGAGCGCAGTGTGGTTAATTAGAAATCTTATTTTTATTTTTAGCCAAAATTATATTTGAATTAAGAGTTTCTTCGATTTTTGTTGCAATAGAAATATGATCTAAACCAGCTACCTCATACATTTTTTCAGGTGTATCTTGATCAATGAAGAGATCTGGTAAAATCATAGATCTAAATTTTAAACCTCTGTCGAACACACCTCTATCAGATAAAAATTGCATTACATGAGATCCAAATCCCCCTATGGATCCTTCCTCAATCGTTATTAAAACTTCATGATTGGATGCTGCTTCCATGATTAATTTTTCATCTAATGGTTTTGCAAATCTTGCATCGATAATTGTACAGTCAATTCCTTTTTTTGAGAGTTGATCGGAAGCTTTTTTACACTCTAACAATCTTGTTCCAAAATTTAGTAAAGCTACTTTTTTTCCCTCCTTTACGACTCTTCCCTTTCCAATTTCAAGAGTTTCGTTTATTGAAGGTAGTTCAATACCGATACCATTTCCTCTTGGGTATCTAAAAGCTGAAGGTCGGTCATTTATATTTACAGAAGTATTAATCATTTTGACTAGTTCAGACTCGTCACTCGCTGCCATAACAACAAAATTTGGTAAAGTTGAAAGATAAGTAATGTCAAAAGAACCTGCGTGTGTTGGCCCGTCAGCACCAACTAATCCTGCTCGATCTACAGCAAATCTTACTGGTAATGATTGTAAGGCGACATCATGAACAACTTGATCATAGGCTCTTTGAAGAAACGTAGAATAAATTGCTGCGTAAGGTTTGTATCCTTCTGTGGCTAATCCAGCTGCAAAAGTAACTGCATGTTGTTCAGCTATTCCAACATCAAATGTTCGATCTGGAAATTTTTTTTCAAATAAGTTCATGCCTGTACCTGAGGGCATTGCGCCAGTTATACCGATAATTTTTGTATCCTGTTCGGCGTGTTTTATTAGTGTTTCAGCAAACACCTTTGTATAGGACGGAACATTTGACTTTGATTTTGCTTGTTCACCTGTTGAAACATTAAATTTAGATACACCATGATATTTGTCACCAGAGTCTTCGGCAGGTTTATATCCTTTTCCTTTTTGGGTCCTTACATGAATTAATACAGGACCTTGATGATTTGAATTTTTAACATTTTCGAGAATTTGAACCAAATTATCGACATCATGTCCATCTATTGGACCCACATAATAAAAACCCAATTCACTAAATAGTGTTCCACCGGTAACAATATTTCTTAATAGATCCTCAGCTTTACCTGCCTTTTGACTAAATCTTTTTGAAAAAGAGGAAATAATCATTTTTAATGTTTCTCTAAAACTAAAATAAAGTTTGCCAGAAAGTAATTTTGCCAAATATTTGCTCATCGCACCCACGGGACGTGCTATCGACATATCATTATCATTTAAAACAACTATTAATTTTGATTTCAATGCACCGGCATTGTTCATAGCTTCGTAGGCCATGCCAGCACTCATTGCTCCATCACCAATAACTGCTATTACATTATTATTATTATTAGATAATTTTTTTGCAACAGCCATTCCGAGTGTTGAGGAGATAGAAGTTGAACTATGCGCTGCTCCAAATGGATCGTATTCACTTTCTGATCTTTTAGTAAATCCAGACAAACCTCCGCCCTTTCGAAGTGTTTTAATTCTATCTCTTCTTCCAGTAATAATTTTGTGTGGATAGCACTGATGGCTTACATCCCAAACTAACTTATCTTTAGGAGTATCAAACACATAATGTAAAGCAACGGTTAATTCAACCACACCTAATCCAGCGCCCAAATGTCCTCCTGTCTCAGAAACTACGTCAATTAATTCATCTCTTAATTCATCCGAAATTTGTTTGAGTTTATTTTTTTTGAATTTTCTTAAATCCGTAGGAAATTTTATTTGTTTAATAAGTCTGCTCATTAAAATTTTCTTTCTAATATAAATTTAATTGTGTTAATCAATTCTTTTGCTTTTTTTCCATGTTTTTCCAGTTTACGCAATATTTTTTTCTGAAGGTTATTTGCATACAAATAAGCTTTTTCTTCACCCATTAAATTTAATAAAGTTGATTTTCCTTTTTTATTATCTTTTTTAACTAGTTTACCTACTAACTTGCTAGAACCTTTCTTATCTAGAAAATCATCGGCTAATTGAAAAAGTACCCCTATTTCTTCTCCTAAATTACTTAAAAATTTTTTTTCCCGACTTTTTTTATTTGCTATTACTCCTACTGCATATAAACAGAAATTAAATAATTTTCCTGTTTTTTTCTTTTGCATATCAATAATTTGATTAATTTTTTTGTTCTTGTTTTCAAATTTAAGATCTAACTCTTGACCGCCTGCGATACCTGTATGACCTGAACAACTTGCTAAATATCTAATAATTTCAGTTTTAATTTTTGAATTAATTAAAAATTTTTTATCTGAGATAATTTCAAAAGCTAAAGTTAATAAAGAGCTACCAGCTAAAACTGCTGAAGCTTCACCAAATTTTATGTGTGTGGATGGTTTTCCTCTTCTCATTGAGTCATTATCCATACATGGTAAATCATCATGAATTAAAGAATAGGAGTGGATACACTCCACTGCTGCACAAATACTAATAAGTTTGTGCTCATTAATATTAAATATCTTCCCTGCATCAAGAATTATGGTCGATCTGATTTTTTTCCCTCCAGAGATAACCCCGTACTTCATAGGCATGATTAATAAAGATTTTTTTTGTTTTTTTAAAAAATTTATTAAAAATCGATCAACTTTTTTGGAATTTTTCGCTAATTTTTTTTTTACCATTTATTTTTTTTTTGAAATTTCCTTAAATTTTTTTTTGAATAACTCGTCAATATGTTTGTTTAGATGAATTAGTCTTTGGTAATCACTTAAAGAGTCATCCAAATTTACATTTTGACTTTCTAATTTGCTTAAAATTACATCAATTTCATCCCTGGTCTCTTTTAATGATTTACTTTTGATATCAGCTGGAATATTTTCAATTTTCATCAAATAAATAATAATTACATTATGAAAAATAGCTATTCAAATATATTTACTTTTAACAAAAAAATTCTCAAAAAAACGATTAAAAATTTGAATAATGGGAGTATAGTTGGATTGCCGACTGAGACAGTATATGGCCTTGGTGGAAATGCTTATCAAAAAAAACCAATTCTCAACATATTTAATTTAAAAAATAGACCTAAAACTAACCCGCTTATTATACACTACTACAATCAAACTAGCGCTTTAAAGGATGTAGAAATTAATAAACACTTTAAAAAGTTGTATAGAAAATTTTGCCCAGGGCCAATTACATTTGTTTTAAAAAGAAAAATTAGTTCAAAAATTCACCCTCTTGCTTGCGCTGGATTTAATACTGTAGCGATAAGATTTCCAAAACATAAAGTCATTAGATCTGTGTTGAAAAAAATTGACTTTCCATTAGCAATGCCAAGTGCAAATAAGTCTACAAATGTTAGTCCAGTAAACTCTTTAGATGTTTTTGAAGAATTTAAAAAAAAAATTAGTATAATTTTAGAAGGTGGAAAATGTAAAGTTGGAATTGAGTCTACGGTAGTTGATTTAACCAATCACCCTGTAATATTAAGACCCGGAGTTATAAATAAAAACGAATTAGAAAAAACATTAAAATTAAAATTAAAAAATATGAAAATTTATCAAAATAAAAAATCACCCGGAATGATGAGAAAACATTATTCCCCTGGAATACCTGTTAAAATAAATCAAAAAAAACACGATGGAACTAGTGCTTATATTTATATTGGTAAAAAATATAAACACAAAAGAGATTTTTTTAATTTAAGTGAGAATTTTAATCTCAATGAGGCTGCGTCAAATTTATATAGAATTTTTAGGTTAATTAAAAAAAAGGGCTTTAAAAAAATTCAAATAGATAAAATTCCAAAAGTAGGTTCTGGAATAGCAATTAACGATAGGATAAAAAGAGCGTCAGAATCATAAATGAAATTAGAAGCAAAAAATTTAGTTAAAAAGTTTAAATCTATAGTAGCTGTAAATAACATAAGTTTTGATATAGAAAAAAACGAAACTTTAGGTTTACTTGGACCTAACGGTTGTGGAAAAACTACTTCTATAGGAATGATGCTTGGATTAATTACGCCAACAAGTGGAAAAATTTTTATTAATGGAGTTAACTTTGAGCAGAAAAATAGAATCGAATTATTAAGTTCTATGAATTTTGCGTCTCCTTACATTGAATTACCAAAAAAACTTTCTGTTAAGCAAAACCTAGAGGTTTACGCTAGACTTTACGGCGTAAAAAAAATTTCTCAAAGGATAGATGAAATGATTGTAGATTTAAATTTACAAAATTTTTTAAATAAAAAAACAGGTGAACTTTCGTCAGGACAGAAAAATAGAGTTTCTCTTGCAAAGTCGCTGATTAATAAACCAAGATTATTATTTTTGGATGAACCAACAGCTAGTTTGGATCCAGATATTGGTGATTTTGTAAGAGAGTATATTGAAAGATATAAAAAAAAAAATGAACTAACTATATTGCTTGCTTCTCATAATATGAGAGAAGTAGAACGATTATGTAACAAAGTAATAATGATGAAGAATGGTCAAATTGTTGATAGTGGAACCTGCAGTGAATTAATTAAAAAACATGGACGAGAAAATCTGGAGGACACTTTTTTAAAAATAGCAAGGAGCAAGAATGAATTGGAGTAAAATATTTGCTCTTAGCCTAAGGCATATATATTTAATAAAGGGTTCATTTCCAAGAATTTTAGACTTGATATATTGGCCAACAATCCAAATATTTCTATGGGGTTTCATATCGAAATTTTTCACTCTAAACTCCTCATTGTATGAAAATACTGTAGGAATAATTCTCAGTGCAGCTATTCTTTATGATTTTCTTTTCAGGGCAAGCATAAGTTACAACATGATGTTTCTGGAAGAAATTTGGAGTAGAAATTTTACAAATTTATTTATTGCACCCATAAAAATTTGTGAAATAATTGCAGCACTTACATTAACAGCAATTTTTAGAACTTTAATTGGATTAGTTCCAGCAGCTTTACTAGCAATCCCATTGTTTGGTGTATCTATTTTAAAAATTGGGACTCCGTTAATTTTTCTTTTAATTACTCTTTATATTTTTGGCGTTACTTTAGGGTTGTTAGTCACTTCTGGGCTGATAAGGTTTGGACCTTCATTCGAAAATATTGCTTGGGCAAGTCTATTCTTTCTAGCTCCACTAGGTTGTATTTATTATCCTATTGATATACTTCCCGGATGGCTCCAAATTATAGCAAAATTACTTCCATTGGTGCATATTTTTGAAGAGATGAGAAATATTCTGATTTATGATACTTTAAATTATTTTCAAATATTAAAAGCTATCTTCATATCTTTTTTATATTTTGTAATTGGAATTATTATTTTTTACTTATCCTACGCAGGGGCAAAAAATAGAGGAACTTTAATTAATATGGGTGAATAAATATGCATAAAAATATTGACAAAATTAAAAAATTAGAAAGTTCGCCAAAAATTATAAAAAACTTATTCTCAAAAACAGAATTAGAAAAATTTATTAATCTTTATCAAAATTTGCCAACTACAGTTCATAATAAAAAACAAAATGTAATAAAGAAAAGATGGCTTAAAAACTATAGTGAGGAATTAGAGAGACTATTCTATCAAAAAGTTGGAAATGAAATTGGCGAATTTAAAATGGATAATCTGAAAGATGAAAACAATGATGATATTTTAGGACTTTTTCAAGAAAGTTATAACCCAATAGGTTTACATGTAGATGCTGGATTTAATTCAGAGGAAACAATTTATAAACAGACTCTAATTCCATTAACTTCTAGGGGTAGTACAGTCATCTTTAAAAATAAATTTTATGGAAATTCTACAAATTTTACAATCGATGAAAATGAACTCAAGGTAAAAGATTTAAAATATGGTCAAAATCAAAGGTCTTCTGAGCACTTAAATTTATTTGAGAAAAAGCCTTTTAATAAAAATGACTATGAAAAATATTTAAAACACGAAGAAATTGAAAATCTTTCTGGGCTTGAAATTGATATCGTTTATGAATGGGAGCTTGGTTCAATGTTAATTTTTGACAGATCAAGATTACATTGCTCCTCTTCTCTAATTGAAGGAAAGAAAATTGGATTAACGACGTTTACTAAAAGATAAACATCTTAAAGATGACTAATAAAATATATAAAATTTGTAAAAGTTTAATTAAGATCGTATTGCCAGCAATCTCTAATATTTTAATTTGGCTTAAATTAAATAGGCGTGTTATCAATTTTCTTCATGAAAAGAGTTATAATAGTAATAATAAATATAATTTTGTTCCTTTATTAAATAAATTTCTAAAAAACAAAAAAATTATAGCTTTAGATGTTGGGGCACAAGGTGGATTTAATTCTGATAATTTTTTCTCTGAAAAATATAATCCATTTTTTGAGGATATTTTAATTGAACCTATAAAATCTGAGTCAGAAAAACTTAAAGGAAAAAAGTTGATAATTAATAAAGGCTTATGGAGTAAAAAAGAAATAAAGAAGCTATATATATTAGACAATAGACTTGGGAGTTCATCAATGTATGAGCCTGATGTAATAAATTTTGACTTACACAATATAAAGAATAAAGATTTTAATAATTATAAAGTGACTCGCACTATAGAGATTGAATGTGATACACTAGCTAATCAACTTGCTAAGCTTAATATTAATAATTTAGATTACCTTAAGATTGATACCCAAGGAGCTGAATTAGAAATTTTAAAAGGAATAGGGAACTTTCGTCCGCTATTAATTAAGATAGAGGCTCATTTTTTTTCTATGTATAAAAACACTCCAGGTTGGCACCAGCTCACTAACCTTCTTTATGAATTAAACTATGTTTTAATTGATTGGAAAGGTATTGGCAGTCATAACACAAGAATACCTGCTGAAGCTGATATGATTTTTATACCAAATTTTAATAATGAAATTGGTATGAAATTGATTAGAAATAATAAAGAAGTATTTATAAGTTTAATGTTGATTTTTGGTCAATTAAAACTTTTACAAATTTTGATGAAGAGATTAAAAATTACTAATGAAGAGTTAAAAGAACTAGAGGATCAATACTTTAATTAATGGCTATATACGATTGTTTTCAATATTTTAATGAAGATCATATTTTGGATTTACGACTAAATATATTAAATGAATACGTTGATTATTTCGTTATATCTGAGTCAACAAAAACTCATCAGGGAAAGACTAAGAAAATAAATTTTGATATTAAAAAATTTTCTAAATTTAGAGATAAAATCATATTTATAACTGCTGACTATAAGGAAAAAATTAATTTTGATAAACATACAGGGGGCGAATCCCCTATAGAACAACATCAAAGAAATTCACTTATTGATGGTATTAAAGATGCTTCGTCAGAGGACCTTATAATTTTATCTGACTCAGATGAAATACCTGATCTCACAAAATTATCTCAAATTAAAAAGAACGTAAAGTATACAGCATTTTCGCAGAAGATGTTTATGTATAAATTAAATTTACAAAATATAGATGAAAGTAATTGGATAGGTTCAAGAATTACAAGAAAAAAAAATATAAGATCTATGCAAGAACTAAGAAATTTAAAGTTTAAACATTATCCTTTTTGGAGAGTTGATAAATATAATCAGCAAATTATAAGTGGAGGATGGCATTTTTCTTACATGCAATCGCCTGAAAAAATACTAACTAAAATCAAATCTTTTTCTCACGGTGAGTATGATAATGAAGACTTAAATGAAAAATATATTGAAAAAAAAATTCTTAGTAATGAAGATATTTTTGGTCGAGGAACTAATTTAGAAAAGATTGCAATAGATAATAGTTACCCTGAATATATAGTTCGGAATAAAGAAAAGTTTTCAAATTGGATAATTTAAAATGGTGCGCCGGATAGGAGTCGAACCCATAACCTCCGGAGCCGAAATCCGGCGCTCTATCCAGTTGAAGCTACCGGCGCAATATGAATAATTTAAATTAATTTATGAATAATACAATTAAATTATCAGTTGACACAAAAAATAGTGGAAAAAGATTGGATATTTTTTTAGCAGAAAACATCAAAAATTATACAAGATCATTTCTTAAAAAATTAATTGAAAATAAACAAGTAAAATTAAACAACGCTTTGCTTTTATCGCCATCTACAAAAATAAAACATAAGGATCAAATAATTATAAGTATTATCGATAACAATATTCAAGATATAGCTCCCAAGAATATAAAGCTAAACATTATTTTTGAAGACAATGATATTTTAATCCTTAATAAACCAAAAGGGATGGTTGTTCATCCTGGGGCTGGAAATAATGAAAATACTCTAGTTAATGCATTGTTATTTAAATATAGAAAAAATTTATCCAATTTAAACGGATCTTTAAGACCTGGAATTGTTCATAGAATTGATAAAGAAACTAGTGGGTTGCTAGTTGTTGCAAAAAATAATTTAGCCCATTCAAATTTAGGTGAACAATTTAGCAAACATACAATTAAGAGAAAATATGTTTGTCTTTCGTGGGGGGTTGTGAGACCTCTTAAGGGAAAAATTAGTACATTGATTACAAGAGATAAAAAAAATCGTCAATTGATGACTGTAAGTGATATTAATGGAAAAAAAGCAATTACTAATTATAAAACAATCAAGATATTTAATATAAAAGATATTCCTAAGATAAGTTTAATTGAGTGCGAATTGGAAACCGGAAGAACTCATCAAATTAGAGTTCATCTGAAATATAAAGGTACATCTTTACTTGGAGACAAACAATATGGGAAAAAAAACATTAATTTTAAAAAAATAAACAATGAATTTTTTATTAGGTTAAATAAATTATCTGGGCAAGCCTTACATGCTAAAACTCTTGGATTTGTTCATCCTACAACAAAAAAATGGATGAGTTTCAATTCTGATTTGCCTAATGGTTTTAAAAAAATATTGAATTTGCTTGAAAATTTAAACAGTTGAAATAAAAATATTTATATATAAATAAAAACTATATGAACAAAAAAAATCAAATGAGCAGTCTTCCAGTTCCCTCGGTTGGGGGTTTATCAGTTTACTTGGCACAAATTAAAAAATTTCCTATGCTTGATGCGGAGGAAGAATATATGTTAGCCAAAAACTGGCGAGAAAATGGAAATTTAAAAGCAGCTCATAAACTAGTTACTAGCCATTTAAGATTAGTTGCAAAAATTGCAATGGGATACCGTGGTTATGGACTCCCAGTTAATGAACTAATCTCAGAAGGAAATCTTGGCTTAATGCAAGCGGTGAAAAAGTTTGATCCAGATAAAGGATTTAGACTTGCAACATATGCCATGTGGTGGATTAAAGCTGCTATACAAGAATATGTTTTAAGATCTTGGAGCTTGGTAAAAATGGGTACTACAACAGCGCAGAAAAAACTTTTCTTTAATTTGAAAAAAATTAAAAATCAAATTGCACCCGGTCAAGAAGGGGATTTAAAAGACGAGCAAGTTAATGAAATATCTAAAAGATTAGATGTCGAGTCTCATGAAGTTGTGAATATGAATAGAAGAATGATGGGACAAGAAAAATCACTTAATGACCCAATTAAAAAAGGTGAGTCAGACGAATGGCAAGATTGGTTAGTAGATGACAGTTTAGATCAAGAGTTAATAGTTTCTCAAAAACAAGAATATGATGATAAAAAAGAGTTATTAGATAGTGCTATGAAGATTTTAAATGATAGGGAAAAAGAAATAATAACTGCAAGAAGATTATCTGAAAATCCTAAAACATTAGAAGAATTAAGTAAAAAATACAAAATTAGCAGAGAACGAATAAGACAAATAGAAACAAAAGCTTTTGAGAAATTACAAAAATCAATGATAAACGCAAGTAAATCAAAAAACTTATTACCTGTAAACTAGTTATTAAACGGGTCCTCAACTAAGATAGTATCATCTCTCTCAGGACTAGTAGAAATACTTGAAATTCTAGCTCCAATAAAATCCTCAAGAGCATGAATGTATCTTTTTGCTTTATCGGGAAGATCTTTTAAATTTCTTATTCCTTGTGTTTTAGATTTCCATCCTAGGAAAGTTTTATAAATTGGCTTTATATTAAACTGGTCCTCAGAGGCAGCAGGTAAATAATCTATTTTTTTTCCATTTAATTCGTACCCTACACACATTTTAATTTCATCTAATTCATCTAATACGTCTAATTTAGTTAAAGCTATTCCATTAATCCCTGAGATTTTAATCGTTTGTCTAACTAAAACTCCATCAAACCAACCGCATCTTCTTTTTCTTGCTGTTACAGTTCCAAATTCTTTACCTCTTTTGCCAAGATTTTCTCCAATCTCATCATTTAATTCTGTTGGAAATGGTCCGCTCCCCACTCTAGTGGTGTAGGCTTTTGTTATTCCTAAAACATAATTAATCTTATTAGGCCCTGAGCCTGACCCAGTCGCGGCCATCGCAGGCACGGTATTAGAGGATGTAACGTATGGATAGGTACCATGATCTACATCTAAAAGTATACCTTGCGCACCTTCAAACAATATCTTTTTTCTATCATTATTAAATTGGTCAAGCTTTAACCAAACAGGTTGGGCAAATTTTAAAATTTCTGGAGCTATTTTTAGTAATGCCCTCTTAAGTTCATCTTTTTCATAAATCTTCTTATTTAAACCTTTTCTTATAGCATTATGATGTAATAAAACATTTTCCAACCTTTTCTCTAAGTTGCTCTCTGATCTCAAATCCATTACTCTAATTGCTCTTCTGCCAACTTTATCTTCATAACAAGGTCCTATGCCTCGTCTGGTGGTTCCAATTTTTCCCTTGCCAGCGGCATCTTCTCTTATTTCGTCCATCTCCTGATGAAATGGTAAAATTAATGATGCTGACTCGGAAATCATAAAATTTTCAGGGCTAACATCTACACCTTGTTTTTTTATTTCCTCAATTTCACTTATTAGTGCCCATGGATCAATAACAACTCCATTGCCAAGAATTGAAATTTTTCCTTTCCTTACAATACCTGATGGTAGTAGTCTCAATTTAAATACTTTTTTATCTATAACTAAAGTATGGCCGGCATTGTGACCACCTTGAAAACGAACGACTACGTCAGCTTCACTTGAGAGCCAATCAACTATCTTTCCTTTTCCCTCATCTCCCCACTGTGAACCTACTACTACAACATTTTTCATTATTTAAATTTTTTTCTTAAGTTAATTGAGTTCAAATGATTAATTGGACCGTTTCCTTTTCCTAATTTTAGATTTGATTTAATAGCTTCATTAACATATTTAATTCCAAGCTCACAAGATTTAATCAAATCTTTTCCACATGATAAATATGTTGCAATTGCAGAAGATAATGTGCAACCAGTTCCGTGAGTATTTTTTGTACTATATTTTTTACTTCTAAATATCTTGATAATTTTTTTATTTAATAAAATATCATTCATTTTTTTTGATTTTAAATGCCCTCCTTTGATTAAAACATTTTTAGCGCCTAAACTTATCAATATTTTTCCGGCTACAATCATGTCTTTAGTGGAATTTATTTTTGTTTTTGTAAGAATTTCTGCCTCTGGAATATTTGGTGTTATTAGCAAAGTTTTTTTTATTAAATTCTTTTTAATGCTCAATATTGCTTTATTATTTACAAGCTTTGCTCCACCTTTAGCTACCATAACTGGATCAAGAACCACTTTTTTTATCTTTAATTTGTTCAAAGATTTTATTACGGACATGATAACTGGCTTTGAATGTAACATTCCTATTTTAACTACATCGGGTTTAATGTCTTTAGCTGAAAACACAATTTGGCTAAATATCTCTTTGGGTTTAATTGATACTATCGACTTTACACCTGTGGTATTTTGAGTTGTGACCGCAGTAATAGCAGTCATTGCATAACAACCTAAAGAAGTAGCGGTTTTGATGTCTGCTTGAATACCAGCACCACCCGAGGAATCTGACCCAGCAATTATAAGAATTTTAGACTTTGGTTTCATGCTCTAATGAATTGTTTTTTTAATTATATTTATACATTTGCTAATTAAACTACGATTAAATGACTCTCCCATTATACGTATCTTAGGCTCTGTTCCTGAAGGTCTTACCAATAATCTTCCATTATTTTTAATAAGTTCATTTGCATATTTAATAGCTTTTTTGCACTTAGAGGAGTTAATAATTTTTTTATCTTTTACTGTTATATTTAAAAGTTTTTGTGGTACTGATTTATAAACTTTAAAAACATCACTTGCTAATCTACCTTTTCTCAATGCAAACAAAGCTTCTAACGCAACTAGCAATCCATCGCCTGTAGTTGCAAATTTGCCTAAAATTATATGGCCAGATTGTTCTCCACCCAAATTAAAATTATATTTTTTCATCATTTCTTTTACATATCTGTCACCTACTTTAGACCTTCTAAAATTAATTTTCTCACTTAAAAAAAATTTTTCTAGACCATAGTTTGACATCGCGGTCCCTATCACTCCTCCCTTTAAAATTTTTTTTCTTTTCCATCTTTTAGCAATCATTGCAATTATTTGATCACCATCGACTATTTGTGCTTTTTCATCACACATAATTACTCTATCAGCATCGCCGTCCAGAGCGATACCAATATCTGCTTTAAATTTTTTTACACATTTTTTTAAAATTTCAGGAAATGTTGATCCACAATTATAATTTATATTTAAGCCATTCGGTTTCACTCCAATAGAAAAAACCTTGGCACCAAGATCAGAAAGTATTTTTGGAGCTGATTTATATCCAGCTCCATTAGCACAATCTAATACTATACGCATACCTCTTAAGCTGAAATTATCCGGAAAATTATTTTTCAAAATTTTTATATATTTATCATTTCCATCTTCCAATCTTTTTACTCTACCCAACATCTTAGGCTCAGATAAATGACTTATAGTTTTAGTATCAATCAAGTTTTCAATTTTTTTTTCAATTTTATCTGATAATTTCATTCCATCTGGGCCAAATAATTTCAAACCATTATCGTGAAAAGGATTATGAGAAGCGGTGATCATGATACCTAAGTTCGCTTTCATTTTTTTTGTTAACATTGCTAATCCATTTGTTGGTAATGGACCTAGAGTAAATATATGCATTCCAGCTGAAGCTAAACCAGATACTAAGGCGGGTTCGAGTGTGTACCCTGATAGTCGAGTATCTTTTGCAATAATTGCCACTTGTTTTTTTTTCTTTAAATTTTTAAAATAAGTACCAGCCGCTAAACCAAATTTAAAAAACTTTTCTCCATTAATATTGCCAATGTTAACTGTGCCACGTATTCCGTCAGTTCCAAAATATTTTTTTTTCATTTATTTATTAAAGCTTGAAATATTAAAAGTCCTTGTTTAACTTCTTCCACATTATGCACTCTAAAAATTTTAATTCCTTGTGAAAAAGAATAAATTATTGATGATAATGTTCCTCCAATTCTTTCTTTCGTATCATATCCTCCAGAAATTTGATTAATAAATTTTTTTCTGGATGTACCAATTAATATAGGAAAACCAAGTGAATGAAATATGGAAATTTTGTTTAAAATCATCAAATTATGTTTCAAGTTTTTTCCAAAACCGATACCTGGATCTAATATTATTTTTTTGTGATATTTAAATTTTTTAAGTTTATAAATTTCATTTTCAAAGAAATCGTAAATATCCAATAAGACATGATTGTATGAAGGCTTTATTTGCATAGTTTGCGGAGTTCCTTGCATATGATGGATTATTTTCCATAAGTTTTTATTTTTAATAGTGCTTAAAGATTTTGGATCGAATTTAAAACAGGAAACGTCATTGATAATATCTACTTTTTGTTTTATTGAAAAATTCATAACTGATGATTTTCTTGTATCTATTGATAATAAAGTTTTGGGAAATTTTTCTTTAAATTTTTTTATTACGTGCTTTACTCTTTGAAGCTCACTTTTTTGAGAAACAATTTTTGAGCCAGGTCTTGTTGACTCACCTCCTATATCGATAATATCTGCGCCAGACTCACTCATGTCTCTTATTCTTTTAATAGCTTTTTTTAGTGTATTAAATTTACCACCATCAGAAAAACTATCAGGTGTCATATTTAAAATTCCCATAAGCATATGATTTTTATTCTTTAAAAATTCTCTTTTAGCTGTAATTAATTCAATATCTTTAGATACTTTTTTTTTCATTATCATTGGTAGCTGATTTATATTCTTGATATCTAAAATTTTAGAATTTACTTTTTTTTTATTTCTAATAAAAATTTCAATTTTATTAAATGATATAGATCTATCACCACATAAAGGAAGAGATAATTTTTTTTTTACTAGTTGTTTTGAGTTTGAGCCATAAAAAAAATTACACGGTCGAGTGTAATATTTTTTCATTTGTTTTCTAAATTGCTGGTTTAGGTTTTAATCCCAGAGATCCAAGGGCAGATGATGTTTTACCGTCGTCTTCATCTTCCTCTTTAAAAGATCTTGTTGGCTTAATATTTTTTAAAACTAAATCTCTTATTTCATCACCTGATAAAGTTTCGTAAATTAAAAGGGCTTTTGCTAGTTTATGTAAGTCATCGATTTTGTCAGTAAGAACTTTTTTTGCTCTGTCGTAACCAACATCAACTATTTTCTTAACTTCAGAGTCAATTTTTTTAGCAGTCTCCTCTGACATATTTTGTTGCTTGGTAACTGACCTTCCTAAAAATACTTCTTCTTCATTCTCACCATAAGCTAATGGTCCAAGCTCTTTACTCATCCCGTATTTCGTAACCATATTTTTTGCCATTTTAGTGGCCATATCAATATCTGAAGATGCGCCAGAAGTTACTTTATCATGACCAAATATTATTTCTTCAGCTATTCTTCCGCCCATAGCTACTGCTATATCCGAATACATTTTTTCTCTTGTAACAGATAATTGATCTCTTTCTGGTAATCTCATAACCATTCCTAAAGCTCTTCCCCTAGGTATAATAGTCGCCTTGTGAATTGGATCTGATGCCTTCTCATTTAAAGCAACAATTGCATGACCACCCTCATGATATGCAGTAAGTTTTTTCTCATCTTCGGACATAACCATTGATCTTCTTTCGGCACCCATCATTACCTTATCTTTTGCTTCTTCGATGTCTGACATTGTTACAACTCTTTTATTTTTCCTAGCAGCAAGCAATGCTGACTCATTTATTAGATTGGCTAAATCTGCTCCTGAAAATCCTGGAGTTCCTCTTGCAATTGTTCTAAGTTTTACATCCGGGCCGGTACTAATTTTTTTGACGTGTACTTTTAAGATTGCTTCTCTACCAATAATGTCTGGATTGCCGACAACAACTTGTCTATCAAACCTTCCGGGTCTTAAAAGAGCTGGATCTAAAACGTCAGGTCTATTGGTTGCGGCAATCAGTATGATTCCCTCGTTAGTATCGAAACCATCCATTTCAACAAGTAATTGGTTAAGAGTTTGTTCTCTCTCATCATTTCCACCGCCTAAACCAGCTCCCCTACTTCTTCCTACGGCATCAATCTCATCTATAAAAATAATACACGGAGAGTGTTTTTTTCCTTGTTCAAACATGTCTCTAACTCTTGATGCACCGACACCTACAAACATTTCAACAAAATCTGACCCCGAGATAGAAAAAAAAGGAACGTTAGCTTCGCCAGCTATTGCTTTAGCTAACAAAGTTTTACCTGTTCCTGGCGGACCAATCAAAAGCGCACCTTTAGGAATTTTTCCACCTAAACGACTAAATTTTTTTGGATCTTTTAAAAATTCAACTATTTCTTCTACTTCTTCTTTAGCTTCCTCTACGCCTGCAACATCGTTAAAAGTTACTTTGCCCTGTGCTTCATTTAAAAGTTTAGCTTTTGATCTTCCAAATCCCATGGCCCCGCCTTTGCCGCCTTGCATTTGACGCATAAAAAATATCCATACACCAATTAGCAGTAGCATTGGAAACCATGATAATAGTACACCTAAAAGTGATGGCATTTTATCTTCTTGAGGTGTAGCCAAAATACTTACACCATTTGTGGAGAGTTTATCTACTAATTCTGGATAATTTGGAGAATAAGTCTTAAATGAACTTCCATCAGCTAAAATTCCAGAAATATTATTTCCCTGAATTTGAACCTCTACAACTCTACCTGAGTCAACCTCATTTAAAAACTTTGAAAAGGCTAATGTATTTCTCTCTGAATTAATTTTACTGGGATCCTGAAACATATTAAATAGACCTACCGAGAGTAAGACTATTATGACCCACATTATTAAATTTTTAATATTCATAGTATTTAAATAATCATTAATTAAATTATAACAAGTATATCGTAGTGTTTAATAAGTTGTAAATAAGACAAAAAGCAACCTTTTAATCAAATATTCTAAAGTTTTTCCTCCCTGAGACATAGATTCTCACCTTTTTTAAAAAAAATGCACCCTCCTAAAGTGGACTTTTTGAAGCCTTTTTTATTTAGAATATTAATTAGATTTTGGACTTTTTTAGATCTCAAGTCATAGTAGTTTTTTTTGAGTTGCTTAACAGCCTCATTAATTAAATCGATTTTTGTATCATTCTTGAGATTATTATATTTTTTGAAATCTATTGAAATTTCTTTATTTTTTTTTTTATTGATCAATTCTTTATAAATTTTACTTAAATATCCATCTAAAGTAACTCTGCTCAAAGATAAATTTTGTATTGATTTAAATATTTGTTCATATTTAATTCCACTATTTTCCAAAGGTCTTTTTAAATTTCTTACTTTTGTTCTTAAAAATTTTTTATTCTTATTGGATGGGTCTCTAAAATATTTACCAAAAACATTTTTTGAAATTTTAATTAAAAAAAATTTCTTAATATCTAGCAAGGGTCTATATAAGTTTATTTGTCTATCAATCTTACTGAGTGGTTTCATGGCGGATAAGCCTTTTAATCCGCTTCCTCTAGAAAGTCTTATAAAAAAAGTTTCAACTTGATCTTCTAAATTATGCGCAGTAAGAATAGTTGTAATTCTATTTCTTTTGCAATAATTTAGTAAAATATTATATCTAATAATTCTTGCCTCAGCTTGAATATTTCTATTTATTTTTTTTTTATTGATAATAACTTTCAGATTAATTTGTTTTTTTTTTAATAAATTTTTTACTTTTTGCGCTTCTTGATTAGAGTTTTTTCTTAAATTATGATCCACTAATACATAATGAAATTTTATTTTTTTAAAATATGTATAAGATTTTGCCAGAGCTGTTAAAGCCAAACTATCTGGTCCACCTGACACGGCAACTAAATAATTTTTTTTATTTAAGGTGTCAAGTCTGCTTTTGAAATTAAGGAAAATATCAGAAAGATCTTTAAAATCTTTAAAACCGTTTTTAAGATTTACACTTGAATTTTTTTTGCTCATACTGAGCTTTTTGTAACACAGACTTGCTTGCTTTTGGGTATTCTTTTTTAAGTCCAGAAATCATTTTACATCCTTGATCTTTTTCACCCAGTTGAACCATAGTAATTCCTAGTTTTAAAAGATTGTCTGGAGCTTTTTTGCTCTTTGGGTAATTTTGATAACCATCTAGATATGCGGTTGCTGCATCAGAGTAAAGTTGTCTAATTCTAAAAGTTTCCCCATACCAATATTGTGCACTACCTGCTAAATCATGATCTTTATTTTTATCTATAAATTCTTTTAACGCAAACTCTGCTGTTTCATAATCTCCTATTTTCATAAAGCTAACTGCAAATTCGTATTGTTCAGCAGCAGGTTTTTCAGGAAGTAAAGAATCTCTTTTTTCAGGTTCTTCTGAAATAACTGTCTTGGCAGTTTCAACGGAGTTGATTGATTGTTCTTTTGGTAAGTTTGAAGATTGATAACCCGGAGCTGCACCAAAATCTTGAGGTTTGTTTGAGCCGGGAAGAGCTGCTTTTTTATCTTTTACATTATTTATAGTTCCGCTCTCTAAATCTGAAAATCTGAGTTGATTATCTGATTGGATTTTAGTCACTCGTGTTGAAAGTTTATCTAGCTTAAAATTTACTTCCTCGAATCTATTTGTAAGTTCTCTAAATTGATTCTCTATTTCATTTAACTTCAAAAGATGTTTAGTCATTATATCTTCGTTCAATCCATCTGATTTTGTTGAGCTAGAGGGTTTTAATGAGACGATGTCTGATTTTTGATAAACAGCTTTTTCTAATGTTTTTAAATCTTTTGTAATAACTTGGATTTGATCAGAAATAGCTTTTAAATAAATTTCATCTTCTTCAGCAGAAAGTAAACTAATAAAAAATGTAAATACAATTAATATAAAAACTTTATAAAGTTTCAGTGCAGAGAACATAATTTACTTTAATTTGATAAAATGGCAAAAAAAAGACCCCTTAATAAATAGTATTAAGGGGTCTTAGTATTTGTTAAAATATTAATTAGTTTACTTTAACTGTTACAGATCTTCTGTTTTGTGACCAAGCTAATGGAGTTGAAGCTGGATTAACAGGTTTTTCTTTACCGTAACTGATTACAGAAATTCTTTTTCCAGAAATACCGTAAGTCATTAAATAATCTTTTGCAGCATTGGCTCTTCTTTCGCCTAGTGCTAAGTTATATTCTCTAGTACCTCTTTCGTCAGCGTGACCTTCGATAGTTACGTTTAAACTTTTATTTTTTCTAAGGTATGTAGCTTGCTTTCTTAAAGTAGCTCTTGCAGCTGTTGTTAAAGAAGATTTGTTTGTAGCAAAAAATACTCTGTCAGGTACTCCAGAAGCTAAGTATTCAACTGTTTCTTTTCCAGTGTATACATCACTGTCAATATTTCCTGATTTTTTTGCTGTAGAACATGCACTTAAAATTAAAGTGGCAAAGATTACTAGTAATATATTTTTTAAACTCTTATTAAACATCATTTTTTCCCCTGGGTTTTGTTATTTTGGTTTATTTCAAATTATTGAATGTTATTCAAGTGTATTTTACATTAAATACCAGCTTATTTTGATAAAAGAGAGGACCAAGATGGGTCAGAAGCGTCGGTTTCCGTTAATAGCCTTCTTTCATTATAGCCTGTGATATCTATTGACCATAATTTCGCGGTAAAACCTTCTCCTTTTGATCCTGATTTCGTTTCCCTATAAAAAACTAATACCCTTCCATTTGGTGACCATGAGGGTGCCTCTTGGTAATAGTTTTCGGTCAATAGCCTCTCGCCAGTTCCATCTATTCTCATCACCCCGATATAAAATTTCCCTTTACGCATTTTGGTAAAAGCTATCAAATCTCCCCTTGGTGACCAAACAGGAGTTCCGTATATACCGTTTCCAAAAGTAATTCTTTTAACTCCAGACCCATCGCTTCGCATAACATAAATTTGTTGCAAACCGCTTCTGTCGGAGTTGAATGCAATAAATTTTCCATCTGGTGAAAATGATGGCGATGTATCAATGGATGAGTGATCAGTTATTCTCTCTACAACTCTTGAGTCTAAATTCATTGTATAGATATCTGAATTTCCATCTTTGGCAAAACTCATAACAATTTTTTTTCCGTCTGGTGAAAATCTAGGCGCAAAAGTCATTCCAGGAAAATTACCTACGACTTCTTGAGTTCCGGTTTCAATGTCAAGCAGGTAAACTCTAGGCATATTTCTGAAATAAGACATATATGTAACCATCTGATTTGTAGGGTTAAATCTTGGCGTTAAAACTAATTCGTTACCCAAAGTTAAATATTTTGTGTTAGAGCCATCTTGATCCATAATTGCCAATTTTTTAACTCGTTGATTTTTTGGTCCACTTTCTGCAACATAAATTATTCTTGTATCGAAATATCCCTCTTCACCAGTTAATCTTTCATAAATTTTATCTGAGATGATGTGAGCTACTCTTCTCCAATTAGATGGCGTCGTTGTAAAAGCTAGTGCAGTTATTTCTTTTGCTGCTGCTAAATCCCAAAGTCTAAACTCCACTTTCAATTTATCGTCTTTGACTAAAAGCTTGCCAGTTACCAATGCTTGTGCCTTTATCAATCTCCAATCTTCAAATCTTGGTTTTAAATGGGCTATGTCAGGTTTTTGAACAAAGGCCTCTTTTTTTAATGGGTTAAATAAACCTGTTGACCTAAAATTATTTTCTATAATTTTTGATATATTTTCTCCTAATTCTTTAATTTTCAAACCTTCAAAATTTCCAGATTTAATATCAACGTGCAAGGGAGAGATTGCTATGGGTAATGGATCTAGATTTCCTCGAGTTATATCAACTTCTATTAGAGCGAATGATTTATTAACAAAAAAAATATTTAACAAAAATATAATAAGAAGTTTTTTCATCTTAACCTTTTAGCATTTCTGTTGGATTAAAATTAAGCTGTAAATCTTTCCATTTATCGTAACCAGTTGGTGGGACTTTTAATGGTTGACATAATCTGACAGCTCTTAATGCGCTTTCAGCTAATACTTTATAAAATTTTTGCCCTGGTCTATTCATTCGTTGATGATCTAATATTTCTGACTTCACAATTGTACCATCTTTTTTTAATTTAAGCTTAATTCTAACAAGTAAGTCTTCATCATATGGTAACCCTAAAGGCACGCTCCAACAACCAAATATTTGAGCTCTTAAAGCATCTTCTTGAGAAAGTGTAAGACCCGTTGCAAAGGAATTTTTTTGATTGCTTTGAGTAATTTTTTCAGTTTTTTCTTGCTCAACAGCTTCCACTTCTTTTGCTTTATCAATTAGAGCAGCTATTTGATTTGTGTCAATAACTTCTTTTTTTTCAAACTCAGACGCTTGTCTTATTTCGGGCTTTATTTCTTCTGGATTTTGTTTTTTTTTCACGATTTGCTTTTCTTCTTTTTTTTCATTAGGTAGAGGTATTCTATCAGGTTTCTCTTTAGCTTTTGCAGCTGGTGGAGCTTGTTCAGATACTAATCTCTTTTCTTCTTTTTTTTTTGTTTCTTCAATAATTTTTCTTGCTTTTGGAGCGTATGGAATACTTGTTTTATCTGTTATTTGAATAAGCTCTACCGAGACTATCGGCGGTAAATCAATTGGTTCTCTAAGCATGAATGGTAAACTTAGGATTGTTAGCAAAACTAATACGGAATGAAAGGTTATTGAATAAATTAAACTTCTTATCATAAATCATTCTAGTTTTTGTAAGGTTCAGATATTAAAGCCACCTTGGAAAATCCTGCTCCAGATAATGTTCCCATAACCTCTAGCACTCTTCCGTAGTTAATATTTTTATCACCTCTGACGTAAATTCTTGTATCTGTTCTATTTTTTGCAATAGCTAATAATTTTGGTATCATTTTTTGGTAGGTGACTTGATGTTCTTGAATATAAATTTCACCCTTGGAATTAATGCTTAAAGTAAGAGGTTCTTGATCATCAGGTAGTGAGTCTGCGGCAGACTCTGGCAAATCAACTTGTACGCCAACTGTCAATAAAGGTGCAGTTACCATGAAAATTATTAGGAGAACCAGCATTACATCTACGAAAGGAGTCACATTTATTTCGCTCATTGGTTCTTTTTTTGAGCGATTAAAATTAAAGGCCATTTTTAAATTATTGACAAAAATCTTTTAGAAAAATTTTCAATTTTTGAAAAATATTTCTGCAAATCACTGTTAAATTTATTATAAGCGACAACTGCTGGAATAGCGGCTAATAAACCTAATGCGGTTGCAAACAAAGCCTCTGCTATACCTGGAGCAACAATAGCTAAACTAGTGTTTCTTGATATTGCAATTGACTGAAATGAGTTCATTATTCCCCACACTGTTCCAAACAGACCTATAAAAGGTGCTGTAGACCCAACTGTTGCAAGAAATGTAAAATTTTTCTCAACTTTTTTCATTTCATTGTCAGTGGCAATTTCCAATACCCTGCTAACTCTTGCTGATTGAACTGCTGATGATTGTCTTTTTGTTTTTACTAGTTCAGCCATAGCAGATTTGAAAATTAAAATTGCCGGGTCTTGAGAATTGGCAGGAAGACTATTGTTAAAACTTTCAGCAGATTTTGCTTTCCAGAATTTTTTTTCAAAATCTATAATTGATGCATTTATATTTTTAAATAATTTAAATTTATCGAATATAAGAGCCCAAGAGAACACTGAGCAGGCTATTAATAAGATAATAACAAATTTAACTACAAAATCCGCTCGCAAAAATAGTTTCCATAATGAAAAGTCTGTGGCACCGCCTAATCCCACTACTTGTGATGCTATATCTTGTTCCATTAAGTTTGATTACTTTTAGATTGTGTCATGAATTTGGCGTTATTTAATAATTTGGGTTTAAATTTCCTCTTTTAATCTTGTTTCGCTATAAAATCTTGCGATCAAAATAGCGTCTGATTTATTTACGTCTTTTTTTTTTGCGAGCTGATTGGACAATTTTGGGTACATTTCAATAGCTTTTGTTCTGCTAGAGTCTTTTGATGAATTAATTAATTCAAAATGTTTTTTCCACTTTGAAGGTCTAACAAAAAAGATTGGCAATTCTAAAGCGGCACATACACCTTTAATCGCACCAAAAGTTTGACCAAAATTAAACATGCTTGTAACCCCCTGACCAGGCATTGCATTTACTTGTTCAACAACAACTGCTACTTCCTCATTGTCTATAATATTTTCTTTTATTAAATTAACCAGAAGCGCGCTATTTAATTGTCTTTTATTTTTTTTACCCTCTGACATTACAGGCATATCAAATATATTTAGGACTTTATTGTTCTCTAGGATTGCAATTGCACCGCTTAAACCAGGGTCTATTCCTATAACTTTCATTATTGTAAATTTTCTAAATTAGCATTGGTGAAAATATTTTGAACATCATCTAATTCTTCTAGTGCGGTTAATACTTCTAATATTTGCCCACTCTTTTCTTTATTCAAATCAATATAATTTAGAGGTCTCCATTCTATTGAGGAGTAGTTAAAAATTTTAACTTTTTTTTCCAGCTCTGTTTTAATCTTATAAAAATCCTCTTTTTCTGTAATTATTTCAAATTCATTTTTTAAGTTTATACAATCTTTTGCTCCAGCATTAATTGAAATTTCAAATATTTCTTCTTCTTCTATTATTTTATTATCAACATGAATAACTCCACAGTTTAAAAACATGTGAGTAGCTGAACCAGTCTCTCCTAGTCTTCCTCCATTTTTTTGCAAGACTGTTCTAATACTTGATGCTGATCTATTTTTATTATCAGTCAAAGTGTCAATTATAAACGCAACATTGGATGGTCCAAATCCCTCGTACCTTAAACTTTCGTAGTTTTTATCACCACTCATTTCTGATTTGCTAATTGCTCTTGATATATTATCTTTGGGCATATTAGCTTGTTTCGCTGCTTGAATTGCTGTCCTTAATCTAGGGTTCATGTCAGGATCTTTATCACCTAATTTTGCAGCAACAGTAATTTCTCTAGAGAGTTTTGAAAAAATTTTAGATCTTTCTTTATCTGCCCTTCCTTTTTTATGTTTTATTCCAGCCCAATGTGAGTGTCCTGCCATAATTATTAAGATAAACTTCCTCCCTCAATAACTCTGGTAACTTTTTTTGCTAAACCTGTCTCTTCATTGGTTTCAACAATTACACCAGATAATGTTCCCTCTCCTTCTGCAGGAAAATGTTTAATTGCATCTTTATCTTTTAAAAATCTTTTTATTGAATTTTCCTTATTCATTCCAATCACAGAGTTGTAATCTCCACACATTCCTATGTCTGTTTGATAAGCTGTACCTTTTTCCAAAATACGAGTATCGGCAGTAGGCACATGGGTGTGGGTGCCGACAACACATGTTGCCTGACCATCGAAAAAATGACCTATTGCCATTTTTTCACTTGTTATCTCACCATGAAAATCTATGACTAAAAAGTCTACGTCTTTTTTCAATTTCATTTTTTTTTTAATATCTTTCGCGCTCTGAAATACGTCTTCGGTTTTTCTCATAAAAACATTACCCATTAAATTAATTACACCAATTTTATATTTTTTATTTTTTGAAAAATATATTTCACGACCTCTTCCTGGAGATCCTTCTGCGAGATTTGCAGGTCTTAAAAGTCTACTCTCTTTTTCTATATAATTTGTTGTTTCCTCTTTATCCCAGATATGATTTCCAGAAGTGATGACATCAACACCATTTTTAAAAAATTCTTCTGCAATAGTTTGAGTTATACCTCTGCCATCATCTGAAGCATTTTCACCATTTACAATTACAAAATCTATTGCATTTCTCTCGATTAAATTTGATAACTTTTTATTCAAAGCATTTCTTCCTGATGCTCCCATTATGTCTCCAAGAATAAGTAGTTTCATTAATAAATTCCTTTTTCTGTCAAAATATAATTTAGTTTAATGTCATATTGCTCTGCTGGAAGCTTATGATATTTTTGAAACGAAAAAGCAACACCTACAGTTAAAATATTTTTAAACTTCTTTAAGTATTTATTAAGGTATCTATCGTAAAAACCTTTTCCATAACCAAGTCTGTATTTTTTATTATCAAACGCTAGTACTGGAACCAGCATAATATCTGGAACTTCAGAAATAGATTGAACTGGTTCCAATAGCCCAAATTTATTTACTAATAAAACCTCATTTTTTTTCCATGGGAAGAAATTCATTAAATTATTTTTCTTAATTTTAGGCAGTAAAACATTTTTATTTTTCATATAATTGTTTTCTAAAAGTCTTAAAATGTTTACTTCAAAATTGGAGGGATAATATAATGCTACTTTTAAGTTTCCTTTCTTAAACTTTGATCTTAATAGTCTCTTGAAGGGTGAAAAGAATTTTTTATTAATATCGAAATATCTTTTTTTTCTAAGTTGATAATATTTTTTTCTTAATATTTTTTTTTGTAACATCTACTGTATTTTAGACAGTGACTCTGTATTAGAAATTATTTTTTCCAGTGATTGGGTTGTTTTATCAAGCATTGACTCGTATAAAATATTATTTTCCTCTATAGTTTTTTTGAAGCTATCCAGTTCATTGTTTAATTTTTTAATTTCTTTATCTTTGTCGTCTTTGTATTGAATGGCAAGTGATTTTATTTCTTTAAATTTATTTGAAATTTCTGTTAGTTTCATTTGCTGATTTGTTACTTTTTGTTTTAAATCAAAATATTCATCGATTAATTGAATCGTTGTGATTAATAGAAGCTTATTTTCTCCTATATTTCCTAATTTATCTTTGAGCTCAGAATACTTTTTATCTAAAAATTTTGTTAATTTTTTTAAGGACTCCTCTTGGCCATCATCGCATGACAGAAGATAATCTTTGTTATTGAATTTAATATTTACATTTGCCATTTATCAATCTCGCTTACTAAATTTTCTGTTTCTTGGCTCAATTCCTCAATATCTTGATTAAACTTATCCTCAAGTGCAGATTTTTTATTTACTTCTAACTGTAAATTTTTAATTTTTTCTCTCAAATATTTATGCTCTCTCATTAGCTCTTGATTTTTTTTCTCAATTTCTTTTTTTTTGTCAGCTAATTCATTTTTTTCTGTTATAATTTTTTCTAATTCGTAATTTGGCTGTGAATAACTTAAAGATAACGAATTTAATTTATCAATAAGTTGGTTTAAATTTTGTTCTTTCTTTTCAAAATTGCTCATAATGTCTTATAGCATAATATTGATATAGTTAGTTTAAGTCTATATAGGTAATTAAAAGTGAGTGTAAAATTTAACCAATTATCAAACGCAATAAGATTTTTATCAATTGACGCCGTGCAAAAAGCAAACTCTGGTCACCCAGGCATGCCCATGGGGATGGCCGATGTTGCAACTGTACTATTTAAATACCACCTGAGGTTTAATCCAAAAAATCCTAATTGGATTAATAGAGATAGATTTATTTTATCTGCAGGACATGGTTCTATGCTGCTTTATGCTTTACTATATTTAACTGGATTCGAAAGCATTACAATTGAAGATATAAAAAACTTTAGACAATTAAATTCAATTTGTGCAGGTCATCCAGAATATAAAAAGGGCACTGGGATTGAGACTACTACTGGTCCTTTAGGTCAAGGCTTAGGTAATGCTGTTGGAATGGCAATAGCAGAGGAAATCTATAGGAAAAAATTTGGTTCTGCGGCAATTAATAATAAAACTTATGTAATTGCTAGTGATGGAGATCTCATGGAGGGAATTAGTCATGAGACAATGAGTTTAGCTGGACATTTAAAATTAAAAAACTTAATTGTTTTTTTTGACAATAATAAAATTTCGATCGATGGCTCAACTTCTTTAAGTGTTTCAGATAATTATAAAAAAAGATTTGAGTCATATGGTTGGAATTTTTTAGAAATTAATGGTCATAATGAAAAGCAAATTTCAAAAGCTATTTTAAAAGCATCAAAGTCTAATAAACCAACGATCATATCCTGCAAAACTGTGATTGGCTTTGGATCTCCTAATAAATCTGGAAAAGCTTCTTCTCACGGCTCTCCTCTTGGTGATGAAGAAATCACACTAGTTAGAAAAAAACTTAAATGGAATAATAAACCATTCGAAATTCCTAATGAAATATTAAATGAATGGAGAGAAATTGGTAAAAAAGGTGAGCTACTAGAAAAAAAATGGCAAGAAACAATCGATAAAAAAAATTCAAAAATTAAAACTGATATAGAGAAAAATTATATAAATGCTGATTTGGCAAATTTAGAAAGCTTAATTAAAAAAGAAAAAATAAAATATTTTGATTCAAAACCAAGCTTGGCTACTCGGCAGTGTTCGATGGCAACAATTGAAAGCATTTCAGCTTTACTACCACAACTTATTGGTGGTTCTGCAGACTTGAGTGGTTCAAACAATACTAAAACTAAAAATTCTAAAATAATTAGTTCTAAAAATTTTGACGGAAATTACATCCATTACGGAGTAAGAGAACACGGTATGGCCGCAGTAATGAACGGACTAGCTCTTTATGGAGGATTAATACCCTATGGTGGAACATTTTTAATTTTTTCTGACTATTGTAAACCTTCAATTAGATTGTCTGCTTTAATGGGTCTTAAAGTTATTTATATTTTCTCTCATGACTCTATTGGTTTAGGGGAAGACGGTCCTACTCACCAACCTATTGAACAACTTGCTGGACTAAGAGCAATTCCAAATTTGAATGTTTTTAGGCCTGCTGATATCAATGAAACTTTAGAATGTTGGGAGATAGCTTTAAAAAGTAATAACACTCCAAGCGCAATTGCTTTATCCAGACAAAAAGTTCCGTACATTAATCCTAAAAATTCACAAGAGAATAAATGTGAAAAAGGAGCATATGTAGTAAATATTACTTCTCATGAAAGTAATGTAACTATTGTTGCTTCAGGCACTGAAGTTGAATTAGCTTTAAATGTTCAAGACAAGCTTAAAGAAAATAATATTCATTCAAAAGTAGTGTCGATGCCATGCATGGAGCTTTTTAATAAGCAGTCTGAAGATTTTCGTAACGACATTATTGAACAAAGCTCATTGGTTGTTACGCTAGAGGCTGGAAGTATTTTATCTTGGCAAAAATACACTAAAGATAATGGAATAAGTATAGGTATTGATGAGTTCGGAGAGAGTGCACCTTATAAAGAGGTGTATGATCATTTTGGCTTATCAGAAGAGAAGATAACAAACTTAATTCAAAAAAAATTAAGAGAATGATTTAAATTAATGGATAAAATAAATTTTTTTCCTGATAATTTAGACGTTCAAAATCAAAAAATAATTCTTAGGTTGGACTTTAATGTTCCTATTAAAGACAAAATAATTTTAGATGATACAAGAATAACTTTATGCTTACCTCTAATTAAAAATTTAATTGAAAAAAAAGCTAAAATAATAATTATAAGTCATCTTGGTCGACCAAAGGGAGTTAAAGATCCTGCTCTATCATTAATGCCAATTTATAAATATTTAAAAAAGATACTGCAAACTAACATTTATTTTTTTATGGGAAATTTTGATGAAGAAGTAAAAGACAAATTTTCTCACTTAAAAAAGGGAGAGGTAATTTTGATTGAAAATATTAGATTTTTTAAAGAAGAGACAGATAATGACGAAAATTTCTCAAAAAAATTAGCTTCTCTTGGTGATATTTATATTAATGACGCTTTTTCATGCTCCCATAGAAAGCAGGCATCAATTCATAAAATTACAAAATTTATAGATAAGAGTTTTGCTGGTCCTCTTTTAAAAAAAGAAATTAATGCAATAAATCTTGTTGTTGAGAACAAAAAAAAACCAATCACATGCATTATTGGAGGATCAAAAATTTCAACAAAAATTAATGTCATTTCAAAATTGATTGAAAAAGTTGATAATCTTATTATTGTTGGAGCTATGGCAAATAATTTTTTTATTCATAAGAACATAAAAATAGGAAAATCTTTAGTTGAAGAGAATACAAAGGAGATTATTAAAAAAATAAATGAAAAAGCTCTAGAAAATAATTGTAAAATATTAATACCAGAGGATTGTATGGTTGGAACTAAGTTTGATGGTGGTGGAAAAAATAAGAATTTAAACTCAATCAAGGATGATGAAATTATTTTAGATATTGGTCTTAATACAATAAATAAAATCATAGAAATAATTAATGAGTCCAATACAGTTTTGTGGAATGGACCAGCTGGATATTTTGAAAATAAAAACTTTTCCAATGGAACAATATCGATAGCAGAGGCAATTTCTTACAACACTACAAAAAAATCATTAATTTCAGTTTTAGGAGGTGGTGATACTTTGGCTGCTATCAATAAAAGTAAAAATAAACTTTCTTTCACGCACTTATCAACAGCAGGGGGCGCATTTTTGGAATACCTAGAAGGAAAAGACTTGCCTGGTCTTAGTGTTTTAAAATAAATAATCCTTATGACATTAAATGATATTGCAAAAAAAATGTGTGCTAAGGGCAAAGGGATATTAGCTGCAGACGAAAGCACAGGAACTATTGCAAAAAGATTTAAAAGTATAAATGTTGAAAATTTAGAAAAAAACAGATTAAATTTTAGACAAACATTATTTAACGCAAGTGCAATGAAAAATTACATAGGTGGTGTAATTTTATTTGATGAAACAATTAGACAAAAAACTACATTGGGTCCAACTATTCCAGAATTAATTTCAAAGCACGGTGCTATACCAGGTATCAAAGTTGACAAAGGCGCTAAAGTATTGGCTGGATCTAAAGACGAAACAATTACCGAGGGATTAGACGGTCTTAGAGAGAGACTTATTGAGTATTTTGAATTAGGTGCTAGGTTTACTAAGTGGAGAGCCGTATACAAAATAACCGACAAATTTCCTTCTTCACAATCAATAAAGTCCAATGCACATGCATTAGCCAGATACGCTGCATTAGTTCAAGAGGCTCAAATGGTTCCCATAGTAGAACCAGAGGTTTTAATGGACGGTTCTCATAATATTGATAAATGTTACCAGGTTACGACAGATGTTTTAAATGAATGTTATAATGAGCTAGAAATACATAAGGTCGATTTAAAAGGGACTGTTTTAAAACCTAATATGGTAATTCCAGGATCTGAATGTAAAGATAAATCCAATACTGAGGAAATTGCAAAAAAAACTCTTGATTGTCTTAAAAAAAACGTGCCAGATAAAGTTCCGGGAATAGCTTTCTTGTCCGGTGGGCAATCGGAGATAGAGTCTAGCAAAAATTTAAACGAGATAAATAAAATTAATGATAGCAATTTTTTAATTACGTTTTCTTACGGAAGAGGTCTTCAAGCCAGCGCATTAAAGGAATTTGGAAAAAATCAAGAAAAATTAGAAAATATTCAAAACGCTTTTAATCACAGGGCAAAAATGAATGGTCTTTCTTCTAAAGGTGAGTGGTCAAAGGATTTGGAAAAAGAGTCAGCAGCATAATTACATTGAAGAAATTAGTTTATTTAATTTCACCAAATAAAATTGAGAATAACTTTTTCTCAAATTTAGATAAAGTTTTAGCAGCAAAAAATATAGAATTTTTTCAACTAAGATTAAAAAAAATAAGAAAAAATTCTTTTTTAAGGATAGCAAGAAAAATTAAAAAAATTACCTTAAAACATAAAGTAAAATTTATTATCAATGACAATTATAATATTACAGCTAAAATTAATGCCGATGGTTGTCATATGGGTCAGTTGGATGGCTCTATTGTATATGCGAGAAAAAAACTTAAGAATAAGATCTTGGGAATTACCTGTCATGGATCTAGAACCCTAGTAAGAAATGCACTTAAAGATAAAGCAGATTATATTGCTCTAGGATCATTTTTTAAATCTAAGCTAAAGCCAAATGCTATAAAAGCAAATCTCAACATTTTAAAGTGGGCAAAAAAGGAAATAAAAAAGCCAATTGTAGTAATTGGTGGAATTAATAATTTAAATTATAAGAAATTAATTAATGCTGGAGCTAAATATATTGCAATATCGAGTTTTATTTGGGATAACCCAAAATTAAAACCAGAATTTGCTATAAGAAAGTTCAAATGAAAATTACGGCTAATGAAATAAAACCAGGGATGATAATAGAGCATAAAAATGATTATTGGAATGTTCTTAAAACTCAGCACGTCAAACCAGGCAAAGGTGGTGCTTTCAATCAAGTAGAATTAAAAAGCGTAGTTAAAGGTACTAAATTAAATGAAAGATTTAGATCAAGTGAAACTGTTGAAAAAGCTGAAGTTGATGAAAAAAAATTTAATTTTTTATATATAGATGGTGAAAGTTGTCATTTTATGGATAACACAACTTTTGAACAAGTTGAGATTCCTAAATCTATAACTGGAGAACAGTATAAACTTTTAAAAGAAAATCTTGAAGTAACAATTGCATTTATGGAGGAAAAACCAATCTCGATAGAACTACCGAATAATATCGAGTGTACAATTGAGTCAACAGACGCTGCAATAAAAAATCAAACAGCCTCCTCATCTTATAAACCTGCGATGCTAGATTGCGGAATCAAAATTAATGTTCCGCCATTTGTTGAAAGCGGAGAAAAAATTCTTATTGATACTCGATCATTAGAGTATATTAAAAGAGTAAATTAATGAGATTAAATTCTCCTCAAATCAACTTAATAACTAAAGCATGCATGAAAGCCTCAAGGTCTTTAATAAGAGATTTTGGTGAAATTGAAAATTTACAAGTTTCAGAAAAAGGTCCTGGAGATTTTGTTACATCGGCAGACAAAAGAACTGAAAAAATATTAATAGATGAATTGCAAAAAGCTCATCCCGAATATGGGATTGTTACAGAAGAAACTGGAATAATAAATAAATCAAACATAAAAAATAGATGGGTTATTGACCCCATTGATGGAACAATGAATTTTTTAAATGGTGTCCCTCAATTTGCAATATCTGTTGGATATGAAGAGAATAATGAAATTATTTGTGGAGTAATTTTTAATCCAATTATGAACGAGATGTTCATTGCTGAAAAAGGAAATGGAGCATATTTAAATAATTCAAGAATTAGAGTTTCAAATAAAAAAAAAGCTAAAGACTCATTGGTTGTGACAGGTGGGCCAAAAGGTGCGAGCTTAATTAAGGATAAAATATTTTCTGAGTACATAAATGTGTCAAAAAATGTTTCAAATGTAAGAAAATTTGGGAGCGCTGCATTAGATATGGCGTATGTTGCATGTGGAAGATTTGATGGTTATTGGCAAAGAGAACTAAACTATTGGGATATTGCTGCAGGTATCATAATCTTAAAAGAAGCCGGAGGGTTTGTTGATTTTTTTGAGGAAGATGAAAACTTACCGCTAAAAAAGAATATTTTAGCCACTAATGCCAATATTCATGAAGAATTAAGAGGTCTTATAAATAAAAAAGATATTGAGTAAAAACTATTATTAATATAAAACTCCGCTCATGAAAAAAAACATACACCCAAACTACCATAAAATTAAAGTCGTAATGACCGACGGATCAGAGTTTGAAACTCGATCAACTTGGGGTAAAGAAAACGACGTTTTAAAATTGGATATAGATCCTAAATCCCACTATGCTTGGACTGGTGGAACTCAAAAAATTTTAGATAAAGGTAGAGTAAGTAAATATAATAAAAAATTTAGTAACCTTAGATCAAAAAAATAATTTATGACTGAAACTCCATTTATGCCAAAAGCAACTGCTGTTTGGCTAGTTGAAAATACTACATTAACTTTTAAGCAAATTGCTGAATTTTGTAACTTACATGAATTAGAAATTAAAGGTATTGCTGATGGAGATGTTGCAAAAGGCATTAAAGCTTACAATCCAATTTTAGCTGGACAGTTATCTCGAGAAGAGATTGAGTCGTGCTCAAAAGATACAAATAAAAAATTAGTATTGCTAAAAAAAATTGAAAAAGTTGAAATAAAAGAGAGAAAAAGACCAAAATACACCCCTTTGTCAAAAAGACAAGATCGACCGGATGCTATACTTTGGTTATGTAAAAATGCATCAGAATTGACTGATGGACAAATTTCTAAATTAGTAGGAAGCACAAAAGGGACTGTTTCCCTTATAAGGAAAAGAAGTTATTGGAACTTCTCAAATTTAAAACCAAGAGATCCTGTAATTTTAGCTTTATGCACCCAAGAGGCCTTTCAAAAAAGCTTGGATAAAGCAAAAAGAAGAGTTGAGAGAGAGAAAAAGGCTAAAATTAGAGAGGAAAAAAAAGCACAGGCCGCTTCTCTCTAGACAAATAGAATTTCTAATGATAACTACCAATGAAATTAACTGGAGGTTTTTATTAAAATAGACGTTAAAGATAATAATGTTGAACAAGCAATAAGAGTTTTAAAAAGAAAGCTTCAAAAAGAAGGTTTTTTTAAAGTAATGAAAATGAAAAGTACTTACGAAAAACCATCTGAAAGAAAAAAGAGAGTACAAACAGAAAATCTTAAAAGAATAAAAAAGCTCCAAAAACTTAAAAACAGGTACTAAATTTATTTATAATGAGAGGATTAACAATGCCATCTGGTAAAGTAAAATGGTTTAACGCCAAAAAAGGTTATGGATTTATCACTGATAATGAAACTCAGAAAGATATTTTTCTTCATGTGTCAGCCTTGGAAGATTCAAAATTAAGAGTATTAAAAGAAGAGCAAGTAATAGTTTACGACATAAAAGAAGAGAAAGATAAACTTCAAGCAATTAATATTAAAAAGAAATAATTTATCGCGGGGTGGAGCAGTCTGGTAGCTCGTCAGGCTCATAACCTGAAGGTCGCTGGTTCAAATCCAGCCCCCGCAACCAAAATGACAGATACGATCAGAAATATAACAATCATCGCACACGTTGATCATGGAAAAACAACACTGATTGATAGTTTGATGAAACAAAGTGGGACGTTTAGAGAAAATGAAAACGTCGAAGAAAGAGTTATGGACTCGGGTGAGCTTGAAAAAGAACGAGGTATTACAATTTTAGCAAAACCGACTTCCATAAATTGGAAAAACTCTCGAATTAATATCATTGATACACCGGGCCATAGAGATTTTGCTGCTGAGGTTGAAAGAGTTTTACATATGGCTGATGGAGCTTTATTATTAATCGACTCCGCAGAAGGTGTAATGCCTCAAACTAAATTTGTTTTATCTAAAGCTTTAAAGCAAGGATTAAGACCAATTGTTATAATTAATAAACTTGATAAACCAGATCAAAGAGCCAATGAAGTATTAGATGAAACTTTTGACTTGTTTGTGAGTCTTGATGCTAATGAAGAACAATTAGATTTTCCCGTTTTATACGCAAGCGGAAGATCGGGTTGGGCTTCTAAAGAAATAAATGGGCCAAGAGAAAACTTACAACCTTTATTGAATTTAATTATCGAGCACGTAAAACCATCCTCATTTGACAATACAAAACCTTTTGCGATGCTCTCTACTCTTCTCTACGCTGACAGTTTTCTAGGAAGAAGTTTGGTTGGAAGAATTGCTCAGGGGACTGCAAAAGCAAATCAGCAAATAAAAGCGATTAATCTTAAAGGAGAGAAAGTTGACGAAGGGAGACTTACAAAAATTTTTAGGTATGAAGGTACAAAAAAAGTACCTATTGATGAGGGTGCAGCTGGAGATATAGTTATCATTGCTGGGCTAGAGAAAGCGAACGTTGCTGATACGATTTGCGATTTAGAAGTAAGTGATCCTATTAATGCGACACCAATAGATCCACCTACTATGTCTATAACAATTACAGTCAATAGTTCTCCTTTAGCAGGAACAGAAGGAAAGAAATTAACTAGTACGCAAATCAGAGATCGTCTTATCTTGGAAGCTGAAAATAATGTTGGTATTAATTTTGAAGAAAATGAAAATAAAGATGCTTTTGTTATTAGTGGCAGAGGAGAGCTGATGTTAGAAATTCTTTTAACACAGATGAGACGAGAAGGTTTTGAAATGACTGTAAGTCCTCCAAAAGTGTTAATTAAAAAAGATGAAAAAGGAACAAAACTTGAGCCCATTGAAGAAATAACGATGGACTTAGATGAAGAATTTTCATCGAAAGTTATTGACTCAATGAACAGAAGAAAAGGTAAACTGATTGATTTAAAAGATACTGGAAAAGATAAGAAAAGATTAATTTTTCACGCTCCAACCAGGGGATTAATGGGTTATACGAGTAGATTTTTAACACTAACCAAAGGTACAGGAGTTATTAATAGAATTTTTCATTCTTACGGGGAATTTTCCGGTGATATGGAAGGGAGAAGAAATGGTGCTTTAATTTCTATGGAAAATGGTAAAGCTGTAGCTTTTGCAATTTTTAATTTACAAGCTCGTGGTGAGATGTTCGTCACACATAACGATCCAGTATATGAAGGAATGATAGTTGGTCTTTCATCAAAAAGTGGCGACCTTGAAATAAATGTTTTGAAAGGAAAAAAATTAACAAATATGAGAACTCAAGGCACTGATGAAAATGTTGTGCTCACTCCGGTAAGAAAAATGGCGATTGCTGAACAATTGAGCATGCTAAATACTGATGAGGCATTGGAAATTACCCCTAAATCATGCAGGCTTAGAAAACTAGTGTTAGACCCTCACGAAAGAAAAAGACAATCTAGAGCGAAAGCGTCTTAAAGATTGAATTTAGATTTTTTACTATCAATAAGAAAACCTTTAACTGTATCAAGCGTCATAGATTTAAAACTTTTTCCAAAACCGTTAATTTGATTTATTACTTTAGGTGGCATAGTAATTATATTACAATTAATTTGTTTAGCTTGAATATAATTGTAAGCTTCTCTCGTGCTAGCCCAAAGAATTTCAATATTTTTATTTTTTTTTGTTAAATGAATGCTTCTTTTAAATATAGGAAGAGGGTCTTTTCCTTTATCTGCCATTCTACCAGCAAATATTGAGATAATAGATTTAGTTTTTTTATTCAATTTTTTGTAAATCTTTTTAGTTTGCTCAAATGTGTATACTGCAGTTATGTTCAGTTTTATACCTTTATCACTTAACTCTTTAATAACTGACCCCATAAAAGCACCTTTGGAATTAACGACTGGAATTTTAACATAAACATTTTTGCCCCAAGAATTAATTTCATAAGCCTGATTAAGCATATCTCGAGTATTGTCTGCAAACACCTCAAAAGAAATTGGTTTTTTTTTACAAATTTTTAAAATTTTAAGAGAATAATCTTTATAATTCTTGGCTCCGGCTAACCTCATTAAACTTGGATTAGTGGTAAAGCCATCAACTAAAGATTTGCTATTGAAAAATTTAATAGTTTTATAGTCAGCTATATCGCAGAATATTTTTGTTTTCATCAATCTAAATTTTTAACAATATCCTCTGTCATTTTTTTAGCATCAGCAAATAACATTAGAGTATTGTCTTTATAAAAAAGCTCATTATCTATTCCAGCATACCCTGGTGATAAACTTCTCTTAACAAATAAAACAGATTTACATTTTTCAACATCAAGAACTGGCATGCCAAATATTGGACTTTTAGGATCTGTTTTAGCTACTGGATTTGTAACATCATTAGCTCCAATAACGAATGCAACATCAGAATTGGCAAAATCATTATTAATATCTTCCAGTTCAAAAACTTCATCATAAGGAACATTTGCCTCCGCTAATAATACATTCATGTGACCAGGCATTCTACCGGCAACAGGGTGAATTGCGTATGTAACTTTAATGTCATTCTTTTTTAATTTATCTACCATCTCTCTAAGAGCATGTTGGGCTTGCGCTACCGCCATACCATAACCTGGAACAATGATAACAGATGAAGCATTCTTCATTAAAAAAGCTGCATCCTCAGCATTGCCACTTTTTACCGGTTTTTGATCTTGCTTTTCTTTTGTATCACCAGCAGAATTATCTGCGCCAAAACCACCGAGTATTACACTAACAAAAGATCTGTTCATCGCCTTGCACATAATATATGAAAGTATTGCTCCAGAGGATCCAACTAGTGCACCCGTTATTATTAGAGCAGTGTTCTCTAATGTAAACCCTATTCCAGCTGCTGCCCATCCGGAGTAAGAATTAAGCATTGAAATTACAACAGGCATATCTGCTCCGCCTATGGGAATAATTAATAGAATACCAACTAAAAAAGAAATTGTAATTACAGTCCAAAAAATATTTGCTGACTGCGTTTTGCATAAGTAAAAAATTAAAACAAAAATACCTATTCCAAGTATTAAATTAAAAATGTGCTGCCCACTAAAAGTAATTGGTGCACCAGACATTATCCCTCTTAATTTCAAAAAAGCTATTATAGAACCAGAAAAAGTTATCGCTCCCACTACAGCTCCTATGGACATTTCAATTAGACTTGCTAATTTAATATCACCAACTTTTCCTAAATTAAAAGCTTCCGGATTTAAAAAAGCAGCTATTGCAACAAATACAGCAGCTAAACCAACTAAACTATGAAAACCTGCCACTAACTCTGGCATTGCAGTCATTGGTATTTTAAAAGCTATAAAAGCACCAATTGCTCCGCCAATTACCAAAAAAATTATAACATAGACCAATGATGTCGAAAAATTACCAATAGATAAAAACGTAACAACTATTGCAATTATCATTCCTGCAATTCCAAAATAATTTCCTTGTCTTGATGTATCAGGTGATGATAATCCTCTTAATGCAAGAATAAATAGTATTCCAGATACTAAATAAAAAATCGCTGACAGATTTGCAGATATCATTTTTTTTTATCCTTCTTTTTTTTGTACATTTGAAGCATTCTTTGAGTTACTAAAAACCCACCAAAAATATTTATCGCTGCCAAAATAATAGCAATAAATCCAAATATGCTTGACGTATTAAAAATAATTTCAGAGGTACCTGCTAATGATGCAATAATTGCTCCAACAATAATAACTGAGGAAATGGCATTTGTGACTGACATTAAAGGAGTGTGGAGAGATGGGGTGACACTCCATACTACATAGTAGCCAATAAAAATTGATAAAATAAATATACTTAACCTAAATATAAACGGATCTATTTCCATGATTAAAACTCTTTTATTAATGATTTTTCTATTATTTCATCCTCTAAATTAATATTAAAATCTTTTTTTTCTTTACTATATAAATTTCGTATGAAGCTAAATAAGTTTTTAGCATATAAACTTGAAGCGGTAAGTGGCAAACGGTTCATTAAACTTTTTACTCCTATTATCTTTATTCCATTTATCAAATTAATTTTTCCAGCCTCTGAAAATGCAGAGTTTCCTCCTTGTTCTGCTGCTAAATCATAAACGATAGATCCAGGTTTCATAAGTTTTACCAAATCATCAGTTAAAATTCTTGGTGCAGGTTTTCCAGGAATTAATGCGGTACATATAACTATATCATTTTTTTTTAAAGCTTCTTTCATCATTGCGGCTTGTTTCTTTTTATAATCATCTGATGCTTCTTTTGCGTATCCACCTTTAGTTTCCATATCTTCAGATTGTTCAACGTTTAAAAATTTTCCACCTAAACTCTCTACTTGTTCCTTCGATGCCGCTCTGACATCTGTAGCTGAAACTATTGCACCTAATCTTTTTGCAGTAGCAATAGCTTGTAAACCTGCCACGCCTGCTCCTATAACTAAAACTTTAGCAGCTGGTACAGTTCCAGCGGCTGTCATCATCATCGGAACAGCTTTTTCAAACTCAGCAACACAGTCTATTACAGCTCTATATCCAGCTAAGTTAGATTGAGAGGATAAAACATCCATCGATTGGGCCCTGGTGATACGAGGCAATAGTTCTAAAGAAAAAGCTTTAATTTTTTTACTTAAAATTTTTTCAACTAACTTTTTATTTTTTGTTGGATTTAACATACCAATTAAAATTGTGTTTTCTTGAAAACTATTAATTTCATTTTCAAATGGACAATTTACTTTTATTATTGCTTTACTTAAATTTATTACTTCATCAGAGGAGCTTTTTATTTCAACTCCTACCGACCTATACTCGCTGTCTTCTATGCCTAAATGGATGGCATAGTTTTTTTCAAGGCATACTTTTAAACCAAGTCCAATAATATTTTTTGCAGTTTCTGGAGTTAAAGACACTCTTTTCTCTGATGCTAAATCTTCTTTAATTGAACCTACTATCATTTTATAAATTTTTTAGATTTTACAATAATGTTATTGCTAAAATTACAAGTATAGCAATAACTGCTATTGTCCCCCACAAAACAAATTTTGTAAAACCATCATAAGTTTTTTTGAAGTCTTGTTCGCTCATTTAACCTTGACGAGCTTTAAATTTTGGATTTTTTTTGTTTATCACGTAAAGTTTACCCCTACGTTTTACTAGCTTAGAGTTAAGGTCTCTTTTTTTTAATGATTTGAGTGAACTAGCTATTTTCATAATTTATTAAAGCCTGGCAACGTCCTACTCTTCCATATCTTAAGACAAAGTACCATCGGCGCTGAAGGACTTAACTTCCGAGTTCGGGATGGGATCGGGTGTGGCCCCTTCGCAATAATTACCAGGCAAAAGTCTTATAATGTTTTTGGGCCTATAAGTAAATAGCTTAAAATAATGACCATAAATGTAAGTATTTATGGTGCTCCGTGATTGAATCGAACAATCTGCCCCTTGCATGTCAAGCAAGTGCTCTAACCAGTGAGCTAACGGAGCAGTTTTATAATTTCTCCATATAGTAAGGATCAATTAATAGCGAATTATCAAATTTTTTGTCATCAAGATCAATTTTTTTATTAAAATATTCCTTAACTACTGCTTCATTGAAATCAATTCTTTTCGTATATCTTAACTGTTTTGTTTTTTCTTGCTCGTAAGATTTCAAATTAAATAAAGAATTATTTTTAATTTTATCACATATTGAGCAAAATGCAGATTTCAATGTCGACATGGTATACTCGAAAGGATCGAGTTTTACATTAGACATAGCGTGATATAAAATATTACCACTATCTAGACCTTTAGTTAATAAATGAATAGTGGAGCCTACTAAATGAGGGTTGTTGTCATATAAGGCCCAAAAGTTGCAATCATTACCTCTATAATATGGAACTACTCCTGCATGAATATTTAATGCTTTTTTTTTTACTAAGAATTCAATTAATTCACCTTTTATATAACTGCTACCCAAAACTATATAGATATCACTTTTTAAAAAATTTGATAAAAAAGACATTGAACACTTATTAAGATCTCCATAAAGCATAGTAAATAATTTTATATTTTTTGAAGAATTGTTTATAAATGAATTTCCAAATAATTTTAATTGAGCTTTTTTTACTCCAGAAAAATATTTTTTCATTACCTCGGTGACAGGGTATTGGCCTGGTACGACGCCAGGAAATATTGTTTTACATTCTTGTACCACAAATAATTCTGTAGCTATCTCGGATAGCATATTTACAAAGTAGTTATGCCGCGTATCATTAGATGTAAATAAAGTTATCTTCATGTAGAATATTTTGAAGGAGTAAGATTGTTAAGTTTAATGTAAGAGTGATCTTTTTTAATTAATTTTAAAAACGTTTCCATTTCTAAATTTAAATTTTTTCTTCTTGCATAACCATCAAATCCTGCAAGAAAGATATTTTTTGCTTTACCGGCCAAGCTTACCGCAAGAGCATAACTTACAGCCAAATTATTGGGTAACTCACAATATTGATTTTTGATGTTAAATTTTTCTTTTTTAACAATCATTCCATAATTTTTTACTTGATCAGGAAATTTTATTTTGATTATTTTTTCAAATCTTCCTGTAGGTATAATTAATTTTTTTGAAAAATTTTTATATTTTTTATAATCGATGAGTATCCTGGCTTCATGACACGCTACATAATAATTTATTAATTTGTCAGGAATTGTATTATTTATGTTAAGAGATAAGACAATACAATTTTTATTTTTAATTATTTTTAATATATCCTTAACTCTTTTTCTAATACTTTTACCTTGTCCGAGAATTAAAATATTTCTATTTTTACACCAATTCTTAGCGTTCCAACACTTTTTGAATTGTATTTTTTCATTTAATAAATCTTGTAGTAACAGAGGATTGTACGAACTTGATTTAATTTTAGATAAATTGTTAATAATGTTTAAAACTTCTTTATGCTTGTACCTGTTATCTGCTAGCATTACTTGGACATAACTAGGATGAACATTTTTTTTGGCAGATAAATTATAGTATACTGATTTTCCCCAATTATATTTTTTCTTTAATTTTTTAAACTCATTATTTGCTAGATCATTTATTGGTGTGATGTTTATTTTTTTAGATTTCTCTTTGTTTTTAATATAATTCAAAAATTGCTCTGTCTTTAAGTTACCAGCACCTCTTCCCATTCCTTGAATTGTACAGTCAATCCAACTTGCTCCCTCTTTTATCGCTGTTAAAGAATTCTTAAAAGCAAGACCACAATTATCATGAGCGTGAAACCCAAAATCTTTTTTCCAATTTTTTTTTATCAAACTACAAATTTTTTTCACTTGTTTTTGATTTAAATTTCCGAATGAATCTGCAAAATAAAATACATCGACAGATTTTGTGTTTTTTAAATCTTTAAGCACACGTATTAATTCTTTGTCTTTAATCTTATCAATTTGCATCAAATTAAGGGCCAAGAAATAACCTAAACTTTTTAAATATTTAATTTGGGGAATTATATTTTTTAAATCCTTAAGGTGTGATGCTATTCTTATTATTGAAATTTTCGAATTTCTTTTTTTTACAAAATTTTTATTTATAATTTTCTTGTAATTATCGCTAGTTTTTAAATCTGCACCGTTAACCATAACCGAGATCGATATTTTTTTTTTAAATTTTAGTTTATTTATCAATCTTTCTTTAGAAGTGCTAAATTTTCCAAATTTATCTTCCTTTAAAAATCTAAATCCAATCTCAACAATATCTATATTTGATTGATTGATATTTCTGACATATTTATTAACTAATTGATTTCTAAAGTCCCAATTGTTGTAATATCCACCATCTCGAAATGTACAATCTAAAATGTTTAAATTATTTTGTCTCTGCATCTAGCCAGCTATTAAATTTTGAAATTCCTTTTTTTAACTCTACTTTAGGATTAAAATTTAAATCTTTTTTAATCTTATTAATATTTGCATAACATCCTAAAAAATCTCCTGGTGTACCTTTTTCAACTTGAATAGAGATTTTTTTGTTTAATACCTCGCCAATATGATTAAATAATGTTTTTAAGGTAACTTTATTTCCGGATCCTAAATTGTAAATTTTGTTAAAGTTTTTTTTATCAATTGTTAATTTATACCATGCGTCCACTACGTCATCTATATAAATAAAATCTCTAAACCTTTTTATGCTTCCTTTTAATTTTATCCTCGGCTCTTTTTTTGCCATATTAAGAAAAATACTTATCATTCCTAGGTTAACGTTTTTGGGGTCTTGACCGGGACCATAAACATTAAACATTCTGAGAATATTCCACTTTATATTTAAGTGAGAAGAAAATACCCTTAAATAATTTTCTGCAGAAAATTTAGATACTGATAAAAGAGATTTCGGTTGACATAAAGAGTTTTCACTAAGTTTAGGTGATGAATTATTTTCCTTATAAACGTTAAATGTAGAGGCGAATATTATTTTTTTTACACTATTTTTATGTGCGAACTTTATAATATTTATCATTCCATTAATATTTTTATTACAATCATCCTCGGGGTTTTTAAAAGACAGGGCTGCAGATGGTTGGCCCGCACAATGAAGTAGCACAGAATTTCTACTAATTTTAACTTTGTCCAATGAATTTTTTGAAGTTATATCAGCCTTTATAAATTTCGCATTTTTTAAAATATTTTTTCTATATTCAAAAGATTTTGAATTAATATCTAAACATGTAACTTTATGTCCTTTTGATATAAATCTTTCAGCAAGCCTACTTCCCAAAAAACCATTACCGCCTGTAATTATAATGTTCATTTAAATATTATTCTTAATTATTTTTAACAGTTTTTTCATTGTATTTATATTTCCACAAGTTACTAAAATACAATTGGAAAGATCACCTTTATAATTAGATTTTACATAAATTTTATTTGATTTAAGCGAGTTGAGTATATTTTTTAAGATTTTTTTATTTCTAAAATTAATAAGTAAAAAATTTGCTTTTTTTCCAATAACTTGAATCCTAAGTTTTTTTAATTCAAGCTTTAAATATTCTCTTCCTTGAATAATTTGCTTATTATATTTTTTAATTATAGAGAAATTTTTTATAAAATACTCAGCTACTGTATCACTTAAAAAATTACTTTCATAAGACAATCTATAGGAATTAAAAATTTGAATTATCTTTTTGTGAGCAATTACGTAACCTAATCTGATTGAAGGTAATCCAAAAGATTTAGAAAATGTTCTAAGGATAACAATATTTTCATATTTTAAGCAAAGCTTTGCGGCTGTCTGCGAACCAAACATGTGATAAGCCTCATCAATTACAAGTAAGATTTTATTTTTTTTGCATTCTTTACAAATTTTTTCTATTTCTTTAAGAGACAGATTATCTTCAATTGGTTGGTTGGGATTTGGAATAAATATAATTTTTACTTTTCTATCTTTAATTACTTGATGGAGTTTTTTTCTGTCAAGCTTGAAGTTTTGATAGCTTATTTTATAAATTTTTGTTTTAAATAAATTACTATAAACTTCATACATTGCATAAGTTGGGCTTAGGACTCCTACTCTATCATTTTTATCACTAAAAATTTCAAATATACTTTTAATGCTCCCATCTATTCCGGAAGTTATTGATAAATTCTCTTCTTTTAGTCTTAAAAATTTAGATAGTATATTATAAATGCGAGATTGATCTGGATACTTGCCTAAATCATAATCTTGAGTTTTTTGAAATATTTTTGAAATTATTTTAGTATCAAAGTTTTCTACTCTCTCATTTCTATTAAGTCTTACACCTTTTTTTAAATCTCGATTTTCAGGTATTCGAATTCTAGAAATTAAATTAACTTTTTTTTTATTGTAAATAAAATCTTTCATTTAACAAACTTATTTTTCAAAAATATAATTATAAGTTTTCGATAACTTTAAATCTTTATAACCTATATAATTTTCTGAGCGTTTTTTATGTTTATATTTAAATTTATTTTTTTTCATTATGTCTTGGACTTTATTTAATTGTTCCTGGAAATTCTCATTTATTTCTATTGATAAACTTTTAATTTTAGGGTTTGAAAGAAACTTTGACGCACCCTCTAAAATTAAATGTTCAATTCCATCCACATCTAACTTTATATAATCTGGAATTTGTAAAATTTTATTTTCTAAAAGATAATTAATTGAAGTACCGTAAATTTTATAATTATTGTTTGAATTAAAAAATTTGCCTTCAAAGTTAAAGTTTTCGCCCCATGTATGTGAAGCTACACCTTCCATGAATTTTTCTTCTCTAAAGGTCATATATTTATTTTCAACATTAGATAATGGAAATTGATTAATAATAATTCTTTCATCCAAATTGTTTATAGAAATGTTTCTTGAAAGAATTCTTAAATTGCTTGTTGAAGGCTCGAAACTCACAACTTCAAGGTTTAAGTGTTTTAAAGCGGCGTAGATTGAGTAAATACCTATATTCGCTCCAATATCCCAAAAAACCTTTTTTTTATTTTTTTCAAAATTATCAATCCATTCAATCGTCTCTTTTTCTTTGCTAAATAATTCGTCAATAAGAAAATTTGAAATGTAATTTGGAGCAAAAAATTTTACTTTTTTTTCAAGAATTATCCTTTCTCTATAGGAGTCTTTTTCAATAAATTCTGAAAACCATATCAACAGTTTTCTATTTGTAACTTTATAAATAATTAAATC
>Ga0315315_10000136_pt1 | contig 53335 bp, 65 predicted proteins | sample M140m3416metaG_FD_203699 | JGI IMG/M metagenome (GOLD analysis project Ga0315315, IMG submission 203699) | Ammonia-oxidizing marine archaeal communities from Monterey Bay, California, United States - M1 40m 3416 | ecosystem: Environmental > Aquatic > Marine > Intertidal zone | place: USA...
GAAAATCAACTATCTCTTCGAGTTCATCCTTAGCACTATCTATACCCTGAACATCCTCAAAACGCGTTGTTATTTGACTCTCTACGTCAATGTCATTTTTCATCATGGAAAATGCACTTTGACCACCACCCGTAAACATTCTAAAAATTGCAAAGAAACCTATAGTAATGAATATGAACGATACAAAATCATTAAAAGTTCCACCGATCGGTGTTCGAACTAAATCAAAATCAACTTGACTCTCAGACATGGTTTTCCAAAAATCTTCTGAAGGTGTATAATACGACGTACCAAAGGTTCCATTATTTTCTTCGAAATATACAATATCACTTTGAGGATTTATTTCCGCTTTAACGATTTCGTTTTTCTTAACACCTTTAATAAAATCACTATATATCCGGTGTTCATATTCGGGTTTCTTTTCTATTTTTAAAGGTGGGGAACTAAATAGTTTTGATACGGTTAACATGGTCCCCATTATACTTAATTGTAAGAATATAATTATAATAATAGGGTTTTTATTTATGAATTTTTGTATTTTTTTACGTTTTTTTCTTAAACGTTTACGGAACCATTTCCAGTTCATCTTATAGTATATTTATAAATTAAACTCTAGTATATCTCGCAAAACTCTCTTTTTCACCTGTGTAATATAACTTATACGATTCAATAATACTTGGTACTTTGTATTTATCGGGCATACACGCCGGTATTCTCGTTAGTCCGTGTTTAAAGTCGTGTATGGGATAATACGCAGTTTCACTCTCACGAAGTTCGAAACGTGAAGGTTTATTTTCATATAACCAAAGTATATGTTTAGAACACGCGTGTATTTTACCGAATCGTTTGTTATATTCAAGTGCAAGTGACATTCCTATTTCACCTGCAAAATTATAGTTATCAATACTTGATGATATCCATAATGTTGTAGGGTGTTTCTTATGAGCAGCTTTGTACCCTCGGCGCGCTCCGTTTACGGTATAAGGTGCATTTGATTCTACATATTCGGTTTGATCCGAGTAAAACCATGCGGTATACATCATTTGACATATTTCGAGTAGAATCTTGATTACATGTTGATCACAGTACATATAAGCAAGCTCTTCGGGGTTCATAGATAAAAAGAAAATATTCATTTTGTAAATTATTTTTTATTAAAAAAAGTCTAACTTAAGTTTTATTCGTCTCCTCCATCTGACACGTAATCTTCCTCAACAACTTCTTCTTCGTCTTCGTCATCGATTTCAATAGCTTCATCTTCCTCCGGTTCGTCGTCTTCTTTATTTTCTTCTGGTATATCTTCTACTAAATCTTCTTCGACCACTTCTTTTTTCTTGGTCTTCTTCTTTTTAATTGAAGTTTTATCAAATAACTTTTCTAGCTTTCTCCATTTAACCTCGATTAATTTATTTCTTTTTTTGTGTTTATCTTTCACAGATTGTATAAATTCATTTGAGTATCCGTGTGATTTTAATACCGATAAAACACTTTTTATAGGTGGAATCTTGTATTTCGAATAATAATTTTCGTTCAAGATTGCCATTTGTGGTATTAATTTAACCTTAACTTTACCATTTTTCAAAACGGTTGTTTTTAAGACGATACTATCAAGGTAGTCTATATGGTTTTCAGCGTTTGTGCATTTTTTTTGAATAGGTTGAATTTCTTCCACATTTGGTTTTTTAAAAGAAATACCCATTTTTTTACAGTTTCTTTCCAAGCTTTCCAAATAATCTTTTTTGTTTTGAACATAAAAAGGTGGGCGCTCAGGTTCAGGTTTGTATTTAGCATTAATAATATCATAAACAAGAGAACCGGGTAAAAGTTTTTCTACAATTTGTTCATTCACATGGTTATTTCTATCTTGCATAAAACAACCAGGTTTCTTTAACATTTGATACGAGTTTGAGGATTGAGTAGTCATTTTATCTTACTTATACTTCTATTTTATTACAACTTAGGTCTAATTCACACTCTAAAATTTGGTGAGCCGAAAAGTATTTAAGAGACTCATACGGTCCCCAAAGTTCAATAACTTTACGCTTTTTATCGTACCACATGTACGAGAGATCAAGGTAACGTGTTAACCAATAAAACTTTTTACCGTTCTTACCGATAAACTTGAAAATATCATCCTCATTATAAGCAGATACGTCAAACTGACTGTAATGAGCACTTGGTGGGTTGTATGGAGCCATGGTCCTTTTGGTTTGTCTTACTGTTATTAAGCGTCTCTTGTTTAAGCCTTATATGTTTTTGTGTATAGAGTCCTTTTTTAGCTTTCTTATCGTTCTTAGTGACACGAGTCTTAAAGGGATCTTTCATATATTACTTTTTTATTTTTTATTGACCGACTTAGGTCTACTTTTATATACCTTCATATATTGTTTCCTTTTCTCCTTATTAGATTCAGTCATTGCCACCTGTCTTTTTTTCTGATATGCCTTCGTATATTGTTTCCTTTTCTCCTTATTAGATTCAGACATTTCCATATACCTTTTTTTCTGATATTCCCTATGATATTTTCTAAATTTCTCCAGATTGGCTTCAGTCATCGAATTCACCCTTTTTCTCGCCCATTCCCTCTTTTGTTTTCTTAATTTCTCCCGTTTGGCTTCAGTCATTTCCACCCGACTTTTTTTCTTCTTATCGGCTCCAGTCATCGAGTTCGCCTTAGCATCCGGCTTTGGATTTAAATTTAACAGTGCTTTAGCAGCATTAGCTTCGTTATATTTATTAATAGCTTCTTTTACTATTTTTTTATAATTTACGGGCGTTTGTTTTGTAACACGTCGAGGTGTACTCTTTATACGTTGAGTACGAACTGGTTTCCGCGCATTTGCAATCGATTTTGCAATAACATTGCTTTTAGGAGTTTGAATTCTTCTTGGTCGAGTAGTATGGTATTTGATATAAAACTGGTTATTATTACTCTCAACCATTATACTTATAATAGCCTGTTATTTTTTATTAGAAGACTTAGATCTATTTGGTGTTAAAAAAAGTCCTCTTTGTAACTTTGCCATGTTTTTTACAAAATTTATTTTACTAAATATTGATGGTTTATTTTTTTTAGGTGTAGAACCTTTTTTTGGTGAATTAAACGCGTTATTTGCTTTCCTTTTGAACGCCGCCTTTTCCTTCTTCGCGTTGGCTTGGATTTTTATTAACGCCTCCTTATTATTAATTTCTATCTTTGCGTTTTTTATCTTTTTTTCCATAAGAGAGAGATATGATAGAATCATTTTCTTCGCATTATAATTATTTTCACTTTCAGATTTTTTAGCTAAATTTAAATAATTCTTATACTCTTTATCAAGTTTTTTAAGCTCTTTTTTTAGTTTGTTTAATTCAATTGACATTATTAATATAAACCTATTTTTTATTTTTTCTAGCTTTTTCGTTTTTTTCGTTTTTCTCGAGTAACTTTTTGAATGTATTCGGTACGTTTGTAGTATTGTTGAATGTCAATTTTTTAATAGTTTCATTTTTATTATTAGTAATCATACTCGTACGCGACTTTTTTTTAGCCGGTTGTCGAGGTATAGTAGTATTACCAATTTTAAAGTTAAAAAAATTGTTAAATAAACTACCTAAACTTGATGGTATGGACGACGGTGGAGAATTATTAGCTTTTCGTTTTCCCATATACTATCTATAAATAATATAAATACGGAAATTTCGTAATTATATTATTGATTTATTTTAACGATTTAATTAAAACAATATCTTTAATGGCTTATTTTCACGTCTGGATTTGGATTTTTTTGTCTGGGGTGACGTATTTTGATTTGCTTGTTTTTTCGCTTCATTAAGTCTTTTGTTAATTTCTTTATTATTATTAGTAAAATTATTAGGAGTTTTTTTCTTAGTCTTAGTCTTAGGCGATGGCGATCCGAAAGATTTAATAAAATTTATAAATGATTTTGATGGTGATGATTCTAATTTAACAGGTCTTATAAGTTCCATAGCCTTTTGTCGCTTAATTGGTGTATTTCGTTTAGGTTTCGTAACCGTGGCAACATATTCAGTAGGTTTTGGCATTTCTATTATACCCTGAGATTTTACTTACCTGTGCACATACCACAATATTGCTCCTGTTTTGGGTTATACATGAATGTATAAAGTATTAATAAGGTAAAAGTTGCCGATAATAATATATAAGTGTCTTTCATTTTACTAATACACTATATTAAAATTCATCGTCGAGACTAACATCAGAACCCGAATCATCACTTTCGTCATCGCTTGGTAATACGTATTCATCGTCAGAGTGATCAATGAGTGTGTATGATCCATCTTTAAGTTGTTCATAAAGCCCTGTACATTCAAGGTTAGTTGTATCATAAAATCCAGAAACACTTTCTTTTGGTACACTTATAAGATCTTCATCAAAATCCCAAAGTTCATAACCACAGTAATCTAAAATCGAAACTAAATATTCCGAACCCAAATCTTTACGTATTTGTGCAATATTTGAAATATTGTCTTCGAATTCAATGTCAACAATTTGATTTTCCATAATAAAAAGTCTACGTTTTAATTCTTAAAGTATATTAAATATGGAAATAAAGAACATTCTTAAAAATAGAGTTATAAACAAAAAAGATGCAGTTATGTTTGACATAGACGATACTCTTATTTTTACAAATGGGGTCGCGAATACAGAAATGATTAATTTATTAAATTACTGTAAAAAATTGGGGTATAAAATTATTATTATAACAGCTAGACCATTTTCAATAGTATCACGTCATTTTACAGTGATGCAACTAAGAAGATACGGTATACTATATGATGAACTTTACTTAACACCCGCTATTAACAAGGGTAATCTGAAAAAACAAACAGGGTACAATTATATTTTATCAGTAGGAGATCAAGATACAGATCTAACGCATAGCATGTACGGGGTAAAACTAAACGTTCTCTAAGTTTTCCATCTTCGATTACACGTGTGACACGTAACAAACACTGTCATGGGTTCGTCAGCACTACGTGTTTGCATTTGGTAAAAAGTAGTTTTATATCCTCTACACCTCCCACACTTAAATAGTCCTTTATAGTCTTTATCATGCATGTAGTTAGCAGAGTGTAATTTTTTCATTTCTACAATGGCTATTTTTTCTGCCATTTTAGCATATGGTCCATCTTTCCACAAACCCTGTGGTGATGCATTAATAACCATAGTTGTTTTAAATTCACCCCTCAAAATTCTATCTTTGAGATCTGGTGAATTTTTTAGATTATACATAATACTCAAAAACTTTTGTTTATATCTCTGAACATGTTTACGATTGTCTGCTGCTGGACAATCACCTACTTCCAATGTTCGTCTATGTGCCCAATTATATGTATTTCTTTCTAAATTTTGAACGATATTATTATCGATACCCAGTTCCATAACATCAGAGTATTTTTGTAGCGCGTATTCTCGATTAGATAACATCCTAATTAATTTATATAAATTAATATCGACTTAGGAGTTCCATTTTATTTTTTTTACAGTCAGAAAATGACTCTGGGGAGCACATGTTAAAGGGGTCCGATGTTGTAACTGGTTTATTGCGAGTTTCTTTCCAGGCAGTATCAAGAACAATGTTAGTGTATAAATCCGACCTGTATAGTATTACGTACACAAGTATAAGAGCAATCGAAAGTTTAAGTAAAGTATTCATTTATTAAAAGCAACTTTTTTTATTCACATAAAATAGATGACGCTTGCTGTTTTAATAAACGAGGAACGTAATGACATAGTAGAAATAGTTATCGACATTTCACCTGAAAAAAATGAAATTTTCAATATTCTAAAAGGTAAGGCGTCATTTGTAGGTCAGTGGCCTGACGAAGACGTTGTTATAGTTAAGTGTTCAGAATCATCGATTGAACTTAACTTAAACCAAAATAGATTACCTAGACCTTTTACAAACATGTTTATATTAGGTAAAATTTTACTTATACGCATGGACGAGTATTCAGAGCCACAGGACTTTACATTAAAAGAATACTATAAGTTAACTAGAGAATCGCGACCTAGAACTCGTTCTTATCCGGGCTTAATCAGTCGACCCTTGAGTCGGAATATGAGCTACTCCTCTCAGAACAGCTTGTGAATATTTCATACATAATTGAAAATGAGACTGTGCCCAATCCATTGGATTTTTCATTTTAATACCAAATGGATTTTCATTTACGATTTTCATCATATCTTTACTTTCATTCGCATGGTCTGTTATATGCAACATAACAGTATCAACTTTTTGTAACCATAACACATGGTCTTCTTTTTTAGGATCAAACTCTTTTACAAACGACATTTATAATGTACATAGTCACACATTCTTTAACCTTGTATCTAATCTTGATTTATAATATCTATCATCAATTTCACCGTCTATTTTCTGACCAGATAATGATATCCGTAATAAATCGTCCTTATATGCGAAAGTATGACAGTAAAAGTAACATACACCCGTACCAGTTGACATTTCATCGAGTTGACTCTTTACCATTTCTTCAATGAAAATATATTCCCTTATATTTTCAGGTGTTCTTTTCTTGAAATTTATATTGGGGTTTATTCGAGAGACGGGCTGTTCCAAATTCATGTCCGGCCATACACCGTAGCTTGAACGGTATTTACTCATATAGTCTATACATTTATCAGCAGTCTTTTTTTTACTAAAACAAATTATACGTGGTTTACCATCTGGGTCAGTGATTGTTGTATATCCACCTTTAACGATACCTATAAAATGAAAATGCATGATACCTGTCATATTATATAGTAATAATTTAACCTTTATACTTCATCCATAGACTTAGTTGGTTCTGGTGTATTTTCAAGTGACTTTGTTAACATGTTTCGAGATATATCCATATTTTTCTTGTGTATTTTTAACCCCAATTTTTCACCGTTCGTTTCAGTCATTTCCGATAACCATCGTTTTAATAAACCTTCTCTATTTTCCATAACACGGGATGCAATATTTGTTTTACCATTTTCATACAATGCCTCAATAAACGTATCTCCAGAACTTGGATTATGTTCATTTGCAAAATCACATAACCAATTAAACTCACTTTTCATAGGCGACATATCCATTTCGTATACTTGTCCTAATGTGTATTGTGTAGATCGAAACGTAAAATATTTTACAAGTACGGTATCAACGTCATCAAATGTTTGATCAGAATAATCGTTACCGGAAACACATCGTGTTACTATACGATTTCTATATTTTTTTACAGGTTTAATTACAATTACAGGTTTTATAACGTTCGATATCATATTAATATATTGATAGAAAAAAAACCTTAAGTTAATTTATACAGATGAACTTTCCCAAAACACCGGGTCAATGTGAATATTTAAGAGTTATACAGTCTCCAAAACCTATTATAATCACAACCGGTCCAGCGGGTTCGGGTAAAACTATGTTTGGGTGTCAAGTCGCAGCAGAAAAATTAGTAAACAAAGAGTGTAACCGTCTTATACTTACACGTCCAATAGTTGCGGCAGATGAAGATATGGGATATTTACCGGGTGAAATGGAAAGAAAAATGGAACCATGGACGAGACCTATGATGGATGTTTTTGAAAATTATCTTACACGTAACCAGCTTGAAAAACACGTTTGTATAGAACCTTTAGGGTTTATGAGAGGTAGAACATTCAATGATTCATTTATAATTGCGGATGAAATGCAGAATAGTACACCTAACCAAATGAAAATGCTTTTAACGAGATTGGGTGATAATTCTAAAATGATCGTTATGGGTGACCTGAAACAAAGTGATTTAGGTCCAAGGAACGGTCTTGCTGATCTTGTTAAACGAATAAAAGGATTGGATTTAGAATATATCGAACATGTCGTTATGGACGACGAAGACATTTTAAGACACCCTGCAGTTTCTGAAATTTTGAAATTGTACTAAGATTTAAGAACATTGTTTTTTAATTTTTTAATACGTTCCTGTACAGATTTTATCTTGTTTTGGTATTCAGAAAATTCTTCTTTATGAAGTATAGCCCATTCATTCATCTGTTTGAGTACTTTTTTATTGTGAGAATACCAAACTATTACCTCTTTACTTATCTTATCACAGATTGTATATTCATCCATAACAGATTTTGAACAGTCTCGACCTACTTGACAAAATCTTAAAATGTCTTCTAATTCAGCCATATTATCAGTATTAGACGTACCAAGATCATCAATATGTTCAATTTCAACACCTAGCATTATACTATCATTATATTATTTTTTTAATTAATATAACTTATAGAATAAAATTTTAAAATATTAAATGAAAACAATACTTAGTTTTACCACTATACCACCCAGATTCAAATACTTAAGCGATTATATAGAAAATTTAAAAAAACTTGAAAAATTTGATGAAATATGGGTTAATATACCTAAAAAATACAATAGATTTCCAGATTGGGATGGTGTATTTCCACACAAAGAACTAGGTAAAAATATAATTTTAAATTTAGATTGTGAAGACTTGGGACCCGGAACTTCGGCTTTTGCTCCTATTATTAAAAAAAGTGATGCTGATATACTCATAGTTGTTAACGATGATACGATATACCAAACAGATTTAATAGTTCATCTATTGGAAAATTTTAATACAAATAAACCTAAAAGTGCATGGGGTTTATCAGGTTTTAATTTTGATACATACTTCAAGGGACAATATCCGAGAACTCATATAGAACCATCCATTGACGTTTTAGAGGCTTACGGTTCATGTCTGTATAGAACAGATTGGCTTAGAAGTATACTTCCGGAATTTAGGGAATTGTTAAGTATTACATGGAACGATGACATGTTGATATCAAACTTACTGGAAAAGCGAGGTATTAAAAGAAGGACTGTTTTTACAGAAGAATGTAATCTGGGTAAATTGAAACAATTAGAATACGGATTCGATGAAAATGCACTTCACCATGTTGCAGCAAGGGATTCAGATACAACTGAACAAAGTCATACCTTAAATAATATGAAAATATTGAAGGATTTAGAAAAGATAAATAAAAATTATTTTTCTTTCAAAACATTAAGCATATCATACGCAATAACTGTGTGTAACGAATCAAATGAATTATATTCACTCATTTCATTTCTGAAAAAGGTAAAAGAACCAATTGATGAAATAAACGTACTCGTTGATAGTAAAAATGTCACACAAGAAGTACGCGACGTATTAAAAACGTTTGAAAAAGATATAAGTGTTTCTGAACGCCCATTTTGCGGTAATTTCTCAGATCACAGAAACTTTCATAATAGTGTTTGTAAAGGAGATTACATATTTGTTATAGATGCAGATGAAATGCCACAGGAATTATTTATTAAAAATATCAAATCTGTTATACATGAAAATAAATGCGAACTCATATACATACCAAGAATTAATATATGCCCAGGGTTTACACAGAAATGGTTAGAAAAACTTAGTTTTAAAATAAACAATTGTGGTTGGATAAATTGGCCGGATTACCAAGGTCGTATTTATAAAAATACACCGGAGATTAAATGGTCTAAAGGATTACACGAAATAGTTACAGGTACGAATGAAATATTAAAAATAAGTGAATCACCGGAAATAGCCCTATATCATATTAAAACAGTTGAAAAAATGACTAAACAAGATGAATATTACAGAACTTTACAAACTTAAAGCTATAAATCAATTTAATTATAAAAATATGTTTTGGCCTTTAATGAAAAGTGCTATTACTGAATCCGATAAGATAAAACTTATCGAATTCATAGCATCAACCGATAAATTTACGTGTGGTGAAAAAGTTACAGAGTTTGAAAAAAACTGGTGTGAATGGCTCGCATGTAAACATTCTTTATTCGTTACATCCGGTAGTACAGCGAATATACTTCTTTTATCAGCCGTAAAGGAACTCTATAAAATACCGAATGGTTCTAAAGTACTCGTACCTGCTTGTACATGGGTTACAAACGTAGCACCGGTATTCCAATTAGGTCTCGAACCAGTTTTTTGTGATATAAACTTAAAAGACTATAGTTTTGACACTGAAAATTTACCAAATGACGACGATATAAAAATAGTATTCGTTACTCATTTACTCGGATTCAATGCACCGATGGATAAACTAAAAGAAAAGTATCCCAAGGCTATATTTTTAGAAGATATATGCGAATCTCATGGGATAAAAGAACCCTCTGGTAGAAAAAGAGGACATGGTACAGGTTCAACATTCAGTTTTTATTTTGGTCACCACATGACTACAATCGAAGGTGGTATGGTATGTACAAATAATACCGAACTTTATGAACTCATGAGACTCAAGAGGAACCATGGGTGTGCGCGCCATCTTTTACCCGAAAATTATGATAAAGTTACATCACAATACCCGGATATAAATCCAGCTTTCTTGTTCTTAACCGACGGATACAATTTCAAAAATACTGAAATAAACGCAGTTTTAGGAATCGAACAGCTCAAGCGTCTTGACGAGAATATTCAAATACGTAAAGATAATTATGAATATTTTATTAAAAAGCTTATTCATTATGAAGACTATTTTCATATACCAGATACCAATAGTTCAAATAGTTCGTACGCATTTCCAATCATATGCAAGGACAAGAGTAATAGATTGGACGTTATAAAAGGTTTGGACGATTTGGGTGTAGAACATAGACCAATTGTTTCGGGAAATTTATTAAAGCACCCATTTTTACATAAATGGAAAGATACATGTAAGGCACCCAACGCTGATATATTACATTATAATGGTGTATATGTTGGAAATAGCCAATTTGTTACCAAATATATGATCGAAAGATTATTTACATCTGTAATCGAAAGCTTAAAGTTATAAAAATATATTTACATAAAATGTCAATAACAATTCTACACCATCTAGGTTTAGGTGATCAAATAATGCTTAATGGAATGGTAAGACATTTTGCAGAAACTAATCACGTAAATCTTTTTATTAAAAACACACATGAAGATTCGGTAAAATTCATGTATAGAGATATATGTGATAAAGTTACACTTATACCACTAGATAATACAAACCCAAACGAAATTCGTTCTAAAATACCAAAAAATAGTAAAGTTATACCACTCGCAACGTATGGTATGAATGATACTATATGGTCTTCTTATACAAATTCAGTTAACTGGGCTCATGGTATTTACCTACAGGCAAAAGTAAACCCGTTATACATGTACTCAAAGTTCAAGGTAATTGGAGATAGCTCTATACAAATAACACCACCCACAAAAGATTATATATTTGTTCACGATGACCCGGAACGAAATAGGTATATAAACGTGGAGACCGACAAGTTTATATACAAACCTCATGCTAAACTAATAAACGAAAAGGACGAATTTTTCCAGTGTGATAATCCTAATATATTTAGTTATATTTGGTTAATCGAGAATGCCAAGGAAGTACACTGTATGAACAGCTCGTATAACTGGATGATTGAGTTAATGAAATTGGGTAATAAAAAAACTAATTTTTTTCACACGAATGTTGCACATCTATATTATACACCGGATGTCGTAAAAACGGTGTTTAGTGATCAGGTTTGGACTTTTGTAGATTAGTAACTCTTCTCTTCAATAATTTCAGAGCCAGTTTCTATATTTATCAGTTTTTTAATACGTGCACGCTCGTCGTTAAATATATGAATGTTTCTAGCACATTTAATGAAATCCGGGGGTGGATTTTCCATACCCATTTTTCGTATTGATTCTTCACAATCCCATATCTTCACATTTACATCCTTCATGGATCCCTTATGTTTAGTATCAAACTCAAGTTTATATAATATATCAAGTTCATTCTTAATATTTTTTAATTTGTTTTTATCGTTTATTCTATCCATTTTAATTTCAAGGATAGTAATCTTATCTATTAATTCACCCTTTGAAATATCAACCTTCATTTAAAGATATTATACCCTTACTCTTTAAATGAATGTTGCCATAATAACAGGGTATCTAGGACAGGATGGTAAATATCTATCAAAGTTTTTACATAGGAAAAAATACACGGTAGATGGTTATAAAATAAACGTATTAGATAAAAAAAAACTTTATAAGCTTTTATTGAAATATAAGGATTTTGAAAATATTGAAATATACAACTTAGCCGCTAAGGTAAATACAGGTCTAAAGGTAAATAACACAATAGAAACGTTTCATGTTAATTCCATTGGTATACTCACGGTTCTAGAAGTCATAAAAGAATTAAAATTAAGTGATAAATGTAAAATATTTCAGGCATCTTCTTCGGAAACTATACATAACCCGGATACCATTTATAGTATTTCAAAAATATCCGCAGATCTTATTGTAAAAATGTATAGAAATGTACACGGGTTTCATATATCTTCGGGTGTATTATTCAGTCATGAATCTCCTTACAAAAGTGAAAAATTCGTAACACCAAAGATAATAAATGGTTTGAAAAAAGTTATGATAGGTGAAATTGAACACGTCGAAGTTGGTAATATTGACACATACAAGGACTGGGGACATGCCGAAGATTATGTCGAAGCTATGTGGTTAATACTACAGGATAAAGAACCAGGTGATTATGTAGTATCGACCGGGCAAAAACATACAATACGTGAAATGATAGAACTTACTTTGAAAATTATGGGTAAACAAATAACATGGGAAGGTGAAAACGTAAACGAAGTTGGTATAGTTGATAACAAAATTGTTATAAAGGTATCTAATAAGTTTTATATACCATGTAAAAAAGAATCGGGATTAAACGAATTTGACGCGTTCAAACGAGTAAATAATTGGAAACCAAAATATAATTTAGAGGATATTATTTTCTCAGTCTACAATAAAAAATGAGTAACGAAACACCAAGTTGGAAATTAGTAGGTATGACGGTCGTGTTGGCGGGTATATACGCAACTATATCGGGTGTCGGTATAAAAGTATTCGAACGATGTGATGCGATACAGTCAAGTGAAAAGTGGCAAAATATTAAAATGTATCTGAGTCATACATTAACTTTAGGTATAGCTATACCATTGGTTTTATTGATCCAAAAAGTATTGGGTGCATCTACACAAGAAAAAATGATAGCATCCATGTATTGTATTATGGGTTTCATCGGTTCAGCCATGTCTTTAGCTCTCGCACAAGAATGTCCAGATAGTGATAAAGATAAAGCGGCTAAGGGTATGGGCGCATTTGGTATAGTTATTTACCTCCTTGCAGCCATCGGTTCCGCACTTTTCATTTTCAAAAAGAAGAGTAATATGGCTATTTAAAATAATTAAATAATATATATGGAACTATGCGAATCCATACATTTGATGTTAATGCTCTTGGCTCACGTGATGCGTGGGGCAGGAACATTTAGTCTAAATGAAAAAATAAAAATGATGAATTTTTTGGTATATATTTTATCAAATACAGATATTGGCATGTTAGACACCGAGAATAGCAGCTATAACCAGTCCCGAAAAGCATGTCATGAAAAAACGCCCTGTATTAATTGACGCGAACTTTTCAAAATCCTCCTCTGATAACTTACCAACGGCATTTGTCATGGTACCTATAGCTATCAAAGTAGAACCAGCACCCAATATAGCACATGGTAAATATTGTGTTTGTTCAATAACATTCAATCCCGTAAGTCCCCAATTAGCTCCACCGAGAATCGTTCCGTACATTGCAGCACGTCCATTAACTGCTTCGACATATTTCCAATTTACAGATGCGTGTGCTTTGAATCTCGAAGAGTTACGTTTTGTAAGTTTAATAGGTAAACGTGTATTTTTGGTACTTAATATAGATTGCATTTTATTCTTTTTTATTATCTTTCTGTTCCTTTAATATCCTTTGTAAAATATATAAACCGATAAATAAACCAGCTGTTGAGTAAGCGACTGAAAAGTTGGCACCTTTTCTATATTGATAAATTATCCAAAGTACACTGGCAATTATACCAGCTACAACATAATTTACACTGTAATAAGAAATATCTTCGGTATTGATTAACTTGTTTGTTAACATTATCATCTGAGCTAAACCAATAACTATAGCAACAAACGCAATTTTATCGTCTGTGTTCATTATATTAATTAAAGAAATTAATTTATAGATCTATATAAAATGTCACAACCACCGGAAAAGATTGTATCAAACTATGATTCTAAATCTAAAAAGTCTAAAGAAGTCGCACAAGAAATGAGGAAAATTGTCGAAAGATATAAGGGTAAACGTATCACGAAAGAGAATGTGTGTATTCTGGTATCGACACTTATGCTCCAAGCTCAAAATCTTAAATCTATGTCGGGACCAAATAAGAAAGAACTTGTCATGGATTTGATCTTTTCCATCATTGAAGAAATCGATGAAGGTGATACTGATACCGAATTCGAAACACTTTTAAAAGCTATGGTACCTGGTATGATTGATAGTTTTGCGGTCATGTTAAAAACAAGTGCTGGATGTAAAAAATTGTTTGGGTGTTTCAAATAATTAATATAACATAAAGTTTTTACTCGTATATTAAATACAAATGAAGTTTCCAAATTTAGAAACCATGGTCATGTATGGAATTTATACTGTTAAGGATTTAATTATGTATTCTCAAAACAAACTCGTTAAACGGAAAGTTAGAACGTTAAACGAATGTGTACATTGCTCTTTTGTGTATTGTGGAAACGTATGTAATAATTGTAACGATATTAAAAATAATTCGCTCGTATAAATAAATGTCATTCACAACAGTGACAACTTATACTACCAAATTATCAAAAGTTACTAAAAGTGATTGTATATGTTGTGCCGAAAGACGTATAATAACCAATTTAAAACGTGATTTTTTAAAAAAGGGATACAAAAATCACCAATTTGCATCTTGGTTTAACAGAAAATGCGGAACTTTAGTGATACGTCGAGAAACCAGTTATGGTGACGGTATATCACTACCGTGTGTTATGTGTAGAAAAATTATAGAAAAATATGATATAAAATGGATTGCGTATGATGGTACGAAATGGATAAATTCCTATAAAGATATACACATACCAAAATCTGTTCCGACTAATAAACAAAGGCGTAAACTAGGATTTGGGTTTAATAACTAATCCTAAAACTGATTCTAAGTTATTTTCGTTTCGTTTGAGTGGCTTTTCTCTTTTCAAACGTAATGTTTCATTTTTACCCGTTGCTATTTTAATATCGTTCATCTTCTTTGTATTATCGTGTATGGGTATAACTATATCACGTACAGGTTCAGTATCTATTTTATTAGGGATTTCTGTATCAATCACGTTATTTTCTCTAAACTTTTCTATTGTCATGTCACCCCCAAACTCTAATAATCTTTGCCTACGTGGCGCTTTTTTTATTGGTCCTATCTTATCAAAGATTTTTCGCCGCATCATGACCATGTTACCACATATAAGACCACCTCGATTACACCCGTACTTATCGATAACGTACGTTTTCATACAACTCCAGGAACAGAAATTACCTGATGTATAAAACTTATTACGCCGTTCATCGTGTTTATATGGCATACTCAAAGGTATACCCTCGAATGTATGACAACACCACCAACACCACATTCTTATACACATAACGTATGTTTTTTCTTTAAATAACTATCAAACCCATTGCCATTAGTATTGCAATAATACAAGAAGATGAAGATGATAGTATATGGAACATACGTTTTTCATACCACTGATCGTGTTTTTCTCCTTCGACCGAAAATATTTTTTCAAAAAGTTTGGTTTCTTTAGTTGCATCGTCGATAAATATTTTTTCAGGTGTTCTTTTACCTATATCACCGTCGAATAACATTTCACCCGATTCGGTAAAGCTACAGTTTTGTGTAACCGAATAATCGCTATCTATCAAGTCACCTTTTATTTTAGTATCATCTGTACAAACACTATATGAAGCGTTACACCCGTTTTCCCACCCGGTTGGTTGGTACCTCGAGGAATCACACACACTTTGGTGACACTTACGTCTATTTTTAAAGAACCTTCTATCACGATCCATCAAACCGCTCTCAATTGCTTTCCACAGGTCTGCAGTTTCTGCACACCCGGGATATTCAGATTGTTGGTCACCCTTATTCGTACAAAAATCAAGTTTGACTGCATTTGCACACCCACAAAAAGGTTTTTTTTGATTAACGTCCTTATCACAATACGCACTCGCAACGAGTTCAAAATCATCATACGCTCTACATATAGTTTTTTCTATATTTTCACCAATATTTTCACCAGTTGCTGGTCCTCTACAATATGCATCACCAAGACTTTGATCTGTCGCCAAACACGTTATTTCTATATCGTCATCTTCCTCATTTGTCGTTTTACCCTTACCAACTATGTGTCCTATTCTAGTATCTATATCAGCATTACAATACTTCTTTACTAATTTTCCCCAATCACCTTTAAATTGAGGACTATTAACCATAACATGATTTGTATGTAACTTTTCTATAGCCTTTCTATCGTATATAAACCTAAAAACGCCCTTTGCAACCCACCCAGATTTATTTGGGTCCGCCTCTGGACAATATTTATCTATAATTTTGTTTTTCTTAGTCACAAAATCACGGTCCCATAATCCGTGTTCGGTCGTATAAGGTATATACTTATCTATATATACTTGATCATCTGTTGGTTCCGCGGCAAAATGATTTGCATATATGTAATAATTATTGAAGAAATTCATTTGATTTACGGGGACATTTTTCCAACCGGGTGGGAAAACGGGTGTAATCATCAGGGTTTGTTTACCATCTCTACCCGGACCCGTAAGATAAAGAACGGCACGATCGGCGATAAATTTTTCTGGATGTATAATAATCGAATTCAGCCAATCCGTGCCCCAACCATCACAATCACTACTCGTCCTTAGAGCAGTTCCATCCATTTCCATTTTTGTATCTTTAATATACGGAAACGAAGCGTTTACCGTAGATCCACCAGAAAGATGGTGTTCCACTGGGTTTGCAGCTGCATTAAAAGCACTTTTTGCTTCTTTATGATAAAAACTATAACCGCCTTCAGCGTGTGTTTCACGACTACAACCACCACCCATTGTTTATTACTATAGATTATATATTATTTGTAATAAAAAATGTTATTTTTATAAAACGATTACACCAAGTCCGAGTAAAGATACAAATACTATTACCAAAATAATTAACATTATTTGTATGTACCGTTTTTCGTATATTTTTTTATCTTTATCTTCATCAAATTTAAATACTTTTTCAATATTTTCCGATACCTTTCTTTCCTTTTCTTTATCGTCAGCCTCACCTGGTGTATAATCAGTCGTACCTATAGTAGTCGATAATGGATTTCCTTCTGCGTTTTCCGAATTACAGTGTTGGTTAACTTTTACGTTACTACCCAAAATTGCACCACCAACATCTACTTTGCTATTACATATAACAACCGATTTGTTACAGTTTTTATCCCACATATCTGGCATGTATCGATTACCCGCACACACACTTTTCCAACACGGACGCATACCATCGAGTTGGTTTCTTTGATCACTAGTTAAATTATCTTTTAACCTATTTGATATGTCTAATGTTTCATTACACCCTGGTATATTTGGATTGGTATCGCACCGACCTTCTATGGTTGTATTATAACACGCACACCAATCGTTATTCATACCGTCTGACGAATCACAATACGTCATGGCGTTGGCATTAAAAAAACCGGTTTGGCACTCACCCGAAACCACGTGAGGTATATCGGATTCGCCATATTTCCATTGATTTTCACACGTCGCCATTTCTATGTATAAATATTTTATTTAAACAACACTAACTGCCACGAACCCACCAATACCCATACATAACATAGACGAAAGTGTTGATATGTACCTAAAATATGTTTTTTGGACGAGACTTTTTTCCTTATCTTCTTCAAACTTGAATATCTTTTCGACGAACGTTCCTTTAGCTATTTCACTCGAACTCGTAATAACAGGTTCAGGTACTTGATCACTCTTAATTTGACAATCTTGGTTTATAGATACATTACTCCCTATTATATTACCACCCACTTCAAAACTAGAATTACATATTAGTACGTTTCTATCACAGTTCGCGTTATAATTTTCCGGTCTATACTTGAAACCAACACACGAATTACCAATACATTGACGCATACCTTCAAACTGTGCCTTATCCTTTTCGGATAAGTGTGTATTCATATCACTCCAAACGGTTTTTGTATCATTACATCCTGGTATATCTGGATTAGCATCACACTTATTTGCCATTATGTTATAACAACTACACCAATCGTCGAGCATACCATCATCCGTATTACAATACTTTTGACCCAAATAATGGTAAAAATATTTATTATACCCACCTAATTCGAGATCCGTGTGTCGACACTTGTTTTCTGATGTAGTTTCCTTATCATTTTTGATATTATCACCTAACACACAAACGCCCATTTTATTTTCATGGATACCTTTTGTTATATCTTTCATTTCAAGAATTTTATCAGGGTCAGACATACTAATATCCACTTACATTTTATTTTTTCCCCATCATCATAAAAAGTCCACCTGCACATAACAAACACGAAGCTGCTGAAGTTATAGTATAACCAACTATATACTTCGCATCTTCATCGTCCGTACTCCATCGTCTAGGCCAGGATTTGATTGGTGTATTACTAAGTACCCCTTGGTCAAAGGGTGGTTCGCGTCTTCTATTTTTATTACGTTCGTACCTCGAACTACCAGTACTTTCACCCGTTCTCATAAAATCTGGGAGGTCCTCATCGCCAGAGTGACACTTTACTAAAAGTTGTGCATTTGAGAGAAGACCTATATCAACGTCTTCTCCACATATTCTATACGTCGGTTTACACTGATCTTGATAATTTTTTGGTAAAAACCCATTCGAACACGTTCCCGGTCGACACACCATATTTTGACGCAAAATGTCGTATTCTTCGGCACTAAAGAATTTTTTCTGACTTTCTACATTGTTTCGCGCAGTTCGACACCCAGCCGCGTCTAAATTCGTTTCACACACACCAGTATCTAAATTGTAACATTTACACCAATCTTGTCGCATACCACCTTGTTTTGCATCTTCACCGTCTCGTTTACAATACGAAATACCCACGTCGTTATAATCATCTTCACCAAGTTTAGCTTTAGAACAATTATCGGTATCTGTTACGATATTATCATCGAGTTTACAATACTCTTTTCGAGCACCCGGGTTTCTGTCCTTACACACACCATTACCAATACTCGCTTTAAAGTTTTTTGGTTTCGCACAGAAATTATCCGCCATTTCACCCCACTTAAACCCATCGCTACAATTTGACGCTGCATATAACCCCGTTAAAAGTTCAGATGTTATATCTGCACCATTAAATGTCGTTGCCGTATCGAAACAGTCACATTTTTCACCAGTCATCCACGGGTGAGCATTATCGATATCTTCCGGTTTATTATTTTGACAACTTTTAAGATTATTGTTAGTCCATTCTTTTACACATACCTCTTCGTTATATATATCTGCAAGACCCCTATGACCACAAAGTTTTGGGGGAGGGCGGTCACATGCCGAACACGGTTTACTATTCTTTATCTCTACTACTTGATCGTTTGCAAAAAGAGGATCTATACAACCTGCTTTAGTTACGTTATAAGGTGGTCCCACTATTTCATCCCAATTGTTTGGTCCAGCTCCATTAAATTTTTTACCGTATACACGGGACCAATCGACATTTTCAGCAAAGAATTTATCCTTGTTTGTTATATCTTCACCTTCTGGAACACGTAAGTCGGCTGGCAATGCAGTTGATTTTAAATATGAACACTTTCCCATACTTTATTACATTTACAATATATTATTATTTTCTCAGGCAACTATAAACATGGGTGGAGGCGGAAGTCAAACTATCGAGCAAACATTTAATATGAGCGCTGTAAATAAATCCATTTACAACCAAGTTACAAAAAATACACAAAAAGTATCGGGTTCACAAACAAATATTCAAAAAATGACCATGAATATAGGTGGGTCAATGATCGCATGTCCTTATAAATCGTCACAAACACTCGATGCAGATATGCAGGCAGATGTTGCACAGATACCTAATACTATATTAGCAATGAAAAATGAAATTTCAGCGGAAATGCAGGCTGGTGCATCTGCAGCTATGGAAAAATCGACACAGGCTGGTAATATGCAGATTGGTGATAAACAGAATTTACAACAAACCGTAAATATGGAAATCCAGAATATTGTTGATACAACGATTACAACAGAAAATTTAACAGAACTGATAATGGAACAAGTTAGTATCCAAAGCGATACGATAAACATTGGTGGTGATTTAGATTGTATGGGTGAACCATTTGACAGGACCCAAAACTTAACGGCTAAGTTGGCAGCTAAATCGGTTCAGGAAGCACTCACGGATGCCTTGATTGAAAATAAGGTTACCAGTGGTATGGTTGCAACACTCGACGCTGATATGAAAAGTAAAGCCGGTGGCTTTGCCGAAATGATTAGTGCGGCAACAGGTCCAATGATGGCGAGTGCAATTGCATCCGTTATTGGTATTGTTATGGTAATGTTATCGGTAGCTATCGTTGCAATGTCACCAGCAGGACAAGGTGCCATGAATAAAGCATCGAGCAAATATATATAGGTATTTAAAGATATAAATTTTCTTTATATTAATGATTTTAAGTATAGACGTCGGTATACGCAATCTTGCGATGTGTATGCTCGATGAAACGTCCAATCTTATTGTTCAGTGGGATGTTTCCGGAGTACCCCCTGAACATAAAGACGGCTTATTCGTTTCGCTAAGAAACCATTTAGATGAAAAAAAGTGGATTTTAAAAGCAGATACAGTTCTTATCGAGAAACAACCCGATAAAAATAGGAAAATGAAAATGGTTGAACATTTTTTACACGCTTACTTTGTTATTCGGAACCCTACAGCCGAAACGATCATTTATGATGCACGTTTCAAAATACCCGACTTTGCAGGACCGGGTAAGGTTATGTATAATAAACGTAAAAAAGCGTCCATAGAAAGGTGTCAACAATTCATTTGGAACAATACAGTTAATGCACATTGGATACCAATATTCAACGAATCCAAAAAGAAAGACGATCTTGCCGATACGGTCATGCAAGCTATTAGTTTTACGAAACGCATTGAACCCATGCAAAGCGTTTCGAAAAAGGATAAAAAACTCGTTCCAAGAAAACCTAACGAGAACCAAAAACGAACCCGATACTCAAAATCAAATTTAGCTTATATTTATAAAAATAGAAAGAAAGATGAAGATCTCGAAAAAAGTAAAAGGTTCATGAAAGATCTAAAGCGGTACTATAAAAATATAGACGATTTAGTACACGATTTAAACAAATAAATACATACATTCCGGTCGAGATTCGGGTGTGCACACATACCCAACCTCGTCTCTCAGAAAATCGGGTATTTTACTCTTTTCATAATCACCTATTTCAATTAATAATACCGGTTTATGTTTTTTTAGTATACTAATAGAACCACGTAAAACATTCATCTCTGCACCTTCAACATCCATTTTGATTATGGAAGGTGTACCTTTATACACGTTATCAAGAGTATCCGTAATTGCGGTAATCGTACTATTCATATCGTGATGTTCGTTTGGAAACATTGTGGTACCACCGTAGTTTATCATATTGTTTTCAACGGGTTTAGGAAGATACATTTCAATCTTTTCACCGATCGTATCTGATAATGCACATGGGTGCATGGATACTTTGTTTTTTAAATCGTTCGATTTTAAGTTTAAATTAGCAATCTCAAAGAAAACTGGTTCAAATGAAACAACTGGTCCATAATCGGAAAACATGAGTGTATTATACCCTATATTAGCACCTATATCAATAATATCCGTACCTGGTTTATAGTATTTTTCCACATCGTATCGCATCCAACCATCCCACTCGTACCCCTGTTTTAATGTGTTACCTATATACTGATCATTTGATATCGTATTTAAGTTATACTTACCGTTATTAAATCGTTCAACAGTAATTTCCATTATATATAATAGAACTATATCTTTATATCTAATGTATATTTTTAGCTACGACTTCTCGTAGGTGTAGGTATAGGACTAGACTTAGATCTAGTACTACCTCTATTACTATTATTATTTGTTTTATTTTTTACTTTTTTTAATTTTAATACCCTTATAATAACATTATCCATTCCAGTTACCGTATTTTGATTATCCAAATCCTTTATATTAGTATTAGTAAACTCGGAATTTCTTTTTACCAAGTGATTAATCATAGTTTGACCAGGTTTTCCGAATTTTCTTAATTTTTCTTTTATACTTTTTATACGCATCTGACGTGTTTCCCATTTATTTTTATCATTTTTAATAATTTGTGTTAATTGAGATATAACAACCATTTGTATAACGTGAGATTTTTTTAACGTAAATTCTTATCGGCTGTATAATACGTTTTCCCCTTAACAACAAAACTGTGTACGCGCGCATACGCCCACGCTTGTGGACTCGCACCTGGTCGGTGTCCCGTTCGCCACGCGGCTAACCCACGGTCGTACACCGTTTTTAAAGTTTTTAAAGGTATACCTGTCACTTTGGATATATCTTTCAGTTTCGTTATACCAGGGTATTTTTTACGAAACTTTGCTGTGTAGCTAGACGTTTTAGTAACCGCTTTCTTATCGGTTTTAAAAGGTCTATAATCTCTTTTTAACATCTTTTTATATCTATCTTCAACTTGTTTCAGGGAAGAAAGCCCCCTGAAATATTTAAGAGGTGCGTATATTTGACCCCGAGTTTTACGTACCTGTGTAATCTTTTTACGAATATCACTATCCGTTAACATACTTATACTATAACAAGAAAAATAAAAATGTTACCGAATAATAAGTAATATAATGTTTTCACTTTCCACAGTAACCACAACGTTTGCTTCAACGCAAAAAAAATTTAAGAAGTTTGGTAAAAAACTTCGTAAACAAAGAGACGGTGAAGTTGATTCTATAAAAGATAAATTAAAAGATATCGCTAAAGATGAAGTCGAAAAAACAAAAAGTTTATTTGAAAAACACAAGGAATTTTTCAACGATAAAAAAGCATCCGAAAAAGCATCACCAGAAACAACAGCTATCGATTTTTACGAAAAGCCCTAACTGCTAAATCAAGACTTATTAAAGTTAAAAATGCAGAAAGTTCTTTATAATTTTCCAACAAGTTACCTGCAAATACAGCTAATAACACACTGTATTGCACGTACCTCATTTCTTTTCGTGATTTTTCCATAGATCTTTTCATGGACGCGCGCGATTGTTCCATATCCAATATAGCGGTGCTTATATTTTTTATTCTACTAGGCATTTCAACGGATGTTGTCAACATACTACCTATATCTATACTATCAGAAATCTGTTCTCTTAATATAGGTTCAAGATATTCAATATATGTAAAATCACTGTCAAGTCTTATACACGTTCCTTCTATTGTTGAAAAAGTTTTAGCAAGATATACAAATGCAGTTGGTATTATAAAAGGTTTTTCTTGTGCTAATTTTAAAAGATTATCATCTTGTAATATTTCATTTTTAAGATTTTTACCATCGAGCGTTTCTAAATAGTTAAGTGTCGTTTTAAAAAAGAGTTCTATGTCACTAGTATCTGATGTTGTAGGTAAAATAACTTCTAGACGAATAAGTACATTAACTATACCCTTTGTATCCTTATTTATTATGTGTATAAATAGTTCATTAAATCCCTGACGCATTTCATCAGAAATATTAATAACGAGCCCAAAATCATAGAAAACAAGTTTTCCATCACTCGAAAACCCCAAATTACCGGGGTGTGGATCGGCATGGAAAAAACCTTTATCCATCGTCTGTATTACGTATGAGTTTATAAGAGCTTCACAAACTTTCTTACGATTAACACTTGGATCTGTTATATCGTTAAGTTTTTCGGAAGCTATATATTCCATAACAATCATATCTGGTGTACAGAGTTCCATATAAACTTTAGGTATCTTCATCCATTCCACATTTTTTAAAGATTTTCTAAATTTTTTAGCATTCAAGGTTTCTTTTTCGTAATCAGTTTCTGCTAATAAGTATTCTATAGATTCATCTAGAACATACCCAGTATTTGTACCTGTATCTATACCAATTTTCTCAAGTAAATTAACTATATCTTTAATATTATCCGTATCACTTTTCATTATTTCGTATATTTGAGGGCGTCTAAGTTTAACAACAACATTCTCACCCGTTTGTAAAGTTGCTTTGTGAACTTGTCCTATACTTGCAGATTTAAAAGGTTTGTGTTCAAAATATGAAAATGTACCAGAATTTACATGCGTTTCTATCATGTCTATAATTTTTTTCTCTTCTATCGGGGGTACGTTATCCTGTAAAGATTCCAATTCTCTGGTAAATTCTAATGGGTACAAATCAACTCGTGAAGATGCAATTTGACCCAATTTTATAAAAGTAGGACCAAGTTCGACGAGTTGGTCACGAGTCCATGAACCAAATTTTACCTGATCTTTTTGAAACTGTTTTCGTATTAAAAATTCACCTGCAAACTTCCATGTTTTAGATTTATGTTTAGATGGTAAATTTAATTTAGGAGTTATATTTAACGCACATAGCGCCATCTTAATAACTACATATAAAAAAAATACTTATAGGTTTTGAACTATTATACTTATAAATGTTAACTATCCAAGCAAATGTCTACGAACCTATGTACGAATATAATGATAAAAAGTATATCAGGGTTACCGTACCCGATAAATTTAGAGAATATGTCGAAAAATCGCACGAACGTAAATCAAATGTCATACTCTACAAAAACAAGGTTGATAACCCACTCGAAGGAAACGTTTTGAAACTAAAAGTACCCTTTAGATACCGTAGAGTCATGTGTAATGTGGAGGGCGATAAACCTGTTCAATCAATGGAAAGAGGTGACCGTGTTTTAATCGAAATACAATTTAACGGTGTTTGGAATACTCATGAGCACAGTGGCTATTCGTGGGTATTGAAGTATATAAAGTTTTTAAACTAATACTATTTAAATGAGTCTCACACGTTCAGGGTATATAACAGAAGATTCGAACGATGTAAAAAAAGAACTTACGGTTCGTGCCGTAGTAAACACAGAATTTGGATTCCCACCGCCACCTTTTAAAGTATTCAGGAAAACAAAATCGGGTATATGTGTTCCTCGGTTTTATGGAGAAGATAAATTTGGACCCCCGAAAGAAGATCGTCGTCCCGAGCCAGTTAAAATATCATGTAAGTTTAATGGCAAATTACGTGATGAAACACATCAAAACGATGCTTTGGGTGCAGCGCTCAAAGCCGGACACGGCGTACTTTCACTTCCTTGTGGCTTTGGGAAGACGACAGTATCTTTGGCTATAGCGTGTAAATTGGGCTACCGAACCATGATTGTTGTTCACAAAGAATTTTTAGCAAATCAGTGGCGCGAACGTATTCAACAGTTTTGCCCAGGTGCTTCTATAGGAATAGTACAACAGAATAAAAAAGAAACGGAGTGTGATTTTGTAATTGCAATGCTCCAATCTTTATCACTCAAAGAGTATTCATTTAGTGATTTTGATTCAATAGGTACACTCATTGTTGACGAAGCTCATCATATATGTGCCAAAGTATTTTCACAATCTCTATTCAAAATGTGTCCGAAACACGTTTTTGGTTTATCGGCTACACCGACCCGAAAAGATGGTCTAACGAAAGTTTTACACTGGTTTATGGGACCGACATTTTTTGAAGCCGAACGTAAAAATCAGGAACAGGTCGAGGTTTTCCCAATAGAATATAAGTGTGATAGATTTCAAGATCCACCACCGTGTACGCGTTTTGGAAAATTGTCACTCGCGACCATGATTACAGAGCTTACCGAAGATAGAGGTAGAAATATAGTTATTCTAAAACTCATAAAAGATATAGTAAAAACAACACGACAGGTTCTCGTTTTGAGTGATCGTCGTCATCATTGTGAAGTCATGCACCAAAGTTTTAAGAAAACGTCGGGACTCTATATGGGTGGTATGAAAGAAGTCGACTTAACAGAATCCAGCAAAAAACAAATCATATTTGCAACGTTTAGTCAAGCACATGAAGGTCTTGATATACCTACCCTCGATACAGTTATATTAGCGACACCCAAATCAGATATCGTTCAATCTATAGGAAGAATCATGCGCGAAACTAAAGGTAAGAAGAATAATCCACACATTTATGATATATTCGATCAATGGTCGATATGTCATGCTATGTATAAAAAACGTTTAAAAGTGTATAAACAGGGTGGATTTCATATACCAATTTTAAATTCAGAAAAAAATGAAGATGAAACACCGTTTAAAAAAGGTGAGTGTTTCATTAACATCTAAATTATAATCATTCTTATTTGTAAGAATGCCCGGTTGTTGTGAAACAGGTCGAAATGTACAAAAGTACAGGGGTGGAGGTGGAGGCGGAACTGCATCCACACTCCAGGAAGCTCTAGAAAATAGTAACGTAGCTACCATAGATATAAATCTCATATCCGGTGCCAAATATAGAGGCGATGGAAGTGGTCTGTCAAACTTACCAATTAACGGAGGAAATCTAAATCTACAACAAGTTACAAATCAAGATAACCAAACAACAAACACGATCATTATTACAAATACAGGAACATCTTTAACAACATCCGGTGCTATAAACGCATCGGGAAATATCACCGCACCTTCTTTTATAGGGAGTGGTTCAAGTTTAACAGGTTTAAATGTCACAAATGCAAGTTCCGGAATACTACAGGTAGCTCGAGGAGGTACAGGTGTAACTACAGGTCTCAATTCTCTGGATGGTAGTAATATTACATCTGGAACAGTTGCGTTAGCGAGAGGTGGAACAGGTGCTACAAGTGCATCTACAGCCGCAAGTAATTTAGGACTAGGAACGAGTGATTCTCCCCAGTTCACGGGAGTTAATATAGGTCACGCATCGGATACAACGATCACGAGATCGAGCGCGGGTGTCATAGCCGTAGAAGGTAAAATCGTTAGAACGGATGACGTCGCTTTAGGAACAGAAACGTCCGGAAATTACGTTGCCACGATTACGGGGGGTGATGGTATTGCAAGTACAGGTGCAACAACTGGCGAAACCATAGATCATTCATTATCCATAGATACAAAAACAAGCGGAGGATTAGCTATAGAAAGTGGTAAACTTGCACTTAAACTAGACGATTCGTCAATAACAGGTATATTAAACGCTTCTGATGGAGGAACGGGTGTAACGACAGGTCTAAGTGTACTAAACGCTGGTAATATTACGAGTGGAACAGTTTCTACCGCGCGCGGAGGTACAGGTGTAACTACAGGTCTGAGTGTACTAAACGCAACGAACCTTACGAGTGGAACAGTTAATACTGCACGTGGAGGAACGGGTGTAACAACAGGTCTAAGTGTACTAAATGCAACGAACCTTACAAGTGGAACAGTTGATACTACACGGGGAGGTACAGGTGTAACTACAGGTCTAAGTGTACTAGACTCAGGTAACCTTTCTGGACCAGTTGATATTTCAAAGGGTGGGACTGGTGTAACTACAGGTCTAAGTGTACTAAACGCAACGAACCTTACGAGTGGAACGGTTGATACTGCACGTGGAGGAACGGGTGTAACAACAGGTCTAAGTGTACTAAACGCAACGAACCTTACGAGCGGAACAGTTAATACTACACGTGGAGGAACGGGTGTAACTACAGGTCTAGGTGTACTAAACGCAACGAACCTTACGAGTGGAACGGTTGCTACTGCACGTGGAGGAACAGGTGTAACAACAGGTCTAAGTGTACTAGACCCAAGTAACCTTTCTGGACCAGTTTCTATTTTAAAAGGGGGGACGGGTGTAACTACAGGTATCACTGTACTAGACCCAGGTAACCTTTCTGGACCAGTTTCTATTTCAAAAGGAGGGACGGGTGCTACAACTGCATCTGCGGCTGCAACAGCTCTTGGAATCGGACCAGGTTCAACGCCCCAGTTTACAGCTATAGAACTAGGAAACTCATCAGATACCACGATAGCACGTTCGGGTGCAGGTAAAGTAACGATTGAAGGTAACGAGATACGAACGGGGACTGTTGAATCCGATAAAGGTGGGACGGGACAGACGTCTTATAACGTCGGTGAGATACTTGTGGCTAAAGATCCAAACAATACTGGAACGCCCACTTTACATAAACTTCCAGCTGGTTCATCTGGATACTTTTTAAAATCGACGGGTAATGGTAGTTTTCCCATATGGGGTGATGTATCCAGTGTAGGTTCCGCGACACCTGGTCAACTCTTTACAGGTGTTGGTTTAACGGGTGCAAATGCAATTAGTGATGGTAATACTCCACCAACATTTAGTGGTGGTCACACCGGTGCAGGTGATACGACAATTTCAGTGGATTCCGCCACAGGAAACGTAGCAAGTAAATTGGTGATGAGAGACACTTCTGGTGAAATTAGGGTCGAAGAAGTAATCGTAGGAACTACTGGTGGTACTACAGGTACGTTAACATCTACCACGTGGTCCGGATCGGCGGCGACATCGGGGTCGGCGGCGGTATTAACAACTGCAAGAGATATTGGAGGTGTTTCGTTTGATGGATCGGATGATATAACCTTACCCGGGGTAGATGCAGTGGGTAACCAAGATACAACTGGAAACGCTGCGACTGCGACTCAATTAGCAGCTGCAGTAAACATTGGAGGTGTTGCTTTTGATGGATCTGCAGCTATTCAATTACCTGGGGTAGACATAGCTGGTACCGTAAATACAAGTGGTAATGCTGCGACTGCGACTCAATTAGCAGCTGCAGTAAACATTGGAGGACAATCGTTTGATGGATCTGCAGCTATTCAATTACCTGGGGTAGACATAGCTGGTACCGTAAATACAAGTGGTAATGCTGCGACTGCGACTAAATTAGCAGCTGCAGTAAACATCGGAGGTGTTCCGTTTGACGGATCGACAGCTATTATACCATCTTCAATAGCAAACGCATCAGATACAACAACAAGTACAGATCAAAACATTGCTTTTCTAATTGGTAATAATGTTAAAACAACTACAGGTTTAACGATTAACCCAAGTACATCTGAACTTAAAGCGACTCAATTTACCGCGGGTACAGGTGGATTTGTAGATTCTACTTTTACAAATAAAGGTGTTATATATTACGATTCAACTTCCGGAAAATTAGTAAGTACAGCTTTAGGTACAGTTGGACAAGTTATTAAAGCGGATACAAATGGTGTTCCAGTGTGGGGTACAGATAGCGGTGGTGTTGGAGGGTCAGGTTACTGGACACAGCCAAGTGGTAGTACGCTTATACATTACAATACTGGTAATGTTGGTATAAATACTAGTACACCTCAGTATAAGTTGGATGTTAACGGTGATATACGCACTACATCAGAAGGTGGTTTTAGAGGAAACGGAGGTAATATAACTGGTATTAATATTACAAGCGAAACGAGTCAAACGATTATAAATTTTGGTCAACAGTCAAGTCTTAAAGTATCTGCAAACGGGGACCCGGAATAATTTTCATTTTTTAATTCGTTTCTTATATTAGTAAAATGTCTACACAGGAATTAGTTAAACAACTTAATCCAGAACATTATGATAATTTAACAGTTGCAAACGCTATTGGTAAAAATAAATTTGGTAGATCTTCGTGTCAAAATAATAAGGGTACAGTTTTTGCTATAGGTTCAGAGGATAATGTTGTAGTTTATACAAGTAATATATTCTCAACTAAATACGCAACTTCTATTTCAAATCCCGGAAACTCAGGTAGTTTATTTGGCTATAAAATTGCTATGGATTCAACAGGGGATACTATTATAGTTGGTGCACCGGGTGATACTAGGGCTTATGTATTTGATGCACAAAATAAAGCTAGAACGTCGTGGACTCAACGTTCATCCGGATGGAATAGTAATAGTTATTTAGGAACTTCTGATTCTGGTACCATACATTACGGTTCAGATGTAGACGTGGCGTGCGATGATGATTCGTTATTTGTTATTGGTAGACCCGGTGATCACAAAATCGAGTTATGGTCTTGGCCAAATGGGTCTTCGGCAACACTTTTAAAAACTATAACAGTTTCAGACAACTTCGGGTTTTCGTGTAAACTTTCGGCAGATGGTCAAGTTGTTATAGCCGGTGGACCGGGTAATTATTACCCGTCGGGTACCACTAGTGGGTATGGTAATGGTATAGCACGCGTATACGCAAAAGATCCTTCAAACGCAAGTACATGGACACAAAGAACACTTCCATTCTCTGTTAGTAATTGTCCTGCTTACGTAGAATATACTCAAGATACAAATACAACTATAAAAAGTGTTACTAATACTTCTCTTGAATCTGGTGGTACTAAAACAGTTCTTAATCCAGCTTTTGGGTATAGTGTAGCTATAAATAAAGACGGTACTTTTATAGCAGTTTCTGCACCTAATAGAAGATGTTTTTTTGCAGCCGAGTGGATAAATAATACATCTTATAACTGGTTAACAGGTAGAGCAATTACAGGTGAAAAAGATTCATTTGGTAGTTATTTATTTATGCAACACGACGGAACGCGTATAGTTACAGGGAACACGCATATAGAAAAGGGGTATTTTTGGGAATCATCAACATCCCAATGGGATACGACAAATCACGAAACCACGAGTTATTGTATATTAGATTGGAACGGTCTTTACTTTACAAATTATAGCGAATCATTTAATCAATACTCGGTGGGTGGATTACCTACATCTGTATCAAAAAGTGGTGAATTTGTTTTATTTTCTACAAAACTTTCGAAAAGTGATTATCAATTAGGGGCTAACGAGACTCGAACAACAGGTATTAATAATAGCTCGTATTTTGGTTCAACAATTTTTTCGTTTACAAGATTCGCACCTACAATAAAAATTTTAGGAACAACGACGGTAGGTGGTGATTTAAAAGCGCGTTTTTTGAGTGTAGGTGGTGATAAAACATACATAGATAATGATTCAACAATTCCCGGTTATATAAATTTTGAAAATAATCGAGATGAACATAGTATTTTTAAGACACAAATCATAAACACATCACAATATACTGGTGATGATAATTTATCCGAACTCCTGTTGTTTAAATCCGGACACGTTCGAGGACTTAATTCAAAGGGTCCTGATAGAATACGTGTTAAATCACCGACTGTTATTTTAGAAGGTCTAACATTTGAAAATTATGACACCGTTCAATACGTAGATGAAACTGGAAGGGAAGCTGAAGCGTATTCTAGACTTCTTAAAGAAGCTTCTGCGGTTTATTCTCGATTAACTTTAACGGGTATAGGAAATATAGGTATAGGTGTACCCGAATATGCAGATCATATCATAAAGGAAAATTTTAATTTAGGTGAAGGGTGGTCGACCCCAGAATCTGTTTATTATAATAAACAAAATGCAAACGCAAATGCACAAGCACCACCTCTCATAAACCATAGACTGGTTATAGATGGTACACAGAGTATACAAAACGGTAAACTTTACATAAACGATCCAATATCTTCAAATGTAATTACGGATGGTTTATCGTCTTGTTATAATACCATGACGAAAGATTGTATTCAAGATACAAATACTACAAATATACCTTACGTAATATGTGATATTAAGAAGCGTAACCCTATAATTAATGAGAATGATGGTCACTTAACAAACGGTCCATTCGCAGACCGTATGAGATTATACAATACGGTTACGTACGATGATGTAAATAAAGGATTATATTTTGGAACAAGTACATCGTATGCACAGGGATTTATTCATGAAGCACGAGATACCATTACAGGGACTGTTACGAACTCTTTAGATGCTGTGTATACAGTCTCGTACTGGTTTATGTTAAAAGATTATGCACAAAGTACATTTGGGTCGAGTGGGAAATTGGTATTCACTGCTTATAGAGATACTGCGTTTGGATACGGTCATAAAATTACAAGTTCGGGATTCAAAATCCAATATTCACCAGATAACTCACCCGCTGTTGATATAGCCGTACAATCTGACTATACTGTAAATTATACGTTTAATCAAAATGTATGGTACCATGTATGTGTTAAAGTAGATAATACAACTGGAAATGGCGTCACACAGGGTTCAGCAACTACACAATTGTGGATAAACGGTGTATCACAATCTTTAACCGCAAACGAGACAGTTAGAGATATGGAAGGAAGTTTCCCAAGATTTTTTTATTTTGGGATAGTTAATCAAGCAGTTGGATCTGGTTATGGAAGCATGACAGGTAATCATACTTTAGGTGGTGATGGTATGTATGGTCACCTTATTGGTAATGTTAAAATTTATATCGCACAAGATGGTACGGGTATTTTTGAAAGGGCATCTATACCAGATTATAACAGTGCTGCCGATTTATACAACGAAGGACCACCCAATGAAGGAATGTCATTATTAGGTGGTATGAATATATCAGGTGGTTTACGTGCAAATGGTTCCACCGGGACGAGTGGACAAGTACTTACATCGAGTGGTGGGGGTGCAATGTCTTGGTCAACTGTAAGTGGTTCAAGTCCTTGGGCAACGTCGGGATCGGACATTTATAGGAGTGGTGGTAATGTTGGTATTGGAACTACAAACCCAGCGTACCCATTAGATGTTAACGGTACAGTAAATGCAACTTCATTCAGAGGTGATGGTGCGAATTTGACAAATGTTACAGCAGGAAGTATAACAGCCGAAGCGTCAAGTACTATATCTATTTCAACTATTAATGTATTAGCTGCGGACTGGAAAAGAGTATAAATATATACATGTAATATAAGAATGTCGTGGCGGCTTTCACAATCTAATAATTATAGTAGTACAAATGTATTTTCCCAACCATATATTAGTGATTTAAGGTATTCAAGTAATGTTTCAAATTATTGGGTAACTACTTCTTCTATGTTATCACGTGGTGAAAAAGATGTTATTCAACGAACATTTATAGGCGAACCATTAAAAAATGTGTGTAACGTCTATATTCATAATGAAACAACAAAAGACTGGTATCACGAATATACATTAACTGGAAATTCATCATTATCAGGACCGGAAGAATATCCTCCGGGTCGAATAACAACAAGTGGACAAACTCAAGATAATATTACTTATAACGTGTCTGTAGGGACATCCTACAGTTTGTTAGTGCCCGGTGATGAATTAAAACCTTTTAGTAAAAATTTAGATACCACTAATGTGTTCGTAACTGCTCCTTATTACGATATCGTATCTGGTTCATATTCTGGTAGTACAACTCTAAGTGGTAATAGCGGTGATTACATTAAATTAGAAGCAGCGGATTCAAGTGGGAATGGAATTGAAATAGACCGTTTCCATCTTTATTTTAGTAATAGTTATACTTTAGCAGAAGATTTTGTTTTATTGGGAAGTAATGATGATACAAATTGGACAAATATACACACTGCCGTATCTAATTGGAGTTATATTGCTCCAACGCCTGCCGTTGACATCGGATTAACTTATGGTTCATACGGATATTCATTTACAAAATCTACATGGAGATACTTAGCATTTGTTTTTAAACAAAAACGAGCAGATACCGGTCTTTCTTTTGTAGCAGTATCCCAAATTGAATTTTATAATACAAAACCTAGTGAAGATTTTGGTAGATCCGTCGCTGGAACAGATAATGCTGATATTGTAGCTGTAGGTGCACCGAGAACGTGGTTCGGGTCTTCGGATAATATATCGGGTTCAGTTTATGTTTTTAAAAAAGATAGTACAGGTAATGGATGGACACAAAGAGGCTCTACATTATCCCAAACAGGAGGTTTTGGACATTCTGTCGCATTATCAAAATATGATGGTAATATATTAGTTTGCGGGGCACCTTTCTATAATACAGTAACCCCTCCTAGTAGCGCTTTGTCGGTGATGGCATATCCATATACATTTTATGAGCCAGTTTCAGAAGGTAAAGTTTATATATACAAATGGAATGGTACGAATTATATTCTAGTTCAAACTTTAAATTCACCATCGGGAACTTTATCAAATAGTGTCGTACCAGATTCATGGAAAAGTTTTTATTTTGGTTACTCTTTAGACATAACAGATATAGGTGATAAGATAATTATAGGTGAGCCAGCGATAAGAAGTCTTTGGGATAATGAAATACAGGGTAGAACTACACGAACGGGAAATTATAGAATATATCCAGATGAATTTCCATATACGGGAAACGCACATGTTTACGATAATGTTTCTGTTTTATCTAGTGGTACGACATGGACCAGTAACGTTTCTATAACATCTATTACAGGTTCAACATTGTTCTCCACAGGTGATAGTACTAGTGGCAATTTTGAAGATGCGTTAGGTACTTCGGTAAGTATTAATAGACAGGGTACACGTATGTTTGCAGGTGCACCGGGAAATCACGGTAAAGTATATACAATTGGACGGGACGAGTATGATACGGTATGGGAACAAATGGGTGAAAAATCTAAAGATATAAATTCAGAAATTGATAATTCGTTACTTGGTTTTTCTATAAGTTGTGATGGTTCAGGTAGACGTTTAATTTCTGGATCACCGTTTAAATATGGTATAGGTAAAGGTATAGTTAGTATATATGATTGGAACGGTGATCAATGGGTATCTTTTCCAGGTGAAACAGTTGATATTACATCAAATTTAGTATCAAATACATTCGGAAATTTACGTTTTGGTGAATCTGTTTCTATTGATGGTGAAGGTGAAGTAATATCTATAGGAAAATCTTCTAATGAAGCATCAACTCTGTTTGCAGACTACGGTTTCACCCCCGCGAGCTTTGGCACATTTTATCCATCTAGACCACAAACATTTAATGTAAGTGATATAACTTATATAGGTGGTGCATCTACATCAAGTACTGAATCAAACATTTATACAGGTGCGTCAAATATTTGGGTATACAGCATTCAGCAATCTATGGTAATTAAAGGTAATGTAACGATAGGGGGTTATGTTGAGGCGACTGGTATATCAGTTGGTACAAATGATAATTCAACTTCGTCAAAAAGTTTATTTTTCGGTGGTACAAATTTAGATAATGCGTATAAATACACAGTTATAGAAAATAGAGTAGTTACACCGTCTACCTACCCTCCAGGTTCTGAACTATTATTATTTAAAGGTAAAGATGCGTATCCATTTGAAGATAGAATTCGTTTGAAAAGTGAACAAATATGTTTTGATCTTACATCTTCTAATGATGATAGATCCATCGAGGATATACGTATCGTTTTCGAAAAAAATAGCACTGGGTCTTTGAAATGCGGTATAAATAAAAATACACTGGATGATGTCACATTAGATGTTAACGGTATAGTAAAAGCAACTTCATTCGAAGGTTATGGTAAAAATATAACTGGAGTAGACTTAGATTTTGTTGTAAAAAATATATCAGAAAAAACTTCATCACGTGGATCAACTGCAAGTAATATAGTACTAATGAATGAAACGTTTCAATCTACACAAACATTTCCTTCAACTGCTTTAACATCTAATACAAGTCTTAACGGATTTACGTGTACAGCATCATTTAACCCTGAAGCTGCATATAAACTATTTGATAATAGTTTATATGGTTTATTTACATTTGGTGAGGATTCGGAATATACAAATGGTCAATACACTGGTTCAGTTGAAAAGGTACCGTTTTATAAAGGTCATTGGGTTGAAATTACTACAGATACCCCGATATATTTAGAAACACTGGAAATATATCCTTTTTTATATGAAAAAACAGCCTTACCACGAATATTATGGGCGTTTGGTAGTAACGATGGTATATCTTATACGAAAATAAGCACGGCTAATAAATCTTTTAATTGGGGTATAGACGATCAATTCAACACCGTGATATCAAAAACTATAAACGAATATACAGACATACCTTACACGCGACATTTATTTATTCTAAATAAAGTGTCACAACCAACGTATGCACCAAGACACTCGAAATGGCAAATAACTGCTAAGAATAGCTCATTTACTGAAACTATAAAACTTAATAATATTACGGGTGATATAAACTTTGCGGGTGGGTTAAGTGCAAATGGTGCCACGGGTACGAGTGGACAGGTACTCACATCGAGTGGTGGTGGTGCAATGTCTTGGACAACACCAAGTGGTTCGAGTCCCTGGACAACGTCGGGTTCAAATATTTATAGAAGCTCGGGTCAAGTAAATATAGGTGGAAGTACATTCACGCGAGCCAAATTAGAAGTTAATGGGGTGTATGGCAGTTATCTAAGTTTTACGCAATACACGCGCTATCAACACGGTGCAAATTTAAATGGAGTTTACACTTATTCCATATATGCAAATCAAAGAGTTGCCGCTTCTGAATTTAATGCACATTCAGATCGTCGAATAAAAAAGAATATAACCGATATAAATGATAGTTCTGCACTCGATAAAATTCGTCTTCTCGAACCCAAAATATACAATTATATCGACGAAAAAGGTAGAGGGACAAGTAATGTATACGGTTTTATCGCCCAAGAAGTCGCAAACGTTTTACCGTACGCGGTTACAATAAATGAAGGAGATATACCAAATATATTAAGAAACTCAAATGTAAGTGTCATCGATAATAATACAATTGAATTGACTTTAGAATCATCTGTAGAAGAATTAAGTTTATCAAATACATCTGTTATAAACATTATTACAGATGAGGATAAAGATTTAAAGTGTAATGTACTTTCGTTTTCGGAAAGTAATGTTATAACAATAGAAAATACAGGTGATTTTAGTAATGTCACGAACGCTTTTATAAAGGGTGAACAAATAAGTGATTTTCATCATTTAAATAAAGATGCTATATGGGCAGTTTCAACTGCGGCTTTACAGGAAGTAGATAGACAATTACAGACCGAAAAGGCGAAAGTTTCGACGTTAGAAACGCAAGTCGCTAATCTATTAACGCGTGTTACAGCGCTCGAAAACAACTAATTTTTTTTACCATTCTGGAAAATGTCAGAATGGTAGAAAGTTTTGTTTACTTACTTTCGTGATGGGAGCGTGTCCATGATTGCTAAGGCAATTACGCCCGCAATGAAAAACATAACGACGAAATTGCACTCCGTATCGTCTTCACCGAGGAAAGACCTAGAACGTCTAGGTCTCGCCGCCGCCTGTGGTTCGACTGGGGTCGGGGGTGCAACTTCTCGCCGCCGAGAAGGTATCTCAATAGGGTCTTCATCTAAAGGACAATACCCTATCATTTATAGTATGTTTACAAATTAATTTCAACAGTCTTTTTCTTTTTACCACCCCCTCTTTTTGATTTGGTCTGAGTAACTTTGACTTCTCTCACTTCTTCATCACCACCTTCTCGAACCGTATCAAAATTTGGTGGTTCGGCAATATCCGAAATATCGTCTTCGATATCAATTTCCGTATCTTCTGGTTTATTAATACTTGTTGTGTTCATTGGTGGTTGAGGAGGCATCATGATATTACCCATAAGACTCGAGATATCAAACCCTGGACCCTGCATTTCACGTCTCCCATTTTCATCTACGGATGGTTCACTCGCACCTTGTTGAGATTTAGGAACTGTGTTTTGTACCGCAGACATCATGTTCTGGACCAACCCGGGGTTTTGTTTAATCACGTCATTCATATTAGGCATGACTGATTTAAACATACTATTGGTTAAATGAAACATCATAGCCGATCCACCGAGCATCATAATAAGCTTTACCTCTGGGGCAACGTGCATTTTAGTTCTATATTTAACGTACAATTCTTCAAAAACTTCATCGTAATCGTCTACATTTTCCATAACATTTTCCGACCAACCTTCGAGTTGAATTTCAAATGGGTTATACTTTTTGTTTAAAAATTCAAGACCGGTTGTACATGCAACAAGCATACGCCTCGAAAATTTTATGGATTTATCAACATCTATGCTATACGTAATTCTCTTTACTTCGTTTCTAAGTTCGTCAATTGGCGAATATACATTTAATCTTTTATTTACTGTAAACCCTTTCTTTTCAAGTCTCCCAAGTTTATTTACAAGATCGGCTTTTTCTTCATCGATTGTTTTGTAGCCTGGTGACGGTTTTTCCTCTTCCATATAAGGCATACCACCACCACCGCCTGCATATTCATACCCCTGATCTTCTTCTTCGTATTCACCGTAATCAACTGGATCTTCTTGTGGAGGAATGGAAGGTGGATTTTGTTTGTTTGGATTAGCAAACGAATCAATATCTTCCTGAAAAGTTTGTGTTTGTGGTGGTGTAAATTGCGTCTTCATGGGTTTCGGCATTTGTTTTTTTACAGGCTGAGGTCTTGGGATTTCGATTTCAATCTCGTTCATGAGAGCTTGTTCGTTGTCGTCAAGTTTCATGACGTTTGTATTATTTCTATTAAGTATGATCTCACCGTCCATTTAATCTTTATATTGAAAGTATTATAAATTCTTTAACGCACTTTAAAAAAAATGTGTGTTGATAACAAATGAAACTTAACGCCACCAACAAAAATACTCTCAAGGCAATTGCAATTGTCTTCTTAATGTTATGCGCCCTCGCCGCCATGCGAACAAGTAATTACCAGACCGTCGAAATCGAAACCCAAAATGAAGGTTCCCTTTTCGACCTTGAATCGAAGCCATCGTGCCTCGGAAACTCGTACTATTCCGATAGTCGAGGTGGAGTTTGTGGCGGACAACAACTTGTTCAGCAACAAGCGGCATACAAGATGAAGTAAAATCTCCAGTATATATAAATGGCGTTAGTGACTAGTCAGTCAAGTTTACCCGATTTTGAACACGAGTATCATACCATTATCGTTGATTCTGTTGACGATTCTCAAAAACAAAAATTTACTTCATTCTTCCCAAAACCCCTTGAAAATATAGTTCAGGTTCAATTAACAGCTGCTCATATTAACGGCACAGGTGGAGCTCATAAATTAATACATCTTAAAATCGATGAATTAAGAACTTTCTTTTCTCAAAGAGGAAAAACAGATCTTAATACAGCTGATGATAATTTAATAAACGGCGTTTTTGGTTCTCTCGTAACAGATGGAACATCTCGACTCCTTTTTAAAAACGAATACCCAGTTATTCAACAATATTTTAACCCAATAAAGAAACTCGATAGAATAACTGTTGAGTTATTGAAGGAAACAGGTGCAGCGGCGACTACAACCGAAACCTGTTTAATATTTAGATTCGTTTGCAAAAAAAGAAATTTAGCCTTCTAATATTTTCAGGGCGATATACACGTATAATTTTAACCTTTTCTTATTATAAATGTCTTCTGGTGTTGTTCAACTTATTGCCATAGGTGCTCAAGATGAGCACATTATGGGAAAACCAGAAATTTCATTCTTTAGCTCAACTTTCAAAAGGCATTCTAATTTTTCACAATCCATAGAAAAGCAAACGATACAGGGAGCTGTGAAAAATAACGCTATGTCATCGATCAAATTCCCAAGATCAGGTGACTTATTAGGATACACATACTTTACTATAGACGATAATACAAAATCGCTTGATATCCAACTCTGGGAAAATGTAATCGACAGGGTCGAATTGCTTATCGGTGGACAGGTTATCGATTCACAAGACGCCGCTTTTACGGAAAAAATAGCCATAGATACATTCGCAACGAATGTTTCTAAGAGTTCAAATGGTACACATCCAGGTATAAGTGCACGTTCGTACTTTTATCCTTTACGTTTCTTTTTTTGTGAAGGTCCACAATGTGCTATACCAATGGTTGCTTTGCGTTACCATGAAGTAGAATTGCGTATTCACTGGGGTTCACAAGCAGGTAATTATAACGTCGAGTGTTATTCAAACTACTATTATCTCGACAACGAAGAACGCGGAAATTTAGTTTCGAGAAATCATAATCTACTCATTACACAGGTTCAAAAAAGTATTCCTTCGCAGGAACTTACACAGGAACTTACATTTAACCACCCAGTTAAATACCTAGCGTGTTCAGATACAAGTACCGAAGGTGCTTTAACATCAGCGAGTAATAAAATAAAGATCGAGATAAATGGTCTCGATATAGGTAATTATAAATGGGGGAAACCACATTTTATGGAAATTCAAAACTATTACCACACACAATTCGTAACTTCACCGGATTTCTTTTTATACTGCTTTTGTCTTTCGACGAGCTCACTCCAACCGACAGGAACGCTCAATTTTAGTCGTTTAGACTCTGCAAAGATACATAGCCAAAGTATGATTATAAATGATCCAATATATGCCGTAAATTACAATATTCTTAGAATAGAAAATGGTATGGCGGGTTTAATATACGCCAATTAAAAATACCTACTTATATTAAATGGTTAAAAATATACCTACCATCGAGCGGTCTACCAAAATCCGGTTTGGTAAACACGCTAATGATAATCAGGCCGAAAACACGGTTGTTTTCAATGCGTCAGATGCACCAATATCTGCATCGACACCGGGTTCACTTTATATGACACCGATACGCGTAGCAGAATTAGCAGGTGCGAATTTTTTTGCGTACCACGCACAAACATCAGAACTTGTGGATTCAGGTGTAGCTACAGATTTGTTAGGTGGTATTACTTTACAAAATGCAACTACTGTAGGTAATGTTACAGCAAATGTAGTTGAATTTAACAATGCAACTACATCTTTCGTTGCGTCATCTAACGTAGGTATTTCAAATACACTCCCAACACACGCCTTGTCTGTAGCCGATAAGGTTTTTATTAAAGGTCCAGTAGGTGATATCGATGATCTACGAGTTGTAGGTAATACAAGAACTGATAGGTTATCAACTACGGGAAACTCTGTCGTTATAGATAAAGATAATACAAATAAAATTCAGGTTTCAGGTATTATACATACCGGGGATATACAAGCAACGTCTCACGTCGCTGTAGCAAATACAAATCCACAAAATTTATTTACATTAGGAGCTGATGGTCAAACCGTTATGAATGTACCAACCCAATCTGTTTTCGCTATAGAAACGACGGGGAATATAAATGCACAATATTATCGTGGTGATGGTGGTCTTCTTTCAAATGTAACTTTACAAACTGTCACGGATAAAAGTAATATTACATCAAATACACTCCACCTTACAAACCCAACAACGTCACTCAAGGCATATAGTAATATAGTTGTTGATGATTATATATTTGGTAACATAAGCGGTTCCAATTTAATTACAGCGAGTGCAATTACTGCTCAAGGTGACATTCAAGGTCAAACTATTACTGGATCAATGGGTGTATATGACCAAATAGTAACAAATCAAGATATATTAGCAGATAAACTTATTGGAACAACGGGTATATACGGTGAAATATTAGGATCTAATAACATAACAGCAAGTAAAGTTAGTGGAATACTATACGGCGAAATAGTAGGATCTAATAACATAGCATCGTCGGGTATATACGGTGAAATAGTAGGATCTAATAACATATCAGCTTCAATTATAACTGCGTCATCATTTTCCGGCGATGGTTCGTCTATAACAAATATAGATACGGGTAATATAAACATAGGTCTTCTCCCCGTATCACATGGTGGTACAAGTATTGGTACATACAACCAAGGTGATTTAGTATATGCAAACGGAGCATCATCACTCGCAAAGTTAAGTACATCTTCCGCGACCGCGGGTCAGTTTCTTAAATTAAACGCAGGTAAAACGGCACCCGAATGGTCCGATGTTCCACTTACGTTAGATGAAGTTCTTGCATCGCAAACAGGTGTGTCTAACGTTTCTGATGAAGTCATAACATTAAATAAATCTTCGGGTGTAGTTCTAGAAGTAACGAATGGACAAGTTGCATTAAACGGTTCGGGGGTTGTATTAGATGCACCAATCGGTGAAATAACGGCATCTACTTTTACAGGAGCTTTTAGTGGAAACGGTTCAGGTATAAGTGAGTTAAATTTAGGTCAAGGTACTAACACCGGTCAAGTTCCTATTGCTCGAGGTGGTACGGGCGCTAGTTCGTTATCTGGTTCGAGTATACCATACGTGAACAGTTCTGGTATTTTTGAGGAAAGTAAAATTGAGTATAACCCATCTACACACATTACATCTATTAGTTCGAACGTGGTAGTTTCTGGAAACTTACATGTTGATGGTAATCTTACGGCGCAGCATACAACTGATCATTTCATTGTCGATAAAATATTTGCAGTCGCACACAATAATACCGTAGATGCACAAGATATGGGGCAGCATATGACAAGACCAACCGCAAATATATTTGCAGGTTTTTTGGGTCAGAGCATAGGTAAGGAATACACAATCGCTTTTACAGAAAGTCCATCCGATGGACACACCGTTGTACCTACAAACACAACAGCGGATGGATATATCACGGCAAATGTGTGGGGTAACGTCTTATCCGGTAACGTCACGACGACAGGTAAAATGACCGCGGGTACTTTACATGGTGATGGTTCTGCTATAACTCACTTAGATTTAAGCGACTCTACTCATACCGGTCTAACTGACCTTATAACTTTAGGTGCGCACACGACAGGTAATTACGTACAATCTATATCCGGTGGAGATGGTATTACAGCCAGTGCAGGTTCCGAAGGTGGGATACCCACGGTGGCCATCGATACAAAAGTAAATGGGGGTTTGGTTATTGAGTCCGGTAAACTCGCGGTAGATTTACAGGCCTCGTCGATTACAGGGAAATTGAATACTGGAGATGGTGGTACCGGTTTAACTTCTGTAGCACAAAACGAATTGTTATTAGGACCAGCGTCTGGAACTGCGTTAACTAAACTCACACCTTATGCACCAGCTGCTACTAATGTCGAATACCCAACGTCTGCACTATCATCATCGGCTAATTCAGGTGAAACTATTGCAGGGGTGACATACACAACGACTGCAAGTAGTAATTCTTATGGTGAAATATGGAGAGCGTTTGATAAAACTACGCCGGGGCATAGTACTTTTTGGCATTCTAATGAAAATGTTTACGATAGTACTTCGGGTGCCTATACGGGAAGCAATAGTTTAGGTGGTGTATCCGGTGAATGGATAAAACTTCAACTTTCGACTGCGATTGCACCAACATCAGTTAACATTACGGGGAGACAAAGCTATGATAATCAAGCACCAGATTCGTGGGAAATATTGGGAAGTACTAATAATACCAGTTGGACAAGTCTATTGTCATCTACTGTACACGCTACTTATAATGGTGGTAGTGGACATACAGTTTCTATATCGGGGGCGAGTGCTTATACATATTTAGCCTTAGTTGTAAAGGAAAAGGGTGGTACTGGTCAAACTGCAGTAGTTATTAGTGAAGTGAGGTTTTTCGCTAGTGTCGCAAATTTAAATAAAAAGTTCCTTCGAAGTTCCACGGCTGGAATAGATTGGGACGACGTTTCTTCCACTTTACAGGCTATTACAGATGGAGGTGCAACGACAACACAAACAGTCGCGTTTAATAACACAACCACGGGTTTAACATCCGCAGGTGATATTGACATTGCAGCTACGAAACAAATCGATTACGCCGGTGATGTTTTACTTAAATCGTCGGCGGGTGTAGTAGCGTCTTTGAAAGTAACGAACGCGGTAAAACTTGACCCGGCTTATGCATCACCTTCGAATAATGTTTTATCGTTCAACACAACAACAGGTGAAATCTATGATTCAGGGGGACAAGGTGGTTCGACACTCGATAATGTTCATGAATATAAGGCAAATATTTCTATAGGACCATCAGTCGCAGCTGCAAACCTTACTATAAACGTATTTGAATCGAATGTACTCACGGTTTCAGGGAACGTAGTAGCGGATAACATTACCATAGGAGGGTTAAATATTGCTGCTTCACCATTTGGTTTAGATGATACTGCGAGTTCTGCGGTTGATTCAAATGTAACTTCAAACGTTATTCAGTTTACAGGTCCACATTCAAGTTATAACTCGGATAACGCGTTTGTTACGACAAATAGTATTAAAATTGGTTCAAATGTAAATGTTACAGGGAATATATTTGTCGGTGAAGATCTTGTATCAAAAAATATTCAACTTACAAATCCAGGTATAACTGCAACAATGTCATCGACAGATACAATAACTATAGATGCTAAAAATAAAAGTTACGGTACAGCACCACTTGTTCAACTCGCAGGCGATTTAAATAGTCTCGTCTATTCAGATCTTATAGACGGTGCTCAGATAGTCGTACCTATATTTGCATCAGGTGCAGATAGAAAAATATCAAAAAATCTTACAAATGTAAACTGGTACGTTCAGACCAGCGACCTTACTATTAAACAAAGTGAACATGGACTCATGACATTGTCAAATGTTGCAGGTAATGTATATATGAATTCAATATCTTTTACACAAAATTAGTAAATTAAATAAATCAGAACACACTTTTATATTATATATGGGCTTAAAAATAAAAAACCTTGGTATAATATAAAATATGTCTGGAGGTATTGCCCAACTCGTTGCAATCGGTGCCCAAGATGCGCATCTCGTAGGTCAACCTGAAGTTTCTTTTTTCAGGTCCAACTACAAACGTCACACAAACTTCGCCCAAACTGTCGAAAGACAAACTATCCAGGGCAACCCAGCTCGAGCTGGTATGTCAACTATTCGATTCGAAAGAAAAGGTGATATGCTCGGTTACGTCTATATCGCTAATAGAGCGGGTAATGTCACGGCTTGGAATGAAAATGTTGCCAAGGTTGAACTTTTGATTGGTGGTCAAGTCATCGACGAACAAGATTACGCATTCTCCACCTCTCTTGCACCAACAGTTATGAACCAAACGTACTCTAAAGCTAAGTATGGTTCGGAAAAATTCTACCCACTCAGGTTTTCGTTTTGTGAAAATGTCCAATCTGCTATCCCATTGGTCGCGCTTCAATACCACGATGTTGAATTGAGAGTTACGTGGGCTGATCATGCCAGTATTGTCGGAGACCTCGAAGTGTATGCTCAATTTCTTCACCTCGATACAGATGAACGCACGGCACTTTCCAACGCGCCACAAAACATGCTTATCACACAAACGCAAAAGGCGATCGCCTCACTCAACAAAGTCCAAGAACTCAGCTTCAATCACCCAATGAAGTATTTGGTCGCTGTGAACGGTCAATCTGCATCCGATAAAGTCAAGCTCCAAATTAATGGTACGGATGTTTCGGACGCGAAACCAGTCATTCCCCACCACACCTCGGTACCAGTGTATTACCATACACAGGCTGCAGATGTTGTTGAGAACATCTTATTGGTTCCATTCTGTCTCGACACTGCTAAACTCCAACCAACGGGTTCGCTCAACTTCAGTAGACTCGATTCCGCGAGACTCGTTTCCGATAACTCGACGTTCGATAATACTATCTACGCCGTGAACTACAACATCCTCCGTATCGAAAATGGTATGGGTGGTTTGATGTACTCGAACTAATTCAATTTTTATAGCCACTTAATATAAATGTTCTGGCAACTAGTTTTTATCGCAGCTTTTATATTTATAATTACTTACGATCCCAAGTCCGGAACTTTGAATCATCTCGTCGACTCTAAAAAACAAGAACCCACTCAGAATTCTGAGTGTAAGGAGGGACATTACCAGGAGATTCAATTTGCTCAAATGGGGTATGATTGCCCAAAAGAAAACGGTGTTCAGATGGGTGCGATTATACATACTTAAAAAATTCACTCTACATTTTAATATTATATAATGTTTACCTTTGATCGAGAAATCGTCACAATAATAGCTGTAATCGTATGTATTGTAGCCACCGCGTATATGTACAAGGAACTCAAGAAAACAAATGAAGAAATGGAAGATGTAAAAGGATTTAATGGAAAGCTTGTTTCGTTTTTATCCAGGCCCAAACCATCTGCTTTTACAGAACCAGAGTCAGAAAAAGGTAAAGCTTTACAAACCCAAGTCGAAAAAAAGAACCTTGAAAATCAAGATTCCGAGGAAGATTCGTCAGAATAATCATCTCCTATAATTATAACTTGCTAATGAGCAATGAAGAAATACAAGGCTATAGCTGTACCTGTAACGTTTACGGGTGATAAACCAAAGTTTCTCACTGTCCGAGACCGACGATTCAAAGATTGGATTTTCGTTACCGGAGGGTGTAGGCGAAGAGAAATAGTAAATCCAATACGATGTGCTTTGAGAGAACTAGAAGAGGAAACAAGAGGAGTCATTTCTCTCAAAAAAGGTCAGTATTCAGATTTCAAATTCGTAGTTAAAGAAAGTCCAGGCGTTGATTTAGAATACAACGTCTTTATATTTTTCGTAGATTATACACCACAACAACAAACCGAACTTGTCCGAAAATTCAACGATGAGAAGCAAAAAACAAATCTTAAAAAAATACAAAAACAACCATATAAACGAACTTACGATGAAAATGATTTTATGAATTTTGAAACATTAACAGAATTCAATACAAAAAAACAATGGGATAGAATAGTTAAAAACGTTCTCAATAATCCAGAGTTTTATGCATGCATAACTTCACTCAATAGAAAAACCTTCTCTATTAAATAATGAAGTCCAAAGCTTACATACTCTCACAAATTTCGCATCTTCTCGTTGAAAGACATGGTTATACACAGGAAAAGGCAGATAGGTACGCAGAATTACACAAAGAAGATAAAGTTTATGAACTTCTTGTTTTAAAAAAGAATTTATCAGAACAGGAAGAGTATCCAGAAATATCGTATAGAAAATCAATTTGGAGACATCACTACGATAGTGATTAATTAAATCAATATAAAAAAATAAAACTAACACTTGGTAAGTAAACCATGTTCAAAACATGGTGTAAAGAACAGGGTTTCTGGAACAATACCAATGTATCACATGTGCTCATGGATGGAGGTGTCCTCTCAGTGCCATTTGATAGATTGAATGATTTCTATATTAAATACACAGATTCCTATAATTCGGGGGAAAAAATATTTGTAGTCGAACAGAAAACTGAAAATTATAACTTTTTCGTGGATATTGACTACAAGGATGAAGATGAAATTGAATTTTCAGAACTCGAAAACTATTGTAAAATATTATGCGAAAGAGTTAAAAAATTGGGGGGTAAAGAAGCACTCATTTCCGTAGCTCAACCAAAAAAAGTAGGTCATCTAGTTAAGACAGGTATTCATATAAATTGGCCAGATTTCATAGTAAATCAGTCATCAGCTTTAGCAATACGAGAAATTCTAGTACGGATAATGAATGAGTATTACGGTTCAAGAAATTGGAATGATATAATCGATGAAGCCGTTTACGGAAGTTTAAAAAGAAAAGCTAAGGGAAGTGGATTTCGGATGCCATGGTCACATAAAAAAGGAAAACATGATGAGTGTTCCGGTAAAGGGTGTGTAGAATGTAACTATACCGGAAAAGTAACTCAAAGTGAATATAAACCAATATTTATATACAGATACGGACCGTTTCAATTACTCGAAACTATAGATGGTCAGGTCGCAGATGTTAAAATAATGAACATGGCTACTTTACGTACAGAGAGAGACGATCCCGTAATAATAGAAAATAAATATTCAAAGAAACCAGAAGGGTCTTTTACAACAGCACAAATAAAAAACGAATTCAAAGATCAGGAAGCTATTAGTCTTGTAGAAGAATTTGTAAGAAAAAATTTAGAAGGTCAACATTTATCGAGGATAACAAAAATATATGAAAATAAAAATCAGTTTCTCGTTTCAACGAATTCATTTTATTGTGAAAATAAAAAGTGTAACCATAATTCCAATCACGTATGGTTTCATATATTGGGAGATACTATAGCACAAAAATGCTTTTCGACTACCGATACAATGAGACATTTTGGGTTTTGTAAAGATTTCACAGGAAAAAGACACCAACTTTCTTCTAAAATTACGAATATATTATACAAGGATGGTAAAGTTGAAAAATATAAACCAAAAAACAGTGTTAAAAAGACAGAAACAGTTGATTTTGAACAAACTATTGAATTATTGAATATTTTCATAAACAAAAACGTTTTCAAAAACAAAAACCTTAAAATAAAAAATATAGAAACTAAAAATACAAAAAAACACTTTGTTTTTACATCGTACTCATGTGAAAAATGTATAAGTAATGTAAATTTTGAAATAGAAAATAAATTACTTACACAAAAATGTAAATGTAAATCACCACCTAAACATATATTAACCAATAAAATATTACAATCTTTATAAAAATGTTAGTTTTGATAATAATGAGTAAAATACTTAAAAGAAATGTGTTAATACTAATTAAAGCATGTCTATATCCCGAAAAACACGCTCAGGACGATTATCAAAAGTACCAGAAAGATTAGAATTATTCGAAGAAATAGAAGACGATTTCAAGGACGATGAATATGATACAGACGTTGATCTTCTTCAATCAGACGATGAAGATATATGTTCAGATGACGAAGAATCCGAATGTGATTCGGATGAAGATGAAAATGGTAATTTGAAAGGATTTGTTGTTGATGATGAAGACGATGACGATGATGAAGATGAAGAATCATCTGAAGATGAAGAATATTCAGATGATGAGTAATATCGAGCTTAAAAAAAAGAATTTAATTTATATAAATGGAAGCCGAAGTTGGAACACCTATTGAATATAACCCAGAAGAGTTTTTAAACAAGGATAACGACTTACATGAACAGGAACCAGAAAATAATGAACAATACTATGTTCAGCCACAGCAGCCAATGTATACACAACAGTTAATACAACCAGAAAAACAGGATATATTTTCCAATTTAGATAAAACAGGGTATGTTATTATATTTGTTGCATTTTTACTAGGGTTTTTCATGGGTAAGACTATGCAACCTGTTATTTTAAGACCCGGATAAATTTTTACCCCCTATCCAATATACAGACGATGGAGTTTGTTGACCCATAAATTCACCAATTTTACCATATGATGATTCAGTAAAATAAGATCTACTCGTAACTAGTGGATCATCAAATGTATTTTTCATAACTTCAGACGCAGTTACTTCGTCGTACGTCGCTTTAGAATCACTCGATGTTTTTTCTAATTTATTTTTTTGGTTATTATACAATCTCAAAAATAAAGTTAATACAAATATCAAAATAAGAATGGTGATTATATTCAATATAATACTCAACATACTTACATTTAAATAACAAAATTAATTTACGCCTGTTCATTTTCCTTATCATCGGACGTTACTTCCTCTTCGCCGTCATCCTCAGTTTCTGTGACCTGACCTTCAGTGGAATTTTCAACAGCGACTTTCGTAGCTTCTTCCTTTATTTCCATTTCTTCTTTCTCAATTTTTTCCTTGAGTTCAGCCTCACGCTTAATTCTCACCATTTCCATTTCTTTAGCAACAATTTCATCAGCTTCTTTAACTAAATCCTCCATATCAGCGTCTGGTTTTTCTTTTTGAAGGCGTTCCAAAACTTCACCGGGGTGGCTCACTGGAGTTTCATCAGGTTTGGTATAAAACTTGGAATTCTCGTCTCCACCTTTAAAGTACGTATCAGTTCCCGGAGCCTTAACAGACATCATATCCGTTTTACGTTGTGAAAACATGGCAGCGGCTTGAGCTTGATTCTCTTTGTAGCCCGTTATAAGTTCTTCGAGCTTTTCATCCGTATAATGTACATCTTCAATTTGAGCCGGGTCAGGTGGAATCAATAACCATTTATACATATCAACAACATAAATATCAAAAGTTGCGTCTTCTTTTTGAAGACGTTTAGCATGAGAAGCAGCTTCATCACGTGTATTAAAAGCACCCCTAATTTTAATTCCAAATTTATCATTCTTTTGTGGTGCTTCCGGTCCTACTACAGAAAGGCATGCATAAAGTTGACCTGGTACGGTTGTGTAATCTTGTTCAAGAGACATGTTTGTTTATATGAAATTATATATACTTAAAACTTTAAGTACATGAAATTTTAAAGAATGTATTGGAAAAAACAACCTGTTAAACATGACGTAATAAAAACAGAATATGGAGAAATAGATTCATCAGAAAACCTTAAACTTGAAAAAAACGTGTTACCAGACGGATATGAGTGGGATTCGTGTTATTTAGAAGAATTATGTATGTTTCTTAAAAAATATTATATACGAGATTCAAATTATGCGTTCGATTATCCACTCGAATTATTAAAATTGGCAACTGATGAAAAATTCATAATATCTATACGCGATACCGAAACTAAAATCATGCACGGTTGTATTACGGGTGTTCCTTCAACCGTAAATGTAAACGGAACGTCATTAAAAATGATTCAAATAAACTTTTTATGCGTAGATAACGATTCACGGTCTAAAGGATTTGGACCTTTACTCATAAACGAAATATCGCGTCGTGCTCGAGAATATAACATTAGACAAGCTGTATACACTATAGTTAAACGCGTATCTCCACCGCTAACAGAAGTACGCTATTGGCATAGACTTATAAACGTAAAAAAACTAAATTCTATAGGATTTTCAAAAGCACGCGAAATACCAAATTTAGTATTAGGATCATCGAGATTTAGGGAAATGACGAAAAAAGATATCCCACGCGTTACACAAATTTTGCAAAAATACCTTCTTAAATTTAAATTGTATATTGAAATTGATGAAAAATATGTCGAAAAATGGTTATTACCACGAAAAGATGTTATGTATTCCTATATAAGCGATACTACCGATCAGTTTCTTTCTTTTTATAGTATACCTTACGTACACATAGAATCTGGGAGTGTAGTAAAACAGGCATACACGTTTTATAACGTAGGAAACTGTTTGAAAGATGCGATAATAATGGCACGTAATAGAGGTTTCGACGTTTACAATTGTACAAATATAAGTGTAAGCGAAGAAGAACTCGTTTTGAATAGATTTATGAAAGGTACGGGTATAAATAATTATTATTTATATAATTGGAATGTTGATGAAAAAATAACACCAAGAGATATTGGATTTACATTAGTTTAAGGTTTCCATTTAAGAAACGATGGTAAAGCGGCTAAACCACCGAGTACTATAATAGTGTCTATGAAAAGGACTTTATTCTTAATTTCGGGACACCAATTCTTATACTTGATGATCTGTTCTGAATCTTGAGGTTTTATCCAATGGTAAAACATGGCGAGGTATGTTGGACCGAGGTTTCTTTCGCAAAGGAACCAGTGATCGTAGTAGGCGAGTGCCACATAGGGTACATATAAGAGCACTAGAAGGACCCACTTATTTCTATGCGGCAAAAACCAGTAACCACCTGATAATGCTAACGTAAACCATATACACTTCCAATTTGCGACGGGTTGAGTATTATCACACTTTTTATCTCCGATTTCCATTTCTAATTGTATTTCTAAAATGAACTGAGATAAAATTTTGGAGTGGTTTATTCATGTTTTTAATAATATCACGTTTAAGATTAGTTAACTTTAATAAATTTTCTAATAAATATTTAATTTCTTTTAAAGTATTAATAATCCTTTTTTCTATTTTTTTTTCATCACCGTTAATCTTATTTCTGTTTTTTTGAGGTATTTTATTCTTAAACATCTTAATCACTAAAATATGATCATACTGGTTTTGATATTCTTTTATCAATTTTTCAAGGTTTAACTTAATTTTTTCTATATTTTTAATTTCTTTCTCAATCTTATTAAGTAAATTTTGTTTTTCTTTATACAATTCCGCGTTTTTTCGCAGTATATTACTTACCATTTCTATAATATGTGATTATTTTTTGTTCTGAAAATATTCATTCGGTAAAGAATTTAACACACCCCCTTTCTTTCGTTTAGTGTTTTGTACAATAACGTTAGGAACATTCGTCTTATGATAATTCTTTTTTGGTCTGGTTTTAAATCGTAATGGTGATAATGATTTTGATTTTTCTACTTTTTTATTGGTCTCTTTCGTTTTACGCCAACCTAATGGACGAGGTAAATAATTGGGTTCGGGAATGGGTTTGGAATTATTTGTTTTATTTTTCTTTTCTTCCCTTAATTGTTTTAATCTCATTTTGGCATCTTTTAATTGCTTCATGGTCTTTTCACGTAATGTTTTCATTTCTTTCAATTTTTTTTCGTACTCTTTTCTAGCCCTATTATTCTCCATTTTCATCTTCTTTAACACCGTATCATTTAGACGAGGTAAATAATTGGGTTCGGGAATGGGTTTGGAATTATTTGTTTTATTTTTCTTTTTCGTATTTTTCAATTTTTTTTCGTTCTCCATTTTCATCTGCTTTAACGCGTTTGCTAAAGATATTGTTTTCAATTTTTTATTGGAAACTTGGTTAAAATTTTGTAACAAGTTTCGTTCGGTTCGCCAATCTGGACGAGGGGAATAATTGGAATTGGAATTAGATGACATTTATATAGTCTGAGATTTTTACCTTAGTAAACCATTTAAAAAGAAAAAATTAAGTTAAATAAATGGAGGAGATACGCAAGTACCATAACGAGTCTAAGCGTCTCCTCATCCAATCGGCTACCCGCGAAGGCGACAGTATTTTGGATGTAGGATGTGGATTCGGTGGTGATCTCCAAAAGTGGAAACATGCCGGTGCAAATATAAGCATGTGTGAACCGAACCCAGACTCACTTAAGGAGGCTAAGTCGCGCGCAAAGAATATGAAAATACGCGTCAATTTTTATGAAGGTGATATATTCGCGTGTCCACAAAGGAAATACGATGTCGTATGTTATAACTTTGCGTTACACTATATATTCGAATCATCCAAGTTGTTCGAGACATCTTTATTAGCAATTAAAAATAGACTTAAACCCGGTGGTCAATTCATAGGGATCATACCGAATTCAGATAAGATTATCATGAATACGCCCGTAAAAGACGAGTTAGGGAACTACTTTCTAATGAAACATACGAGTTCGGGGAACTTTGGGGAAAAGTTATACGTCCATTTAGCGGATACGCCGTATTATGCCGACGGTCCAAAGGTCGAACCAATAGCGCATAAAGATATGTTATTCACGCGAATGGAAAATTTGGGGTTTACTTTAACACTGTGGGAAGATCTTAAAGGGAACCCGGTTTCGGATTTGTATAGTAAATTTAGGTTTGTGT